>Ga0209633_10000021_pt1 | contig 186578 bp, 191 predicted proteins | sample Cruoilmetagenom1_FD_187290 | JGI IMG/M metagenome (GOLD analysis project Ga0209633, IMG submission 187290) | Oil polluted marine microbial communities from Coal Oil Point, Santa Barbara, California, USA - Sample 1 (SPAdes) (version 2) | ecosystem: Environmental > Aquatic > Marine > Oil seeps ... | reverse complement strand
ACGGCACCACCGCAACAGGTAAAAGCCCAACCCATATCACCAGCGGCAACACATGTGATGATTGTCATACCACCTCTAGTTGGAGTGGTGCGGTTTTCGATCACAGTGGTGTTACAGGCAGTTGCTCGACTTGCCATAATGGCACCACCGCACCAGGTAAGAATGTTACCCATATTGCAACAACAAACACCTGCGATGACTGCCATCGAACCGTTGCCTGGTCACCTATCTCACGAATGGATCACGGCGCTGCGATAGGTAGCTGCTCAAGTTGCCACAATGGTACCTCTGCTACAGGCAAATCGGGCACGCATGTCTCGACAGGCAACGAGTGTGACGCCTGCCACCGAACCAGCAGCTGGTCCAATTTAGATGTCGATCATGGCGCCATTACATCAGGGTGTGTTGGTTGTCATAACAACCGAATCGAAGAGGGCAAACCTAACGATCATCCACCGGCAGGTGATAACTGTGAAGCATGTCATACAACCCGCAGTTGGGATGCGGATTAACAATCACCCGCTTATCTTTCAAAATCCGCATTTCAACGACTATGAAGACACTCCTTTTCCATATAAACCGCTATAGCCTTCTCTGCCTTTTGGCAATGTATTCTGCTAACTCTATAGCAGTCAACAATATTTTGGATCAAATTAATGTCCAAGAAAGCCGTGACCAGTCCGTTATCAAGGTCATATTTACCGAACGGATGACCTATCGCTCTCACACTCCCAAAAATAGTGGCGACCTAATCCATATTGATCTGAATTTTCAGGGAAAATCTGAAGTACTCACATTTGAAAGTGAGTCACTACCTTGGAATCCAAATCGCACAATCCCTCTTTTTGTGGTTGATTTGGAGTGGAAAAATACGGCACAAGCAGATTTGGTATTTAGGTTTAATCGGCAAATCAGATTTGATGTTCAAGCCAGCTCAGACGGCTATAGCCTAGCTGTTACAATTTACCACCCTCAAAAAGCGCAAGTGGAACTAACACCCGAGCAAGCAGATAAGATTCCCCCGCTTCCTGTGTATCAGAAAACTGCTGAGAATGAAGTACTCGCCAAGTTAATGGAAGAGGCACGCCAGGCGATAGCAAAAGAAGATTATTCTGCGGCAATTCGGCTTTACACCAAGGTTCTTGGAAAAGATCAGTCTATTTTTGCCAAGCAGGCTTTAGAATATCTGGGCGTTGCTCGTGAGAAGAAAAAGCAGCTAGCTCATGCCAAAAAACTTTATGAGCGTTATTTAAAAAGATATCCAAAAGGGGCTGATGCAAAACGTGTTCGCCAGAGATTGCTAGCAATGATTACGGCGAGTGATGCACCGAAAGGAAAACTACGTGCCCGCTCTAAAAAAGATAGAGATGCCTTTGATATTGGGTATTACGGCGGATTTTCCCAATCATACAATCGAGCGAAATCAATCACTGATATTGCAGGAGAAAAGACAACTCAAAGTGAACTGCGCTCAGACCTCGACTTCACCACCCGACTTCGTTCACAGAACTTCGACCTATCTGCCAGATTCACCGGTGGCCATACCGCAGACTATTTAACTGATGGGCCTGGTGACTCAAAAAGAATCAGTAGCCTATACATTGATGCAAAAGATAAAGTCCGAGGTGGATCACTCCGCTTGGGGCGCCAATCAAGGACAACTGGAGGTGTTCTGGGCCGCTTTGATGGCTTATTTGGAGACTATCGTATTACGGACAAGCTTAAACTAAACCTAGTGGCTGGCTATCCTGTTGACTCCTCAAAAGATGTTTTTATCACATCCGAACGCTACTTCTATGGTCTTAGTGTCGATATCGGAACAATCAACACCGCTTGGGATTTTAATCTGTTTGCAATAAACCAGATCAACGATGGAATAACAGACCGCCAAGCAGTCGGTGGTGAAATTAGATATTTCGACCCTGTTAAATCTTTTTTTACGCTAATCGATTATGACTACTTTTATGGTTCATTAAACATGCTTATCTTTAATGGCAGGTGGTCACTGTCTGACAAAACCACTGCAAACATGAACTTTGACTACAGAAACAGTCCTATTTTAACAACTCGAAATAGCATCACAGGGCAGCCGGTAACAAGTCTAAGCGAGCTTCTAAATATATTCCCAAAAAGCACAATCTACGACCTTGCAGAAGACAGAACAGCAGAAAGCAAATCACTCTTTATGGGAATTACCCATCGATATAGTAAGCATTATCAGGTTAGTAGCGACATCCTCTTAACAAAGCTATCAGACACGGTCGCATCTGGTGGTGTTATTGCCGCTGTTGGAACAGATCTAGAAAAAGGGTACTCGCTTCAATTCACTGGCTCAAGCCTGTTTAAAGAGGGGGATCTGGTTCTCCTCTCAGCAACCTATTCAGATCTAACTTCAAGCGATGTAACGACAATCTCACTTAACACTCGCTATCCATTTACCCGAAAGTTAAGAATTAACCCAAAAATAAAAATTCGCTATAGAGACAACCACACGGACAACAGCACCCAGATTATTTACACACCATCACTACAATTAACCTACCGCGTGCGCCGGAACTTTCAATTAGAAGCTGAAATTAGCGCAGATTATGAAGAAAGAAAGCTTGCTGGCACGGAAGAGCACAACAAAGACTACTTTTTCTTATTCGGTTATAGGTATGACTTCTAAATCAATTAAAGAAATAGCCACATACCTATCCTGAGAAACAGAAAAATCTATCCAAAATATAAAAGGCCTAGAGCGGTGATGGGACTCGAACCCGCGACCGGCTGATTAAACTATTGATCAACTTGGAGTTCGAGTTCTATCAATAACTGTACGGAAATTCTAATGAATTGGCTTAGTTTAGGCCAAACGTCATCACATTTATCTATACAGGAATATTGACTTTATGGGCTTATGGGAGTAGTAGCTCTAGTTAAAACCCAGAGCGAACGTGGAGAATGAAATGATAAGCTTTTTTCTAACTCGTAATGTTGCTGTATCCATATTAATAGTAAGCCTAGGAACTTTTTCAATACCGACACAAGCATCTGAACAATCACAAGGTCTTATTTCAGAGGGGATTCAGCTTCTTCAACAAGGGGATCACCGAGCCGCGCTTGGTAAGTTTGCTGCTGCGGAAAAATCAGATCGAACCGATGCTGATGCACCATTTTTTTCAGGTGTGACCTCGAACCGAGTTGGTGATTTTGAATCAGCCGTCCTAAATCTACGACTTGCTCATGCGCGAGGTTCAAAAAATAAGGATCTGGGTTTTGAACTGGGCTGGGCCTACCTTGGTGTTGACAGTTGGCAACATGCCTTAAATATCTTAAACCGCTATGAAAAGGCTTATCCGGGGCGTGGGAAAACCAGCGAGTTTCGAGGTCGAGCTTTAATACAACTCGGCGAATTTGAACTGGCTGAAGAAGCACTCAACGAAGCAATCAGGCGTGACCCAAGGCTCGAACCCACTGCTCGCGCTTATCTCATTTCACTAGCGCTCCTACAAGGAAAAGATAATTTAGCCATGACGAACCTTCAACGGTTGGATCAAAAATCGCCGGAATTCCGCGCCAAGCTTGGTTTGCCAGAACCACCTATATCCCCTCTATCTGAGACCAAACCATGGCGAGTTAATATGTCGTTTTCAATAGGAGAAAACGATAATGCAATTGCGCTGGGTAATAGTGTTCCACTGCCGGCGGACGTATCTCACGAGAGTGATCAATATGCACGCCTGACTTTAGATGCCAGCTATGACTTGGAGCTTAATGAGCGAGATAATCTAACATTTGGATATGCACTATTAGTGGATGAATACGATGAAGTCTCGACTGCAGATACCGTTGAACACTACTTTTGGCTTGATTTTCGCCATCAGTTTCAGCCAAATATTTTTGGATCTGTAGCCTTTAGCGATGACTATACTCGGCTAGATGGAGATGGTTTTAGCAATGCAGTGACTGTCCGGCCAGCACTATCGTGGAGCCACCACGAATGGGCATCACTAGAAGTCGCTTATGCATACACGCATCACAATTATTTCACCAGCGCAGCTGCTGTACAGGATCGAGATGGCACTGAGGAAACAGTATCAATAACTGACTACTTCACCCCACCTGGTACGAAATTACGTGTTCGTGCAGGGATTTATCGCACTTGGAATAACCGCGACGGTGAGGACTTTGATTATGATAGTAACGGCTTAACGCTAGCGGTTAGTCATCCACTAAATTATGGAATTACAGGCGAGCTGGCCTTTAGCCGAAACATTGATGATTACGACAATGCCAATAGTTTAGCGGGTGGTGGTTTCGCTTTTTCTCGTGAAGACCAGATAAACAGCTTGATCCTTCGATTCAGCAAACCCATTAGCAGAACTATGACTGTGTTTGGCCAGTTTGAGGATACCGATAATGATTCGAATATTGCATTTTATGATTATGACCAGCGCATTATAAGCATTGGCGTAACGGCACGCTTCTAGGAGATCGTCATGAACAAATCAAACAAACAATTAAACTACATCAAGCTAGGATTGCTTGCGTTCAGCATAACCCTAAGCCCGTTAACGCTGGCTTGCTATGGTAGTAGCTGCTCATCCAGTAGTAGCTCTTCTTCATCCAGCCAGCCATCAACTGGAAACGGTGTAACCAATCTAACAAAAAAAAACAAGACGGCACTTGAACGGTCTTATCGGAAAGACGACAAGTTTAGAGGCTTGAAAGGTGATAGCTATCGCGAGTTCTACATGATGAAATCTGGAGGACCGATGCTATTCGGAGGTGAAGATGGTTTTCTCCGAGCTAAAACCCCACTTTTAAAAAATCTTAGATCTACAACTGAAAAAAGACTCGAACAACTTAAGAAAAACCAGAAAGAGGGTGTCAAATACTCTAGTAGAGAAAAAGATATTGAAGTTTTAGAGAAAAGGCTGGGTAAAATTGACAGAGAACTCGAAATACGAGCCGATGCTAAAGCCAAGGCAGAGGAAAAGCCTATTGAGGTCAGGGGCTCTCTATCCAAAGATTCAAATTCTTCCGTAAAGATCGATCCTCCAAAAGACCCTTCTCTTTTAGAAAAAGATATCCCTCCTCCAATCAAATCCGTCATTCCTGAACTCTCGTATTATGATCCAATCGGAGTCTATTTGGGTGGCGACCCCAAGCGAGCGCGAGATAAGGCAAAAGAATTGAGCGCAGATGGTGACAAAAAAAGAGAAGAGGCGAAAAAATTACGACGAAAAGCTGACAAGCTAGCAAAGAAAAGCTTGAGTATTAGTGATGAAAACCAACGTGAGATAGCTAAAGAAGCGTCTAACAAAATGCATGACAAAGCTACACAGCTTGAAAACGAGGCGAATGACCTTGAAAGATCGGCAGATGACCATAAACAAACTGCTGATCGTTGGGAAAAAAGAGCGGCAGATAAACAGCAAAAGTCAAAAGCTAAAGCGAAGAGTAGGAAGGCAAGTGTCATTCAAACAAAAGATGGAGGAATAGTCATCATTCCAAATTTTAAGCCCGAGTTTTAAGCGTTTAGTTTAGTCTTGATCAAATTATATATGGCTCTAGGGAGGGGGAATTTAATCATATCATCAGGTCACTTTAAGCTAGCTCTACTTGTACTCGGCATAACTCTGAGCCCATTAACACTGGCGTGTTACGGTAGTGGTTGCTCGTCTAGCGGTGGCTCTTCATCCATCTCACCAACCATCAGCTGGAAGAAGTGTCACCAATCTAACACGACCCCATAGACAGCCACGTGAACACCTAGGTTTTAATAACGACCAGAAAAAAATCCCCCGTAAAATTGATAACACTGCCATTCAGAACCAAGATGCATTATCGATAGACATCCCAAGCCAAGGTGATGAAGCTAGCTGCAGCACTATAAATTGCAATAATGACGGGCCTGCAATTGGACTCACTATAAAAATGCCGGACAGGAAATGGGAAATACCCAAGACAAAAGCGCAGTTGTTGAAGGAGCGTTTAGATAAATTAAGGAAAGAAAATCGCGAAACTGGAGATGGAAAGACACTTTGAGAGCAAATAGTAGAGACGGACTACCGCATAGCCACTATTAGGATTCGACAGGACAAGGTCGTAGATCACATCAACGATACGAAAGAAGAGAGAGAATACCTAGAGGGACTTAAAAAAGATAATGACATTTCAGTCAACCCATATGGCGATGGTCGTAGCAGCTCAAAGGCAGCAACCAATATAAGCAAATACAAGCCCTAGAATTCTGCTAATCAAATAATCGTAGTTCTACACGTTTAGCATCATCCACCTCATCGCTCGGATGGTTGATAACCAAGTCACCATCATTTATCCCTTCAAGAATCTGTGCAACCAAACCATTACGCTGACCTACTTTAACTTCACGCCTTACTGCCAGATCATTCTCAATAATAAACACTGCCCATCCCCCGTTATCTCTAAATAAACTGCTCGCGGGTATTTGCAGAACATTTTCCTGCTGCCATATAATAAAATTCGCCTCAACCCGATAACCATCCCCAAGTCGTCTCCAGAGTTCAGCCTTAGAAACAAAATCAGAAATAATGAGCACGCGTTGTTCTTCAACTCCAAGTGCTGATACCTTGGTAAAACCAACCGGTTCGACTATTCGAACCAGACCCTCCAAAGGCTTTTCACCTCCCCAGCGATCAAACAGAACTTTCATCCCGGGTTTAATTTTCACCGCATCGGCTGAAAGCACATCAACTTCTATTTCCAACGCAGAGGGGTCGCCCACTTCCAGCAATGGCGCACCGGTACGCACAGGCCCTTCGCATTCACGAACCACTTTAAGAATTTTACCATCTATCGGTGATCGAACCGGTACTCGCTCTGCCGGTACTCCACTGTCAACGGCAGCTGAATATTGCAGAGCAGTACGTGCGGCTTCTAGTTCATATTTAGCCACTTCTACACTAAAATCCGCTGAACGTTTATTCGCCGTAGCTGTTTGCACCTCAGTTCTGGCCTTATAAAAGGCTTCACGTGAAATCAAAGCCTTTTCCATTAATGGCTGCAGCCGTATTAATTCCTTATTTGCCAATTGTGCCGACGCAGATGCAGCATTAGCCTGTTCTTCAGCGGCATGTAAGGCCGATTTTGCTGCAGCTATCTGGGCCTGAGCCTGGGCACGGCTACGCGGATCCAGTATTTGTGATTGTAATGGCGCAATCCCTAACAAAACCTGCCCCCGCTTAACCGTATCACCAACCTTTAATTGTTGACGACAGGCTACGCCATCAACAGATGCGGCAATCACGTAGCGATCAATCACCCGGGTTTGACCTTCCTCTTCAATGCTTACAGTCATTGGTGAATATCTTGCTTCAATGCCTTCAACCATAATTGGCTGTGGCCAGAAACCCCACATCAATAGCCCGGTTATTAACGCAGCAATAAAGGATATCAGTGGATGTTTTTTTAACAGAGCAGGCATACGTTTATTCCTTAGTTTTAAGCACAGCCACCATATCCAGCTGTGCCAAATTACGCCAAATCATCAATGCCGAGATGATAGAGGAGCCAATCACCACCAATGCCGCAAAAGCATAAACTTTCAGGCCAAGTACCAGCGGAATACGATATAAGTCAGAATCAAACTGAAACGCAAGAAATGCACACAAACCATAACCGATCATTATTCCCAGCGGAATAGCGATGAGTGTTAACACGACCATTTCGCCCAGAAGAATGTAGGCAACCTCTGCCTTATGAAATCCCAACACACGCAAACTAGCCAGTTCTCGATTTCGCTCAGATAGCGCAATGCGCATGCTGTTGTAAACCACACCAAATGCTATGCTTCCACCCAACAAAGTCGTGATAAAGGTAAAAAATAAAATGGTTTCATCCATCGTTTCGTAAAAAGAGTTAATAGCCGACTCCTGCTCAACTACACCAGCTATACGTGGCGCATCCTTAAGCTCTGCGTAGACATGAGGCTGATGTAACTTATCAACTTTTAACCAGGCAGATGAGATAGCATGACCTTCGTTTAACAACCGGTTCAATGAGTTCAACTGCATATAGCCATTTAAACCAAGATACTCTTTAGCCATGCCAACTACTGGCACCTGAACCACAGGACGATCACCTTCCAACACCTCTACGGTCAGCATATCACCCACTTTAATATGTAATATCTCTGCCAGATAATCAGTGAGAATGATGCCTTCTGGCGGTAAATCAATCACTTTCAGACGTGTATCAAGCAAACGCATCAGGCTGCCATCAGGATCAATTCCCTGCACAGATGTTCTATACGAACGATGTTCAAAACGTAATTTTGCAGTTACAACCCTAAAACCTTCAACATGCTCTACGCCACGTAAACTCTGCAATGAATAAAGCGAACGCTGTGAAGTTGGCTCAGTAAAAATTGCGGTTAGATCACTGCGCTGACTCATACCAAACTGCACCTCAACCATATGTTTAATCGCACCCTCCTGAAAACCACCAATCATCATCGTGCCACAGGCCATGCTAATACCCAGTATGGTCATCAATGATTTAAAAGGGCGACGCTCAATGTGACGAAAAATCATTCGTGTGGGCTGTGAGAACCAGCGCTGTAGCCCCAGCTTTTCAACCAGGGTTGTATGGTACATTGCTGGGGGTTCGGGACGCATAGCCTGTGCCGGTGGTAAACTGGCCGCGTTATACAGCGCATACAGAGTGCCAAGTACGGCAACTCCCATACTAATTAAAACCGCAGCAATAATGACCTCGGCATTTAGTACATAATTCATAAATGGCAGGCTATAAAAGGCCATGTAAATATTACTCATTCCTTTGCCCATCCAGATACCAAAACCTATTCCTGCAATAACGCCTATAGCGGTAATCATTAATATCAGTTTTGTGTAATGCAGACCGACAGAAAAATTGCTATAACCAAAGGCCTTAAGTCCAGCAATCTGTTCACGCTGTAAGCTGATAAGGCGACTAGTGACTACATTCAAAAGAAATGCTGCAACACCAAAAAAGATCATTGGGAATATTGTGGCAATCGTTTTTTGTTGTTTAAGCTCCTCACTCAAAAAACGGTTAGACAACTGATCTTTGCGTGCGTAGGCACCTATCCCACCATAGGGTTTCAACAGCTCATCAAGCCTGTCTATTACATCCTGTTCATTGCCATCTTTACTCAGGGTAAGGGTGACATCGTTAAACGCCCCGTCCATATCATACGCACTTGCCAGTGGTTTACGTGCCGTCCATAAAACACCATATCGAAGATAATCTGGAAACATCGCACCAGGTGCAATCTGATAAATATATTCAGGTGACAGGACAAGCCCCACGATACTAAGCACTTTTCGTCGACCATTGATCGTTGCCGCGAGTTTATCACCGGGTTGCAAATCATGGGCGTGAGCAAACTCTTCACTGAGCAAAACTTCATTATCCCGCCCCGGATCAAGTAAACGGCCTTTACGCAAATAAATCTGATTTAAAAGACCGGTGCTATTAGCATTTAATGAAAGTAAATGACCACTCACCGGATCATCAAAATCTTCTAAATCAAGATTCACGTAAGCCAGCACACGCGTTTCAACCTTATCGACACCGGGAATTTCCCGGATACGTTTTACCAGTGATAAGGGAGCACGTTTAAGCGAAGCAAACACATCGGCAAAATGATGATTGCGGTAATAATTTTCACGGGTTTCAAACAATGAGTCGAGCGTACTTAATGACATAATAAAAATACTCACACCACCGACTATTACCATAGCAATCGCCAGAGCCTGCATACGCATACCCCAGAGCTCACGCCATAATTTTATATCGATGGCTCTCATGTCTAATTCACCACTTCAACTCATCAGCTCTTAGTCGAGTATCATTTTTGTACACATTGCCGATTAAGCCGTCTGTTAAATGAATAACTCGGTCAGCCATTTGAGCAATGCCAGCATTATGAGTAATGACGGCCGTGGTTGTACCTAACTCCTCGTTGATCCGTTGCAAAGCCTGCAACACCACAATACCGGTTTTAGAATCTAACGCCCCGGTTGGCTCATCACATAACAATACATCTGGATTTTTGGCAATTGCTCGCGCGATGGCAACGCGCTGTTGCTCTCCACCGGAAAGCTGCGCAGGAAAATGATCAAGCCGATCCTGCAAACCAACCAGTTTTAAAGCGTCACCTGGTTGCATCGGTGAATTTGCAATTTCGGTGACTACGGCAACATTTTCACGCGCCGTCAGGCTAGGAATTAAATTGTAAAACTGAAAAACAAAACCCACATGGAAACGGCGATACTCTGTTAATTCACTTTCACTTGCTCGTGTGAGATCTCGCTCACCGTAAAAGACATGGCCTTCTGTGGGAGTATCCAGACCACCTAAAATATTAAGCAGCGTTGATTTACCACTGCCCGAGGCCCCCAACAATACGGTAAATTCTCCCCGCTGCAGATCTATATCTACACCGCGCAAAGCGCTTACCTGCACCTCACCCATCTGATACACTTTGGTCACTCCATGCACATGGAATACCACATTTTCATCCAGTGCTTGATGCTGGGATTGTGAGTCAGGTGACATACTGCTTCTCCATTAGATCAAACTATAGCGTGGACTCCCCCACTACCGTAGACAGCTATGAATTACCACACCGTTCCATTTCAAATTGTTCTGAACTGACGCACCCTAAATAATTGCATCTGCCTCTTCGGTTATAAAATACTTCAATATAGCCAAAGATGTCAGCTCTTAATTCATCCCGTGAGCGATATACTGAATCGCCCCGACTCCACTAGAGACTCTTTAAAGTTACAATAAACTTAAAGAGGAGTTGATGATGGCTGGCGAGCGATACACAGAAGAATTTAAGATTGCAGCGGTTACTCAATAGCGGATGTTGCAAAGCGATTAGGAATTACGACAAAGAGTCTCTATAACTGGCGAGATCGCTACGGAGAGAGTGCAGAAGCCTATCAAGCCAAGCAATCCTCCAGCGATGAATTACGCAGGCTAAAAGCTGAGCTAAAGCGCGTTACCGAGGAGCGCAACATATTAAAGGAGGCCGTGTTCTTTGCAAGCGAGTCAAAGAAAAGTACACGTTCATAAAATCTCGAATTCACCGCTTCACTATTCGTGCGATGTGCCGCGTGCTAAAAGTTCATCCCAGTGGTTTTTATGCCTGGCTTCATAAACCGAAGAGCCAGCGAGAAAAGGATGATGAGTATTTTCTAGGCTTTATTAAGCAGTTATGGCTAGAGAGTGGTTGCGTGTATGGCTACCGGAAGATTTATAAAGATATGCTCTCTATTGGTGAGCAATGCGGCAAGAACCGCGTCTACCGGATCATGCGTGAAGCTAAGTTGCAATCTCAGCGCGGTTATAAGAAGCATAAGGCGAACTACAGTGGTGGAGAAATATCAGCGGTTGCACCGAACCACCTCAATCGTGAGTTTGATGTGGCTGAGCCAAATAAAGTTTGGGTAACCGACATAACCTATATTCGTACTTACGAGGGTTGGCTTTTTCTAGGTGTGGTCATTGATCTATTTTCACGGCAAGTCGTTGGCTGGTCGATGAGTGAACGCATTAATACCGATTTGGTACTTGATGCCATCACAATGGCTTGCTGGCGCCGCAAACCTAAAGCAGAGGTTCTTGTGCATTCGGACCAAGGTTGCCAGTACACCAGTTATGACTGGCGCAGCATGTTAGAAGCGAACAACTTGGTGGCGAGCATGAGTCGCCGAGGAAACTGTCATGATAATGCGTGTGCAGAAAGCTTCTTTCAGTTGCTAAAACGTGAGCGAATAAGGCGGAAGATATACCGAACCCGGGAGGACGGAAAGCGGGATGTTTTTAACTATATTGAGTTATTCTATAACTCGACTAGGCGGCATGGTAACAATAATGACCTGTCACCGATGGCGTATGAAAAGAGTTATTTTTTGAAGAAGCAGGGTGTCTAGTAAGGCCGGGGCGATTCAGCTCCAGATCTCGATAAATGCGGTAGACACGCTTATGATTCCAGCGATAGCCTTTGATATTGCGAAGATATAAAAAGCACAAACCGAAGCCCCAGCGTTTGTATTTACAGCTCACTCGAAGCAGCCAATCAGCTATCTCTGCGTTTTCATCACTGAGCTTAGCTTTATAGCGATAGCAGGTTTCACTGATGCCAAATGCATTGCAACTGACTCGAATACTGATATTGAAATCTGTAATGGCTCGTTGAGCCATCTCACGCCGGTGAGATGGCCTTACCACTTTTGCTAAAGTGCCTCTTTAACAACCTCAGCTTTGAGCTTCTCTTCTGCATACATCTTTTTAAGCCGTCGGTTTTCATCTTCAAGCTCTTTCATTCGCTTCATCAAAGAAGCATCCATTCCGCCAAATTTAGAGCGCCATTGATAGAAGGCTGCATTGCTCATGCCGTGTTCTCGGCACAAGTCTGTGACCGGCACCCTGACTCGTTCTGTTTTAAGATCAAGAGAATTTGACTGTCTGTGTAACGTGATTTCTTCATAGAAAACTCCTTGCTTAAATGTAAGAGAATTTTCTACTTTTGACTCCAGTTATTTTTCGGGGGGACTACACAATCTGTTCTTCAGTAAACTTCGTTTTCTTTATGGCAATTCCTCATCTTACTGATGGTTAATATTGCCAGATTTCTACTGTTTTGAATGGTCCAGTTTTCAGGGAGAAGGCCAAGAACAACGAAGAAATGATCTTTCAATGTGATTGAGATGAAAATTTGTCTACGTACAACGCTGCGATCTAATTTACGTCTCCACCATAACTGACTACAGACCAAGAAATTAACCAGTAATACTCGATTTTAATAAATATTTTACTGAGCATTCTGTGCTATTAATGGACTTGATCAACTGCCAAAATTATAGATACAGGCCGCCTGATTTCATTAATGGGAATAGGTTTCTCAACGCCATAGCCTTGTGCGTAGTTGACCCCAAGGGTACCAATTGTGGCTAAAATCTCATCATTCTCAACAAATTCAGCAATCGTCTTCATTCCCATAACGTGACCTATTTCATTGATCATTTTTACCATCGCAAAATCGACCTTGTCATCAAGGATATTTTTGACGAACATTCCATCAATTTTCAAGGTATCAACGGGAAGACTTTTTAAATAAGCAAATGATGAAAGCCCGCTACCAAAGTCATCTAGAGAGAACTTGCAACCATAACTCTTAATTGCCTTAATAAATTTTATCGCTTGATCCAAGTTAGAAATTGCAGCTGTCTCGGTGACTTCAAATTTAATTAACGAAGGAGGAATCTTAAAGGTTTTTAGCCCGTTGGTAATTGTTTCTAATATCTCGTTAGAACCAAGTGATTGCCCTGACAAATTAATCGCAAAACTACCTATATGTGAAAGCTCCGCTCTATGCTCAGAAAACCACTGGAAAAGTGTAGTGATAACCCATAAATCAATTTTCTCAGCTTTCTGATAGCGCTCAGCAGCGGGCAAAAAAGCACCGGGAGGAATGATTGCACCATTGTTATCTTGATAGCGAATTAATACTTCGTACTCTCTACCACCTTCACCACAGCAGTTCACGGGCAAAATTCGCTGCACATACAACTTAAATCTATCTTCGGTTAACCCAAGGGCAATGTCAGACAGCCAATGCATTTCACTCTGCCTATTAGCGATATCATCATCAGCGTCAAGTGCCGCATAAACCATGTTGCGCCCATTATCTTTTGCTACATAGCAGGCTGCATCAACTCGCTTCATTATTTCTGTTAAACATTCATCCTCATAGCCGTAATGAGCAATACCAATACTACAAGTTGTTGAATAGTTCACACCTTCCCAGTTAAACCCAATCCGCTCAAGTGAGGCGCGAATCTCTTCTGCAATTCCTATACTTTTCTCAGCTGGGCAATTCTCCATCAGAATAATGAATTCATCTCCACCAAATCGAGCCACAAGGTCATCTTTACGGACCTTGCTGAGTAACAACAGAGCAACTTTTTTAAGGAGTTCATCCCCTGCCACATGCCCACTGGTATCATTAATTACCTTGAACTGATCAAGATCGATAAAACAAACAGATCCTTCCGCCAAACAAGTTTGATCAAGTTGGTGAGGTTTAGCCAACACAGAGGAAAGCCTACTTTCAAAGGAATGGCGGCTCTTTAAACCTGTTAACAAATCATGATCTGCACGGTACTCTAGTTCATCCGATACTTTCTTTGATTCGCTAATATCCTCACAAAGACTTACAAAATTTGTGATTTCTCCGGCATCATTTGTGATTGGAAAAACAAGGTGAGATGCCCAAAAAAACTCATTGTTTTTTTTCTTGTTAAGAAGTTCACCTCTCCATTCATTGCCCGCCAAAATTGTTTCCCATAGCTCTTCATAACATTCTGGAGCAGTTTCTCCTGATGAAAGTATATTTGGGGTTTTTCCTATCAGCTCAGCTTGGGTATAGCCTGTTACAACAGTAAAACTATTATTGACGTATTCAATAAGGCCATTAGCATCTGTAATTAAAACAAGATTGGGGCTTCGATCAACAGATTTAGAAAGCTTTTGTAACTCAAGTTCTGCTTCTTTCCTAATAGAAATATCGTTAATCGCACAAAGTACGAGTCGTTCGCCTATTAAATCAATTGGATTAAGGCTGATCTCAACGGGGATTAGCTTGCCACTTTTATGCGTTGCGTATAGCTCTCTATAACCACCCATTTTTTTTGAAGAGGGGGCCTTATGGAATTTTTTACGCAGAACAGAATGTCCCTCTCTAGAAGCAACAGGAACCAGATTCTCAAGGGGTACGTCCAATAATTCAGATTGAGAATATCCAAAAATATTAACCGCCCCAATATTGGCCATAATAATCTCGCCGCGCTCTGAAACTGCAATCATCCCAAATGGAGAGGCATCAAAAAGAAGTTCAAACCGCTTTTCTGCTGCATGAATATCTTGAGTTTGCCGCCTAAAGACTTCAATTGAGCGGATCATCTCGCTTATCTCATCATTAAACCTAGGAGCAGGAAGCGACTCATTAATTTCACCTTCAGCTAGCTCCTTCATGTTGGCAGTTATTTTAGATATTGGCTCCAATATCCTTGAGTAATAGTTTTTAACCATAAAAAGGATTAGTGATAATATTATAAATACGCTTACATATCCTGTTGATGTTGTAATGAAATGAACATCATTAAGAACCTTAATAAGGTTTTTTGATGAATTTGTATTTTCCTTAATAATTTCCTTTTGCAGTGATGAAAAGGCGCGCAGAGCTGGATAATCATCATATTTCACCGAATCATCAATATTGGATAATGTGGTATTACTTTCATGCATAGACTTAACATCATCCAGCATACTTGCATAGCTAGCAACCATATCGCTTATAGTTGACAGATTTAGCTCTTCTCTATAAGTTAAGTTAAGATCATAATATTGCTTAATAATCTTCTGCGCATTATTCGAATGAATAACTGCGTTTTTCATATCCTGATTGTCAGCTCGTAGAATATAGTTCTTAAATTTATGGATCATTCCACCATAGCCAATCTCTATTTTAAGCTTGTTTAATAGAAACTGCTTATTTGCATAGTCCTTTTTATTTTGAATAACCGCTGAAAACCTAGATAAAGAAGATAGCGCAGCAGCATCAGAAACCTTTACCATTCGATCAATTTCTTCTATTGAATAACCCTCTTTCTTAAGGTTTGATACTTTATGTATTGCCTTTTCATAGGCATACACCATTGCTTTAATTGGATTTATAAACTCAATGTCTTGTTTTGATAATGGTAATGATTGGTACTGCGAAATTAACGCCCTTATGTTCCCAAAACTTACATGCGTTCTATCCCATTGCCCAGAATCCCCCCTGATGACATAGTTCTTAAACTCGTGAATCATTCCACCATAACCAATTCCTGAGTAGATGCTATTTAATATATAGGCCCTTTCTGAACTTTGGCCTTTTAGCTCACCCCATATCTCTTCAGCTTTGTTTATATTAGAGTTATTTAAATAGCCAGAAGAGACACTCAAAACCCCAAGAAACATCAGGCATGAAATAAATAGATAACCAATATTTTTAATGGTTAAAATTGGATTATTTATCACAATGTTGCAAAGATACAGAAATACAAGTAAATCATCAGCCTAATTCGGCACCTACTTTGTAGCCTCAAGACTGCTCTGCCTGTCATACGGCAAAGCGAGCGACAACAACTTTTAACTCCGAAGCCATTCGGGTTAGCCCCTCACTTGCCAATGCTGTTTGCTGTGCTGCGCTAGCTGTTTCCTTAGTCATCTCATCGATATTTACGATGCTGCGATTGATCTGTTCAGCCGTTACGCTCTGCTCTTCAGCAGCTCCCGCGATATCTGTGCTCATTTCATTGATTCGCTCTACAGCCGAAGAGATTCCAGAAAGTGAAGTGCCTGCCTCTATTGCCTGTGAAACAACAGATTCTGCATCAGCTTGGCTTTGCCTCATAACTCCTACGGCTTTATTTGAACCTGTTTGGAGTTTTTCAATCACCTGTGAAATTTCTGCAGTGGATTCTTGTGTGCGGCCTGCCAGCGTTCTAACCTCATCTGCAACAACCGCAAAACCTCGCCCATGCTCGCCAGCGCGTGCTGCCTCAATTGCAGCATTTAATGCCAGCAAGTTCGTCTGTTCGGCAACACCTTCGATCACTTCTAATACTGAACTAATCGCCTTACTATCCTGCTCTAGTTGCTTGATCACTGTCGCACCGCTCTGTATTTTTCCCGCCAGAACTTGGATTGCTTCAACTGCCAAATCTACTTTGTCACGCCCTTCCGTAGTATTTTTGCTCGCCTCTTCTGCCGAAGCTGCCGTATTTGTAATATTTTTACTCACTTCCAATACCGTGGTACTCATCTGATTCATTGCCGTGGCCACCTCTTCAGTTTGCACCTGCTGGGCGCCAATACTTTGGTTCGTCTGTACACTAATGGCTGAAAGTTCTTCAGATGAGCTGCCTAGCTGCTCAGTAGAACTTAAAATCTGTCTCACCATTTGATTGAAACTTTGCGCCATTACATTAAAACTGCTCGCAATCTGGCTCATTTCGTCCTGCGCAGTAAGTTCAACCTGCACGGTAAGGTCACCATCAGCGAGCTTTTGGGTCGCGTTACTGATCAGATCAATGCTGTTGCGAACAGAATAATAGAAGCCAACAAATAGGTAGGCAACTAATAATAAGACGATTGAGACAACACTGATGGCCATTAGCATGTAAGAGCGCCCAAACTCGATACGTTCAAAAAAGAGTGCATCCAATTCTGGAACTAATGCATCGTAGAGTTTATAAGAGCCACTAATTGCTTCACTGGCAGCATCAAAGATGGCCTCACTAGAAATATTGATTTCAGCGCTATTCAGCAACTTATCATTCAATAATCGTTGCATATCCCGAACAGAATCGCTATTTGATTCTGTAGCAGCTAATAGCTTATCGCCAACTTCCCTATTCTCGACATACGCAGCTTGCAAGCCAGAATTAAGACCATCAGCATAAAGTTTAATATTATTAGATAGCACAGCAAGTTTCACGCGCTGTTTAGAGTCAGAAAATCCATTTTGAGCTGCAACACCTGACCCAACTGCGCGCGCTTGCCCCATATTTTCAAGCAAATTAGGCAAGCCTGATACGATTGCATCCCCCATATAATAACTGTCTAGTTTGGGGTCTAATGTGATTTCAGAGCTATCAGCCGCCTTACTCATCAAATCTAGCATCCCGCTAATAAGAGCACTATGCACTTTAATTGCGTCAGCGGTGTTCATATTCATCGAATTACTCTTGATCTGGCTCCACTGTTGCAGCAACCCAGTCACAATTCCTGTAATACCAAGCCTCTCGGATAATTTAACATCAACCTCTTTAAGTTCAGCTAGCTTTTGATCGACTATCATTCTTTTTTGCATAATTCGCTCACGAAACTCTGTCGAGCCGTTTAAATAGGCGGCCGTCATTCCGCGATGCTGCTGGATATACTCCATAGGTTGCCGTACGGATTTGATGTACGTTAATCCTGAGCGCTCATTTTGAAGAAAAGAAATATCATCATTTATTGTAGTGATCATGTTGAGGCTCAATATTACGAGAGGTATCAGAACGATCAAAAAAATGATTGCAAATTTTACCGGGTAGCGGACTCTATCCATTAAAATGGTGGCTGGGTTAAATATACTGCTCATCTCTTGTATTCCTTATTTTAATGATTTTATATTTCAGATTTAACTAGCCAATCTTATGTTTATATGTCATACGATTGGATTATTAAATTGTTAGCTTTAACTGGCCTGCTTAACAGGTACCCCTGCGCAAGATCACAGTTATTTTCTCTCAAATAATTCAACTGTTCGACTGTTTCAACACCTTCTGTAACGACTTTAAGATCCAAGGAATGTCCAAGCGCAATAATACTGTTAATTAATTTCCTATCCGCCTTCTTGGAGAATATTTTTCTCAAAAAACTACGATCAATTTTTAGTTTTTTAACCGGAAGTTGCGTTAAGTAACTTAATGAGGAAAACCCCGTTCCAAAATCATCAATCGCTAGGTTAATACCCAATCCAGAAAGTGATTTAAATATATGAATTGATTTTTCAATATCTTCAATCAGTAGACTCTCGGTCAGCTCTATTTCGAGCAGATGCGGAGGTAATTTTGTCTCACTCAAAATAGTTTCAACTATATTGCAGAAATTTCTGTCGGTAAGCTGTTTGGCAGATACATTTACAGCGATGGTGATAAGAGATCCAGTGTCCATCCATTTACGTGCCTGTTGGCAGGCAGTTTCAATTACCCATGTTCCAATGGGAATAATTAACCCTGTCTCTTCAGCAATGGATATAAATTGATCTGGAGGAATCATTCCTTTTTCAGGATGCTGCCAGCGAATAAGTGACTCGACACCCAGCATTTTTCCTGTTCGCACACAATATTGTGGTTGGTAATGAAGCTCTAGTTGATTAGCTTCCAGCGCTCCGCGCAATTCACCAGCCAAAAGAAGTCGATCTTGGACTGCTTCTGTCATCTCTTGCTTGTAAAAACAGAATTGATTGCCTCCTAGATTCTTTGCCTGATACATAGCTGTATCAGCATTCCTAACAAGCACTTCACCACTGCCACCATCCTCTGGAAAGATGGAGATACCAACACTACAACCTAGGTATACCGAGCGGTCACCGACAATATAAGGTTCCGCTCTTAGTGCTTCTACTATATTGTCAGCAACCGTTGCTGCATTTTTAGCAGAATTAACCACATCCAGAACAACCACAAATTCATCTCCACCCCAACGAGTGATCGTATCTGCCTGTCTAACAACACCTGATAACCTATTTGCCACCTCTATCAAAATGCTGTCACCAATGGTGTGGCCAAGCGAATCATTTACGGGTTTGAAGGCATCTAGATCTATAAAAAGTACCGCCGTTTTTGCCTGATTGCGCTTAACAAGCTCTAGGGATTTTTCGAGCCTCGCACTCAGTAAAAGGCGATTTGACAAGCCCGTTAAAGGGTCATGGTGTGCTAAATAGCCCAGATCACTTGAGCCGTTCTTTAAATGAGATATATCTGCAAAAACACCAATAAACCCTGAGTGCTCATCGCCTTTATAAGTGATAGAGTCTATCGTTAAGAGCTCAGGATAAATGTCACCATTTTTACGCCTATTCCATATTTCTCCAGACCAAAAACCATCATTTTCTATGCTTGCCCACATCTGCGCATAGAAGGCAGGGTCTTGCTTTCCTGAACTAAGCATTCTTGGCGTTTGTCCAAGCGCTTCACTACTGGAATATCCCGTTATTCGGGTAAAAGCATCATTAACGGCGGTGATCCTCATCTTGTAATCTGCTCTGACCATGCCAAGCGTTGAATGCTTAAAAAAGAGAGTGTCGGTTGCAGCGTCCATAATGTCCTCCTTCTCCTATTCCTTGGATACCAAAGAGGGTGACTTGCCGTCGGGTTCTTGCTCTAAAAAAACAGCGACCGTCTTTTTCAGTAAACCACTTTTCAGCTTAACCTGCTCTAGCAGACTGTTTGCCAGCGCAATCTGAAAAGATGACTGATCACGGCTGGAATCAAGCTCTTTTTGTATTGCGCGTAATTGCGCCTGCTCTTCTTTACTTGTGGCAGAAGAGATAAAGCTGTTAATTAGGCGTTGCCGTTTTTTCTCAAACAGTTCGGGGCTTTTTGCTAATGACTGCAACTTATCAAAATCTTCTACATCCATCTATTTCATCCCTTTATTTCCGGTAACCAATTTCTAGGAAATAGTCTAGTTTGATCTGGGTCAAATAATATGGGCAATAATCCCCAATACCTCTAGGAAATTGTCACAAGCGAGTTCGGCCGATGTTTTCCCTGTGGTGTATAGAGTGCTTTAAGGTATCCTTAACGCTTAGCTTTTCTAGGATGAGAAAAGACAAACTTTATAATTACGAAGCTGCCAACACGGAAAACATCTTGTAGCGCTTCCACTAGCAGTAATTAAGAAAAATATTGTCCTACTCGAACCTATCTAAGAATGAGCTAATTGAGCTCCTTGAAATGCGTGATAGTACCCACTCTGAAAGTACTCGCAGCAGGCCAGCAGAAGAAAAAGTCGCGCACTCAACACTGAACTTATTGCAAGTAGTCCTTAATACGATTGACGAGCCCATTTATATCGTCGACCTGGTAAATGATGAGATTATTTTTGCAAATAAAAAAATTGATGAACTGTTTGGAGATGTTATTGGAGCACGTTGCTGGGAAACACTCCAAAAAGGCCAAGATGGTCCATGCCATTTCTGTACAAACCACTATCTAGTCGATAAAAATAGCCGGCCAACCGGCGTTTACCGATCAAGATATAAAAATAACTTAACGGAAAGTTGGTATCAATGCTGTGACAAGGCATTTAAGTGGACAAATGGGCGCATGGTTGCGATAAAAACATCTGTCGATGTAACAGCGATTGTAGAATCAAATCTCTCGGTAAAAAAATTATTCGAACAGAACAGATCACTCACTCAGAAGGCACTCAATTTACGCGATAAAGAGCGCAAACAGCTATCTTTGGATCTGCATGATGAGTTAGGCCAGATTGGTACGGCTATCAAGTTAAATGCGGAGTTTCTTCTCGCGCAAGAAAAAGTAAAAACGACAGAGGAAAACAACGCTCTTAAAGATATAGTCAGCCTTACTAGTGACTTTTTAAAGACGACTCATAATATAAGCAACCGACTAAACCCCCAGACTCTTATCTCAAACTTAACTATCAGTGAATTACTGAGTGAGCTATTTGAAGAATGGTTACTTAGAAACAGGAAAATAAAAGGTGGAATTAGTTTCAATATAGATCACTGCTTAGACTCTTGCTTGGGCACTAATCATAAAGAAATCTTGTTTAGAACCTTACAAGAGGCGCTGACGAATATTTCTCGACACTCAAAAGCAACTCAGGTCACCGTAAGCTGTAACGCTTCAAAAAGAGACATGGATAAAGTTGGCTCCCCAAAAGGGGCCACCTACATTTTTAAGATGAAGATTAGTGATGATGGAGTGGGCTTTCCTGAATCCACCGATAGTAGAAATTTGGGCCTAACATATATGAATGAAAGAATAACTTCACAAAGAGGCAACCTAAGTACGGGCCGGTCTATTATGGGTGGAGCAGAAGTTCTGATGCAGCTCCCATGCACGATTCAAAAGGGGCATATAAAAAACAATGGCTAGCATACTTATTGTTGATGATCATGAGATTGTACGGGCAGGCTTCAAACGTATTTTTGAAGCAAGTGGGCTGCATGAGGTTATCGGTGAGGCCTCTTCTTCTGAAGAGGGCGTCACCGCCTTTAAAGTCTTATCACCTGATCTTGTTATTATGGATGTCATGATGCCTGGAGGAGATATTTCCAGCGCAATCCAACGGATCAAGAACCACGATAAAAACGCCCGTGTTCTAATTGTAACGCTTTATGATCACCCAAGTTTGGCCGAACGGTGTTTTAAAGTTGGTGCCCGTGGCTTTGTTACAAAGGCGAGTAGCGGCCAAGTTTTAATACAGGCGATAAATGAGCTGTTAAATGGTCAGCGATTTCTCAGCCCTGACCTCTCTGAAAAAATTGCACTCAATCAATTGGATGGCACCAATCTAAATTCTCTAGAATGCTTAAGCCCGCGAGAACTTGAGGTCTTTATGCGTATTGCCAGAGGACAGTCTATAGCTGAAATTTCAGACCAGATGCACTTGTCGAAAAAAACAGTATCGAATTACTCAAGCCGAATCAAAAAACATTTGAATGTCACTACAACCGCTGAATTTGTGCATCTTGCTATTCAAGAGGGAATTGTTTCCTGTAGTGAACACCAATGAGGCACTTGAGTTAAATGCCAGGCTGTTTATAGGTTAAATTTCTATTGATAAATCGAGGGTAAAGATGGAAAAAGTTGAAACAAATGAATCTTGGCTCTGGTCTCCTTCTTTACGTGTTGGTGTTGATGCAATAGATGAAGATCATAAACAGCTGTTTAAGCTTTTTAATGATGCCCACTCGCTTTGTCGAGAGCATAAACGCTTCCAATCTTGATAAAGAGCGCATTCGTAATTAGGCTGTGGTTACACAAGATTAGCATCACGAGGTGGCCCCAACAAAAAAGGCTTAGATGACAAATCATCTAAGCCTTTGATATGTATGGAGCTGGTGATGGGACTCGAACCCGCGACCGGCTGATTACAAATCAGCTGCTCTACCAACTGAGCTACACCAGCATTTTGAAGCTGTGCTTCAAAGAGGGGGAATTCTAATCAATCTTTCCGTCGTTGGCAATCAGTTGCAGCTTTTATTGCTCAAATTTATCTTAATTTCCGCATCTGACTGCATCTTTGTTATCTCAACCAGCTTTTTAAGCTGCTTATCTGTACGAAATCTAAGTAGAAACTGTTCTCGATTCACTTTATGGGGTTTTATCTCCAGCTCTACCCCTTTAGCTGCCCATTCTGCCCTAACGTCCTCTGCACGTTTCTGCTCCTTAAACATGCCGAGTGAGATTGCGCCTTTCCTGAGCCCTTTTCTAAAGAGCCAATAATCCTTAACCCCTTGGTTTTTTAATAGCTTAACGTTGGCCCTGGCCTCTTTCATATTTGGTGCAGCAGGGTACATCACCCAATAACCCGCATTTTCAGCCATTTTATTAACTATAATTTCAGACTGCACCTCGCTTTCTTTCAAGCTATTTTGTAGGGCTTCTGCAATCGCCTTTTCTCTGATTAGGCTTGTCTGGTAACAGACAGGCTGCGTACTGAATGACGGCACAGCGTCTTCTTTTTGCTTAGAAACATCATTGGCTACAAGCTTCATTTCTTTAGGCTTCTCTACCACCTCCTTGATTTGTTTCGGGAGCTCCTTAGCTATGATTTTCTCAGCTTTTTCTACGGACTCTACTTTTAGCTCACTCACTAAAACGATCGATTCTAAGGATGGATCTACCACCAGCTGTGAATTTTGCCCCTGTTTTGGCTGAATATTAGTAGCCCACAAGTAGAAGACAACATTCCCCAACAATAAAAGGAAAAATAGTTTTTTCATTTTGCTTGATCCTGAATAATCACAGACAATCCTTTTAATGCCAAATCACTTACTAGTCTAACATCACAATTTAGGTGGCTTTTTATCAGTTCAGCATCGCCGCCTGTCAAAATAAGTTGAAATATTTCCCTGTGCTCTTTTTCTAGCTCACGAACCACTCTTTCAATTAAACCTGCTATTGAGTGGATCGCACCATTTTGAACCGCATCCGCTGTACATTTCCCAAGAAAGCCTGATGACTTGTTCCCAGCTTCTGCAATATCGCTTGTATTGTTTAGCAGGGCACTTTTCATAAGCTGGACCCCTGGCGTAATCATCCCCCCCAAATGCTCTCCATTTTTGTTGAGTACATCAACAGTCACCGCTGTTCCGCAATCGACAACACAGACTGGTGCCTTATTTATTGCATGGGCGCCGATAAGACAAACCCATCTATCAACACCTAACTTTAACGGGCTTTGATAGCTATTGGTGACGCCATAACTTTGTTTTACTGGCTGAATAAAAGCGCTACTCACTCCCCAACGATCTAGGCACCAGATTTCTATCTCTTTAGCAATTTCGGCACCACCAACATTAGAAACAGCAACAGTCACGATACCGCTTAGCTCTCCCCAGTGGTTATCAAACAGTGTGTCTACTTGCTGCCCTTTGTAAGCAAATGCATCTCCTGCATGCAATTTCTCCTCTTTCAAAAGCGCCCATTTGAGCCGACTATTGCCCACATCCAGCAGTAAAGCATGATCAAGCATCTTGATTATCATCCACGACACGCAAACTGACCTCACCAGAGGCGTACGATTTGCGTTGACCCAGCTCATCTTCAAACATGAGCAAGCCTGATTTATCTATCCCTAGAGCTGTTCCAATTAGCAATTCTTTGCCAATTCGAAGGGTCGCTCTTTTTTCTGCCATGCAATCCATTTGTGACCATTCTTCGTGGTATTCGGTTAAGCCTGTTTGGTCAAAATTTTCTAAAATAGGGAAGAGTTCGTTGAGCAGACGAGCCGCTATTCTGTTTCTAGAGACAACCCCACTACCCATCATTTTCGTAAGATCTGTCCAGGGTTGATCAATCTCTTCCGCGGACTGACCGGGCAGATCAACATTCAATCCAACTCCGACAATAACGGTGCAGGGCCCCAGTGCATCCCCCATGATCTCTATCAGAATCCCTCCCAGTTTTTTTCCATTACTAAAGATATCATTGGGCCACTTCAAACCAACATCAGAAAACCCCTCTTGGTTCAATGCTCGAATTGCCGCGACTCCAACAGCTAAGCTTAACCCTGAAAGGATTGCAGGCCCAGCTTCGTATTGCCATAAGGATGAAAGATAGATATTGCGGCCAAATGGTGAAACCCATGTTCGCCCCAGCCGGCCTCGCCCATTCGTCTGGCTTTCGGCCAAGCAAACTGCTCCCGAACTCGCTCCCAAATGAACCGCCTTGGATAGCTGCCCATTGGTCGAATCTATTGAGTCATAAATCTCTAGGCTAGATAGCTGTTTCGCAACAGCCAGCTCTAAGTGGGAGTGAATCAAGTCTGATTCAAGGAGCTCGAGTGGTGGATTAAGGCGGTACCCTCTTCCTGTTACGGAATGGAGCCCTAACCCAAGCCTCTTCAATTCATTAGTGTGATTCCAAATTGCTGTCCGACTCAAACCAAGTTGGCCTGACAACTTACGGCCAGAGTGAAACTGACCATCTGCCAATAACTTTAGTAATTCTTTCTGTACCGATTTCAGCGCCATCAAATAGTCTCAGTTATCGCAATTTCGACTATTTGACCATAAACAGCAGAGCGATTTAAACCCGCCTTAAACTTTTCCGAATTAATCGCTTTGAATATTCCCTCTGTATAACGTGGGGTTTATCTTTGTAATCTGATATTTAAGCAACGACTCCTCGAGTGAAATTCCTTATTCGAGCTGAAACAAAGAGAGAACCCTCTAGGCTCGGGAAAGAGATTACTCAGAGGCTATTCACCCAGATTTTAATCACTCTCTTTTCGTATCTGCCGCATTTGCCGCTTAACGATATGCCGAATAAGCACATCACGATCCTGCTCACGAATATTTATATAATCAACTGCCAAACGGTGAGAGTAATCTTCATTTTCTACCGGTTCACAATAGACCACCCTCCCATACGTAACCAACCCAGTTAGTGCGGGCGGAAGAATCATTTTTACCTCCAACAAACTTCCAGCCTTTACTTCAAGGTCGGCAAAAAATGAGATGCCCGAGGCACTAATATTTACCTTGCTCGCTGGAAGTTCAGCAACACCTTCCTCTTTCAGTAATACCGCTTTTGAAATCAGGTTTATTTTTTGATTTAAAACATCTAAATAACTGGCTATATCTGGATGACTTTTCTCGATTGTTCTAAACAAAAAACCCGATTCCTGATCAAGATATTCGAGTGTAGCCGTCAGTGAAAAGCCGTCCATCGCCTCCTCTTTAAAGCTCTCACTATCAGGTAGCGCTCCCTCCTCAACTTCCCTATAGAACAAGGTAATCTCATCTTCAATCCGAAAGTACCGTCTTCGTTCCCCGGATTTTCCGCCATTATCTGGTCCAGCCATCACTCAACTCCAATCTTTATTTATCTATCTAATTACTTGAATAGTACTTTTTCCGTTGCCGCCATCACCACGAACCAGAACGATCTCAACCCGCCTATTTGTTGCTCTATTCGCTCTAGAGTCATTAGGCACTAACGGCTCAGTATCTGCGTGCCCTTCTACAACTACTCGATCTGGGCTAACACTTCCATCACTTAAAATTCCGTGCGCCACGGTGACGGCTCTTGCTGAGGAAAGCTCCCAATTAGAACGATACCACTCGGTATTAATCGGAATATCATCTGTATGCCCAGCAACAATTACCTCTCCAGACTGCGCTCTAACAGCCATCGTAATCTTGTCCATAATCGGTGAAAAACTGCTATTTAAGACAGCACTGCCCGATTGAAAAGAGCCTTTTTCCTGAATCCTGATAACAATCCGTTCACCTTGCAGCTGAACAGCCACAAGACCTTTTTTAATCTCATCTTTAAGCGACTCTCGAATTTTTTCGGCCTCTTTTTCTGCCTCTTTTTCCCGTTGTTCAGCCAACTCTTTTTCAATTCGCTTTTTATCGACGTCGGCCATATCAAGATGTTCTTTCTCCGTAGTGGATTGCTTAACATCATCAACCAACGTCGGCTTTGTCGTTGCTGGGCTAAAATGCTGCGCAATAACACTTGTTCCCATAGGGAGGTCGTGTGCCCTCACCTCTCTTTGCACACCAAAGGCATCCTTCATCGAGCCAGCCATATCTCTAAACTTTTTAACATCCATCGTTGCAAAAGAGAGTAGCAACACAAAAAAGCACATTAAGAGAGACATCAAGTCGGCAAAGGTCATTACCCATGCGGGAGAACCTGCTTTACAGGGAGGACAATCTTCTGATTCTTCAGCCATTTCTTACCCCTTTGGCTAATGCCTTACTCACCATCGTCTTCTTTTGTTCTTTTGTTCTCAGGCAGATAAGTTTGCAGCAATGCCTCCAAAACACGTGGATTAACACCTTCTTGAATTCCTGAAATTGTTTCCATAATCAGAGACTTGTTTAGCTTCTCGTATTCACTGACCAACGCTAACTTTTCCGATAAAGGAATCGCAAATGCATTCGCAATCACCGCTCCGTACAACGTTGTCAAAAGAGCAACCGCCATGGCAGGGCCAATACTTGCGGGATCTGACATATTCGCCAGCATCTGCACCAAACCAACCAATGTTCCAATCATTCCCATTGCGGGCGCCATATCCCCGACAGAACTCCACATTTTCTGCCCCACCTCATGCCGTTTAATCGTAAGGTTAATATCTTGCCCCAGCATTTTCTGAACAAGCGTTGGGTCATGGCCATCAACACAAAGGCTGATTCCTTTCTTTAAGAATTCGTTGCCGATCTCCTCGCCTTCAAGCGCCAGAAGACCATTTTTGCGCGCCACATCCGCAAGCCGAACCGCCTCTTCAATCAAAACAGTCGGATCTTCCCGTTTATTCATGAAGGCCTTTAACGCGACCCCGAATGACCGCAAAAAATCGGCCAGTGGAATCCCCATCAATGTCACCATAAAGGTTCCACCAACAACGATTAAAACTGACGGCGTATTAACAAACAGCATGACATCACCACCCGTTGCAATCGCACCGATGATAATACCCAAACCGCCCAAAAAACCGATTAGTGTTGCTAAATCCACCAACTACTCCCTAGATTTATTAGCTTTCAAACAGAGCAACTCATTCGAAACTGCTGAGTTACGCATACACTAATAAAAGTAGCAGTAAACTAAAAAATGTGGAGGGCTAGGCCAATTTTTCAACAAAAAAATCTTTCAAACTTTCCTATAACCTTTTAATTTCAAGCACTCCCACTTTCACTCAATGAACCGCACCCTCAAGCGGTTTAAGAACAAGAAGATAATTCAATTAAACAGAATAGTTCCGAGGCAGTTTCTATTCGCTAAATTCAATTCCTGAATACTGTATAATGCCCGCTGAAATTTTAAGGAGCTCCTATGTCTGAACAAACCTATCTCTCGGCCAAACCGATTCCTACTCAAGAACGTCTAATTATGGCGCTTGATCTCCCCTCAATAGAAGAGGCAAAAAAACTGGTCGAAAAACTTGGTAATTCTGTTCACTTCTATAAGGTAGGAATGGAGCTATTTATGACAGGCGATTACTTTGAGTTGATTCACTGGCTAAAAGCTCAAAACAAGAAAGTCTTTGTCGACCTGAAGTTTTTTGATGTGCCTGAAACAGTTGGCCGCGCAATCCGAGCTTTAAGTAAGGTAGGTGTCGAATTTGCAACCATTCATGGTAACAACGCCATTATGGAGTCGGCGGCAAAAGAGAAAGGTGACCTTAAGGTCCTTGCCGTGACTGTTTTAACCAGCCTTGACCGCGGTGATCTTGATGACCTAGGTTTTAAATGTGACATCAAAGAGCTTGTTACCTCTCGTGCACGGCGAGCACTCGAACTTGGCTGTGACGGTGTCATCTCATCTGGCCTCGAAGTTCCTGCACTAAGAAATCAAATAGATAACAAACTTCTTGTTATCTCTCCCGGCATTCGTCCTGTCGAGAATCGCCCCAGTGATGATCAAAAACGGGTCGTAACCGTGACCCAAGCTTTTAATAATGGCGCAGACTATATCGTCGTGGGTCGCCCCATTAGAGATGCAGCCGACCCACTTGAGGCGGCAAAAATCATTCAATCTCAAATTGCTGAGAGCTTCAAAGCATAAGAGACCTAGCATTTCAGTCAATTATGAAAGATAAGCTATAATTAACTGCGAAAAGCGACAATGGAAATAAGAGAGGAAAATATGGTTCCTGATTACAAAAGAATAACCGCCCCAGTTGAGAAACTGGTTGAAATGAACGTTAACCAAGTCAAGAAGATGGTTGAGGCTCAACAAAAATCCACCCAAGATTATATGGAACTGGCGAAGAGCCGAATGGAAGCGGCTGCTAATATTAAAGATACAAGTACACTCTCTGCATTCTTTAAAGAGCAGATGGAACTCTCGCAGGCAAATTACGAAAAGATGATTGCTGACAGCCAAAACCTGGTTGAAGAGGTACAGGGCTACGGTGAAGAGGTTAGAAGGCTGCTTAATGAAAGCTCTGAAACACTGCAGGATGAAATGAGCAAAAAAGGATAATCCAATCGTCTTTCTAATCAACCAAAAAAACCACCGTTCTCGATGGTTTTTTATTTCCGCCTCTTTACTTGCTCTTTTTCTCGCGAAAAAAGCAGCCATCAACCATTCAGAGAGGGAATAACTGTTATTTTTTGATTTTCAACTTATTGTTTTTTAATGGAATAACGCAATTATTTATTGCGTTGCACAAATTATTGTTGCATCGCGTCAATTGTCCCCCTATAATTATCTCCGTCTTATAAATTTATTATTTAATTTTACTTTTTTGGAGAAATATCATGCTAAAAGAATTCACACCTGTTGATTTCACTAAAGCTTTAGAATCTATGCAGAAAATTGCTGACCTAAACGTTGCTAAAATTGAAGCTGCTGTTGAAGCTCAAAAAGCTGCTGCTCAGTCTTTAGTTGAACTAACAGAAGCTCGCGTTAAAGCAGCTACTGAAATCAAAGATTACGATGGTTTTGTCTCTTTCGTAAAAGAGCAATCAGAACTTGCACAGTCTTCTGTTGAAAAATTAGTTGAAGATAGCAAAGTCGCTGTTGAAGATGCACAAGCATACGGCGAAGAAGTTCAGAAAATTTTAGGCGAAGCAACTGAAGTTCCTGCTGCTAAACCTGCTGCTAAAAAAGCTGCTGCTAAACCTGCTGCTAAAAAAGCTGCTTAATTCGTTAAGCCTCTTTTTAAAAAGCCCGGTTCACTTTGTGAGCTGGGCTTTTTTTATGCCTACCACGCGCAAAAATGACGCAGTGCAAAATAATTGTTGCATCGCGTCATTTTGTAAAGTACTATAGATCCGTGGTTACTTAAATACTTTATTTTTTAAATTTTCTTAGGAGATTCCCATGTTAAACGAAATACCTGCATTTGATTTTCAAAAAGCGCTTGCACCTTTCCAGAAATTAGTTGAACTAAACGTTTCTAAAATCGAAGCTGCTGTTGAAGCCCAAAAAGCTGCAACTCAAGGCTTGGTTGAACTGACAGAAGCTCGCGTTAAAGCTGCTTCAGAAATCAAAGATGCTGATTCATTCAGCGCTTTCGTAAAAGAGCAAGCTGAGCTAGCACAGTCTAACGCTTCAAAAATGATCGAAGACAGCAAAGTTGCTGCTGAAGAAGCTAAAGCATACGGTGAAGAAGTTCAGAAAATCATCACTGAAAGCATCGAAGAAGCTAAAGCTAACCTGAAATAAGCCTCTCTTATTTCTAGCTTTAAATAAAAAGCCCCTCCCTAAAAATAGGGAGGGGCTTTTTTATGCCTTACAAATTGTATCTATCAACAAACTACCATTCGTAGTTTGCTGTTACATACATATTGCGGCCTGGCCCAGGCAACCGATTTGCTTGGTTGTTACCCATAACCGTTCCGCCTACATCAGCATTTTGATTATTACGATTATAACCACCTAAATGATCTGAGTATTTTTTATCCAGGACATTCTCAATGCCAAAAGCGATCGTCACCTGACTAGCTGGCACATACTCACCTCGCAAGTTCAGCAACCCATAACCGCCTGTTTTCTCTTCAGAATTTTCGTCTGAAACTTTGTTCTGAGCAGCATAACCAACCACCTCTGCTTTCGCAGACCAGGTTGCTTTTTCGTAAGTTAGTGCCACGCGACCATTTAAAGGTGCAATCCGGTATAGATCATCACTTGTATCGCGGCGCTTACCACGAATATAGCTCAGACTACCGTCCAACCTTACATTAGCAGCCAAAGAAAAACCCCAAGCAGCATCAATACCATAAAGTTTTGCATCGGTATTAGTAAATTGGAGCGTTCCTGCGTTTAGAACCAGTGCGTCAGCATTTGTGGCTGGAGTCCCTTGAATATAATCATTGACGTGATGATAGAAAACACGCGGTGTTAGATAAGCTCCATCTTGATGCCAATTCACACCAAACTCGGCCTGATAAGAAACCTCAGGATCAAGTTCAACATCACCAATATAAACGCGACCATCTGCTAAACCAGCAGTTGATTCAAGTGGCAACCAAAGATAACGCTCCTGATAACTCGCTGAACGTGTTTTACGTGCCAAACCATATTCTAAGTCAACCGTATCAGAGAGCGCCTGTCTTAAAACCAAAACTAAATCAACATTAGTATCTTCTTGGGTTCTATCACTCGCATTAAAAGCCGTTTGGAGCGCCAAATGCCTAGCCCCCATCATAGCCATCATTCCACCCGCGCCACTTATGCTGCTAAAAACGTCATCAGCATCCATATCAACTCTTGTTACACGAGCACCAGCCTCTAAATTAAATGAAGGAGCAATATCCCCAGTCCATTCAGAAAAAACACCATAGCGATCACGCTCTACCCCACTGTAATTGGTGATATGAAACATCGCATTTGTTGGATCGTAGATATCTGCATCGTGATTTGCATCATCGCCATCAAAACCGATTACCAAATTTCCACCCAGTGCCGGCATATTAAAAGCCAATTTATAGCTACCGCCATCAACAGTTGTATAGGCAAAACGGTGCATTGGGTTACCCATCATTAAGGGTGGTGTTCTATATAGTTCATTACTCATCAAATGACGCGAATCCTGATAAGAAATTTTTGCTTCTATGCCATATCCATCCGTTGTTTGGAATTTATAGTCACCGCTAACAATCCCACCACGCGCATAAACGATATCCATTGGTAGTGCTGGCGTGCCAGTATGGCCCGTATCATTATTACTGTAATCAAAACCAAACTCATGATCGCCTGTGCGAAGTCCATAACCTATCGCATAAGAGTCACGATCATACTGTGTATTAAAATTGGTATCGTTGCCATCAAAGTTGTAACTATCACCCTTCTCGCCAGACCACGCTAAGTGGGCACGTTGCGTATCATTCGCAAGCGAGGTCAGTAAAGAATAACGTTTACCATTATCAACATCGCTGTAACCGGCTGAAAGCTTACCGTGTGACTCAACTTCAGAGCTTGAGCCAAACCGACTACCCGATGACTTCATCACCATGCTACCGCCAATTGTTTCAAGGCCACTGCTAACAGGCGCAATCCCGCGATAAACTTCAAGCGCACCCGCCATTGCTGCAGGGATGTGACTAAGCGGTGGATCCATACTGTTAGGCCCCGCTGCTTTCACATGCACGCCATCAACCATCACATTGACTCGATCCCCATACATGCCACGATATTGTGCAATACCGGTAAGCGGGCCATTACGGTTTACATTTGCACCTGGGATGCGTTTTAAAAGCTCTGCCGCATCCACAGAGCTTTCTGTACCTGGATTAACGCCTGTCAGGCCAGGGCGAACAATTTCACCCTCAACCAAAACTGGCGCTAGCTCAGTATGTTCAGCGAGTACCTGTAATGGTAGGCTGGCCGCTGTTGCGATAAACAACGAGCGTGCAATTTTATTAGTCATCCTCTACTCCTTAGATTTTGAAATCATTAAAACAAATGTACTTTATGTACAACAAACGTTGCGATTATTGCAAAAACCACACCGGCTTATGCGGGAATTGATAAAACTGTGTCAAATAACACACTTGTAAACCGCTAATTGGATTACCCAGTCTAATCTGTTAGATTTACTCGGCTATGCATCTTGATCAATCATTCAGCGCCTCTTACCCCGCCGCACTCACTATGGGGCTACTCACTTCAGCCCACTGCATGGCAATGTGCGGCTCGATTATGGGCGCCTTAACACTCAGCCTCCCTGAAGAGATCAGGAACAATAAGTTACGCATACTACCCTATGTCGCCAGCTACAATCTCGGCCGAATCAGTAGCTACGCCTTAATTGGGTTTCTCGTCGGATTTGCTGGCCATATGATCACCTTTTCACTCGGTGAAGGGGGTCTTGGGCACCGTGCAGTGCAACTTTTTTCAGCTGCCTTTATGATCAGTGCAGGACTTTACATTGCAGGTTGGTTCCCCCGCTTTGCCTTTATTGAAAAAGGAGGCGGTCTACTTTGGAAAAGAATTGAGCCATGGGGCAGGCGCTTTATGCCAGTTAGCAGCATTAGACAGGCCTATCTATTCGGGGTTATTTGGGGATGGCTTCCTTGTGGATTAATCTATGCTGCACTTATTCTGGCAGCAACAACTGGAGACCCAGTTCGTAGTGGCATCACAATGCTGATGTTCGGGATCGGCACATTGCCAGCCGTTATGACAACAGGTATCATGTTGAATTATATGGTTAAACTTGCACGATTGCCGTGGTTTAGACCCATAACAGGGCTTGTAATTATCGCCACTGCACTTGTAACGATTTTTCCATATATGTAATAAAAATAATAAAAAGCAAAAAAATTAATTTTAGGGGTAGTTCATGGAAGCATTTAAGACACTCATTGGGCAGTCGGCCCAAATGGAATCACTTGTTCGTAGCGCCCGAATGGTTGCGGGAACAACAGCCGCGGTCTTAATCAAAGGCGAAACAGGCACAGGAAAAGAGCTCCTTGCAAATGCTGTTCAGGCATCTAGCCCTCGCTCCTCTAAGCCTTATCTAACTATTAACTGTGCGGCTTTGCCCGAAAGCATTGCAGAATCAGAGCTTTTTGGGCATCGCAAAGGCGCCTTCTCTGGCGCAGACAGCAACCAGCAGGGGCGATTAACTGCTGCTCATGGCGGCACCGTTTTTCTAGATGAAATTGATTCATTACCACTACCCATTCAGGCAAAACTTCTACGCTTTTTAGAGACAGGCGAGTGCCAAGCCGTCGGGGAAACCGTAAACCAAAAAGTTGACGTTAGAATTATTGCTGCGACCAACAGCGATCTACACGAAAAGGTGGCGAGCGGCCAGTTTAGAAAAGATCTCTATTTCCGCTTAAATGTAGTCCCTCTTGAACTGCCATCACTTAGCGAGCGCCGCAGTGATGTAAAACTTCTTACAACACACTTTTCTAAAATGATCGCTAAAGGTCATGATCGTATCCCGATCAGCTTCAGTAAAACGGCACTTCAATCGTTAGAGGCCTATCACTGGCCAGGTAATGTTAGAGAGCTTCGCAATCTTTGTGAGCGGCTTTCAATCTTAATGCCTGGGCGCCTGCTTGAGCCAGAAAATTTGCCTCTTGAACTAAAACGGAATCAGGTGCTTCAAGAAGGATCCGTTCACCTACCGGCCTCTGGAATAAAACTTGAAAATGTTGAGATCGATCTGATTCACCAAGCGCTTGAAAGAAGTAGCGGCAATAAGAGCAAATCAGCTCGTTTGCTTGGAATTAGCAGAGATACTCTTCTTTACAGGATGCGCAAGTACGAGATGCGCTAAGCGCTATCCCCCATTAGCTAAAAAGCGCCGCTCTTGCGGCGCTTTTTAATTTCTGCCGCGAATAAATCAGCCCTTCAGGTCAACCCCTCTCTCGATCTCCCCCTGCCGCCTCAGCTCTCGCTTCAATATCTTTCCCGCTGCATTTTTCGGCAGCTCATCTACGATAAATACTTTTTTAGGCACTTCATAACCGCCAAGGTGATCTCTGCACCAGCCTCTCACCTCAACAGCCGAAACTGCCTCACTATCAACAACCACATAGGCAACCACATTCTCACCATGTAGATGGTCTGGCTCGCCAATCACAGCCGCCTCTATAACCGGTTTGAATCGGTATAGCACCTCTTCAATAATGCGCGGATAGACATTCATTCCATTAACGATAACCATATCTTTCTTGCGATCCACGATTGAGAAATAACCATCCCCATCTTCTGTTCCCAAATCCCCCGTTAAAAACCACTCGCCCATAAAAGAGGCCGCAGTTTCCTCCGGTAGATTCCAGTATCCTTTCATAACACTTACCCCTTTTACCGCGATTTCTCCCACTTCACCAATAGGAAGTACTTTTCCAGCATCATCAACTATCGACATTTCCACACCAGGAACAGGCAAGCCAACAGTGCCCGGCTTTGTTAGCCCCCCAATCGGATTGACACAGGTGACGGGGGAACATTCTGTTGGCCCATCCCCTTCATATACTTTCTTTTGAAACTTATCTTCAAACCGCCTCATCACCTCAAGCGGCATAGAGGCGCCACCTGACACACAAAAACGAATCGATTCGAAACAGGCGACACGCTCATCTTTAATGCGAAGCAAAATGTTATACATACTTGGGACAGCTAAAAAAATTGTTGCCGTAGTCTCTTCAACTGTGCGGACCACCTGATCCGGATCAAACTTTTGCAGAGGAATAAAAGCACAGCCACAGGTGAGCGGCGTGAGCATCCCTACAGTGGCAGCAAATGCATGAAACATGGGCAATACGAGTAAAACCTTATCTTTTCCGGCTTGCCACTTCATCGCTTTAACAACACTCTGTGTATTGGCGACAAGATTGGTGTGCGTCAGCATCGCCCCTTTTGGCCTTCCAGTTGTTCCCGATGTATAAAGAATCGCCGCTAGATCATCATCAGGCTCAAATTGAATAGTCGGTACTTGCAGATCATTTACTAAAAAAGAATCCCATCCTAATGATGAAGGGACAGGCTCTTCTCCAATACAGATAGAAAACTCCAACGAAGAGATTGAACCGATCTGCTGGTGAGCATTCTCCTTAAATAGAGAGTGGTAGATTAGCCCCTTTGCAGTTGAATCATTTAAAACATAGGCAACTTCTGCCGGTTTTTGCATAAGGTTAATCGGCACAACAACCGCACCCGCTTTAATAATAGCCACATAAGCAATCGCAAATTCAGCTGAGTTCATACAATAGAGTGCAACTCTGTCACCTTTTAAGACTCCTTTAGCTGCAAGCCCGGCTGCCGCCCTGTCAGAAAGAAGACCAATCTCTGCGTGGCTATATTTCTTCTTCTCCGTGATAACTGATGGATATTTTCCATAGCATTTAGCACTTTCTCGAATAAGATCAGGTAGTGATGGCATCTTGTTCCTCTAAAAATTCATTGATGGCTATACTCTACTAGATATGACGCTAACGCCTTTTAAAATTTTCCGCATTTTATTGCTGCTTGCCATTTTGGCTGCCACCGCTTTTTACACGAAAGCGCAACGACTCTCTTCAACTGGCTGGTTAGAACCACTGGAAATTATTATTTACCCAATCAATGCAGATGGAAAAGAGTCAACCGCACGTTATATCAACCAGCTAAAAGAGGGCGATTTTCAATCAATAGACCGCTTTACTGCTAAACAAAGCAAAAAATACGATATCCTAACTAAAAAGCCAACCATTACGCGGCTTGGAAACACCGTCACCAAATTACCACCCAAAGCTCCAACACCAAATGACTCAGCCCTCTCAAATATACTTTGGAGCATGAAATTTCGCCTGTGGGCTTGGCAAGAGACACCCGATGATCTTTCCAACAAACATCGCGCTAGAATGTTTGTGCTTTACCATACGCTGACTGAAGGCCAACGGCTTGAGCACTCCTACGGATTAAATAAAGGACTTCTTGGCCTTGTAAACGCATTTGCATCAAAAGAACAGACCGCGCAAAACAGCATCGTCATTACCCACGAGTTTTTCCATACCGTTGGCGCTACCGACAAATATGGCCCAAATGGAAACCCAGTTTTTCCTGAAGGGTACGCCTCTCTCGAGAATCAAAGGTACCCTCAACGGCGCGCAGAAATCATGGCTGGAAGAATACCAATCTCAGAAGGGCACTCACGCATGGCTGACAGCTTAAGACAATGTGTTGTCGGCAAGAAAACAGCACAAGAAATAAATTGGCTCCCTAACATTTAAACTGTAACGTTTATCGCTTAAAATCAGTCTCATTAATTTTGAATAAAAACAGCAAAAAGGAATAGCACAATGGCAGTTATCTCACTTCGTCAACTCCTCGATCACGCAGCAGAGCATGGTTATGGTGTTCCAGCATTTAATGTCAATAACCTGGAGCAGATGCAGGCCATCATGGAAGCAGCTGACGAGACAAATAGCCCTGTCATCGTCCAAGCCTCTGCAGGAGCCAGAAAATACGCAGGAGCCCCCTTCTTGCGCCACCTGATGGAAGCAGCTGTCGAGCTTTACCCTCATATCCCTCTAGTAATCCACCAAGACCACGGTACTAGCCCTGCAATCTGCCAACGCTCTATTCAACTTGGTTTTACCTCTGTGATGATGGATGGCTCATTAGGTGAAGATGGGAAAACACCCACCAGCTATGAATATAACGTCGATGTAACTCGTAAAACCGTTGAAATGGCGCATGCTTGCGGTGTCTCTGTTGAAGGAGAGCTTGGCTGCTTAGGCTCATTAGAAACAGGGCAGGCAGGTGAAGAAGATGGGATTGGTGCTGAAGGCATACTTACTCACGAACAGATGCTAACCGATCCTGAAGAGGCTGCAGATTTTGTTGCTAAAACGGGGGTTGACGCCCTTGCTATTGCCATTGGCACAAGTCATGGTGCCTACAAGTTTACCCGTCCACCAACGGGTGATGTTTTAGCGATTAGCCGGATTCGTGAAATTCACGAACGTATTCCTAACACGCACCTTGTGATGCATGGCTCTTCATCAGTTCCTCAGGACTGGCTAAAAACCATCAATGAGAATGGCGGTGATCTTGGTGAAACTTATGGCGTTCCAGTCGAAGAGATTCAGGTGGGCATTAAGAACGGTGTTCGTAAAATCAATATTGATACCGACTTAAGAATGGCAAGTACCGGAGCGATTCGTAAGTTCCTAATCGAGAACCCAAAAGAGTTCGACCCTCGCAAATATCTAGCTGTTGCACGCGATGCAATGAAAGGGATTTGCCTAGAGCGCTTTGAAGCTTTCGGCACTTCAGGTAATGCCTCAAAAATCACCCCAGTTTCTCTGGAAGCCGTATTTCAACAATACGAAAGTGGGCAACTCAAATAGGCCAAAAGTTGGTGTAAGCAGCTGCCTACTCGGGCATCTGGTTCGTTATGATGGCAGGGAGAAGTTACACCCTGCCATCAATCTGCTCTCCTCTCAATTTGAGCTAATAGCCCTATGCCCAGAAGTCGGCGTAGGACTAAGCGTTCCCCGCCCTCCCGTACAACTGGTTAAGCTAAACAGAGGATTATCTGCGCTGGGTGTCGAGAATCGCGAGATCGATGTAACTGATCTACTCAAAGGCTATCTACAATCACAGCTCCACATCATAAGCTCACTTTCAGGAATGATCTTAAAAACAAGATCTCCAAGTTGCGGGATTAACACCACCCCTTTATTCGACCTAAATGGAGAAGAAAGTGGCTATGGTTCAGGTCTATTTGCTGCCGGAATACAACAACAGTTTCCCTCTCTTCCATTAGCTGACGAAGAGATGCTCGAAGAGCAACTTCAGCGCGATACTTTTTTTCAAGAGGTGCGCCATTATCATGCGAGAAACAGCTAATCCTATGGTGCTACAGAAATAAGCTCTCTAAGATAACGAAATAGGATTCGTGAGGTTTTTGGGGGCTTTTGCCGCTTAATCTCCTGCTGCGCAGAGCGAATCATCTGCCTTAATGACTGCCTATCCGCACCAGAAAATTGATTAAGAAAATCACTAAGCGCTGCATCTCCCTCTTCTAGCAGGCGATCTCGCCACAGCTCGGCCTGATGGAGCTCTCTTACTGCCTCAGCACTAGCATTATTGATACGCTCCAGATAATCAATCATTGGCTGGCAATCCATCGATCTCAGCAGCTTACCGACATATTTTATCTGACGCTTGTAAGCCCCCTTCTTAGACTGACGAGCCAACAAGAGCGCTAACTTAAGCTCCTCAGGAAAACCTGCCGATTCAATCTTTTCCGCAGACAATTCGGCCAGCTCCCCGCCCAATTTCTGAAGCTCTACACTTTCACGCTTCAGTTGGCTTTTGCTGACCAGATCCTCATCAATAAATTCTGCATCTTCGCGCCCATTACTCATTCAATCTTCCCGCTTTAAACCATCATGATCAGAAATAAAACAAACAACACCACTGCCGTCATTGGTAGCAAGAAACCAGCCCAATCTTTCTCAGCCTGCTGGCTTTGCGCTAAAGCACCCTTAATCCCCGGCCCAAACCAGAATAAAACAAGTACCGCCATTGCACTTATTAGAACCAATTCCCAAGTTGATAACTCGTTCACGTTTAACCTTCCTACCATAAAACAAAAACCCAGCAGAAATTCTACTGGGTTTTTGTTTTATTACTACCCAAGAAGACTAATGCCTTCTTGGGCAACTAGACTAAATTACACCCCAAGGGTATAAATTGCGTAGAAACGGAGTACCCCCGTTTAACTCAAATTAGCCTTTAGAACCGAGACGAAGACCACCGTTGATGTGGTAAACCTCTGCATTCATCGCTTCATTCTTGTAGATATCACCAGCCAACTGAGCAATCTCTTCAGGCTCAATCAAACGACCCATTGGGACAGTTGAAAGTACTTTATCAAGCGCTGATTGGTTCATGTTTTTGACCATGTCAGTTCCAACATAACCTGGAGCAACAGCAACACAACGAATTTTGTCAGAAATACCACGACGAAAGAATTCTGCCGTTACAACTTTTGGCATAGTAGACATTGCCGCTTTTGTTGAAGAGTAGTTAATTTGACCCGCTGTTCCTAAAGAACCAACAGATGAAACTAGACAAATCAGACCTTTGCAATCATTGTTGATCATGCGCTCTGAACACTCACGGATTGTTAGAAAAACACCCGTCAAATTAACGTTAATTACCTTTTGGAAATCACCCAAAGACATTTTTCTAGTCACTTTTCCAGTTTCTCTATCAGGAGAGACCATCATGCCGTCAGCAATAATGCCGGCGAAAGGTGCGACAAGGTTGATTGCACCAAATTTCTCAATTGCTGTATCGGCAAGTTTCGCGCAATCATCTTCGTCTGTCACATTGCAAACAACGATCGCCACTTCACCACCTATAGCACGCAATTCTGCCGCTGCTTTTTCGAGTGGCTCTTGAGCCATATCACCTAGAACAACTTTTCCGCCATTGTTAACCCAATGTTTTGCCAACGAAAAACCGATGCCACCTGCACCACCTGTAATTACCGCAACCGAATCTTTGATTTCTAGCATTCCAAAAACCTCTGTATGATGAATAAAAGCCACCTGTTGCTATAAAGTGCAATACAGATGGATAACCAAGTGTTAGCCCGACCTATTAACAAGTTATAGGCAAAACAAATGGCGTTTGTGCACCGCAATAATACCCGAACCTCTGCTGCACCGCAATGGTTGATTTAGAAGCAGATTATGAGCAATCAAAACCAAGAGCAAAGCGCCAAAATTGGCAAGGGAATGATCTATGCTGCGTGGATCATCGCATTATTGATGCTTACATGGCTCTTTGATAGCTATCTGGACAGGCAATACAATCCAAACCAGATGGCTATTAGCGACCTAAATAGCAGTGGCGAGCGGATAATTACACTCCAGCAAAACCGACAAGGCCACTATGTCGCAACCGGCTTCATCAATGAGCATGAAGTCACTTTTCTACTTGATACTGGCGCTACAATTATTAGCATTCCTGGAAATTTAGCCGGCCAACTCAACCTACCTATTGGCCCCGCGCAGAAAGTTAGAACAGCTAACGGTGATACTATCGCGTATAGAACCACGCTCGATAGTGTTCAGCTAGGAAGTATTAGGCTGCACAAGCTAAAAGCCACCATTGCGCCACAGATGGCGGGAGATGGGGTTTTGCTAGGCATGAATTTCATGAGACAGCTGGAAATGATCCAACGCAACAATAAATTAACGCTAATACAACATTAAAATGAAAGCTCCCCTTAATGCTTTGTACCTACTGCTTTTAGCCGCATTACCATCTGCCTCGCTAGCACAAACCTATCCCCTTCCCCCTATAGACAACCAGCTAATTGGCCAAATCCAAACAGCAACTGCGAAACATGAAGACACGCTGCTAGATATTGCCCGTCACTATGGTATTGGGCAAAAAGAGATCTTGCTTGCGAACAAAAAAGCCGATCGCTGGCTTCCAGGCGATGGCACAAAGGTAACTATCCCTTCGCGCTTCATCCTTCCGAAGGCACCAAGAAAGGGGATTGTTCTTAACGTTCCGGAAATGCGCCTTTACCAATTTAAAAAATCAAAGAATGGCGGCCCAGCAACCGTCACCACACACCCTGTCAGCATTGGAAGAATGGATTGGACAACCCCTTTAGGGAAAACCCGGATCATCCAGAAAAAAGAGAATCCTGTCTGGCGCCCTCCAGAATCAATAAAAAAAGAACATGCCGAAAAAGGAGAGATTCTTCCTGATGTCGTTCCAGCCGGTCCCGATAACCCATTAGGGCTTTTTGCACTTCGGCTTGGAATTCCTGGCTATCTAATTCACAGCACAAACAAACCATTTGGCGTAGGGATGCGCGTTAGTCACGGTTGCGTACGGATGTACCCTGAAGACATAGAAAAGCTGTTTCAACAGGTGAAGGTAGGCACACCCGTTCTGATAACAAACCAACCCATTAAAGTAGGCTGGTTTGCTGGCAAGCTTTACATTGAAGTTCACCCCGCTTTGGATGAAGAGGCAATTCCATACGAAGAGCAACTTCCTGTTGTGCTTAACCTAATTGAGGAGGCGAACAACGCACAACTCCCCACACTAGATGGTTTTACCCTAAAAAAAGCATTAATAGAACAAAGCGGCATTCCAGTTCAGATAACAAAATAAAGCCCCGCAACCATTTGGTTAGCGAGGCTCCATCTTTGAATAAAAGCTTACCCAGTAATCCGGGCTTTAAGCTTTTATTTAGACATCGACTTCTTGAACATACGGTCCAATTTAGCACTAGTCTCATTTGCTGCCGCTTCTGCCGCTTCTGCCGCACGCTCGGCCGCACTTGCTGATGCCGCTGCTTGGTCAGCCGCAGATGATGTTGCAGCTGTTTGTGCTTTCACATCATCAATTTGAGATTGTAAGTTTGCAATATCACCATTACTTGCACAACCAACAACCAAACCACCACATAATGCCAAAATAGCTAATTTTGCTGTCTTTTTAACCATTGTCCGCCTCTCCGTTAATTTCCTAGATATTAAATCAATAACTGTAACTCATACACAGTGACCGCTAGTGTGCCTTGAATTGCAAACTCTTTCCAGCCTATCGGCATAATATGCCTAATTGCTCCCATTTTAAACCACAACTACGCGCATCCCCCTAAAAACCCACTCATTAAGGCTATCCACCTGCTCATTTGTTAACGCAATACAGCCACCGGTCCAATTTACTGCATGATGTATTACGGGGTCTGCGCTTCCAAGCCCATGAATCCCAATTTGGCCACCTAAAGAGCTATTTTGCGGCGGAACCCTGCCCAGCTCTTTTGCCGCTCTGATCTCATAATACATTTTGAAATCAATTTTTCCGCCTGCGAAGCCTCTCTTTGCAATCTCCAATGAGGGATAGGTGAAGCCAAAGAAGAGGTGATAGCGACTATTCCGGTTAATCCAACCAATCTTAAAGGTTCCTAACGGTGTCTTTTCATCACCTCTCTCTTTATCTATTCCCGCACCATTTTTTCCGATCGAGATATTTTCATATACCACCTCGACCTTTTCCCCACGCATCACTTTTAAAAGCAATTTATCGGTATCGATTAACAACCAAAGCGAATCATTTTCTGACGCCAATACCGTTAGTGGTGCCATCAACAGACCGACAAACAGAACCTTCACAATGCTCGAGCAAGATTTCCTCAGAAGAGTTAGCATTGCTCAATAGTGGGGTGGAGGCGGCTCTTCTGGCTCAACACCATCAAATAGAGATTGGCTTGATTGCCCTTTCTCTTCTAAATGAATTAATGCTTGCTCAAGCTGGTCAATTTTATTTTGCTGTTCAATAATTACTTCATTTAGAACCGCAATCGTCTCATCCTGAAAAGAAATTCTCATTTCAATTTCAGCAATGCGCTTTTCCATACCCGTTTCTCTCAACTAAAAATGTAAATAATGAAAGCATATCGAGCCAGCTTACCCAACGCAATCATCAACACGGAGATTGTAAGTGGCAACCTTAGCCAACCCGCAGCAAAGCAGAGTGCATCCCCTATAACTGGCAGCCATGAAAAAACTAGAATAACTGGCCCCCACACTCTAACTAGAGAGAGCGCCCGCTCGTTTCTACCGTGAAGCGCTTTTTCTACAGAATAGCCTCGCGCTGTTAATACACCCAAGTACCAAGTTGTTAATGCTCCCAACGTATTTCCGAGTGTCGCAGCAGAGAGAAGGTTCACTGATGAAAAGCTCCCTTCCACCAGCAGGTAAATAAGCGCTGCCTCAGATCCACCTGGGGCAATTGTTGATGAGACAAATGCGCTCACAAACAGACCAATAAGGCCATATTCCACTATTAAATTTTGCACTGTTTCCCAAATAAAAAACCCTCTCTCACCAATGCAAAAGAGGGTTTTGCTATAAAAGTAGTGTTATTTTTTAGATGGTTTCATCCGCTTATAGGAATCTGGGTATATTGATCCAGAAATTCCAGGGATGCTCGGCAAGTCACCACTTCCGCCATTAACTTTAAACTGCCCTTTCATTCCCTTCTGCATATGCTGTGAAATGTCACAATGCACTAGCATTGTTTTTGCGTCACTCGCCACAATAAAGGTTCCAGTTCTTTCACCCGGTCCATTCACCTCCAGATGAAACATCCCTTCAGGATATATATACTTTGGCAAGCCATGCATCATCCATTGATGCCGAACGCTGTCCTCATTGATAAATCTTACCGTCACTCGACTACATGGCTTAACATTCCACTCGTTGCTATCAAAACCAAATATTGTCCCGTTATGGGTCGCATGTGCTGTACCTGCTTTTACGGTAAAACTAACATCTTCTGATATTTTTTTGCAGTCACGAGGCAACGTGTCACTATTGGCATTCATTACCATGCCCTTTTCATCCATATCCATGCCGGCCATACCCATATCGGCACCACAGCTTCCCTCACCCATCTTCATTCCTGCGCCGCATTTTCCTTCAGCCATTTTGGCGGCCTCACCTTTTCCTCCTTCAGCTACCGGCGCTTTTGTCTTGCCCATACTTCCACATTTTCCTTCGCCGCATTTACCCTCTGGCATCTTGACTGTTTCAGCCTCTGCAAGCATATAGCCTGAAGCCAAATCATTTGTAGAAAACAGTTCCTCTGAGCATTGAGCTGCCATTGGCAACCCGACAGATGCTGTAGCAACCGCCGACCCTACCAATATACTTGATGATTTATTTAATCTTTTCATTACAATTTCCTCTTCAGTAAAAGTCGCTCCCAACCTTATTGGTTACGATCAACTATTCCGAATTTGTCTGCATTCTCTAAAGTCCCCCAAACAGGATAAGTTCTGTCGTAGTACTCATTTGTGAAGAACTTGGTCAGATCCGTTCCATTTACTCTTGGCAACCCATTTTCGGTTAGGAAACTTTCGTAAACGATCACGCTGACGTTACCACCTGGCATAGCGCTATCTGTTGTTATTCCAAATTCATTATGGTCATGAAACAACCAGACACCTTCGCCATAGTTATGCAAACCGTCATTAGTCGTATTCAGCTCAAGATCAACCCGCTGCGCGCCCATTAGGGAATAAATATCACGCGTAATTTGTGCGCTAGGGTTATGCTCAATACCATCATAATGAGTAATCGTCGCCTTATGCCCATGCGTATGCATTGCAAGCATATCTTCTCCACCATTAAACATTCGTAACTTAACCTTCTCATTTGGGGCCACAATAACCAATGACTCGGGAATGGTATAAGGGAAGGATTTTCCGTTTAACGTGAAGTATTCAGGCTTTCTGTCCGCAAGTTTGTAATGCTGATTCATTGCCTCTGCAATCAATCGTGGATCGTTATACTGCTGTATGATGTTATGCAATTCTTTGTCGGACCCAATATATTGCAGGTCATACTCACGATCATAAACCTCTTTAATGGCGACAGATGAATGTCTTACATGGCCATCGCCAACATTGAATGTTTGCACCCAATTATTAGGTCTGTTCTCTTCAATGATGAACATCCCAATTAACCCCATTAGAATATGCGTGCCAGTTTGTACATGACAATGGTAAACCATTGTTCCTGTCTGCCTAGGTTGAAAACGGTAGGTGAAACTCTCTCCAGGTTGAACCATCGCCCCTTCAGGTGATGGAAAGGTTTGAGGGACACCATCATTCCCACTTCCATCTTCCTGCATATATGGGTGATCAACACCATGCAAATGGATTGTATGTGGAAAATAGTGTGTGTTTTCTAATACAAGCTCAATCTTATCTCCCTGTTCTACTCTGATCGCAGGAGATGGCATACGTATATATGGATTCGCGTAAGTTGTCTCATTATTCGCTACAACCATACCTCGAGTTTTCGGTGCAAACACCCAAAATCCTGGTTGCACACCTGGTGCAATATCGTAAGCTGGGAATGGCGTATCTAAATCGGGGTCTCGTCCATTTATCTCTGCAACTTCTAGACGAATTCTTATAACATCAGGGTCACCATCACCATCAAGATCGTCACCTTTTGTGACGGTATCAGGTGAAAGTTGCGTTTCCATTAAAGTCGCCATTGAGACATTATTCGTCCCCTTAACGAAGGTAGCGATATCAAAGGGGTTATCTGGACTGCACAGTTTTGAGGCAGAAATTTCAACACCTTCAATAACCTGCTTTTCACGCCAGCTAGCATCAATTGTTTCAGGACAGACCTCAGCCATCCTGACTTTGCCCATTTCTGCTTTTTGTGTCGGAGGTGGCTCTTTGTATGCAGGAATAGATATAGTTTTCCCGCTGTCTGTTTTTAGAGAGCTACCATTCTCACAGGCAGTTAACAGCCCCATAGAAACTACGACAGCTGTTGCTAACACATTTCTTTTTATCATTTTCTTTTACCTCCAAACTCATTCATCGCACCAACAGTCTAAAGCCATTTTCGCGAAGTGTTTTCACAGCCAATCAATATGCAACGGGCATTTAACGAGCTATGGTTGAATTCCCCTGGGGAGGTCTCTTTTCACACAAAAGATGCTTGGCTTTATTATTTTAATTCGCCATTACATCAGATTTTTAGGCCATTTTCTTGTATGTTATTGCTCCGCCTACAGCCACCGCAACGGCAAGAAGAATCCAAACTGGAAAGCCTCCACCCATGCCGACAGCAAATGGGAAGCGTGAAACAATTTCCTCATCACCATCTTTGATAGTAACGATACCTACAAACTTACCTTCTTTAGGAAAGCGATGCTCAAAACTAATGTTACCAGTTGGATATACTTTGAATGGCATATGTAAAATCGTATTCGCATCCGTCGCTTCAGCTTCTGCCTCACCTTCAATAACCCTAATTTCTGTTGGGAAATTTTTCATTTTTCGATCCATTGCATCCATTGCGACAATGGTTAGACCTGTTGAAGGGATATCTTCACAAAACTCTTTTGTTGCTGAACTGTCTGGTTGGTAACCAGTGAAATGCATTTTATATGCACCAATTGTTAGGATGCATAAATCCTTATCTGCTGATAAACCTCCATGAGCACTTGCTGTCGTCGAAAAAAAGAAGAGTCCGAACAATAATGCAGCAATCGTTTTATTAAGCATAAATCCTCCAAATTAGAATATAGTTATATTTTACTTCTTTCAGGAATAAAAAAACCCCGCTCGATTAATATATAAATCGAGCGGGGTTCTGTCTAGCTAAATATTCTTACTGGAATGTAGGAATAATTGGGCCAGAAATTTCTTCCATATAGGTTTTGCCATCAGCGCCTTGGAAGTATAGAACTCCACCAAAAGCACTATCAGGATCACCAATAAGACTTGAAAGTCTTTCTGTTTCCCATAAAGCGTCACTCGCTTCAATTTCTAAACGCGCAGTTTCACCCGGATAGATAGTTGGTTCACCTTGAACATTCAAACCATCTTTAGCCCAAAGTTCAGCACTGTCTGTTTTAGCTAGCGTTGGAATCAAGCTATTAGTAAAACGAACGTTAGCTGAGTTGAACTCCGCAAGTTTGATTGGTGTTGCAGAACCGTTAGTTATATCCAATGTCATTGTCATTGAACGACCTGGAATTCTGTAGTTAGCTTTAAGGATCTTAGCTTTTACTGCAGAGTTCTGAGGTGTTACAGGCAGTGCTTCAACGGGAATGATCGCACTTTGCAGTGGAATCTGAACAGGATACTGCTCTTTTGCTGAATTAGAGCTCATTGTAACCAGAACGATCGTACCAATAAGAAGTGCAATACCAACTTTCTTATCTGTTGACGTGATCAATGCATCTTCTTCACCATTCTGCACCATTAAGAAGCGTGGAATGAACAGAGGACGACGCACCCAATATAGAACCCAGAAAAGTGCTGGAATAGCCCAAATAATGTGCCATTTAACAACATTCGCAAAGCCATATGTATTTAGGTCGATTGCTTCACCAGTCAAAGTCGTCACAGGGTATGTAAAGTCTTCGTAAACACCTTCGATTAGTGTCCACTGCCCTGGACCAACTAGGCCACCAGCACTCTGCACATTAAGCATAGGATGGATATGCGCCTCACCAGGCTTACGTCCACGAACAATAACTTTATATTCGTAGGTTTTTCCTAGTTCAAGCTTAAATGATTTAGCAGCTGGAACGCCGTTCAACCAAGTTTCAACTTTTGCTACAGCAGGACCTGGCTCAGCAACGTGAAGATAGGCAACATCAGGCTTCATGATAACTTCTGGCCATGCTTCCGCCAAAAGGAATTTACCTGTAATAGTCATCTCTTCATTAACAGCAACTCTGTTTGTTGAAAAGTTAGTGTCATACCAGTGAACGGTACGCATACGGAGAAAAGGCTCCTGCGAACGTTCCCCATGAGCACCCGCTTGAGGTGCATACAATGCTGTCAATGAAGTGACAATAACCGCCACTCCACCTAGCAATGAGATAATTTTATTTTTCATCTAATTAATTCCTCGGTAATCGTTATTAATTTACCTTGGTGCACCTTGTTAGGCGCGAACCTTAGCTGCTTTATCGAAGATGCTCTTCATCCAGCGCATTTTTGCGCCGACAGCACCTAGTTTCCACCATGCTGTATACATAATCATGCAGATAAATGCAGCGAAGAAAGAGGCGATCAATGCAGATTCACCACCGAATGTACGTAGTGTTCCACGTTCAATCATTCTTAGGTATTCAGGTGTCGCTGTTCTAACGAATGCGTAGCCAACCATATCAGCAACTGACATCAGCTGACCCATGTGCTCAACTGGAACATGGTAAGGAGCAAGAATAACGATATTTTGCGCATAGAAAAGTAGCGCAAACAGTGGAGCACCAACAATAGCAGTTGCGACCCAATTCTTCGTCAACATAAGGACAGCATCAAGAACTAAAGCGCTCGCAATAAGCATCGCAGGCCAAGTTAGCGTAGCTGGAAAACCAGACCATATTGTAAAACCCCAGTAACGGTTCATCCACTCACCAAATAGCAGTGCAACGATACATAATGTCGCGCCAAGTGGAACCCTAAAGTATTCCCATAGTACATATTGAATAGCAGCAGGGAACGTAATCGCTACGATTGGTGTAATTGTGATCCAGAAACGTCTATCTTTCCAATCCACCCAAAAATCCCAGTCACCCGCGAGCAACATAAAGTGAATGTGAAATGCGCCAGTAATGGCTAAAAACAATATAGGCACAAGCAGCAAGTCAAACTTTCTTGACATACCCGCCATAACAGGTGATAAATCACCCGCTGATTTCGCGCCTACAGATTGAGCTGTTGCACTCATAACTGCCTCCTAACAAAGAATTTATATTTAAATTTAATCCCATCAACCAAAGTCAATTCGGTCGAGGGGAATTGAGTATACGACCATTCCATCACGTGTTGCAAGGGTTTCGGAGCAATAAACCATATAATTAAACCGCTTTTTTACCCCTTAAACTATTGACTTTTATTTTTTCTGCATTCCAATCAATTTCTGCTCTTCACAGAACTTCTTTTCATTACTGAAATCCCATTGCCATTCCAGATGAATTTTCTTGATCCAGTAATTTACTTCCACACCTCTATTATTCTTTTGCTTTAAATTTTACAAAAAAAATGCCGGAGGTTTTCACCTCCGGCATTTTGAGCCATATTTAACGCTTAGAACTTACACTCTAATGCTAAATATTATTTACCATACATATCACAGTATTCCATTGACTCATCTCTTAGTGGCATAACTTCTCCACCTTTTCCGTCGCTAGACATTTTCATCAATACAGCCATACGAATAGCAACTTGAAGAGCCAAACCAGCCAACATAAGTACTGTCCACCCTAGAACAACGAAGCCCCAGTGTAGTGGCGCAGTGAAGTACTCTTCCATTAGCCAGAAAGCATGTCCCCATTCGTTGTAGCCAACGTTTGGAAGAATCATGAAAGGACCAACAACTGCGAACAGGTATGGGATTGAGATTTTAGATGCGAAATCAGGAAGTCTTGTTCTCGCATAGATAAAACCAGCAACACCAATCATGATGTAAACAGGCATTGTGCCGTAGAACAATACAATGTGGCTTGGTGTAAAGCTTGTATCACGTACCACTACCTGATGCCATGAAGCATCCTGCTCAGCGAAAAAGCTCGCTGCCCAGTAAACTGCCATCGCATAAACAAAGATCCAACCGATCAAAGTGAAATAACGTTTCAACTCTTCATCAGCTGAAATATTGAAAACGTTTAAGTCACGCGTCTTCCACATGTAAGACCAAAGCAATACACAACCCGCTGCTTCAAGTGTTACTTCCCAGTAGAAAAGTGACATCCAGTACTCGTCAAAAATTGGATCAGTTGAATCAAGACCCGCATACCATGCAGCCCACTGCTGATAAACACGAAGAGACACCACATAGATCAAATAGACAGCTGTCGCCATCCACGCGTATTTTAAGTTGCCGTAGACATTAACCGAGGGCTTCGCTCCCGATTTAGCTGCGACATCATGTGTAGTTGTAGCCATAATGTTAACTCCTAAAAATTATAAGCACATAGCGGGCAACATGCCCACCACCTTTGCCTCCACCATTCGAAATTTGGTGGATATGAGACATAAGCTATCACAAAGCATTTCCTGCCTCAAGCTTTGTTTAACTTTCCTTACACAGCAATTTCCGACTAACAGCCCTCTCTCTCCCAATTTAAATTACATTTTTGATACTCTATCTAAACGCATCTATTATTAAAGTAGGTTTTTTGCCGCCAATTCAAACAATATGAGATTGACCAGTCTATTTATCTTTTTGGGTTCATCCCTTCTTCTCAGCTGCACACAGCAAGAGACAACCCTTATTGAGAGAATCAAAAAATCTGGTGAACTTCGCATCATAACCCGCTACAGCCCTACTACCTATTTTGAAGGGCCTGAGGGACATGCCGGCATTGAGCACGACCTCGCCCAACTTTTTGCAACCCGGCTGGGTGTTGACGCTAATTTTATTCTTCCTGAAAACTTCAACCAATTACTGTCACTTATTTCCGAAGGTGAAGCTGATATCGCCGCCGCAGGTATTACCGTTACAGAAAAAAGAAAACACTGGATGCGTTTTGCTCCCGCCTACCAAGAGATAACTGAGCAACTCATTTACCGTAGCGGCACCCGCCGCCCTAAAAATATTGATGATTTGTCTGAAGGAATACTTGAAGTCCTGCATGGCTCAAGTCACATTGAAACCCTGTCAACCCACAGACAAAATCACTTTGATCTCCAATGGCTCACCAGTGACACTTTAAGCTCTGATGAACTTATCGAGCTAGTTGACCTTCAACTCATTGATTATACCGTTGCAGACTCCAACCAGTTCACCTTATATAGACAGCTTTACCCTAAACTCCATGTGGCTTTCGATATCAGCAAACCTCGCAAGCTTGCTTGGGCGCTAAATAAATCTGAAGACTCCACTCTTTACGATGAAGTAACTAAATTCTTTGAAGAGATCAAAGACAATGGCGTCTTAGAACGCCTTATCGAGAAAAATTTTGGTCACGCCAAAACATTCAATTATGTCGGCAACTGTACTTTTCGACGCCACATCAAACAACGCCTACCCGCATTACGACCCTTTTTTGAAGCTGCCGCGCAACAATACAACCTGGATTGGCGACTTCTTGCTGCAATTGGCTATCAAGAATCACACTGGAACCCCAAAGCAGTTTCACCAACTGGTGTTCGTGGCATTATGATGTTGACACAAGGCACCGCAAAACAGCTTAAAGTCAAAAATCGTTTAGACCCTAAAGAGAGCATATTTGGTGGCGCTCAATATTTTTCCCAGCGCATTAAAAAGATGCCAGAGCGCATTCCTGAACCCGACCGATCTTGGATGGCTTTAGCCGCTTACAACATTGGGTTTGGCCATTTAGAAGACGCTAGGATTTTAACCGAACAACAAAAAGGAGACCCCGACAGCTGGCTCGACATCAGACAGAAACTACCCCTGTTAAGCCAGAAAAAATGGTACAAAAAAACAAAGCATGGTTATGCTAGAGGCCGCGAACCCGTTATCTACGTCAAAAACATTCGCAACTACTACGACCTGCTTGTCTGGTTAACCAAAGAAGAACAGGTCGAGACTGACTCCACTGAGCCCCTAGCTCTAGAGAAAGAGGTCCCCGCTTTATAACAACCTATTTTCTGCGCTTTTTTGCAAAAAATAATTTCAGCAGTTCGCCACACTCATCAGCCAGCACCCCGCCTTCTGTTTCAACATGATGATTAAGAAATGCGGCATTAGATAATGAGAGAATGCTTCCTGCTGCACCTCGAGCAGGATCACTTGCACCAAACACAAGCCTTTTGATTCGTGCATTTGCAATCGCCCCCATGCACATCACGCATGGCTCCAGAGTGACATAAAGTGTTGTCTCAATCAGCCGATAATTTTCAGCCGCCTGCCCCGCATCTCGCAAAGCGTTAATTTCAGCATGCGCAGAAGGATCATGCCTCAGGATTGGCTGATTCCAACCTTCACCCACACAAACCCCCTCTTTTACTAACAAAGCGCCAACAGGGACCTCGCCCTGCTGCTCTGCTTTTTGAGCCAAAGTGATTGCTCGCTGCATCCACTCCAGATCCGATCTCACCAGACTATTCCCACTCGATGGTCGCAGGCGGCTTACCGGAAATGTCATAGGTTACACGGGAAACCCCTTCGATTTCGTTAATAATACGATTCGAAACGAGGCCTAAAAAATCATAGGGGAGGTGCGCCCATCGAGCCGTCATAAAATCAATTGTCTCCACGGCACGTAACGAAACAACATAGTCATACCGGCGCCCATCGCCCATTACGCCAACTGATTTAATTGGTAAAAAGACAACAAATGCCTGGCTCGTTTTGTCGTACAGGTTATGTTTATAAAGTTCATCGATAAAAATCTTATCGGCTTTACGCAGCAAGTCTGCATATTCCTTTTTAACCTCACCAAGAATACGAACACCCAAACCCGGGCCAGGGAATGGGTGGCGATAAACCATATCGCGTGGAAGCCCAAGCTCAACACCGAGCTTACGAACCTCATCTTTAAACAGCTCTCTTAGGGGCTCCAACAAATCAAGCTTCATATGATCCGGTAACCCACCAACATTATGATGCGTTTTAATCACCTGAGCTTTGCCTGTTTTCGCCGCGGCAGATTCGATCACATCAGGGTAGATCGTCCCCTGCGCCAACCATTTAACGTTGGTGAGTTTATTTGATTCTTCTTCAAAAACCTCAACAAAAACTCGCCCAATAATACGGCGCTTAGCCTCCGGCTCACTCTCACCAGCCAGCTGATCCAGAAAGCGCTTCTCTGCATCAACACGAATCACTTTTAGACCCATGTGCTTAGCAAACATCGCCATCACTTGATCACCTTCATTTTCACGAAGAAGGCCGTTGTCGACAAAAACGCACGTTAATTGGTCACCAATCGCTCTATGTAGAAGCGCAGCTACAACTGACGAGTCCACTCCACCCGATAATCCAAGCAAAACCTCATCATCACCCACCTTCTCACGGACCATAGCAATGCTATCTTCGATAATTTTTGCTGACGTCCATAATGCATCACAACCGCATATCTCTGTCAGAAACCGCTTAATAATTCGTTGACCTTGTACGGTGTGCGTCACTTCCGGGTGAAACTGCACACCATAAAAATGGCGCTCTTCATCGGCCATCCCTGCAAATGGTGCACTATCGGTACTCGCTATCACCTTGAAACCTTCCGGCAGCTCTGCAACTCGGTCGCCATGACTCATCCAAACATCAAGAAGACCATAACCCTCTTCGGTTGTATGGTCTTCTATATCTCGCAACAGCTCAGAGTGACCTCGCGCACGAATTTGCGCATAGCCAAACTCGCGATGCGACGAGGATTCAACCTTTCCGCCCAGCTGCATCGCCATAGTCTGCATTCCATAGCAGATACCTAACACGGGAACACCAAACTCAAATACAGCGTGCGGCACAACAGGAGCTGAATCGCCAATTGTCGAATCAGGCCCACCAGAAAGAATAATGCCTTTAGGCGAAAACTCTTTAAGCTCATCCTCACTTATTTCCGGATCTCTCAACTCACAATAAACACCTGCTTCGCGGATACGACGGGCAATTAGTTGCGTGTATTGCGAACCAAAATCGAGAATAAGGATTCTGTGGTCGTGGATATTGCTACTCATAAGATTCTCTGGAATTAAATTTTCAAAAAACAAAGCCCGCACCACATCGCTGCAGCACGGGCTATTTGCGAGGCTAAAATCTAGCTAACACGGTAGTTTGGTGCCTCTTTGGTAATCGCTACATCATGCACATGACTTTCGCGCATTCCGGCTGATGTCACGCGTACAAAAACTGCATTTTCATGAAGTTTTGAAACCGAACCGCACCCGGTATAACCCATACTTGAGCGGACACCGCCAAGCAGTTGATGAACAATCGCAATCACACTTCCTTTATAAGGAACTCGCCCTTCAATCCCTTCTGGCACCAATTTCTCAGCCGACTCAGTCCCTTCCTGAAAGTATCGATCACTTGACCCTTGCTGTTGAGACATTGCCCCCAACGAACCCATGCCGCGATACGACTTGTAAGAGCGCCCTTGAAAAAGCTCAACCTCACCTGGCGCCTCTTCTGTTCCTGCGAAAAGGCTTCCCATCATGATTGCGTGAGCGCCTGCCGCAAGTGCTTTAGCAAGGTCACCAGAGTAGCGAATTCCACCATCTGCGATTAGCGGAACACCCGTTCCTTTCAACTCGTCAGCCACATCTGAGATAGCTGTTATCTGCGGCACTCCAACTCCCGCAACGATCCGGGTTGTACAGATAGAGCCCGGGCCAATTCCCACTTTCACCGCATCAGCACCCGCTTCCACAAGTGCTCTAGCGGCGGCAGCTGTGGCAATATTTCCGCCAATCACCTGCATCTGCGGATAATTTTCTTTGACCCAACGAACGCGATCAATAACCCCTTTTGAATGGCCATGCGCAGTATCAACAACAATAACATCGACTCCTGCGGCAACCAGTAAAGCAACTCTTTCTTCTGTGCCAGCACCAGTCCCTACTGCCGCACCCACCATCAACTGCTCCTGCTCATCCTTACATGCCTGAGGGTAGTCTTTGGCTTTCTGAATATCCTTTACGGTGATCATGCCTCGCAGGTGAAAGTCATCATTTACAATTAAAACTTTCTCAATCCTATTTTGATGCAAAAGCTTAATAGCCTCTTCTCGATCAGAACCCTCTTTGACCGTAACCAGCTTGTCTTTAGGCGTCATCACATGGGTGACCAGATCATCCAAATGAGTTTCAAATCGGAGGTCCCGATTAGTAACGATCCCAACCAAATCGTCTCCGTCAACAACAGGCACACCTGAAATGTTATTTTCTCGAGTAAGTTCAATCACCTCACGAATTGTCACATTTGGTGAGACTGTGATGGGCTCTTTAACAACACCACTTTCGAATTTTTTAACCGTACGAACTTCAGCAGCTTGCTGCTCAGCGGTCATATTTTTGTGAATAATGCCAATTCCACCCTCTTGCGCGAGCGTTATGGCTAAACGTGACTCTGTGACTGTGTCCATCGCAGCCGATACAAGCGGTATATTCAACTTTATATCACGTGTAAGCTGAGTCGCTAGACTAGCGTCTCTTGGCAAGAGATCAGAATAAGCTGGACTCAAAAGAACATCATCGAAAGTCAGCGCTTCTTTTTCTATTTGCATCGTTATCCCGCCGTATTAAAAAATAACAGGGGATTATACCTCCGAAGCGTAAATATGGTAAATGGCCGCCCGAGCTTTCAGCGAAGTTTTCTCTGCAGCCCCTCTTCCAGCACCCGATCCCTATACTCCTGGCTCGGCTTGTCAAGGAGAACACCACTAAAGCTTCCCACACCACCTCTTTGAGACTTTTCATTCCTAACAACTAAACCGGCCATCTCAAAAACATCACCACCAGGAAACTCAACCTTTAATGAGACTTTTTTATTAACACCAAATCTTTTGCCGCAAACCAGTCCTATCCCATTCACACTAAAATCCAGCAAGCAGGCTCTTTTTAGCTCTGACCACTCAAAAAAACCAACTGGTTTAACAAAAACTCTAACCTCACTTGCTGTATAGCGTGCTGCGGCTCTGTTTTCACTACTCTCAACGGATTGTATTGGTGGCTTAACACGATCCCAGCCGTGATGAATCATCGTGTCATGCCCACTTCCCTCAACAAGCTCCAGCGCCTCGCACCCAACAAGGTCAATTTCAATAAACCCTTCAGGCGAAATCTGCTCAGCCTTCATATGCTTTCGGTCTAGGCGGTCAAACAGGGGTTTCTTCTCGTCCATATGCGAGGATTCATCTGCCGACACAAGATAAGGCGAGAACTTTACTCCAGCACCTCTATTCTTTTTTAGCTGAACAATTTTATCTTTTTTCACAGGATTCCTGATTTATCTATTCAAAACTGGCGCCAATCAATCAGCGCATCATTTTATGGCTCGACCCTGAACGACAGCTGAAATGATTTTAAAATTTCGCTCTCAAAACAGAGGATAGCGTTCTTTTAAGGAAGACAATGCAAGTTAAATACCAATAAACCTTTTATCAGTTATAAAAACCCATCAGGCCTTACCATTGCTTACCAGACAGGAATTTAACTTAAATTCATTCCAGCCATTTATAGCGCCAAATTTGGCAAGAACTGACAAATTTGGCAGTGACTGACAGATTAAAATGCTAAGATTCAGGCTCTAAAACATTTAAACCATTTCGCTCACCATGCCACCTAGACCTGCACCGGGCTCCCTTCCACATAAGGAGGAGATTTACACCGTCTCTCGCCTAAATCGTGAGAGCAAGCTAGTCTTAAGCCAGAGCTTCCACCATATCCAAGTCGAAGGCGAGCTATCAAACTTGGCGCAACCCTCATCTGGCCATATCTATTTCACCTTAAAAGATAGCGGCGCCCAGATTCGATGCGCCATGTTCAAGTCACGTCACCGACGCACGACCTTTAAACCACAAAATGGGCAGCAAGTTATTGTCCGAGCCGATGTTAGCCTGTTTGAGCAACGGGGCGACTACCAGCTTATTGTCGACTCAATGGAAGAGTCCGGAAGCGGCCTTCTGAGACTTCAATTCGAGAAATTGATGCAGAAACTTTCTAACGAAGGACTGTTTGATGAGGACAAAAAGAGAGAAATCCCACGCTTCCCAAGCACAATAGGGATCATCACTTCGCCATCTGGTGCTGCTATTCAAGATATTTTAGCGGTTTTTCACCGGCGAGCACCGCATATTCAACTTAACATCTATCCCACCCCCGTACAGGGCCTAGAATCCGAAAAAGCTGTCCAACAGGCGATTCGTTTAGCTGACCGCGGCTGCAAATGCGATTTGCTTATTCTTGCTCGTGGAGGCGGCTCTACCGAAGACCTGAGCCTATTTAACAGCGAACTAATTGGCAGAGAGATACATCGCTGCAAAACCCCCATAATAACGGGCATTGGTCATGAAATTGACTTTTCAATTGCCGACTTTGTCGCAGACAGGCGTGCAGCAACTCCATCTGTTGCCGCCGAATCAAGTTGCACGGATAACAAACAACTTCTTGAACAAATTTCACAATACAGCTCTCTATTAACTCGGCGAATCTTGGCACGGCTAGATAGCCATCGCCAGCAACTAAACTGGATAGATAAAGGACTACTACAACAGCACCCCAACCAACAGCTCCTTGAAAAATCCCAGCGTCTTGATGAGCTAGAAATCCGTATTTATAAAGCAATAAAGAGCCACCTACATATTGCTGAATCACTCTTAAAAAGCAGAGTGAGCTGGCTAAAAAGCCACAGCCCACACCACCATATAAATCTTTTATCTGGCCACACAGAGCACTTAAGACAACGGTTAATTTCTTCAGTAAATGTGCAGAATCAGAATCGAAAACATCATTTGAGTGAAGCTGTTCGTACGATTGAAGCTGTCAGCCCTTTATCCACTTTGGCGAGAGGCTATGCTATTGTTTGCGACTCTAAAAACCACAAATTACTTCGCTCAACAGAAGAGACCAAAGTGGAGGAAAATATCGATGTACGCCTCTCGAATGGCATTCTCACCTGCCTGGTTAAGGAAATCCATAATGACTAAAAAACGACCGCCTCTACTGCTTGCATTCATAATTCTGGGCAGCTTTCTGTTTTCGCCTGCCTCTGTTGCCTTCCCCATAGAAGAGCTTGTTCCAGGAGGAATATCACTAATTAATCTAGGAAAAGCCGACAATTCAGAAAAGCTTCCCACTTTAATGTTCAACAAAAAGCGGGTTCTCGTTACCAAAAAAGAGGGCGATTGGGTTGCCGTCGTAGGCATCCCTCTTTCAAGCTTGCCCGGAGAGCAAAAACTAATTGGCAAAGTTAAACAGCAGAAATTTAGCTTTTCTATCCAGAAAAAGAGATACCCAAGCCAATACATCACCATAAAAAACAAACAGATGGTTAATCCTAATCACGACAATTTAAAGAGAATCAAACGTGAACGCATTATCCTCAACAGAGCACTTTCGACTTGGAGCAACAACCCTGAAGTTCAAACCGATTTCACGCTTCCAACAAAAGGGAGGCTCAGCAGCCCTTTTGGCTTACGTCGATTCTTTAATGATCAACCACGCAAACCACATAGTGGGCTAGATATTGCTCCCGGAGCTGGAGCCCCTATTATTGCCCCAGCAAAAGGCACCGTGATCAACACGGGAAACTACTTCTTTAACGGAAATACGGTTTTAATCGACCATGGCCAAGGATTAATTAGCGGCTATTTTCATATGAACAAGATCAAGGTTGAGGCGGGACAAACGGTGAACCAAGGAGATATACTAGGGACCGTTGGTAGCACAGGTCGCGTAACCGGCCCCCACCTACACTGGAACGTTTACTTGAATGGGACAAAAATTAATCCCGCTCTTTTTGTCGCAGAACAACTCAATAAAACACCTTAAACCATGCAAATAAAAGACCTTTGCACTTGCTGCAACTACCTAACAATAACGCTTATTGAGCGCAATGAGGAAACTGCTACATTTACCTGTAGCTACTGCAAAAACAGCTTCGATCTCCCATGGAACAATGAAACCCGCAGCCTGATTAGAACCCTAAGAGGCGGAGGCGGGCGCATGAAAAAAATTCAAAAACGCAATCCAAAGCTGCTTGAGCTTTTAGCTCAACTAAAAGAGCCAGGCGACCATATTAGCGTGGACCCTCTCCCCTCTGACATTCAGAACAGAGAAAACTAACCTAAACCTTACTTGAGAATAGAAATGGATAGACTACCTAAAAAGGTCATCAACTTACCGCTTCTTTGCTCCCTTCTCTTTATGCTTTCTGGTTGCCAGACAGCCTACTACGGAACAATGGAGAAGCTAGGCATTCATAAACGCGACATACTTTCCGACCGAGTTGAAGAGGCTAGAGACAGTCAGCAGGATGCTAAAGAGCAATTTAAATCTGCACTTGAGCAATTTAGCGCACTCACTAATTTCAATGGCGGTGATTTAGAAGAGGTTTATAACCGCTTAAATAGTGAGTATGAAGAGAGTGATGATGCGGCAAATGCAGTCCATGATCGTATCGAAGCGGTGGAAGATGTTGCAGAGGCACTCTTTGACGAGTGGCAGGATGAACTTGGAACCTACTCAAACCAAAATCTTCGCCGCAGTAGCGAGCGGAAACTGCGGGCAACCAAACAAAAATATGGTCAACTTCTCAGCGCAATGAAACGCGCTGAAAAGAAAATTGATCCTGTACTTTCTGTCTTCCACGATCAGGTTCTTTTTCTAAAGCACAACCTGAATGCTCAAGCGATTGCTTCTTTAAAAAGTGAACTGCGTGGTGTCCAATCAAATGTCTCTTCGCTTGTTGCTGCGATGGAGAGGTCAATCGGTGAGGCAGACGCCTTTATCAAAACTTTGGAAAAATAAGATAGGGCCTGCACCAAATAGCCGGAGAAACCCTTCGGCTATTTCCTTTTTTTCTTATTGTTCACCATCCGTTTTATCCCCTCGCGCTTTTTCACATCAATCTTGCTCAGCTTCTTGGGTCTCTCTTTAAACGGATTTGCACCAGAGCGGAATAAAACCCGAATTGGCGTCCCTTCCAGCTGTAGCTTATCTCTAAACCAGTTAATCAGGTAGCGCTTATAGGCCTCAGGAACTTCGCTCGCCTGGTTCCCGTGGATAATAATAACAGGGGGGTTTTGCCCGCCCTGATGGGCATATTTAAGTTTTATTCTTCTATTTCTGACCATAGGTGGCTGATGTTGCGCAATTGCCTCCTTCAAAATAGTCGTCAATTTTGGTGTCGACATATCCATCATTGATGCCGCATAAAGACTTCGAATCACATCAAATAGATTGCCAACACCCGTTCCATGCAATGCCGAGATAAAATGTTTTTCCGCAAACTCAAGGAAAGGTAACTTTATCTCCAGCTGCTGTTTCACTTTCTCGCGCTGGTCACTACTCAAGCCATCCCACTTATTCAACCCGATCACGAGTGAACGCCCTGCCTCAAGAACCATTCCCAACAGCCGAGCATCTTGGTCGGTAATCCCTTCGCTGGCATCAATCAAATAGATGGCCACATTGGCCTTATCGATTGCCTGCATGCTCTTGATAATACTAAACTTCTCAACCGTCTCTGAAATCCTAGAACGGCGGCGCATTCCAGCTGTATCAATAAGGACGAACTCTTCGCCATCACGCTCAAAAGGGATATAGACACTATCGCGTGTTGTGCCAGGTTCATCAAATACCACCACACGCTCTTCACCGAGCAACCGATTGACTAATGTGGATTTCCCGACATTTGGCCGGCCGACAATGGCTATCGCAATCCCTTTGTCTTCATCCTCTGAACCGTCCTCATCTTCAACCGGCAGTTGTGAATCAATCAATTCTAAGAGCTGCGTGACACCTCGCCCATGTGTTGCTGTAATTGGCTGCGGAACGCCTAGGCCAAGCGAATGGAAGTCGGCACTAACATTATCAATGTTTTTTCCGTCAATTTTGTTGCAAACCAAGATGATTTTCTTCGCATTCTTACGAAGCTGCTTTGCAATTTCTTCATCTGCAGAACCGAGACCATCTTTGGCATCAACTAAAAAAAGAACAATATCTGCCTCATCGATTGCTGCATCCACCTGCCGAATAGCCACCGCATCGATTCCGCCTGCATCTTCATTGATACCGCCTGTATCAATCACGAGACATTCACGATCTCCCCGCTTTACACGACCATATTGCCGATCACGCGTTAAGCCAGGATAGTCTGCAACCAGCGCATCACGGCTGCGTGTTAGATAATTAAATAATGTTGATTTTCCAACATTTGGACGCCCAACTAGCGCGATAACCGGTAGCATTTAAATGACCACTTATTGAATAGAAACGGCTGCGAGAGTGCCGCCTTTTCCGTAAACATAAAGAACACCAGACTCAACAACCGGTTTCACCAAAATACCATCACTATCTACTTTAACTCTCGAGATTTCTCGCCCATCGTCTTGAGAAAACCAGTGTAAATAACCCTCATAGTCACCCACAACAAAATAGTCATCATAAATAACTGGTGCGGTAAGTTGACGGTTTTGAAGCGCATCTTGTTTCCAAACCGTTGCGCCATTATCTAAATCCAAAGCCCAAATGTTGCTTTTCTCATCGGTTACAAAGAGATAGCGCCAGCCAGCATCCATACCTGCAAAAGATGAGACACTCTTCCTATTCCACAACATCTCTCCTGTACTCAAAGACATTGCGGTAATACCCGCGTTGTAACTGGCAATGTAAGCGACATCGTCAGCAATGACAGGGTCAGCATCAATATCGACAATGCGTTCAATCTCTGATCGCCCACTTGGAATTGAAATACTAATTTCCCATGCAACCTGCCCATCCTTTAGACGAAGCGCAACCAGCTTCCCACTTGCATACCCATTGATCACCATATCGCCTAATATCAAAGGTGAACTGGTCCCCCTAAGACTAAGCGCAGGAACTACTCGATCATAAAACCAGATTCTGTGGCCATCCTCTTCACTCAAAGCAGAGATTCTGCCGTCGACTGTTCTAACAATCACAACACCATTTGCAGCTTGCGGCACCGCCAAAACCTCACTAGGGACCTTTGTGCGCCATAGCTCACCACCATCCAAGTCACTTAAGGCCACCACCTCACCGTCGCTGGTTCCGACAACAACCATTCCATCGCCAACACCTGGGCCACTCGACAACAAAAGCTCGGTTTCAGCTTCCCAGAGCTCTTCACCATCTTCTAATTTATAGGCGACAACATTGCCTTCATGATCAGCAGCAACGACTTTGTCATAAAATAGTGCTGGCACCAAATTCACTCTCTGCTCACCACTACCCGCACCAACGCCCTCATCCCAAAGTATCGACGCCTCAATTTCTTCATCAATAGAAAGTAACTCTCTTGGTAGATCCAAATCATCAGGGGTGCTTGCACAACCTGAAATTAAGAGAAAAATCGCTATCGCTAGACCAGAAAAACGTCTCACCCGGCAACCCCTCCAACACCAAGATCATCCAGCTTCAACTGAATCAAGCCACTATTTCTTGTTGGCTTAAGTAACGCCTTTTGGTAGGCCAACCTAGCTTTTTCCTTTTCACCCAAAACCACGTACGCATCACCTAATAGTTCGTCATACAAGACGGAAAAACTCCCAGAATCTATTGGCGAAAGCAGTTGAACAACACCAGCCGGACTATTTTCATCGAGTAGCAACTGCGCAAGACGAACTCTCGCCAGATGAACAATATCTTCATGCTTTGATTTTTCGACCAAAGCTTGTAGAAGCTCTTTTGCCTTCCCATTTTCTCCTGCTAAAACTTTTTGTTTAGCTAGAAAAAGAGAGGCATATTCCGCATATGCACTATCGCTATAGCCATCAATCAGCTGATGGCTCAATTTGGAAATAGCATCACCCTCTCCCTTCTCATTTGCGACCAAAAGCTGCTCGTAAATGTTTGAGGCCTGTTCAGCCTGGGTATGAATCTGGTTTTGCCAAGCTTTCCAGCCCATAATTGCTGAAACACCCACGACAACGCCGACAATAATCGAGCGGCTATTCTCCTTCCACCATGCTTTAAGTGCTTCTACCTGCTGCTCTTCAGTTTGATAGGCATCCATAACTTTCCTCTTTAACGACTATATAAAAGCTTTGAAAAATGATTCCACTTTTCAAAGGCTCTTGTTCTTAAAAAACTCGACCAACTCAGAGAATGAGACTGACTTCTGCTCGCCTTTCTCTCTCAATGGCTTCAGACCAATCTGGCTATTTTCGACCTCTTCTTCAGCTAATATCATGGCGAATTGCGCGCCACTTTTATCCGCCTTTTTGAATTGGCTTTTAAAGCTACCACCGCCACAGTGCAGCAATATCTTTAGATCTGGCAACGCATCGCGTAGCTTCTCAGCTAAAATAATTCCTTTTTCTTGCGCCTTATCACCCACACAAATCAGATAACCATCCATTTGCGTTTGACCCAGTTCATTTTCGCCATTTTCCAGCAAAGAGATTAGACGCTCCAAGCCCAGAGCAAAGCCTATCGCAGAGGTTGGCTTTCCACCCAACTGCTCCACCAATCCATCATATCGGCCACCCGCACAGACCGTGCCTTGAGCACCAAGCTCTGTTGTCACCCACTCAAATACGGTATTGCAATAGTAGTCCAGCCCTCGAACAAGGCGTGGATTTAGACGGTAAGGGATACCTACCGCATCGAGCATTTCCGTTAACTTTCGGAAACTACTACTGGATTCTTCCCCAAGAAAATCACTTAATAGTGGCGCCTCTTCAATAAGAGATTGCATCTCTGGATTCTTGCTATCAAGAATTCTTAATGGATTTGAACCGAGACGACGTAAGCTATCTTCATCGAGCTGCTCTTTACGCGCCTCTAACCAGTTCACCAGCTGCTCACGATAAACGATCCGCTCTTCACTGGTACCGAGTGAATTAAGCTGAAGTTCCATTCGGTCGGCCAGCCCCAGTTTTTTCCAAAGCCGTGCTGTTAACATTATTAATTCGGCATCAATATCAGGCCCCGCCAAACCAAAGGATTCAACACCTATTTGGTGAAACTGGCGGTAACGTCCTTTTTGCGGTCTTTCATGCCTGAACATTGGCCCAACATACCAAAGTCTCTGCACCTGATTATGAAGTAAACCTTGCTCAATCGCTGCGCGAACACACCCAGCAGTCCCTTCTGGCCTAAGTGCGAGCGAATCACCATTTCGGTCATCAAACAGATACATCTCTTTCTCGACGATATCGGTTACCTCCCCGATTGAACGGCAAAAAAGTTCGGTTTTCTCAACAATAGGCATCCTGATTTCACGATAGCCATAACCATTGAGCAGTTCTCGTGCAACGGCTTCAACCTGCTGCCAAAGCGAAGTCTGCTCTGGCAGAATATCCCGCATTCCGCGGATAGCTTGAATTTTTTTGGACATAATTCTTAAACTGTTACCGATATTGTGGGTATCTTTCTTCAAGCCTGTTTACTTCATCCGAATCGGGGAATTTTGAGCGCAAAGTGAGCACATAGCTAGCAACTGCATCTTGTTGCCCCAATTCATGTTCAACCTGAATACCAAGCCATAGTGTCTCAGCAGTATGTAGACTAACGTCTCTAAACCGCTGTAAATATGCTCGTGAAGATAAAAAGTTTCCCTTCCGGAATTTGATCTTAGCCATACTCAAAAGAGCAATTGGGAGCTGTGGGTGAATCTCTAATGCCTTCCTAAACAGCTCACTCGCCTTATCTACGCGCCTGTTCTTTAAAAAACACTGTCCTGCATTTGAAAACGCGAGCCATTTCTTTGCGTTTAACGGATCTTCATAAGCAACTTTAAAGTGGTTGATTGCCTCATCTGGCTTGCCCGCTTTACACAAGAAAAGCCCATAGTTGTTTTGGGCTCCCGCGTTTGTTGAATCAATAGCGATTGCTTTTTTAAAGTGGCGCTCCGCCAGCACCCCTTCACCTAACTTATCGTATAGCACTGCAATCACAGCATGTGCATCACTTGAACGAGAGTCCACCTCAATCGCTTTCTTTAGGTTATCAAGCGCCACCTCGTTATTGCCCATACCCATATAGCCCACGCCCAACTGAACATAGACATCTGCAGGGCTTTTTTCAGATTGATCAAGATAATCTTTCTTCGTTGCGCAAGAAACCGTAACCAAGCAGGCTAATGCCAGCATTAATAATCGACTCATACCGCCTCCTGTTTCAGCTCTTTTTTCAACTGACGCTTTGTCTTATCTTTGACTCTTCCAACAAGCTGTCCACACGCGGCATCAATATCATCACCCCGAGTTTTCCGCCGTGTTGTCACAAAACCTTTTTCTTGAAGAATCGACTTAAAGCGCTCCATTGCATTCCGACTAGAACAGCGATACGGGCTACCGGGATAAGGATTGAATGGAATTAGGTTGATTTTGGAAGGAACATCTTTCAAGAGCCTAGCAAGTTCGAGCGCCAGCTCTGGAGTGTCATTAACTTTATCGATCATCACGTACTCGATGGTAATCGAGTTGCGCTCTCTCCCTCCAGAAATATAGTTTTTACAACTTTCCAGAAGCATTTTAATCGGATATTTCTGGTTGATCGGAACCAACTCATCGCGCAATTCATCATTTGGCGCATGCAGAGAAAGCGCCAATGCCACATCAATCTCTTCTTTCAAGCGATCTAGCGCCGGAACAACACCCGAAGTGCTAATCGTCACCCTTCGCTTGGATAACCCATACGCAAAATCATCAAGCATCAACTGCATCGCCGCAACAACATTATTGAAGTTGAGTAGAGGCTCGCCCATCCCCATCATCACAACATTGCTGATCCGCACATCTTCACCCAACTCTCGAGTGGCGACCCAAAGTTGACCAATAATTTCTGCCACACTCAGGTTGCGGTTAAAACCCTGCTGGGCTGTCGAGCAAAAAGAGCACTCTAACGCGCAGCCAACTTGAGAAGAGACACAGAGCGTCCCGCGATTCTGTTCTGGAATAAAAACCGCCTCAACACGATTATTGCAACCGAGTTGAAGAAGCCATTTACGCGTTCCGTCCTTAGATGTTTGCTCAAAAACAACTTCTGGAACTAAAACCTCGCAATGCTCTTTTAACCAAGCACGTAAAGCTTTGCTCAAGTTGGTCATCTCGTCGAAATCGGTGACCCTTTGCTGATGGATCCATTTGAGAAGTTGTCTCGCACGAAAAGGCTTCTCACCCATTTCAACAAAAAAGGCTTCCATGCCCTTTCTGTCTAGGTCGAAAAGATTCTGCTTTTTCGTACTCATTTTTTACGCTTGAAGTCCGTTATTAACGGATACGAGGGCAAATTTCGTCATCAGAAAAGAAGTAAGCAATCTCTTCTTTTGCTGTTTCAGGCGCATCAGAACCATGTACTGCATTCTCATCAATGCTGCTTGCGAAATCGGCGCGAATCGTTCCAGCGTCAGCTTCTGCAGGGTTAGTTGCGCCCATTAGCTCACGGTTTTTCAGAATAGCATTTTCACCTTCAAGCGCCTGAACCATTACTGGGCCAGAAATCATGAATTCAACTAGATCATTGAAAAAAGGACGCTCTTTATGAACAGCATAAAAACCTTCAGCCTGCTCGCGTGTTAGCTGAACCATTTTTGAAGCAATAATTGTCAAGCCACCTTTTTCAAAACGGCTATAAATTTCACCAATAACATTTTTAGCTACCGCATCAGGCTTAACAATAGAAAAAGTACGTTCAATCGCCATCTAAATCTCCAAATTTTCAATAAAAACAAAACCCGTGATTATACACGGGTTTGTATGCGTAAAACGTAACTAATTAAGCGGCTAGACTGAAAAACTCTCTCCGCAGCCACAGCTATCCTTAACATTCGGGTTATTAAAGCGGAAGGCCTCATTAATCCCTTCACGGGTATAGTCAAGCTCAGTGCCATCGAGAAAGCTCATGCTCTCATTTGAGACAACAACCTTGACCCCATAACTCTCGATCACCTGATCATCTGCACCCGCCTCATCAGCATATTCGATAACATAGGCAAAACCGGTACAACCTGATTTTTTAACACCAAGTCTTAAGCCCAATCCATTCCCTCGCTTTTTAAGCTGCTTTTCTATCTGCTTTGCAGCCCTCTCAGTCAACGTTATTGGCATCCCATACTCCTAATTTTCTCTTTAGCCATCTAAATTCTTCATTAAAGCCGGCTAATAATCTGTTTAAATTCCCGCAAAAACGTATCGATATCATTTTCACTATTATCTCGGCCTAGGCTCACACGTATCGCACTACGTGCCAGCTCTCGCTCTACGCCCATAGACAGTAGAACATGGCTAGGCTCTTTACCCCCACTCGAACAGGCCGAGCCACTCGAAACCTCAATCCCTTTTCGGTCCAATTGCATCAAGAGCATTTCGCCATCAACACCTTCAACACCTAATTGCAGCGTATTGGGCAACCGCTTTGCTTGATCAGCAAACACCACCACCCTTGCCATCCCAGAGAGCCCCTTTTCCAACTTAGAACGCAACCTCTCTGCATCTTTAGCTCTTTGACTCCGCTCCTGCATAGCAAGTTCAGCCGCCTTTCCAAAACCAACAATTGCTGCAACGTTTTCCGTACCGGAGCGATCACCTTTTTCTTGCCCACCACCATGAAATAGAGGCTCCAACTCAATCGAGCGATCAACCACAAGCGCACCAACCCCTTTGGGACCGTACATTTTATGTGCCGACAACGACATCATCTGAACACCACTTTGCGGGAAATTAATGGGCAACTTCCCTGCAACCTGAACCGCATCACTATGAAAAGTAATTCCACGATTTTTTGCCCAAGCGGCAAGCGCCGCAATATCCTGCACGACCCCTGTCTCATTACTGGCCATCATGACTGACATCAGTCGCGTCTTATCACTTACCACAGACGACAACCTGTCTATATCAATCAATCCATTTCCATCAACGGGAATCCGTCCAAGCCCCCACCCCGATTTCTCCAGCGATTCTGCTGGAGACAGCACAGAGTCGTGCTCAGTCGCACCGACCAAAAGTTCCGCACAACAGGGCTTATTCCAACAAAAACCCTTGAGGGCAAGATTATTTGCCTCGGTTCCACCACTTGTGAAAATAACCTGCGCAGGCTGCGCACCAACCAAAGAGGCCACCTGAATACGTGCCGCCTCAACAGCACTGCGAGCCAAACGGCCGGAACGATACAAGGTTGAAGGGTTCCCGTAATGACTCACCAAATAAGGCATCATTGCCTCAAGAACTCGGCTATCTATTGGAGTTGTTGCATTATGATCTAGGTAGATCATCGGTTAACAGGTGCAAGTTGAATACAATAATTTACGATAGGTACAAATCAGGAGCACCTATATCCTCATATACAAATCCAGCTTCACATCCTGCTCTGCCTTTTTATCTTGGCGCTCTACAACTTCCTGAAATTCTTTTTTCTCCATCAAATCACTCAAACTGATCTGCTGAAGGTAGTCTTTAATGTGCTGACTCAAACCCATCCACAAATGGTGCGTTAAACAGGGCAGATCATCTTGACAGTCACCTTTGCCCCCACAGTTTGTTGAATCAATGACCTCATCAACTGCGACAACAATATCGGCAATGCTAATAGCATCCAAACCCTTCTTTAATCGATAACCGCCACCTGGACCACGAACACCCACAACCAACCCAGCTTTACGCAGTCGCGCAAACAGCTGCTCAAGATATGAAAGAGAAATGCTTTGACGCCCTGATATTTCAGTTAGAGTGACAGGCCCCTTCTCATAATGAAACGCCAGATCCAACATTGCTGTGACGGCGTAGCGCCCTTTCGTGGTTAACCGCATAGTAATTACCCTTATTAAGCTAAGGGGATCATGATACATAACCTAGTATTTTAGTCAACTAATCATGATTTCAATAATCTAGCTCCCTTTTTTCTCCGTACCCACCACCGCCTCTGTCTCAACGCCTAAATCAATTTCACAATCTTCCAGTTCTGAAATCGGCTGCTCTTTAACTTTATAACCAGCATCGTGCAGCATTTCTTTCATTGACTCCATCTGCCGATCCATCCCATGAATATGGTCAAGCATCTTATTAATTGCATTGGCAACCGGATCAGGCATATCCCGAGTTGAACCATAGGCATCAAAGCCCATTTTTGATGCAATCGCTTCTCTATCCGGTTTTTTTGCATCTTGATTAACAGCAACAATGCGCCCAGGAATTCCGACAACCGTTGCACCTTCAGGAACAGGATTAACCACCACTGCATTTGAGCCAATTCGAGCGTTATCTCCAATTGCTATCGGACCAAGCACTTTGGCGCCTGCCCCCACAACCACTCCCTGTCCTAAAGTTGGATGCCTTTTTCCCTTATCCCAGCTTGTCCCGCCCAACGTTACCCCATGATAAAGCGTACAGCCATTGCCAATTATTGCTGTCTCACCAATCACAACACCCATTCCATGATCAATAAAGAAGCACCGCCCAATCTGTGCACCAGGGTGAATCTCAATACCTGTCATCCAGCGACCAAAATGCGAAAGCAATCTGGCAAGCAGCTTAAAACCGCCAACCCAAAGCCGATGACTCACTCGATGCAGCATAATTGCATGAAACCCAGGATAAGCTGTCACAACCTCCAGAGCTGTACGTGCAGCGGGGTCTCGATCAAATACACAGTCAATCTCTTCTTTTATCCGAGCAAACATTCTAGCTGCCGCTCCGGTTTCTTTCCTTCTTCTCTCTCATCATGCTAAATATACCTCTAAGAATATCGACCTCTTTCTTTTCAAGCCGCACCCTATTATACAAACGTCTCATTCGACGCATTAAAGAACGCGATCTTTCTGGTTGCGTAAATCCAATATCATACAAAGTCTGCTCAAGATGACCATAAAAAGCCTCTACCTCATTGGCCGTTGAGAGCCGGTCTTCAGACTTCTTCGCTGTTTTAACCACCTCATCATCGCCCATTAGAGCCATCCTTAACTCATAAGTAACAACCTGTACCGCGGCACCTAAATTAAGAGAGCTAAAATCAGGGTTGCAAGGGATATGCAAAAGGTAATGACAACGATCTAGCTCTTCATTCGTAAGCCCTGAATTTTCTCGACCAAACAATATAGCAACCTTAGACTCCCGTGACTCTTCAGCCGCTAACAGCGCTCCATCATGGCTGGACAATTCGGGCCAATCAATTGTCCTCCTACGGGCACTTGCACCCATGACTAGATCACAACCAACCAAAGCCTCATCTAAAGTATCGCAAACAACCGCACCGCTCAAAACATCATCTGCTCCAGACGCTCTAGAAGTGGCATCTGCAGAAGGAAACAGCTTAGGTGAGACAAGCCTTAAATCATGCAGCCCCATATTTTTCATGGCCCTGGCCACCGCGCCAATATTGCCCGGGTGTGTTGTCTCAGCAAGGATAATTCGGATATTTGAAAGCAAAACAGCTCCTCTTAAAACCAGGCAACGCTTTCACCACTTGAGCATCACCTTCACTAAAATAAAAAGGTATTCTCCACCCTTAGGGGTTAAGCGTCCAATATTCTTTGCTCACCCAGCAAGAAATTATTTACTAGAAAATAGCCATCCTATTGACAAGCTTGCCCCAAGTTAATTTGATTCTAGGCATGTTATAAAAGACTATGTTATGAAACTCTAATTTATGGCAGACTACCAGCTTAAATATTTAAATATAAACTTATAATTTTTATTGTTGAGGAGACTTTAATGAACACTACCACTTATATGGTTATGGTTGGCTTGCCCGTAGGGTTGGTTCTCATGATTTTGTATATGATCTACAGCAATAGAGGCGCCGGCGCCGTTCGAAAGTCACTTGCCAGCATCTTGCCAATCTATGAACCTGACTTACAAGCTGGCGAATACAACCGCGCCGCGCGCACAATCCTTAGCAATACAGACCATATTAGTGATGACGTAGAAAAGGCTATTTACTACGTCTTGGCTGCTCGAGCATTGGCTGCCGCAGAGGATTATCGCCAAGCTTTATTTAGCATCGAAATTGCAATGCCCGGCTTCCCAAAGCACCTTCAAGGTAATTATAAAAAGTTTCAGGAATACAAAGATGAGTGCATAGCTTTAGGTGATCAATGCAGAGAAAAGCTAGATACAGACACCATAAAAGAGACCACTTCTGCAGCTGACAGCCTCAAAAACGGCACTTCAAAAGAGATTGCTGCTTGGTTTGATGTTGCCTAAACAGCACGGCAATCTATCAGTAAAACGGGGTTGGCTCAGCCAATCCCGTTTTTTATTGCCTGTAAACTAGTGACTAACATCTACAGCCCTCAAGACAACATTGAAGCAAACATTATAAAGGGGCTTCTCGAGGCAAATGGAATAGCTGCATCAATAAATGGCCACTACCTGTCTGGCGCAATAGGAGAGCTGCCAACAACAGGGCTGATATCAATAAACGTAGAGGAACAGCTAGCAGAAAAAGCCAAACAGATTATTTCTGAGTACGAACAGGCTTAATTTTTTCTCCTATGAACCAATACAAATTCCTCGCTAAAAACAAAAAGGCTACAGTGATTAAACTGTAGCCTTTTGCTATTTTGGCTGGGGAACAAGGATTCGAACCTTGGTTGGCGGAGTCAGAGTCCGCAGTCCTGCCGCTAGACGATTCCCCAAATCCCGAAGTAAGCCCTACCCCACAAGAAATTAACGTTTTGAGTACTGAGGACGCTTTCTCGCTTTGTGCAAACCAATCTTTTTACGTTCAACTTCACGCGAATCACGTGTAACGTAACCTGCTTTTCTTAGTGCTGGACGCAATGTTTCGTCATACTCCATCAGTGCACGTGTAATTCCGTGACGAATCGCACCAGCCTGACCAGACGAACCACCACCTCTAACTGTGACTGAAATATCCAACTTATCAGCCAATTCAGTCAAAACAAGCGGTTGCCTAGAGACCATTCTGTCAGTTTCACGACCAAAATAGTTATCAATTTCTAAACTATTTACAACGATCTTGCCGCTACCTGCTTTTGCAAAAACACGCGCCGTTGAACTTTTACGACGACCTGTTCCGTAATATTGTGTTGCTGCCATAATATTTCCGTCTAATTTCTATATATCTAAAACTTTAGGCTGCTGAGCTTGATGCGTATGCTCTGGCCCAACAAAAACTTTGAGCTTTTTAAACATCGCTCTGCCCAGAGGATTTCTTGGCAACATACCCTTTACGGCAGTTTTAATAATCCGATCTGGAAAAGTTTTTCTCAATTTACCCAAGCTAACTGATTTCAAGCTTCCTACATACCCTGTGTGGTGGTAGTAGATTTTGTCTTGCTCTTTATTACCAGTTACTTTAATTTTCTCTGCATTGACTACAACGATATAATCGCCAGTATCAACATGCGGTGTGTATTCTGCTTTATGTTTGCCACGCAGGCGCCTTGCTATCTCAGAAGATAATCTACCAAGTGTTTTGCCATCTGCATCGACTACGAACCAGTCACGTGTGACTTCTGCCGGTTTCGCGCTAAAAGTTTTCATCAAGTTTGCTCCGAGTTTACGGTCGCGGAAAAGCCGGAAATTATACCTTTTTTTAAGAACTGTTCAACCATTCTTCAAACAATTAATCCTTTCAGGGCTCTTTTTTTACAAAAAACCTCGAACAGATGAGCCCCATTTCAAACAGCAACCAGACAGGTACGGCCAACAACGTCTGTGAAATAACATCTGGGGGAGTCAAGATCATCCCAAAAACAAAGGCCCCTACGATGACGTAAGGTCTTTTTTCGGCTAGACTTTTCTGACTCACTGTACCGCTCCAAACCAGAACAATCGTTGCAATAGGAATTTCAAAAGAGAGCCCAAAAGCAAAAAAGAGCGTCAAAATAAAATCCAGATATCGACTGATATCAGTCATGATGGCAACACCTTCCGGGGCTGTCGCCGTCAGAAAACCGAAGGCCAATGGGAACACCACGTAATATGCAAATGCCATCCCAACATAAAAGAGAGCGCTGCTTGCGACCAGAAGTGGAAAAACCAGCCGCCTTTCATGATGATATAAAGCTGGTGCAATAAAGGCCCATGCCTGAAATAAAATCCAAGGCATTGAGAGAAAAATGGCTAATACCATTGTTAACTTGAAGGGCGCCAAAAAAGGGGAGGCAACCTCAATAGCTATCATCGTACTCCCTTCAGGGAGGTGCACGGTCAGCGGCCCAGATAGATAGCTATAAATTTCATTGGCAAACGGAAAGAGCAGCAAAAAGATAACCAGCACACCCATCACAACCTTCAGCAGCCGATCTCGCAACTCAACTAGATGCGAAAGAAATGGCTGCTCCGCTAACGCCTCTCGCTCACTCATGTTTTCGTTGTAGATCCGTCTTCTTTTGCTTCATCCAAAGCCCCCAGCTCCTCTCCAGCCTCTTTAACTACGTCGGATGCTTTTTTCACTTCAGCATTAAATTCTTTAGATATTTGAGAAACCCCTTCCAAAGGGTTCTCTTTTAATACTGCCTGCTTTACCTCTTCAATTTGTAGCTCTTTATCTAGCTCCTGCTTGACTGTCGACACATAACCGCGTGCCTTTCCAAGCCAAAAGCCGCCCACGCGCGCCACCTTAGGCAAGCGTTCTGGCCCAATAACTAACAGAGCGACAACACCAATCATTGCCAACTCCCAAAAACCGATATCAAACATTTTTCAGACTCTAGATAGCTAGCTCTTTTCTTTTTCCTTATCGGTCACCTCACCATCTATCACTTTATCTGAGCCGTTTTCGAGCGGATCGGTGCTAGAGGAAGTGGTTTCCTCTCCCTCTTTCATTGCACTTTTAAAGCCTTTGATCGTTGCCCCTAGATCTCCGCCTAAATTGCGCAACCGCTTTGTACCAAACAACAACAAAACAATGACCAAAACAATCAATAACTGCCAAATGCTAATACCCATTCTCTTTTCCCCTATAATCCACCGACTTAAGTCGCCGCTTTTCTAGTTAAAATTCTATTTTCGACTGGCCTTTTCTTCGAGACCAGACAACCCAAAGCGACGGCTCAACTCATTCAGCACATCTTCAGGCCCTAAATTATTATGCGCGAGAAGCACCATGCTATGAAACCAGAGATCCGCCGTTTCATAGACTATCTGCTCCTTGTCACCACCTTTTCCAGCAATAATTGTTTCAGCCGCCTCTTCACCCACCTTTTTAAGGATAGTATCTGTTCCCTTATTATAAAGGGATGCAACATATGAGCTATCAGGGCTCTCTTTCTTACGCTGCTCCAACACCTCAGCCAACGCCTTAAGAACATCACTCATCTGTACTGCTCCTATAAATCTCACCAGGATCTTTCAAAACAGGATCAGCAACTACCCACTGACCATCTTTAAAGCGCCTAAAAAAACAGTTATGCCGGCCTGTATGGCAAGCAATCCCACCAGCTTGCTCAACCAACATTAAGACAACATCCGCATCACAATCCAAGCGAAGCTCAAGTACTTTTTGCCGGTGCCCAGACTCCTCACCTTTTTTCCATAGTTTCTGGCGAGAACGAGACCAATACGTCGCATAACCCTCCTCAGCAGTCAGCAATAATGATTCCTTATTCATCCAGGCGACCATTAACACTTTACCGCTTGATGCCTCTTGAGCAATCGCCGGCACCAAGCCTTTCTCATCCCACTTTATCTCTTCTAGCCAAAGATCATCACTCACAAGCGAACCTCAATTCCTTTATCTCGCATCGCCTGTTTTGCTTCACCGACGGTATATTCTGCAAAATGGAAAATACTCGCTGCCAACACCGCATCAGCCTTTCCTTCTAGGACGCCCGCAGAAAGGTGATCAAGATCGCCGACACCACCTGACGCAATCACCGGCACATCCACCGCTTCGCTGATTGCTCGCGTTAACGGCAAGTCAAACCCTTCTCGAGTTCCGTCTCGATCCATACTTGTTAGTAGAATCTCACCCGCACCATAATCGACCATTTTTCTCGCCCATTGGATTGCATCCAGCCCAGTTGGCTCACGCCCGCCATGAGTGAAGATTTCCCATTTAAGCGGCTCCCCTTCTCCACTTACCTTCTTTGCATCAATCGCAACAACGATACATTGCGATCCAAATTTATCCGCAGCCTCTTTAACAAATTCTGGATTAAAAACAGCAGCGGTATTAATACCTACCTTATCTGCACCCGCATTGAGCATGCGCCGAATATCTTCCAACTTACGAATTCCACCACCAACGGTCAGTGGAATAAAAACCTCTCCAGCGACCTGTTCAACCATATGAACAATCGTATCCCTATTGTCAGAACTGGCTGTGATGTCGAGAAAGGTAATCTCATCGGCGCCTTCAAAATCATAACGTCGAGCCACCTCTACAGGATCACCTGCATCCCGAATATTGACAAACTTGACCCCCTTCACAACGCGGCCATTATCAACATCCAGACAGGGGATAATTCGTTTCGCCAGTGCCATGAGCCTATTTCCCGTAAGAGAGTGCTATTTTCTCTGCCGCTTCAAAGTCGAGCGTTCCTTCATAAATGGCGCGGCCTGTTATTGCCCCCATAATCCCGCTATCGGCCACTTTTCCAAGCCCATGAATGTCGTCCATATTGGTAATACCCCCAGAAGCAACAACCGGAATATTGATTGACTCAGCCAATCTGACTGTCGCCTCAATATTGACTCCACTCATCATTCCATCACGGCTAATATCGGTATAGACAATCGCCTCAACACCGTCAGATTCAAATTGTTGTGCAAGGTCAACCACATTATGACTCGATATGTTTGCCCAACCATCGGTTGCCACCATGCCATCCTTTGCATCTAATCCGACAATAATATGGCCCGGAAACTCTGCAGCCGCCTCTCCAACAAAACTGGGATCACTCACCGCTTTACTTCCAATAATCACGTACTGAACGCCCGCATCAAGATAGGCAGCGATGGTCTCTTTATCACGAATCCCACCACCAATCTGAACAGGTGTGTTGGGATAAGCTGTCGTGATAGCCTTAATTACTTCATGATTGACCGGCTTACCGGCAAAGGCACCATCCAAATCAACAAGATGGATACGCCTTGCGCCTGCAGCAACCCATTTACCGGCAACCGCAACAGGATCGTCAGAAAAAACAGTATCGTCCTCCATTCTTCCCTGACGAAGACGAACACACTGACCTTCTTTTAGATCTATGGCTGGTATTAACAGCATAAAAAAACCTCTATTAACTATTTAGTAACGATGCCGTCCCAACCCAAAAAATTCTCCAACAACTGCAATCCCGCTGTCTGGCTTTTTTCAGGGTGAAATTGAGCGGCAAAAATATTCTTATGGCTCAGCGCGCAGCTGAATGATTCAGGATATGCGGTTACCGCAGCGCTATTTTCAGCATTCTTCGGCACAGCATAGTAGCTATGCACAAAGTAAAAGCGCGCCTCTTGAGGTATATCCTTCCAGAGTGGGTGGTTAACCGTTTGGTGAACGTTATTCCAACCCATATGTGGAACTTTTAGCTTTTCTCCAGCCCCATCCACAAGCCCTTTCTCGAAATGCTTAACTTTGCCCGGAATAAGCCCTAAACAGCGCACCCCGCCACCCTCTTCGCTTTCATCGAGTAGCGCTTGCATTCCGAGGCAAACCCCCAAAAAAGGGCGGTCTTTCGCAACAGTTTTGATTACATCAACAAGAGAGGACTTTTCAAGCGCCTCCATACAATCTTTAATTGCACCAACACCCGGAAATACGACCCTATCCGCACGAGCAATCTCATCAGGGCAAGAGGTTATAATCACTTTAGAACCTTGGGCCACATGCTCAAGTGCTTTTGAGATTGAGTGAAGATTACCCATCCCATAGTCAATAACGGCTACTGAAGTCATTACCTTATCCGGCTGTTTAGATTTTAAAGAGTGCCTTTTGTGGAGGGCATAATACCCTGCATTGCAGCGTCAGGTGCCGCAGCCACTCTTAACGCCCGACCAAATGCCTTAAAAATAGTCTCTGCAACGTGATGCGCATTCACACCTTTCAAATTATCGATGTGAATAGTTGCTTTGGCGTGATTAACAAACCCCTGAAAGAATTCCCTGAACAGATCGACATCAAATGAGCCTATTTGACCGCGCGGAAAAATCACGTTGTATTCAAGCCCAGGCCGCCCCGAAAAATCGATGACAACACGAGACAAGGCCTCATCAAGTGGGACATAAGCATGACCATAACGCGTCAACCCTTTCTTATCTGCTAGTGCTTCTGAGAAGGCCTGCCCAAGAGCGATACCAATATCTTCTACTGTATGATGATCATCAATCTCTAAATCACCCTTAGCAGTCACCTCTAAATCAATCATCCCATGGCGAGCGATCTGATCCATCATGTGATCCAAGAATGGAACTCCGGTTTGAAAAGATGATTGACCCGTTCCATCAAGGTTAATACGCACTGTTATCTGAGTTTCTAGCGTATTTCTAACAATCTCTGCGCTTCGTCCAGCCATTTGAATATTCACTTAAAGTGTTTAAAAGCAGAATGATAAAGATTTTTGCCCCTGTTTGCACGAATTGAGCTGAATTGACGGCGAAGGTAAAAGCAGTGCCTTCGCCAGAATATGTAGGCGCGCACCTACACGCATTGCAGCAGCAACCGACTACCCTGTTTTTCCCAAGGACGTAGAATTATCAACGTCGTCACAGGATAAGGATTTCAAAGGACCATTCAACAGGACGTTGCCAAGGAAGGAACCATTTAGACCAACCAAGCAAAAGACGACCTTAACCCTGATAAATAAGAATTTATCAGGGTTTTTTTATGCATAAAATCTCAACATAAAAAAAGGGCTAACCAACAGATCAGCCCCTTTCAATTCACGCCGCCAATATAAACCTATACTGCGCCACGAGCAGCTCTCTTACGCTCATTCTCCAACAATAGTTTCTTGCGGATACGAATAGAGTCTGGGGTCACCTCGACCAGCTCATCATCATCGATAAATTCTAGCGCCTGCTCTAATGTCAGCTTCTGGATAGGGACTAAAACCAAGTTCTCATCCGTACCCGCTGCGCGGATATTTGTCAGCTGCTTGGCCTTAGTTGGATTAACCACGAGATCATTTGCTCGCGCATGAAGACCAACGATCATCCCCTCATAAACAGGGTCCGCGTGGACTAATAACAGTTTCCCGCGCTCTTGAAGATTAAACAATGCAAAAGCCAGTGCTTTACCATTTGCATTAGAAATCAGAACACCATTATTTCTCTGCCCAAGCGCCCCCTCTTTAACAGGTCCATAGTGATCAAATACGTGATAGATCAAACCGGAACCCGATGTGGTCGTCATAAATTCAGTCTGGAATCCAATCAAGCCACGCGAAGGCATCATATATTCAAGCCTGACGCGACCACCACCATCAGGAACCATATTTTTTAGCTCCGCCTTACGCTCACCAAGCTTCTCCATCACCGAACCTTGATGCTCATCCTCCACTTCGATGGTGACAAATTCATACGGCTCACAAAGCTCACCATGGATCTCTTTAACAATCACTTCCGGACGAGAAACACCCATCTCGAAACCTTCGCGACGCATATTTTCAATCAAAACAGAAAGATGCAGCTCACCACGCCCAGAAACTTTAAATTTATCAGGATCATCAGTCGGATCAACGCGTAACGCAACGTTATAGCGAAGCTCAAGTTCCAAACGGTCTTTGATCTGGCGAGATGTCACATATTTCCCCTCTTTACCTGCAAAAGGAGAGGTATTCACTTGAAACGTCATCGTAATAGTCGGCTCGTCAATCGACAACGGCGGCAATGCTTCAACACAATCTGGCGAACAAATTGTGTCTGAAATATTCAATGGATCAAGCCCTGAAAAAGCAATAATATCGCCGGCTCTCGCCTCATCCTGCTCAACTCTCTCCAGCCCCTTAAATCCCATAATCTGGAGAATTCGTCCGCTACGCTCATTGCCATGTCTATCAACAATGGTTAATGCCTTGTTTTTCTTCAGTACGCCGCGCTGAACACGACCAATACCAATCAAACCAACATAAGAATTGTAATCGAGGCTAGAAACCTGCAACTGCAAATCGCCCTCTACATCAACATCCGGCGGACTCACTTCATCGACAATCGCCTGAAACAGTGGCGTCATATCACCATCTCTCGCCTCTTCATCCAGGTTGGCGTAACCATTCAGCGCCGATGCGTAGATAACAGGGAAATCAAGCTGCTCATCAGTCGCGCCCAAACGATCAAACAGTTCAAAAGTTTGATCAAGAACCCATTCAGGCCTTGCTCCCGGACGATCAATTTTATTGATCACAACAACCGGCTTTAATCCCAGCGCAAATGCCTTTGAGGTAACAAAACGGGTCTGTGGCATTGGGCCGTCAACCGCATCAACAAGCAGAAGAACCGAGTCAACCATTGAAAGTACACGCTCAACTTCTCCACCAAAATCAGCGTGGCCCGGAGTGTCGACAATATTGATGTGGTAGCCATTCCAATCAATAGCTGTATTTTTAGCCAAAATGGTAATTCCACGCTCTTTTTCAAGATCATTAGAATCCATCATCCGCTCGGAAGTCGTTTCATGCGCCTCAAACGTTCCAGACTGCTGCAGCAACTTGTCCACCAAGGTCGTCTTTCCATGGTCAACGTGGGCAATAATCGCTACATTTCTTAACTTTTCAATCATCTCTTCTTTCTACTCGCTAATGTGACTTCCCAAAAAAACTGAGGATGTCACCAACAAAATAAAGGGGCGTGCAAAACAGGGCACACCCCATTCAAACAAATTCTTTATCGCCTACTTCTGTTTCCACGGCAAACCATGGAAACGCCAGCCACTTTTCAGGTTTCGGTGACCCTCTCCATCCAAATCACCCTCAAAACCCTCTTCAATATTTATTAACTTGGTAAAACCGGCCTCTGCCAATGCTTTTGCAGCGCTCATCGAGCGTTGCCCACTACGGCAAATTAACAATATTGGCTTATCAGAGTCCTCAGCCTTTTCGCGCACCATTCCGACAAATCCAGCCAAAGGCCTCATATCAGGGAACTCCATCCATGGCATGTGAAGCGAGCCTTCGGGATAACCAACAAACTTTATCTCCGCCGAACTCCTTACATCAACAAAGAGCGCATCGGGATTATTCTGCAAAAAATCGTAACCCTGCAGAGGACTTAACCGCTCAATACTTTCATTAGACATAGAGCCTCCCCACTAAAACGGCTGCCTACAATAAATTTTCCAAAGCCAATCAACTCTAAATGTTATAAAGGCCAACTCCCTATGATACCCTACACCGTCAATATTTTCAGGTATTTGTCCGTGACACAAAAAATCATTCGCATCGCTACACGCCGAAGCCCACTTGCACTCTGGCAAGCCGAAGAGGTCACTCGCCTCTTAAAAAAAGCTCACCCTGACCTGCAGACTGAACTCGTCAAAATGACCACACGTGGCGACAAAATTCTTGATACCCCTCTTGCAAAAGTGGGAGGCAAAGGTCTGTTTGTCAAAGAATTAGAACAGGGCATGCTGGAAGGCCGAGCAGATATTGCTGTCCACTCAATGAAAGATGTTCCTGTCGAATTTCCTGAAGGACTTCACCTCAACACCATACTCAAACGCGAAGATCCACGCGATGCTTTTGTCTCAAACCATTACAGCTCACTGGATGATCTTCCTAAAAATGCAAAAGTCGGCACATCCAGCCTGCGCAGACAATGCCAAATTCGCGCAAAATACCCTGAATTCACCATTCTCGACTTAAGAGGAAATGTTAACACTCGCCTCGCAAAACTTGATGCAGAAGAATACGATGCCATCATTCTCGCCTCAGCGGGCCTTATACGTCTTGACATGGAAGAGCGAATCAAACTTTCACTCCCACCAGAAGAGAGTCTGCCGGCTATTGGCCAAGGTGCAATTGGCATTGAATGTAGAGATGATGACGAACTGACGCAACAACTTCTAAAGCCGCTACATCACACTGAAACAGCCATTCGTGTTGCCGCAGAACGAGCAATGAACCATCACTTAGAGGGTGGCTGCCAGGTTCCCATCGCGGGCTACTCTGAACTTAGCAATGGCTACATTCGGCTACGCGGACTAGTCGGTGCACCCGATGGTTCTAGAACAATATTCCATGAACAAACTGGCCCAGATAGCGATCCAGAATCATTAGGCATTACAGTTGCCGAAGCTCTGCTCGCTCAAGGTGCTGGAGAAATACTCAAGTCTCTTTATGGCTAAAAGCAGCCCCCTCCAAGGGCTCGGCATACTTATCACCCGCCCAGAACAACAATCAAAAGCACTGGCCAATCTAATTGAAGCCGCAGGTGGTCGCGCCATCACCTTTCCAACCATCGAGATAAAAACAACCTCTAGCCAACAAAAAGCGCTTGCCACACTAAAGCGGGCCCCCTCTTTTGACTGGCTATTCTTTGTTAGCGCCAACGCTGTGCACCATGCCGCCAAACTCCTTAATGAAGACCTTCAGCTCCTATCACAAACCAAAATAGCAGCAATTGGAGAAGCCACCAGAAAAGCACTATTAAAATACAATCTAGAGGCAGACTTAACGCCTTCGCGCAGCAGCAACTCTGAAGCACTTCTCTCTCTTTCAGAGATGCGGAATATGGATAATAAAAAGTGTATGATTGTCCGCGGAGAAGGGGGACGAGAGAAGCTAAAGCAATCTTTAGAAAGCTATGGCGCAGAAATCATTTATGCAGAAGTATACAGAAGGGCCTGCCCAACGAGCGACATAAATCCCTTAATCTCAAGCTGGAAAAATGGCGAGATTGATTACGTAACAGCCACAAGTGGAGAGACTCTACAAAACCTGATCACACTTCTAGGCAAATGCAATCAGAAGCTACTGACTCAAACTCCACTATTAACGGTCAGCAAAAGAATCGAAAAAATGGCACATAATGCAGGGATAATACGAGTAATCGTCAGCAAACAGCCCTATAATGAAACACTGATAGACACCCTGATTGAGCAAACTGGTTAAAAGAAGACTCCATTTCATACCTTCTTTAAAACCCAAAACAACGAGGAAGAGACTCTTGGCAACGCAGGATAAAAGTAAGAAACCGGCTCAGACTAACAGTAAAAAAGCAGCCGAATCCCCAACAAAACCGGCTCAAACAGCAGCCAAAGCAACTAAAAAAGAGTCCTCAAGTGGTGGTGGAATTGGTTGGTTTGCACTGATTCTCACACTTGCTCTTGCTGGAGCGGGCTACTATTTCTACATGCAGTTTCAGGCATCATTTAAAACGCTAAATAGCTCTGTCCAAAAACTTAATAGCGATGCTGCCAACCAACAGGCGGCCGCTGAGAAAGCGAAGAGCCAGTTGAAAAGTGAGATCAACAACGCGCTCGATCAAGCCCAACAAAAAATCAGCTCCGCAGCAGACGCTCAAGCAGAATCAATGGCGCAGGCAAGCAGCCAGCTTTCTGAAACTGGAGAAAAGCTATCCAGCCTTGAAACAAACACGAGTGACTCATTGCGTATTCTCGAGCGCCAGATTGGTAAAAATCGCCCAGACTGGTTAGTCGCAGAAGCTGAATATCTTTTGAGTGTTGCAAACCAAAGATTGCAACTTGCTGGCGATATCAAAACAGCCATTATCGCGCTTGAATCTGCCGACAAAAGATTAAAAGAAAATGGGGATGCCTCTCTTTTTCCCGTTAGAGCCGTAATCGCTCAAGATATTGCCAACCTGAAAAGCACAACTCAGCCCGATCTTGTTTATTATGAATGCCACCTGCTCGCTCTAGAAGGTGGCATTCATAATATGCCCGTTCTGCTCCCTCATGCTGGAAAAATCAAAACAACAGCAACCACGCCGAGCGAACGGCCAAAACTTGGCGACTGGAAGGCTTTAGCAGAAACTGCTTTAGAAAACCTAAAGTCAGTCGCTGTTGTGCGCCGTTCCGATCGTCCAATTCAAATCATGCTGACGCCAGAACAGGTTGAAGTAATGCGCCAAAGCCTAGCAATCAAACTAGAGATGGCTCGTCTTGCACTTGTCCAAGAAAACGAACTGCTCTACAAAGCCAATCTGGACGCAGCAAAAGCATGGTTAACCCGCTATTTCGACATGTCTGCAAGCGAAAACCTGTTTGTTGGAGGTGAAATTGACAGACTTTCATCCTCTTTGATTAAAACCCCAGCTGTTGACATCAGCGAATCACTCAGAGCACTAAGGGCTGTACCGATTCTTAAAGTTAATAAAGAGGGCTAGCCATGAAAAAGATCTTCTTTATTGTTGGCGGACTTTTTCTCGCTGCAGGCGCTGCACTTCTCGTACAAAAAGACCCAGGCTACCTTCTTCTTGGCTATGGGACGTTGTCTGTTGAGACCTCTCTCGCAATTGCACTGATTGCCATTGTCCTTCTCTTTTCGACACTTTATCTGCTAATTCGGAGCTTTATCTATTTTGTGAACACCCCCTCTCGCTTTCGCTTATGGGGAGCACAAAGAAGGAAGAACCGCTCCCAAAAAGAGCTAACCTCTGGCCTAATTCAATCAGCTGAAGGACACTGGGAAAAAGCTGAGAAATATCTGATCAAACATGCCGAAGAGAGTGACACACCGCTTCTCAATTATTTAACTGCTGCCAGAGCCGCTCAGTTTCGCCAAGACTACGGCAGCCGAGACCATTACCTACAGCTCGCACACAAAAGTGTGCCAAAAGCAGATATCGCGATTGGCATAACCCAAGCTGAATTACAGCTTGAACACGATCAACTTGAAGAGGCGCTGGCTACACTCAAACACCTTAAGGCACTTTCGCCAAAGCACCCCTATATTCTGAGACTGCTCAGCACCGTTTACCAAAAATTAGACGAGTGGGAAGTACTGCAGAAATTTCTGCCTACGCTAAAGAAATTCAAAGCATACAATCAGGGTGACTTCATCAACCTGGAAAAAACTGTCTGGATAAATATTTTCCGCAAGCAGGCTGATTCTAGCTCTGCATCCAATTTACAGCAGAACTGGAAACTACTCCCTAAAGCGCTCCAAAAAGACTTTGACCTTCAAAATATCTATTTTAATACCATGATTAAAGTCGGTGCTGGAGAGGACATTGAACGGCTTCTGCGTGCCAGCATTGATTCGGAGTGGAATGAGGAACTCATACCGCTGTATGGCCAAATTGAAATGACCAACCAAACTGTTCAGATAGAAAATGCCGAAAAATGGCTTTCTCATCAACCCAAAAATGCTGTTTTACTTAGGATGCTGGGCAGGCTTTGCGCAAGAAACCAACTGTGGGCCAAGTCCGAAGGCTATTTAGAAGCCAGCATTCACTCCAAACCGACGGTTAAAGCGTTAAAACAGCTCGGTGATCTTTATAACCAGCATGGAAGTGAAGCCAAAGCAGCCGACTGTTTTAAGCGCGCGCTTGCACTTGCGACAGGTGAAGAGTTCATAGAGGCACCCGAGCCCGCGTCTACCAAAGCTGAAGAGTTAAAAATTAGTACTGATACGGTCGCTATATAGTCTATAAAAAGTCATGAAAAAACTTAAAAAGGGTGACGATTACAAACCGTCACCCTTTTTTATGCTGAGAGGCCTCTTAGGTTCAAATTGAAGCCTGCACGCATTTCAAAACACCATAGTCATACATCTCATCAAGCGCCTCATAGACCGCTTTAAGCCGCCCCTTCTCGTCTTCTGCTAGTGATTCGATTGTGAAAACAATCTCATCATATTCACCCTTATCCAAATCAACCACATCGAGCACATCAAGAAGCCCCACCTCAATGGCATCCGCAAGATGTGTATAAATTGAGCTGGGTTTAAGATCACGTTCTCGCGCAATCTGCTCAGCAGCAATCCCCTGCTGATAAAGGATAAGCGTCTCATTCACCGTTGCACTCAGCCGATTATTAAGCAGATCAGAGAGCGGAAATTTTGCAATTTCGGCGAGGAACTTTTGTCCATAGCGAGCAAGTTTTTGTTCGCCAACACCCGATATCGTTCGCATATCAGCTGCTGACTTCGGCCTTTTCTTTAGCATCTCCTGCAATGTTGCATCGTGGAAAATCACATAGGGAGGAACAGCAGCCTCAGAAGCAAGTTCACCTCTTAAGGCCCTCAAAGCCTCCCATAACGGCTCATCCTGTGGTCGTAAATGGCTAATCGGTTTCTTACTCTTTGAGAGCGATCCTTCTTTACCCTGTTTTCTCAAACTAAGCTGCTGCTCACCCTTTAAGATTGGGCGACATTTCTCGGTGAGCCGTAACGCACCAAACCGCCCGGTATCAATATCGACATAACCCAGCGCAATTAATTGTCGAAACAGGCTTCTCCACTCAGCGATAGAGAGCTCTTTCCCTATTCCAAATGTACTCACCCGCTCATGGCCATTACGCTGAATGCGCTCATCCGATTTACCCAGCAAAATATCGACGATATAACTCACCCCAAAACGTTGCTCTGTTCTGAAAATAGTCGATAGTGCTTTTTGTGTCGCAACTGTTCCGTCCCACTTTTCAGGAGGACTCAAACAATTATCACAGTTACCACATTTTTCAGAGTAATCCTCATCAAAATAGGTTAGCAAGGCGTGTCGTCGGCAAGCAATCAACTCACACAGCCCCAACATCGACTCCAGTTTATGATGTTCAACCCGTTTATGCGCCTCATCCGCATTGGAATCTTGCATGAATTGCCGAAGCGTAATCACATCTTGCAGTCCATACGCCATCCAAGCATTTGCTGGCTCCCCATCACGCCCTGCACGGCCTGTTTCTTGGTAATAGGCCTCGATACTTTTAGGCAAAGACAAATGCGCCACAAAGCGAACATCAGGCTTATCAATGCCCATTCCAAAAGCGATGGTGGCGACAATAATCACCCCCTCTTCGCGCAAAAATCGCTGCTGATTCTGCTGTCTAACTTCCTGATGCAAACCGGCGTGATAAGGCAGCGCAATACGCCCCTGATCAGATAACCACTCTGCAATTGCCTCCACTTTCTTTCGCGACAGGCAGTAAACAATTCCCGCATCATGAGGATGCTTTTCTTCAAGAAAGCGCCACAAACGCTGTTTGGGATTATTCCCCTCAGAAATTGAATAATGGATATTAGGCCGGTCAAAGCTATTAATAAAAACCTGCGCCTCTTCCAGTCTTAGCTGAGCAATAATCTCATCACGCGTACGTTGATCAGCCGTTGCCGTTAGCGCAATACGCGGAACTGTTGGAAAACGCTCATGAAGAATTTTGAGCTGCTGGTATTCAGGGCGAAAATCATGCCCCCACTGGGAAACACAATGGGCCTCATCAATTGCAAACAGTGAAAGCCTACAACGATCTAAAAGCCCCAACATATACTCATTTAGCAACCTTTCAGGGGCCACATAGAGCAGATCAAGCTCACTATTGAGTAGCTGCCCTGTAACAGCCTGTGCCTCACCCTGACTCAAACTAGAGTTTAAAAATGCCGCATTCACACCAAGCTGCCGCAAAGCATCCACCTGATCCTGCATTAAGGCAATCAGCGGAGAGACAACAATCGCAGTTCCTTCGCACACCAGAGCAGGCACTTGGAAACAGAGCGACTTGCCGCCTCCTGTTGGCATCAATACCAACGCATCATCACCCTTCAAAAGCGTCTCAATAATCTCCGCTTGTGAATGACGAAACTGATCGTATCCAAAAGTAGACTGAAGAACAGCCTCCGCACGCTTCATCATTTACGGTGAAACCACCTCAACCGCTAAACCGGCGTTTCGCCAAGCCAGAAAACCACCATCAATATGACAAACCGGTTCAAGTCCCATATTTTGCAGCGTTAAAGTGGCCAGCGCAGAACGATGACTTTTCGCGCAATAGAAAACAAATTTTTTCCCCGATGAGAAAACTTTGCGATGATATTCACTATCAGGATCAGCCCAAAACTCCAACATTCCGCGGGGTGCATGCAGTGCACCGGGAATTTTTCCATCACGATAAAGCTCGCGAATATCCCGGATATCGACACAAACAACATTATCGTCATTTAGCAGCTTACTTGCCTGCTCAAGGCTGATTGTTTCAATCTGTTGCAATGCCTGATCGACTAGCTGTTTTACGCTGACTTTCATGTGGGTAATCTCTATCAATAAAGGAACATGATACCGAGGGGAGATTGCTGCTGCTAGGCTATTCATCTCTTTGGCAACACAAAAATTAACAGCTAGCCGTAGAGAAAACCTTCGATTCAAAGCACCATAACGCACAAAGAAAGAGGTTTACTCTCATTGGAGGTGGGATCTTCAGTCCCACAGAATTCATTTTTGGGGTGGGGTGGCTTTGAAGCCACTACTTTCGCGGCAACGAAATGCCAGAAAACGACTTCGCCATAGCTGCGTCTTAACACGATTAAGACAAATAAAAACCCCCGCCAAAAGGTGAGGGTTTTTATTAAAAAGGGCACCGCCCTCTTTTACTCTAAGTAGTTTTCTTTTTCATCGAAAACCCAATGCCTGCAAGCCCCAAACCAAGCAATGCAAGTGATGCAGGCTCAGGCACAGATCTTACTGAGTCATAGTTGATTGCACTATCTAGCACAGTGTAATAATCATTGCGTTGAGCCCCTGTTCCAGCGCAACAGAAATCCCAACCGATATAAAATAGATCACCTGCACCGTAAATTGACCGAAATACCTGCGGACCATTAGCACCAACATAAAAAGCTTCACTCCCAGCGGCTAGGCTGGCAATTCCTGAAAGGAGAGTGTGAGTCGAAGAAAGGAAAGCAAGGTCACTAGGATCATCTGCAAATGTAGTTCCTAAAGCAGAAGCTGTTAGCGATGCTACAGTTGTCCCGTATGAACCAGATGTCGAGGCAATATTCATGCTAGTGCCAAGAATTGAATTCATGAATGTATCGGCACTCCAGTCACCTAACACAATCATTCTGCCTCCAGCTCCAAGATATGATTGAACATCTCCTGTGGATACGCTGTATGCACCTTGTTCGACAACGATAGCATCTGATCCCGAACTTAACGCACCCGTCCAATTAGTGAGTGTACTGGTATGGCCCAAGCCATTAAGCCCCAAGTCACCAGATATAGTACCGTTTATAACATCGTGAGACCCATTTACAACAGAAATCACTCCCGCATTAGCCACCCCAGCAAACAAACAAACAAACAAACAAACAAATAATTTTTTTCATTTTCTTAACTCCATCTATTTAAACATCTTAACTTGGCTAAAATTTAAGCAACATAGATGCCAAATAGGCAATATATTGTTTTTATTGATTTTTTTGCGCTATCAGCTTCCTCATAAAATAATGTAAAAAAAATCGACACTAAATTATAGGCTACCCAATCCCCAAATCACCCCAAATCAAGTCAACCCGCCCTTTCACTTTATCACTCATCGTAATCGGCTCACCCCACTCACGTGTTGTCTCCCCCGGCCATTTATTGGTCGCATCAAAACCGATCTTTGAACCAAGCCCCGAAACCGGCGAAGCAAAATCAAGGTAATCAATAGGGGTGTTCTCTAGCATCGTCGTATCCCGCGCCGGATCCATGCGCGTGGTCATTGCCCAGATCACATCTTCCCAGTTACGCACATCAACATCATCATCACAGATGATGACAAATTTTGTGTACATAAACTGCCTGAGAAATGACCAGGTTCCAAGCATGATCCGTTTGGCATGCCCAGGGTATTGCTTCTTTATGCTGATGACCGCCATCCGGTACGAACAGCCTTCGGGTGGCAGATAGAAATCAACTATCTCCGGAAACTGTTTTTGCAGAATCGGCACAAAAACTTCATTCAATGCAACACCTAAAATAGCCGGCTCATCGGGCGGACGACCGGTATAGGTGCTGTGGTAGATCGGATTTTTGCGCTGGGTAATTTTCTCAACGGTAAAAACCGGAAAAATCTCCACCTCATTGTAATAGCCGGTGTGGTCGCCGAACGGCCCCTCTTCTGCCATTTCATCAGGATAAATAAATCCTTCAAGAACGATTTCCGCACTAGCAGGAACTTGCAGATCATGGCTTTTGCACTTAACTACTTCGGTTTTGCTTCCCCGCAACAGCCCCGCAAAGCCATATTCTGAAAGCGTATCGGGGATGGGGGTAACTGCCCCCAAAATGGTTGCCGGATCAGCACCCAGTGCCACTGCAACGGGAAAAGGTTCACCAGGATGTGCCAATTGCCACTCGCGGAGATCTTGCGCACCACCACGATGTTCTAACCAGCGCATAATCAATTTATTGCGGCCAATCACCTGTTGGCGATAAATACCAAGATTTTGGCGCTCTTTTTCTGGCCCTTTGGTGATCACTAACGGCCATGTAATGAGCGGACCAACATCTCCTGGCCAGCAGGTTTGAATTGGATAACGACCCAGATCAACCTCATCTCCACTAAAAACCTCCTGCTGACAGGCCGCTCGGTTCACCTCTTTCGGTGCCATGTTCAAAACCTGCTTAAAAACTGGCAGTTTTTCCCAGGCATCTTTCATTCCTTTGGGAGGCTCAGGCTCCTTAAGATAGGCAAGAAGCTTTCCCACTTCGCGCAGTGCGCTCACTTCTGTCTGCCCCATCCCCATTGCAACCCGCTTAGGCGTCCCGAACAGGTTGCCGAGTAACGGCACATCTGATCCAAGCACATTTTCAAACAGTAGTGCGGGACCACCTGCTTTGAGGGTACGGTCGCAGATTTCTGTGATTTCTAAATTGGGATCCACCTCAACTTTGATTCGTTTAAGCTCACCTGCTTTTTCAAGCTGGTCGATAAAATCACGTAGGTCTTTATATTTCATAATACCCTCTGCTTAATCTGCAATACCACAATGCCTAAGCAGCGCGTCGATCTTCGGTTCTCGCCCACGAAAAGCGACAAACAGTTTCATTGCCTCTTGGCTGCCCCCTTTTTCCAATACATTTTCGAGGAAGGAACGACCCGTCTCAGCATCGAAGATTCCTTTCTCTTCAAACAGTGAAAAGGCATCGCTTGAAAGCACCTCTGCCCACTTATAACTGTAGTAGCCTGCGGCGTAACCACCTGCAAAAATATGTGAAAAACCGTGCGCGAATCGATTAAAATCTGGGATCGGTACCACTGCATATTGGCCACGAATTTCATTTAAGAGCGAATAGATTCGCCCCCCTTTATCTGCCTGATACTCTTGGTGCATCCGAAAATCGAAAAGGCTGAACTCCAGCTGGCGCATCATCAACATACCTGATTGAAAATTCTTCGCAGCGATCATCTTGTCAAAAAGCGTATCGGGCAGCGATTCACCTGTTTGATAATGGCTTGAAATCAGCGCGAGAGACTCTTTCTCCCAGCACCAGTTTTCCAGAAATTGGCTTGGCAATTCGACCGCATCCCACTCGACACCTGAAATACCTGAAACAGCCGAGTAGCTTATCTGAGTGAGCATATGATGAATGCCATGGCCAAACTCATGAAATAGCGTAATCACTTCATCGTGAGTTAGTAGCGCAGGACTGTCCCCAACAGGTGGGGTGAAGTTACAGGTTAAATAGGCGACCGGGGTTTGCACGCCCTCTTTTAACTTGCGGCGAGAAACACAAACATCCATCCAGGCGCCGCCCCTTTTTTTGCCTCGCGCATAAGGGTCCAAAAAGAATTGCCCGCGAAGGCTGTCTTCATGATCTCTAATCTCAAAAAAGCGAACATCTTTGTGCCAGCTTTCAGCATCTTGCTGCTCTTCGATATTTAAACCAAAGAGCCGTTTTACAACCGCAAATAGACCCGCGATCACTTTGTCATCAGGAAAGTATTTTTTAACCTCTTCCTGTGAGAGATCAAAGCGGTGCTGACGCAGCTTTTCTGAATAGTAACCAATATCCCAAGCCTCTAGTTTTTCAACACCTTGTTGCTCTTTCGCAAACTGACTCAGCTCGTTGAAGTCCTGACGCGCAATCGGTTGGCTTCGTTCGGCAAGATCGGTTAGAAACCCAACGACCTGCGCGGGCGAATCTGCCATTTTGGTAGCAAGAGAAAGTTCGGCAAAGTTATCAAAGCCAAGCAGATTTACCTCTTCGTGGCGCAGCGCCAGAATCTCCTCCATTACCTCGCTATTATCCCATCTGCCTTCACCCGGCCCACAATCCGATGCACGCGTTGAAAAGGCTTCGTACATTTCTCGGCGCAACGCTCGGTCATCGGCAAAAGTCATCACCGCAATATAAGAGGGAAACTCCAATGTCAGCATCCAGCCCGACCCTTTACGGTTTTCTGCCTCTTGCTTTGCCAAGGCGATCGCATTTTCTGGCAACCCTTTTAACCCCTCGGCAGTTGTTAGCAATTTACTCCAATCATTCGTTGCATCGAGTAGGTTCTCTTCAAATTTGCTACAGCTTTTTGAAAGCGACTGGGCAATCTCTTTAAAGCGCGTTTTCGCCTCTCCCTCAAGCGCAATACCCGACAGACGAAAATCTCTTAGCGCATCGTTAACAATTTTCTTCTGAGTATCGTTGAGTCGCTCAACGGCTTCACCCTCAGAAAGTGATTTCCACGCCTCATAAAGCGCTCTATTTTGCCCCATCTCGGTCGAATACTCTGTCAACTTCGGTAGGCAGGCATTGTAAGCTTCTCTTAGCTCATCACTACTCAGTACCGAGTTCAGGTGACTAACAGGAGACCACGCTCGACTTAAACGATCCTCAATTTCCTCAAGCGGCTCAACAAGGTTCCCCCAACTATAAAGGCCACCGCCTTCTAGCAGGCTATCTATTTCAGCACGACTATCCGAGAGAATCTGATCAATCGCCTCTTCGACGTGATCAGGTTTAATACTGGCAAAAAGCGGGAGTGAGTTTGTGGCTAAAAGAGGGTTGGTCATGGCATTCAGGGTCAAAAGAACAGAAAGGGGAGGGGAGAGCATAGCCCAATGTTGGCTTTATCGAAACTCTATTAAGCTGTCGACACAGAGGATTACCACGAAGATGCTTAGCGCAAAGACGATAGAGAGACTAGGGCGCAAAGAAAAATAGGCCTATTTCTAGAAATGTCGTATTTGCAAGGCCCAAGTTAACCCCGCAATCAGTAAAAGAAACATAGATAACGATCCTGCAGCCAGAAGTGAGTAGCGCGACCTCAATTTAGATTGCGGAACAACCGACAACAGATAATGGTGAACCCCATCCGCAGGTTTCTTCATAACATGAACTTCTGATTGATGGTCGCGCGCTCGCCTAGATTCTTCCACTTTTTTGGTGGCCTGCCTCCTAACAATTTGCCATTCGGCCCGATCGATCTCACCATCTTTATTAAAATCGAAGTGCTTGAGTATTCGCTCAGGAGTACGTTTCCAAGCAACCAGCAAGTCTCTTACCTCAGCGGAAACGCTATAACTTCCATCATTTCCACCCAAGGTGACGAAGGCTCCCATGGCATAAAGAGGATCACCTTCAGAAATCAGTTTTTCTATATAACGATAGCGGCCAACTCCGGCAAAAAATGAGGAGAATGCACCACCTAAATCGGTTGAGCGCCCCCACCTTTCCGGTCGGTCACGATTTCCGTACCAAGTGCGACTCGAGGTGGGAATCACTTCGGCCTCATCAGGATCAACCACGCAAACTCCTGTCTTATCCTGCAAATGAAAGAGGTTGTCACTAACCCCTTCATCAACCGTACGCCAGTGCGAATTATGCCGCCGATCTAATGGGCTTTGCTCTTTTTTTTGAATCTTATAGTGATACCAAACACAGGATTTTCCGCTTAAAGGGGCATAAATTGGCTCACCCGCCATCATTTTGGTGATCCCTTCTAGCTCGATAAAGCCCTGTGCCGCACCACGAACCGTTGAGGTAGGAATATTTTCAATCAACCGCAACCTTCTGAACATCAGAAAGCCGTAATAGAAGCTGGCAACTGTTAAAGCCAGCGCAATCAAAAAAGCAAGCAGGAACTCTCCCTGACTTGCCTGGAGAATCTCTACTTCCATGCTGTTTTAATCAAAAAGCGACTTTAAATTAACGTCACTTTTCTCTTCTTCACTAAATTCAAGTAAATCAAAAGGCTTGAAACTAAACTGGCGAGCAATGATTAGATCTGGGAATTGCTCAATTCTGACATTGTTATTATTGACACTTTCATTATAAAACTCACGCCGGTCGGCGATACTATTTTCAAGACCTGATATCCGTGTCTGTAGGTGCTGAAAAGACTCGTTCGCTTTTAAGTCGGGATAGGCTTCTGCCACTGCAAAAAGATTCATCAAACCTTGCCTTAACGCTGTTTCAGCCATGCCCAACGCCTGAATATCTTTCGACTCTCGCGCTTTTGAGACACCTGAGCGCGCTTCCATCACTCGCTCAAGCGTTCCAGCCTCATGCTTCATATACTGCTTGCACGCTTCAACCAGCTTTGGGAGTTCATCATGTCTTTGCTTTAAAAGCACATCAATATTCGACCACGCCTTAGAAACATTGTGTTTTAGGGAGACCAGTCCGTTGTAGATAAGAATGGCATAAATGACAACGATGGCAATAATCCCTAGAATAACTGCTGTACTGATTTCCATATAAACACCCCTTTTCAAATATCAATAAACCCTTCAAAGAGTATAGCGATGACTGTCGAAAAATTTGAGAATCTCATTCCACAGATTAAAACCGGAGCCTACGTTGCCGAAAGCGCTGCTGTGCTCGGTGACGTCACATTGGGTGAAGATGCTTCAGTCTGGCCAGCCGCTGTAATTCGCGGCGATATTCACCGCATTGAGATTGGAGCTCGAACCAATATTCAGGATGGCTGTGTGTTACATGTAACGCATGATAGCCGTTTTAATGAGGGAGGGTTTCCACTTCTGATTGGTAAAGGCGTTACCGTTGGCCATAGCGTCACGCTTCACGGCTGCACAATTGGCGATAACTGCCTGATTGGAATTGGCTCGATTGTTTTGGATGGCTCAATTGTTGAAGATAAAGTGATGGTGGGCGCAGGGAGTTTGGTTCCACCAGGGAAAAGACTCGAGAGTGGCCACCTATATGTCGGCTCTCCGGCAAAGAAAATCCGCCCTTTAAATGAGAAAGAGTTAGCGTTTCTTGGCTATTCTGAGGAAAACTACGTTAAACTGAAAAATCGTTTTATAGCTGATAGATAATTATGGCCTGGATTCCTCTTGTTGTTGCAGCCGTTCTTTTGCTTATCTTCCCAAAGAAGGCATTCACGATTCTTGCCTCACTGACGCTGGTGATTATCTCAATCGGCCTCTACCTGATGATTGACGACAACATTGATGAGTCTCGACAAGGTAAAATTGAGATTAAAGCCAATATTGCCCCATCAAACTGCCCAACAACAGAGCCTGTTTTTGTGACTGTAACGAATCGTTCTGAATCAACGCTCGCAATGTTGAAATGGAATCTTGCTGTTTACCGCAGCGGTTATGACAAAGATCTCGACATCATGAACCGCCGCTACTCTCCTAAATATGCACTGCTTGAACCGCTCGCTGCAGGGGAGTCGGTTAACTTCTGTTACGCCCTGCCAGAAATCCGCGAAGGCTATCAAGCTAATGAGCTTCGTTTTGGGGCAATTGATAAGCAGGTTATTTTTGGGAAGTAACTTACATATCGCTACCTGTTTTTCTTTAAGGTAGCGAAGATTGATCGCTTAGGGATACTTGAAAGGACAGCGAAGCAAAGAACTTAGCAGCTAGCCTTTCCTATCTGCTTCCATTTTAGCAATCTTACCCATCACCATAGCTTCAAGATCACGCTTGTATTGCGCGACGCGCTCTAATACCTCAGGATCGCCAGCACCAATAATTTGCGCAGCAAGTAAACCCGCATTTTTCGCCCCATTAATCGCTACCGTAGCAACTGGAACGCCTGGTGGCATTTGCACTATCGAAAGCAAGGAGTCGTTGCCTGATAAGGTCGATGTTTTTACCGGCACACCGATAACGGGTAGCGGTGTTAAGGAAGCAGCCATTCCTGGCAAATGTGCAGCACCACCGGCGCCACCAATGATAACCTTTAACCCGCGGTCAACAGCCGATTCGGCGTACTCATATAAGCGTTTAGGCGTACGATGCGCCGAAACAATCGTCATTTCGTAAGCAATGCCAAGTTCATCTAAAGCATTAGCCGCCTCTTGCATCACTGGCAGATCCGAATCGCTGCCCATGATGATACCAACAGATACTTGTGTCATGCGGGGTCTTCTCCACTTATTTTTAGTAGCGCACGCACCTTCATCGCTTTTTCACGTGCCTTTTCAATATTGTCGTCAAGCACAGTAACATGCCCCATTTTGCGATATGGGCTCGTCACTGCTTTGCCGTATAGGTGTACACAAACGCTGGGTAGCGCCAAAGATTCATCTAAGCCAGTGATAATCTGTTTACCCTTCGACCCAGGTTCGCCAAGCAAATTGATCATAGCTGCAGCAGACACCTGTTTGCTAGAACCTAAAGGCAGGCCGATAACTGCACGTAAGTGTTGTTCAAATTGGTCGGTAATATTGGCTTCAATTGTTTGGTGGCCAGAATTATGGGTACGCGGAGCGACCTCGTTGACCAATAGTTCATCGTCTTCTGTCCAGAACATTTCGACGCCAAAAATACCAACACCGTTTAGCGCCTCAACGACCTGAATTGCTAAGGCTTCTGCTTTATTGGCGATTTTCTTGGGAATGTCCGCTGGCGCGAGTAGAAGGTCAAGAATGTTTTCATTAGAGAAGCACATCTCAACAGGGGGATAGGTGCTGGTACTACCATCTTTACCACGGGCAACCATCACGGCGATCTCTTTCTTAGCTGGGACAAAACGCTCTAACAAAGAAGGTATGGGTAGCTGTTTGCTGAAATCGTTGGCTGATTTCATGATGCTAACGCCACGGCCGTCGTAACCACCACGACGCGCTTTCTGTACCAGTGGGTAACCGAAATCGGCAAAGGCTTGCTCACTATGCTCGGTTACTTCGACAAATTCAGAAGTGGTAATGCCATGTTCTGCGTATGCACGTTTTTGAATCAGTTTATCTTGAATAAGTGCAAGGACTTGCGGTGAAGGATGGATTTCATGCCCTTCGTTTTGCAGCGCTAGCAAAGTGGTCGTATCAATATCCTCTATTTCATAGGTGAGTACATCACAATCTTCAGCAATTTCACGTAGTTTTTCTGCATCGTGCAGGTTCCCAATAATCTGTTTACCAGCAATTTGTCCTGCTGGTGAATTGGGTGTTGGATCGAGTACTACGCAGGTGCAACCGAGCCGCTCAGCAGCAGCAACCATCATGCGACCAAGCTGGCCACCACCAACAATGCCGATGCGCTTAACCGGAAACGAATAGGTAGTCATATTATTACTGTTTAACAAATGCAGAAAAACCGCGTAGAAGAACAGAAATAGGTGAAAATAGCAAGAATTATGCGTTTATAGCTTTTAAGCTGCAGCCCCTGTTTAACCGCGCAACAGCTCTAACTGTTCAATAGCCGCTCCGGTTTCAGGCTTAACACCTCGCCATAATTCAAAGGCTTCAGCGGCTTGCTCGGCTAACATCCCAATGCCATCTAGGCTCTTCACTGCCCCTTGCGCCTCACCCCAGCGGACAAAAGCGGTTTTTTCTGCCCCATACGCCAAATCATAGCAGCTCCCATTTGGCTCAAGAAGGTTATCTGGAAGAGGTGGCAAATCACCTGTCAGACTCGCAGCCGTCGCATTCAAAATTAAATCGAACCGTTTGCCTGCCAATTCATCAAAACCACAACTACCCACTTTCCCTTTTTGCTGAAAATCTGTCGCCAACCTCTCAGCCTTTTCTACTGTTCTGTTCGCTACCAAAATTGAGTCGGGAGATTGATCGAGCAATGGTCCGAGAATCCCTCTACTAGCGCCGCCCGCACCAAGCAATAAAATTTTTCGCCCTTTTAAGGTTATGTCATTGTTAACAACCAAATCCCTAACCAACCCTGCTCCATCGGTGTTATCACCATATAGCGAACCATCGCCCAATAACATCAAGGTATTAACTGCTTTACTCAATTCTGCCCGCTCACTTCTTTTATCTGCCCTCTCCCAAGCAAGCTCTTTAAGTGGTACGGTGCAGTTCAAGCCTTTCCCTCCCGTCGAGAAAAACTGTTCGACTGCTGCATCAAATGCTTCTGCTGAGACTTCCTGTTTTCCATATTCAAGAGATTGTTCTGTTTGCTCCGCAAAGAGGGCATGAATCATTGGCGATTTACTGTGCCCTATAGGCTGTCCAAATACAGCATATTGATCCATCGTTATTGGTCCTCTTTTAACCATTGGGCAACAATCTTCGCGTAGTAGGTCAAAACCGCATCGGCACCCGACCGTTTGAAGCAGAGCAGCGATTCAAGCACCACTTTACGTTCATCCAACCAGCCATTTTCAGATGCCGCCTTGAGCATCGCATATTCACCGCTTACTTGATAAGCAAAAGTCGGCACACCAAATTGATCTTTTACTCTGCGAATAATATCCAAGTAAGGCATGCCGGGCTTGACCATTACCATGTCGGCCCCTTCTTGAAGGTCAAGTTCAACCTCACGAAGCGCCTCATCGCTATTACCTGGATCCATCTGATAGCTGTTTTTATTGCCACCCGCAAGGTTACTTGCAGAGCCAACAGCATCTCTAAATGGCCCATAAAAGCTTGAGGCATATTTAGCTGAGTAGGCAAGGATTTTGGTATTTACAAACCCTTCATTTTCGAGTGCCTTACGAATCTCGCCGACTCGACCATCCATCATATCCGAAGGCGCCACCATATCTGCGCCCGCCTTAGCGTGAGAGAGCGCCTGCTTAACCAAAACCTCTATCGTCTCATCATTTAACACATAACCTTGCTCATTAATCAGACCATCCTGTCCGTGCGAAGTAAAAGGGTCGAGTGCCACATCGGTAATCACACCTAATTCAGGACAGGCTGACTTAATGGCACGAACCGCTCTTTGCGCCAATCCTTTAGGGTTATAGGCTTCACGTGCATCATCCGTTTTTGATTCAACTGGTGTTACCGGAAAGAGTGCCATCGCAGGAATCCCAAGCGCCTCAATTTCCTTTGCTTCATCTACAAGCAGATCAATGCTTAATCGTTCCACACCGGGCATTGAACTGACCTTTTCCCGAACATTCTCCCCTTCGACAACAAAAATAGGAAAAATAAGATCATCAACTGAAAGTGAAGATTCACGCATCAGGCGACGACTGAAAGGTGCTTTTCGCATCCTTCGTGGCCGAACTAATGGCCAGTTTGCCGACGAGAAATCATTTTGAGACATGCTTACTTCCTCTTTATTAGCATTAAATTATATTGTAACATTTCAAAAAAACAGACTGAACTATAACCAAAACAGGTAGCCCAAGATACAGGCTTTTTGCTCTAAAGCCGAAGTGTGAGGGCTATCACATTGACGCTGACAAATAAGGATCTACTATTATCCCTAGTCGCTCACGGAGAAGAACATGTTGCCAACAACTAACAATAAAAATATCCTTTCTACCATCTTTGCTGGATTTCTCGCACTATTCGTAAATTCTTTGGCTGCTGAGACGCAGCTAGAAGCACCTCAGCTTATTATCCAAGAAACTTCCGATAGACTTCAGATTCTACTGAAAGAGGAGGCCGGTGAGTTAAAGGATATCAATCGTGTTCGAGAAATTGTCACCGAGTTTATCGAACCCAACGTTGATTTTCACCGCATCTCATCAACAATCGTTGGTCGAAAATATTGGCGCTCTGCAACTGGTGACCAGAAAAAACGTTTTAAACACGAGTTTAAAGAAAAGTTAATCCGAACTTACGCGACCGCTTTTAATGGTTTTAATGAATGGTCTATCCGCTTCTTGCCGCTAAGGCAAAGCAAAAACAAAAAATATGTCACGGTCAAAACGCAGATTCTTCGTCCCGGTGGCGCGCCTGCCATATCTGTCGACTACAAAATGTACAATAAAAAAGAGCAGTGGAAAATATTTGATGTCTCAATTGAAGGCATTAGCGTAGTAACAAATTACCAAAAAACGATCAAAAGGGAGATTCGGCAAGCTAAGGGGTCTCTTGAAACGGTTATCCAACAGCTGGCAAAAAAGAACGCTCAACCTTTTACTGCTACCAAAGCATCCTAAGCAAAAAGATTCGAGAATATTCCAACTAATCTACTCAACTTTTCACACCAAACAGATAAGGCCGCAGTTCTCTGCGGCCTTATCTGTTTTATTTACACCTTTCCTTTCTCTATTAGCTTTTCATCTCAACTAGTCTGCATCTTATAGTCCTATTTCATCAGTCCAGTTTTCTCCGCTTCCAGACTGATCATCATCAAATTCAAAGCGATTTCGACCTGAATTCTTCGCGCTATAGAGAGCCCGGTCCGCCCTATCGATAAAACTAGTTGCCGTTTCACCCGCTTTATACACAGCAACACCCGCAGAGAATGTGGGAAGATGCGCTTTTTCCCCATTACGTTGGAACATTTCTTCTTTGCACTTGCGTTGCACTTTTTCTAACGCCCTTGCTACACCGCTCCGGTCTGTATTAGGCATCAAAACAATAAACTCCTCCCCTCCATAGCGAGCAACCAAATCAAGATGACGAAAGGTGGATAAAACCTTTGAAGAGTAAGCCTTAAGCGCAGCATCCCCTGCCGCATGCCCATATTCATCATTAATTAACTTAAAATGGTCAAGATCAAGCATCACTAGGGAGAGAGGAACATCGTAGCGGCGAACACGCCCAACTTCATCTTCTAAACGGCGCAGAAATGCCCGTCTATTTGCCAAACCGGTTAACTCATCAGTCAGACTCAGTAACTTGGCCCGTTTTAGCTCCTTATTAAGCTGCTGACCGTTATCTTCGAGAAATTTCAGGTACTCCTGCGTTTTTTGCAGCTGCTGCTGTAACTGTTGATGGCTCTCGGACAAGACTTCCGCCTGTTCGATCAAAGAACAACGTGCCTTATCAATAGTCTCTTCATTAGCACTACTTTTAAGCGCCCCGATCACATTTTTCAGCAGCTCATCAAAACTCTCACTGCTACCAGACAATGAGGCAATCTTCTTGGCTAGATAGAGCTGTATTTTTTGAACTTCCTGATCACCATTATCTAAGTTCTCGCGATAAGTTGAGTTCAGCTTTTGCTCCAACGCGTTGGCATCTTCACTCTCGGTTAAACCTTGAGTTAGCTCATCAGACAGATTGACCTTCTGCTGCGAGGACTCTTGCGATGCGCTGATCTGTCCCAACTCTTGAAGAGTTAGAATGCCAGACGCCACAGACTTCAGGTCGCTAATCGAACAAGGTGGCTCTAGCAGAGCATTGAGGACAGCTAATCGTTTAGTGCCGACCTGATCACTTACTTTCACGGAGGGCATGAGTGATTTAAGCAGTTGGCGGGCTATCTCAGAAAAGAGTTTCTCTTTATCCCGCTCTTGCTCCGACTGTTCTTTTAAGACGTGACGAAGGTGGTCGAAAAAAATTTGTTCGGCAGGTGACTCGTCCAAAGAGTCCAAAATTAGCAGTATTTTGCCTATTTCTTCGGGCAATTTGCCCATATTCCCGCTCCGCTGCTTCCTTAAAGATTCAAGATTTTTTAACTACGAAACAAAAAGAAAATCCATAATCTCTTGTCGCAACCCTACAAACTCAGAAAAGCAATTTTTGTTCCAGCCCCAGAATCTACTAATAAATCAAACTAATGGAGCAGGTGATTTGATCGCTCGCTTAATCTTGTAAAATAAACCGACACTTCAATCAACACGATATTTTGCGTGCGTTCAAACACCATACTCTTTTTGGTATGCCTCAATATTTGCTAGCTCAGAAGCTCTGTCACCCTGCTCAGCTAGGTACTCGATGATATGCGTCAAACCAATAATTGAAGCTATCTTCAGATCGTATTTTTGTGACAGCTCGGCGATTGCATAACGCTCATCAAGCCCTCTCTCTTGCCGATCAAGTGCAATCATCACGCCCGCCGGATTTGCACCCGCCCCTTCGATCAACGAAATTGATTCTCTCACCGATGTTCCAGCTGTTATCACATCATCAAGTATCAGCACATCTCCATTAAGGCCAGAGCCTACCAGCACACCACCTTCACCATGATCTTTAGCCTCTTTACGGTTAAATACAAAAGGGAGGTCAATATTGTCTTTCTCAGCCAATGCGATCGCGACAGAACAGACAAGAGGAATACCTTTATAAGCTGGCCCATACAACACATCTGGCATCATCTCTTGAGCAACAATAGCGCGAGCATAAAACTGACCAAGCCTTGCCAAACCAACACCACTGCTAAATTCTCCAGTGTTGAAAAAATAAGGGCTCAAGCGACCAGACTTCAATTTGAACTCCCCAAAACGGAGGACGCCATTATCAATAGCAAACTGAATAAATTCTCGTTGATAGTCTTGCATAAAAATTCCTAATTGATGGTTGCTTTGATGCAGAAGGATAGCATAATTAGCCTGCGCTAATCCCCACAGTCTCGGTTATGTCGCTATAAATCTCTGTAATATCTCATCAAGAAAATTCCAGCCTTTTACGCTACAACGAACAGCTTCACCATCAATCATTAACAGTCCTTCTTGCTCTAATTGACGCAACTCCATATCAATACTAGAAAATGGTAGAGCCGTTCTTTCTTCGAATAACGAGCGCTCAAAACCCTCTCTTAATCGTAATGCGTTCATCATAAATTCAAGCGGGCGCTCTTTAATTTGAAGGTCATTTTTCCCACCCAAAGAGGAGGTCGTACCTGCCGACTCTATATAATCTTTGGGATGTTTAACTTTCCAGCTACGTGTTATCTTTTTGCCATTCACACCAGCCATTTTCCCGTGCGCCCCTGCCCCTATCCCTAGATAATCACCAAAGCGCCAATAGTTAAGATTATGCTGACATTGGTGACCAGGACGTGACCATGCTGAAATTTCATACTGGTCATATCCTTTTTTCTCCAGCAACTGCCTGCACGCACGCTGAATAGCCCAGCAATCATCATCTTCTGGAAGTTTAGGAGGTTGCTGATAGAAAAAGGTATTCGGTTCAATGGTCAATTGATAGTGCGAAAGGTGCAAAGGACTATAAGCGACCGCTTGCTCTATGTCCTTTAAGGCAGACCCCTCTCGCTGACCCGGCAACCCAAACATCAGATCAAGATTTAAATTATCAAAGCCTGATTTTTGCGCAACTTCAATGGCTTTAACCGCCTCATTGCCTGAATGAATTCGACCCAACCGCTTTAACATCCCATCATCAAAACTCTGAATGCCCATAGAAAGCCGGTTGATCCCGGCCTGACGAAACCCATTGAATCGACCACTTTCAACCGTCCCGGGATTCGCTTCCATTGTCACCTCTAACCCCTGTTTGCAGGCGACACGTTCTCTAACACCAACCAGTAACTCAGAAATGGCTTCGGGAGAAAAAAGACTCGGCGTTCCGCCCCCAAGAAAAATCGTTTCAATTTCAACCGAGCCGGCCACCTCTAGATCAAATTCAAGGTCTCTTAGTAGTGCCGCTACATACTCTTTTTCTTGAGTAGCACCCTTAAGCTCATGTGAATTGAAATCACAGTAGGGACACTTTCGGATGCACCAAGGGATATGAACATAAAGCCCAACAGCTCTTTTCTGACCTAAAGACTCTATTTCACCACCCTCATCAATCCTTGCGAACAGCCATTAATCTACATCAAAAGGTTTTTCAGAAAAGACTTTCTTACCTGTAAACATCGCGGAAACCAAACCATTGCGTTCTCTCAACTCGGTCACAACAACCGCCAAGACGTGCAGCAACACCAGCGCCAGTAAGGTATAAAAAACATAATAGTGTAACGTGATAAAAGGCTTACGGAATGCCCGCATCTCCTTATACGCCACCTCATCAACCCCCTCTTTTGAGTAAGGCTTAATCTCCGCGGCAGCGGTCTTATCAACAGCCACCCATTCCTTCATAGCATTGCCAAACGGAGGCATATAAACATCTGTGCCTGCCAGCATCAGACCTGTTGTCGCCTGTGCCGTTAACAATAAAAACAGCATCGCCACCATCAATCGGGCAATAGGGTTATGGCCTAGAAACCCTACCGGTTTGCCCGCTTTTTTGCCTGCCGTCATTGCCGCCAAATGCCTTTTATATTCAGCACCAAATGGTAAAATTGCTCCCCAACGAGCATAACGACTGCCAATAACACCCCAGATCAGCCGCCAAGTTAAGTTCAGCGCAAACAGGTATCCGACATAGACGTGCACTGTTTTCAGTAGAATTTTACCGTCCACACTAACACCCAGAACCTTGGCATTAAGAATAACCGTGCCGATAGCGATCAGCCCCAGCACGCACAACACATTAAGCCAGTGAAAAACTCGAACAACACGATCCCAAACTGGGTACGCTGTCAAACTTGAATCATCTTCCATAACCATACCTTTGAAGTAAATTATTTATAACTTTGCCTTAACCTCTTTTAATTTCTCACTTACCTCTTCTTTACGCCCTTCGTCAGCAAGCGCTCTTCCTTGGCGGGCAGGCGCATCAAGTGCCTTCTTTAAAACTTCAGCTGCCTTCTTATACTCCCCCTGCTCGAATAAAAAGTCACCATAAAAATAATTTGAATCAACACCATTAGGGTTCAAAGAAAGCCCTTTTTCTAGGAACTCACGCGCTTTATCTTTATCACCATAAGCTATTGGCCAACCAGGGACCTGGTAGTAAAAGCTACCCAGTGTTGAAACACCCGCACCGTTCAATGCCTCTGGATTAAGTTCAACGGCTTTTTCTAGGGCAACTTTTGCCTTCTTAACTGCAGGCAACGATTCAAAAAGTGAATCCAAACCACCTACCGCACCAGCGTACGTACCTAAAGAAATTGCCTGCCAGATTAATGGTTCCGCGCTCTTTGGAAAACGGCTAGCCAAGTTCTCTGCTTTCCCCGCAAGCATTTTGAGCTTCTCTGCCTTTTCACTCTTTGGTGCTCGATATTTAATCTGCGCCCACTCTTTCTGAATGGCTTTAATACCCGCACCCAAATCTTCCCCTGCAAGTGCAGAAAAAGGCAGCCCCAATAACAGTAGCAGCCCTACTCTTTTAACTAATTTATTCATTTTTATCCTCTAAATTATTTTTTTGTTAAAAATTCTTTGATTAGCTCTGTTTGCTTTGCCGTTCCTGAATCGACCAATCCTGGAAATAACCCATTGATCCGAGCAAAGAGCTTTTCAGGAAATCCAATAAACAACTCATTTTTTTCCTCTTCAATCGCTTTTACAATCTGCTCCGCAACTTCCTCGGGCGCATCAAAATTAAAACCCAACTTTTTAGAGATGTTATACAGCGCATCTGAATTAAGCGCTGTTTTGGTGCCACGCGGCGCAATATAGGTAACCCCAACTCCACTGCCTGTTAATTCCCGACGAAGCGCTTCCGAAAACCCTTTCAGCGCAAATTTGCTGGCGCTGTATGTCGTGTAGCCTGCAAATCCTAATGAGCCAAACGCAGACCCGATATTGACCAAACGCCCAGCTCGCCTCTCAACCATTGTGGGAATAATTAAACGCGCTAGCTGAATAGGTGCCAAAAGATTAGTTTGGAACAGCTCATCAATTGAATCCTCTGTCATATCCTGAAAAAGCGCCATCTGCTGACCGCCCGCATTATTTATTAACAGTTCGACTGGCCCCAGTATCTTTTCTGCTTGCCTGACAAGCGCTTGTCGCGCCTCTTCTTTAGTTAAGTCGCCCACAACAATTATTGTTTTGTTTCCATACGGTTCAAGTTCTGCCTGCAAATTAGACAGCCTTTCTCTATTCCTTCCAGCCAAGGCTATTGAGACGCCTCGTTGCGCTAATTGGACAACGATTTCTCGGCCGATACCACCGCTCGCACCCGTTACAATCGCGACTTTATTATTCAGCTCCATTTGCCTCTCCATTTAGCAACTCAAGTGGTAAGCCTCTAAAAATATCCCCATAAAGACGATACATCACTTTAGCTGTCTCAATAACAGCCGCTTGATCTAAAGGATCATCCAACCGGTTCATCAACTTTTCAAAGGTATGCATATGGCTAATATCGAGTGACCCGTGTGAGCTAAGGTAGGAAAAAGCTTTGTCTGGGAGAGACAGGTTTTGCTGAATTTTTTCACCTGCATGCGTAGCCATCTGGATACTGGTTCCCTCCAGCACCAAAACCATGCCAAAGAAACCAACCGGATTGCGCCGCATAATCGTATCGTATGCATAGGCGACCATAATTTTTGTCTCAATAGCGGGATCTCCCCCTCGCACTATTTCCGATGAACCTCCACTGGCATCAATATCATTCAGAATCCATTCTTGATGCCCCATCTCTTCTTCGATGTATTCACCCACCGCCTCGCGTAGCCACTCAAGCCTTTCCGGTAGACGAGACCCGCAAGCCATCAACAACGGGGTGGTGTGCTTTACGTGATGGTAAGCTTGCGTTAGAAAAGCGATGTAGGTATCAAGCGTGATATTGCCCTGAAAACCGGCCTGCAGTGCTGAAATGGTTATAAACTCAGCCTGCTCTGCCGCCGTTTCCTGTTTTAATTCTTCAAAAAAAGTCATTTTATTTCCTCTTTAAATACCCACAAAGCATTAATTTCATAAGATTGAAGAACAGGCGTTCTCTCATTCTGCTTTAAGGTATAGCTGTTCAATTTCTTCTTTGTACGCTTCAAAGATCACCTCTCTTCTTGGTCTTGCCGTTCCAGTCCATTGGCCATTTTCCAAACTGAAGGGCTCTTTTGCGGCAATCCACTGCTTAACTTGCCCGTAATCAGGTAGCCGCTCGTTAATTTCCTCGATGATCTGGCCTATTTTTGCAAACCCCTCAACCGTGACAAGTTGCCGGGAAACGATCACCGCACAGTTCCAAGGCTGGCCTTCTCCAAAAACAGCAATTTGTTGAATCGCAGAATGGCTGGAAAACTCACTCTCGAGCCACTCAGGCGCAATATTCCGACCGAACGAGGTGATAAAAAGGCTTTTCTTACGCCCGGTTATCCATAAATAACCGTCATCATCTTGGTAGCCAACATCTCCCGTTTCCCAAAAGCAATCCTGTTCTACTTTTTCTTGCCCCAAATAGCCTTTAAACAATGGTCCTTTGACAAGAATATCGCCCTCTTCCGAAAAACTAACCTGTAAATGCGGCAGCGCCTTCCCTACACTGCCAAGCCGATTTTCAGTTGGGCTGTTTACTGCTACAACAGAAGCACATTCGGAAAGCCCGTAGCCCTGAAATAAAGGCAGACCACATGCAGCAGCCCGTTCTAAAAGGCTTGCAGAAACAGGTGCGCCCCCCACTGCTAAAAAGCGAAGTTTATCGGGCTTTGGCAAGCCCATCTCTATGGCTGTTACCATCGCCAGAAGCATCTGTGGAATCAAAATTGCACTGCTTGCCTCACACGTAATCAAGGCGGAAAACAGTTGCTTAATATCCAGACCGCTTGCCCCCCGCAAACCAACGCTTTCTGATGGAAGCACAACAACCTTTCCACCCGCTAATAGCGGCACATAAATACCGGCGATGTTTTCTAATAGTGTTGAAAGCGGCGTCAGGCAAAGATGGCAATCATCGGCTGTCGCTTCTGTCCGCTCTTGTAGCGCCTTGCTGACCGCAAAAATAGATTCATTCGAAAGGCAAACCCCTTTAGGGGCCCCTGTTGTTCCTGAGGTGTAGGTTACTTTCCCAACCCCTCTCAACTCAGCATTACACTCAACGGGTCTCTTGCGTTTATACAGTGAAATCGATTCGGCTTGCAGTAGCCCCCTGTTTTGAAAAGGTTGGGCCTCATCAAATAGACCATCAACAACCTTGCTCAATCGCACAGGATTATCAGTTACTAGTAAGCTAATCCCAGCATCATCAATAACATGCTTCAGCTGCTCATCACTAAAAAAAAGTGGTAACGGAACAACCACTTTCCCTACCATTTGAGCCGCGAGGTCGATTACCACCCAGATAGGGCCATTTTCAAGCAACAAACCGATAGCTTCCGCTTCAGAATTACGAAGACAATCGGCTGTCAGATTAACCTGTTCAATTAGTTCCGCATAGGAAAGCGAATAGCTCTGCCCTTCAATTGCTAGCTTTTCAGGACAAGTCTCTGCTTGCCCCGTAATTGATTCGAGTATAGATTCACGCTTCCCCATAATAACGATGCCTAAGAAGCTCTCGACAGGCCTACGTTATATGAATCCTGACTCAGTTTGCCATATTGCAATGCTGCTCGTTCAGATTGCAGCATTTTCTCAAGCGCAGCAAACGCCTGCATAACATTCCCCGCAACAACGACGGGCGCTTGATCGTAGTAACTACCCCAATCATCCGCCTGACTCCCAACAGCCGCCTTATCCGCCAAAGAAAGCGCATAAGGATGCAGCCCCATACGAGAAAATGAATTGAGCAGCGCAGGTGTTGCGGTAAAAACCACCCATTTAGCCCTTTTACCCTTCAAAAAGCCCGTCAGTGCCGTGATTAGCAATCGATTTCCACCCGCTGATGCCGAAGCAAGATTACCCACCTCAATAATATCTTCACGATTTACAGGATGACCTGCAATCGTTTCAAGATAGTTTTCAACCGGGCCTTGCAAGTAGTTTTCAAGAAAAAGTTTATCAGATCCCGCCTTACGGTAACCCAGCGCAGCACTGATCTCTCCGCGCTCATTACGCAGTGACATGATTTTTGGTAAATAAGATTTCAGCTCCGCGTTATACGCAAATGCATAACAGTCATGGATAAACTGCTCAACTTCATGACGGCCGCAATCGCCCACTTCTAAAACTTCTAGCTTATAACGCTCCGTGCAGGTCAGTCTCGATGTCGCTTTCCGTTCCATAACAAACTCCAATCAGTGTATGGGACAGATAATAGGAGATGAAGATTAAGTCAATCTTAAGCCAATCTTACAAAAGCGTTACCTCCATCACATTTAAGGAGCTAGCCAGAAATAGAATCACGGGCTCCTCACGATTTAGCGCATTGTGTAGAGTTTGAGCACAAAAGGGTACAAAGAGGAAGTCTAACCTAACAACTTCAAAAGCGCCGCTAACGCCCTACCTCGGTGGCTAATGCTGTTTTTATCTTGTTTTGCCAGCTGCGCAGCCGAACAGCTCATTTCTGGAACCCAAAAAACCGGATCATACCCAAAGCCACCTTCACCAGAGGGCTTGGTCAAAATCCTGCCTTCCCAACTTCCTTCGGCAATTACTGGGCTTGGATCTTTTGCATGGCGCATAAAAACCATCACACAACGAAAACGGGCAGATCGCTCTTCATCACCTTTACCCGCCAGCTGTTCCAATAATTTTTCTAGGTTCTGACGGTCTGTGGCATTAATACCTGCAAAGCGTGAAGAGTAGATGCCCGGCTCACCGCTCAAAGCATCAACCTCTAGACCCGAATCATCCGCTATCGCAGGAAGATTACAATGGAGCGCCGCATTACGCGCTTTTATGATGGCATTTTCTACAAAAGAAAGACCCGTCTCTTCGGCCTCTTCTACCTGAAAATCACTTTGAGGAAGCACTTGCCATGCAAGCGGCTGGAGAATAGATTGAATCTCTTCAATCTTGCCCCGATTGCCGCTTGCTAGAACGACACGTTTGCTCATTCCCCAAGCGCTTCCCGCTGATGAACCAATAGATCGTTGATTCCTTTTTCTGCCAACTCCAGCATTGCATTTAGTTCTTCACGTCTGAATGCGTGACCTTCTGCTGTCCCTTGAACTTCGATAAAAGCACCCGCATCGTTCATCACCACATTCATATCGGTTTCAGCATTCGAGTCTTCTGCATAATCAAGATCGAGAACCGGACTGCCGTTGTAGATGCCAACAGAAATCGAAGCCATCTGACCATGGATAGGATTTTTCCTGATTTTTCCTTTTTTTAGCAGCTGCTGGACAGCTAGAGATAGCGCAACAAAACCACCCGTAATAGAAGCGGTCCGTGTTCCCCCATCTGCCTGTAAAACATCGCAATCGATGGTTATAGTATTCTCACCAAGCGCCCCTAAATCAACGGCAGCTCTTAACGAGCGACCAATAAGCCGCTGAATCTCAAGAGTTCGACCGCCCTGTTTACCACCTGCGGCTTCTCTACGCATTCTTTCGTGAGTAGAGCGGGGTAGCATGCCATATTCTGCAGTAATCCAGCCGCTATTTTTCCCTTTTAAGAAGCGTGGAACACGTGCCTCAACTGTCGCATTACACAATACGCGTGTATCACCAAACTCTACCAATACAGAGCCTTCGGCGTGTTTTGTAAAACCACAGGTCAGTTTAATTTCTCTTAATTCATCTAGCTGGCGCCCACTTGGTCTCATCAGTTTTACTCTCACAAAAATCTGGCTATTATAACCCTTCATCCATAAGTTTCGCTTAAGCATATCCAGTTAAACTTTAGTTTATATCCTCAGGACATCAGTTCTTTTAAGCAAAATTAGTCTAACTAGGCAGCCAACAATGCAAATTTTACTTGTAGAAGATGATCGTTCACTTGCTCAAGGCATCAAGACTTCATTAACCCATGAAGGCTTCACCGTTAATCACTTAACGCACGGGGAGCAAGCGGTGCGAAGCCTTAAGACAGAGTTTCCCGATATGGTTATTCTGGATCTTGGCCTACCTGACATTGATGGCAACAAGGTGCTAAAAAGAGTTCGCGAATTTAATGCTGAACTACCGATCCTCCTGCTGACTGCAAGAGCAACACTGGATGACAAGGTGAAGGGGCTAGATGCAGGCGCAGATGATTACCTTGCCAAGCCTTTTGAAATGGCTGAGCTTTTAGCCCGACTACGTGTTTTTGAAAGACGATTGAGCAGTACAAAGCATGCCGACTTAACCCTTGGTGGTGTCTCACTCAATTTAACCAATTTAGAAGTCACCGTTACGGATAAAACAATCGAGTTATCACGACGTGAATATATGCTCTTAAAAGCTTTGATGGAAAATGCAGGGCGCATTCAAACCCGTGACAGCCTTGAATCTAAGCTCTATAGCTGGGGAGAAGAGGTCGCAAGCAATACCATTGAGGTCCATATCCACCATTTGCGTAAAAAACTACCAGAAAGCTTTATTAAAACTGTTCGCGGCGTTGGCTATATCGTTAAGACAGCATGAAATCGATCCGGCTTTATCTGCTGTTATCTCTAATTGCGACGATTACACTCGCTAATTTTGTCTCTTTACTACATGGCTATCAAGCTAGCATGGAGCAGGCACAACAGCTATTTGACGACCGTTTAAAAAGTACGGCAAAACTGATAACTGCAGCGAACACAGCGCAGGCCGGGAGCCGCCAACTACCCAATCTAAAAACCCCTTACGTTTTTTTCCAAATTTGGAACAGTCAGAATAATCTGGTCAGCCGCTCAAGTAATGCACCGAGTACCGCTTTGTCCGTCCTTTCACCTGGTTTTCATGATGTTAATTATGAAAAATACCGGTGGCGAAGCTTTATTTTTCACGATGATCTATTACAGCGCTGGGTTGTCACCGCCGAACGAAGTGATATGCGCTTTTCCTTAGCAGAACAGGTGGTATTAGAATCTATTTTACCTATTGTTCTGGCCATCCCTGTTATCGCCCTCATAATTTGGTGGGTCGTTGGCATTGGCCTTCGCCCATTGCGCGAACTTACAGAGCAACTTACCCATAAGCAGGCTGATGACTTAAGCCCGGTCAAGCTCAAACAGATACCTAGCGAACTATCTCAGCTTTCCCAGACGACAAATGCGCTATTTAAACGGCTGGATGATGCTTTCCAGCGGGAGCAACGTTTCTCTGCTGATGCAGCTCACGAATTGCGCACACCAATCAGCATCTTAAAAGTGCATCTGCATAATCTACAAACAACCTTGGGTAATGAAAATGAAGAGCTGAACCTGCTTCGCCAGGGTGTTGAAAGAATGGAGCACCTAATTAAACAGATTTTGGCTCTATACCGAACGGCCCCCGATCAGGCGATGGCTAACTTCAGTACGGTTGATCTCTATACTCTGGCTCAAAACAGCATCGCCGCCGATTACGCCCAGTTTGAAGAGAGACAACAGTCCATCGAGTTAACTGGAGAACCTGCATTAATGATGGGGGATCAATTTGCGCTCGAAACTTTGCTGCAGAATTTACTTTCGAACGCATCTAAATACACACCTGTCGGCGGGCAAATCCTGCTCAATATCAGCCCATCTTCATCTACTGTTCAATTCTCCATTGAAGATTCTGGGGCAGGTATCCCGGAAAGCCAGTTCAACAGGGTATTTGAGCGATTCTACCGATTTGATGACATGAAACAGCACACCGAAACGATTGGCTGCGGCCTCGGGCTCGCTATCACTAAGCATATTATTGATCTTCACCGTGCCTCCATCAAACTCGGGAAATCACGGTTTGAGACAGGGCTAAAAATAACCATCAACTTCCCCAAAGAGACATTTTTGTAATGCAGAATATTCGATACTGCCAATTCACTTTCCTCTCAGGCCTATTGTGGCTGTTTTGTAACTATTGCTTTGCGGCAACACCCATTGTTGAAATTGAAATCCGCAATCACCTGTTTTTTCCTGACAGAATTGAGATTCCAGCCGACACCAAAGTAAAACTAAAAATTTACAACCGTGACAACAGTTCAGAAGAGTTTGAAAGCTATGAGTTAAATCGAGAAAAGGTCATCCCTGGCAAAAGCCGAGCCACTGTCTTTATTGGCCCTCTTCATCCCGGAGAGTATCCTTTTTTCGGTGAATTCTTTCCCAAAACAGCGCAAGGAAAAATCATTGTTAAGTAAGAAGGCAGGCGAATGCTCATAAATGCCGTCATCTTAATCCTGCGCGAAGTGATCGAAGCCTCTTTGATCGTCAGCCTATTTCTTGCCTATAGCCAGCGATCGGGAAAAGCAAAAACAGTGCTACTCCCTGCACTGTTTTTAGGCGGTATTTTCGCCACCATTTACGCTATCAACATCAGTTCTATTTCTCAATGGCTCGATGGGGCGGGACAAGAGGCGACCAATGCCTCTATCAGCATTTTACTTTACCTATTCCTGCTTCTATTCGTAATAACCACTGTTTCGAAAAAAACAAAACAAAATAGACAACTCTCAATCATCGCTATGATTGCTGGGATAACACTCGCGACGACACAAGAGGGAACTGAAATCATCCTCTATATCCATGGATTTTTCAGCTCCCCAGAACTCTTTAAACCTGTCCTCTTCGGCAGCCTTATTGGTGCAGGAATAGGTCTTAGTTTCGGCATCTTTATCTATTACCTGCTCGTCAATGTATCGAGGAAAACCGGCTTTATCATCGGCTATATTCTTATTCTGCTGGTTGCCGGCAGCATGGTTTTACAAACCGCTCAATTACTCGCTCAAATAGACTGGATACCGAGTCAGTACCCTTTATGGGATAGCTCCGAGCTTATTAGTGAACGCTCTCTGACCGGCCAATTGCTATATGCCCTTATAGGATATGAAGCAACCCCAACAGCTACCCAAGTAATTGGCTATTCGATCAGTTTGTTACTATTTCTGGCAATTACTATTTTTACCCTCAAAAAAAATAAATGATCAATCATAGAAATCTCTACCTGTTATTTGCGCTCTATTTACCTTTTATCTCTATACCAGCACAAGCAGATGAATTAGCCGTTGATAAGGTTTATCACCCCTACGTTCATCTTGAAAGAGAAATTGAATGGCGAATGACTTCAGCTGATGGCGAGCAAAAACATCAACTAGCATTGGGGAAATCATTTTCAGATCAACTATTCCTCGAACTATATCTGATTGGTGAGAAGGGAAATGGTGAAGATTTTGAGGTTTCTAATTATGAATTCGAAGCCAAATGGCAGCTTACCGAACAGGGAGAGTACGATATCGACTGGGGTGTAATTACTGAGTTTGAAGGGTCGCGTCATGAGGACAGTTGGGAATTTTCTACTGCTTTATTAATGGAGAAAGAGTTTAATCGCTGGATTGGCACTTTAAATCTGTGGGGAATTTATGAATGGGGGGATGATGTTGAGACGGAGTTAGAATCCTCACTTACTGCGCAAATCCGATACCGCTATTCACGCCTATTCGAGCCCGCTCTTGAGTTTTACAGTGGCCCAGACACCAGAGCTCTTGGCCCTGTTATTATGGGAGATCTCCGCCTTGGTACAAGGAGAAAACTCCACTGGGAAACGGGAGTTATATTCGGGCTTGACTCCAAAACACCCAATAATACTTTTCGACTGCTAACCGAGTTTGAATTTTAGCCACAAACTCAGCATCAACTTCGCACCACCTCACCTGTTAAGAGGTCAGTAATCGGTGTGGCTGCCTGTAGCGATCCCAATTCCCCATGAAGCACCGGTAATTCGTTAGCAAAATAACTGCGGACACGAGAAGCACTTTTAGCCGGCATTTTCCCAGCTGGATTGGCGCTCGTTGAGACAATCGCCCCCCCAAATGCCAAACAGAGCTCCCGAGCAATGGGATGATCGGTCACCCGCACCGCAATTGAGTCAAAATCACCTTTCAGCCAGTGGGGAGTCATCTCGTGCGCAGGAAGCAACCAGGTGGTGGGCCCCGGCCACTGCTGATCAAGTTTTCCTCTATTTTTCACAGAAAGTGGTTGAATAAAAGGGGCAACCTGCTCAAAGTTTGCAGCGATAAGAATCAGCCCTTTCTTAACCGGTCGAGATTTTAGTGCGAGCAGGCGGTAAACGGCCTCCTCATCAAGAGGATCGCAACCGAGACCATAAACCGCTTCAGTTGGATACGCAATAACGGCCCCATGATGGAGCTGTTTTGCAATTTGCCTAAGCTTAAAGCAAGAAATCACTACTTGGTTAATGTGCTAGCTTTTTCTGTAGTGCTTTGTTCTTTCTGGGACGCTGACCCCATTAAAACGGCTACAAAACTTTTCACACACCTTCTCTCTTAGTGAAATTAATCTTCTTCTGAACTGGTTTCATCTACTTCATAGGGCTCGGAAAACTTACACTCTTTCTGCGGACAAACCTTCTCTGTACCACGCCGTTTAGTTGTTTTAATCGATAAAATCGGCCAGTTACAATCAGGACAAATCTCTGCAACCGGCTCATTCCAAATGGCGTACTTACACTTTGGGTAGTTGGCACATGAGTAAAATATCTTACCATTCCTGGATTTACGTTTGAGCAAATTTGCCTGGCTACACTCAGGACAAAGCACTTTTGTATCTTCCGGCTTCTCCAAAGGCTCAATATGGCGACAATCAGGATAACCGGTACAGCCGATAAATTTACCGTAACGGCCCCGCTTAATGATTAGTGCCGACTCACATTTAGGGCATTTTCTATCTTCAATAATTTCCGGCTCTTCAATCTCGCCGTTCTCATCTAGATTTCGTGTGTACTTACAGTCTGGGTAACTGTTACAGCCAATAAACCGGCCATTTCGTCCCAACCGAATTGACAATGGCCCTCCGCATTCTGGGCACTTCTCATCAATCGCTTCATGCGTGACATCTTTACGCTGCACGCTCTCATCTTTTTCCACAACCAGCTTCTTAAATGGCCCCCAGAATTTTTTCATCAAAGGAACCCACTGCTTCTCTCCTCTCGATATTGCATCGAGGTCATCTTCCAGTTTCGCAGTAAAGTTGTAGTCAACGTACTGAGTGAAATGCTCGGTTAGAAATTTGTTTACAATCCTGCCAACATCCGTTGGGTGAAAGCGCTTCTTTTCAAGCTTTACATAATCTCTCGCCTGTAGTGTAGAGATGATCGAGGCATAAGTGGAAGGGCGACCAATGCCAAACTCCTCTAATGATTTAACCAAGCTTGCCTCACCAAAGCGGGGCGGTGGCTCAGTAAAATGCTGTGCGGGGATAATTTCATTCAGCTGTAATTTCTGCCCCTCTGTCAATTCAGGCAGAAGTGTTTCCTGGTCGTCATCTTTATCTTTCTGATCATCACGGCCTTCAAGATAGACAGCCATAAAACCGGCATTCGCAATGGTAGAGCCTGTCGCCCGAAAATTATTGCCATCACCGCATGAAAGATTCGCTGAAACGGTATTAATCGTTGCATGGACCATCTGGCAGGAGATTGCCCGTTTCCAGATCAAGTTATAGAGCTTATATTGATCCGCTGAGAGCGCACTTTTAAGCGAACTTGGCTCGCGTAACGCTGATGTTGGTCGAATCGCCTCATGCGCCTCTTGAGCATTTTTAGACTTGGTTTTAAACGCTCTCGGCTCTTTGGGAACATTCTCTGCCCCAAACTTCTGACCAATAAAGGCACGAATCTCATCTAAAGCCTCTTGTGCCAAATTAACCGAGTCGGTTCTCATATAGGTGATCAAACCAACAGTTTCACCACCAATATCCATCCCTTCATAAAGCTGCTGCGCGACTGTCATCGTTCTGCGAGTCGTAAAGCCTAATTTTCGCGAAGCCTCCTGCTGCAGAGTCGAGGTGATGAAAGGCGGCGATGGATTACGTTTCCGCTTCTTTTTATCAACTTTAGCAACCGTAAGGCTACCTTTTGCCGCCGCCTCTAATGTCTCTTTTGCCTGTTTTGATTGCGCCTCATTAACGAGACTAAACTGCTTAAGTTTTTCACCATTAAGCTCGGTCAGTTTTGCCGAAAAAGCTTTTCCTTCTGCTTCAACTTTCGCTTCAATAGACCAGTATTCTTGCCGCTCAAACTTCTCAATTTCCAGTTCACGCTCAACAATCAACCTTAAAGCCGGGCTTTGAACTCGGCCCGCAGATAGGCCACGGCGGATTTTTCGCCAAAGCAGTGGAGAGAGTGTAAAACCAACAAGATAGTCGAGTGCTCGACGCGTCTGCTGCGCATCAACCATATCCATAGAAAGCTCACGTGGGTTATCCACCGCCTCCTGGATCGCTTTTTTTGTCACTTCGTGAAATACAACGCGGTGAACCGGCTTGTCCTTAAGGATTTTTTTAGTTTTAAGGATCTCCTGAAGATGCCAAGCAATCGCCTCTCCTTCGCGATCCGGATCGGGGGCAAGATAGATAGCATCCGCTTTTTTAGCATGCTTGCTGATCTCTTGAACATGGCGCGCATTCCGATCAATCAGCTCGTACTTCATCGCAAAATCATGCTCAGTATCAACCGCCCCCTCTTTCGGAATCAGGTCGCGCACATGGCCATACGAGGCGAGCACATGAAAATCTGCACCCAAATATTTTTTGATCGTTTTGGCTTTCGCCGGTGATTCAACAATAACGAGGTTATAACTCATTTATAACAACCTGTTTTAGGTTTAACTCAGTGAAGGTAAACGGGGATCGCTTCGTAGACAAAATCTTCCATTCGAGCGTAGGCATTATCTTGGTCTGGCTGACTAAATAGAACCATTAGAACGACCCACTTAAGCTCATCTAAAGAGATCTCTTCTGTATCCAACGCCATCAACCGATCCAAAACCACCTCCCTGTTTGGTGCGCTTAAAATCCCACTTTGCTCGAGGAAAAAGAGCAAGCCTCTGCTTTCAGAATCAAGCCTAGCCATCTCTTCTGCTGAAAAAATTCTAAAGGTACTTGCTGCTACAAACGCTGTTCCGAGCGAATCACGCTCTGTCAGCGACTCAAGCCACTCAAAGGCTTTATTAATTTCCGGCTTGTGAAAACCCGCCTCCAATAGCTCACCTGTTAAAACATCCAGATCAGGCACAGCATCTTCTTCACTATCCATGTAGTTTTCAAAAAGGTAAATCAGGACATCAAAGAGGTTCTCTTTCATTAATTATCAATCCAGTTCAGTTTACGCGGTAATAACAACCACCCGGCGCAGACGATACAATACCCTTCAGCTCTAATACAAGCAGCATTGAAGAAATCACCTCGACTCGCTCGCCCATTTCTGCAGTCAAAACATCAACTGAAGTGGGCTCGTAACCGATATATTGCAACAATTTTTGATGCGCCGCATCAATTTCTTCCTTCTCTAAACTTTCTGTTGCCTCTAAACAGGGAGCGATCTCTCTTTCCCCCCTGTACTGATCCAACTCATCAATCACATCCTGAGCAGTCTCCACAAGTTTTGCCCCTTGCCGAATTAATCCGTTACAGCCTTTAGCCAAAGGGTTATGAATCGACCCCGGAATTGCAAAGACCTCTCGCCCTTGCTCCAACGCCAGCCGCGCAGTTATCAAGGAGCCGCTATTAATAGCAGCCTCAACGACCAAAACACCCAAACTCAGGCCACTAATAATTCGATTTCTTCTAGGAAAATTACTCGCGTGCGCTTTTGTTCCGGGGGGAAATTCAGAGACCAGAGCGCCTCCCCCATCTAAAATCATCTCAGCTAATCGTTTATGCCTGGCAGGATAAACTCTATCGAGCCCGGTACCGGTTACGGCAACAGTTTTCCCCTTAACATCCAAAGCACCTTGATGGCTAGCGGCATCAATGCCCAAAGCGAGCCCGCTGGTTATCGTAAGACCGGTCATTGTCATGTGCCGCGAAAAGTCATCAGCAATTTTTTTACCAACAGGAGAGGGGTTACGACTTCCAACCATTGCAAGCTGCAAAGATGAGATAACAGGCAGAGAGCCGCGAACAAATAGAACGGGAGGTGGATCGCTAATCTCTTTAAGCAAAAGAGGGTAGCTGTCGTCATTAATTCTAAGGATATGACAGAGGCCTTGTTCTGCCCATGCCATATCCTCATCTACCCTATCCCAATCGGGCTTTAAGATAGCCTCAATCGAGGGTTCCTTTATACCCAGAAGAGCTAGAGAGTGTCGGGACTCGCTAAATAGCTCCCTAGGGTCACCCACATCATTTAATAATTTTAAAAAGGTCCGGCAACCTACCTGTGGCGTCCTCAATAACGCCAGCCAGTATTTCAGGTCATCCTTGCCCTCGCTCAAACCAAAACCTTTCTACGCTAGAGACTAAGGTGACTTAACGATATCCTGCAGATGAATCGCACGTGTCGCCTTCATTACTAATGCAAAACTAACTCGGTCAAAAGTACGGAAAACCATCATCAAACCTGCTTTTTCATTTGGCAGCTTAACGGTCCCATCCTTCACAACATCACGAATAGTTTTCCCTCGCTGCAAAACATCAAAGGCATGACCCACTTCGACCCCATCTTCTATACCGCGATCGACCACAATAACTTGGTACTGGCCAATCTGTGAAACGCCACCAAAGACAGAAATAATTCGACCCTCAATCGGCTCTTTTGCCGCATGAGGCATAAAATTCTGCGCAATCGCCTCTCCTTCAATAGGCAATAACCTATCCCCAATAGAGACCTCTTGCGAAGTCTTCGTCAGCAACAGTGTTGCGGGATCACCCACGCGTTCAAGAGCGGTATCAGCCACAAATAGCGCCTCATACCCCAAAACTTCGCCTGTTTGCCCATCCTTATAGGCACTTCCTGGACGGAATATGGTGTAACCAGCATCCTCTTCTATGCTACGAACGTAGACCCGGTTACCTGCCCCACCGACAATATGCTCATCGGCGATACCAACCACATAGGGTGCTTTTTCAAGCTCATCTTCGCCGACAACACGTGGCTTGGTTAAAAACTGCTTAATAGCATCGATTGGTATCGTTGGAATTGCATCGCCAATCGGTGTTGCACGCACTCGTGGCGACAGTTTCAGATCACGACTTCCCCTGTGCAAAAGCAATCGAGGCTTTCCATTGACGTAAGTTAACTCCAACAGGTCACCCGGATAAATTAGGTGAGGATTTTCAATTTGCTGGTTAACTTCCCAGATATCAGGCCAACGCCATGGGTCGACTAAAAATCGATCAGATATATCCCAAAGGGTATCTCCCTTTACGACCACATAACGATCAGGATGAGTGGTTTTTAGCACAACCTCATCCGCCAGCACTGAAGCACTCAGCATCAAACCCAAACATACACCCGCAATCTTGCGCAAAATCATGATGATTCCCTTTTCTTTTGACCTATCGGTGAAGTCTAGTTCAAAAACTGCAACGTTCAAAGTCAAAATGAAATCAGGTAGACTTTCGTGACCGATCACACATTTAATTTTGAAAAAATGGCGCTATTAGAAATATTAGAATTTCCCGATGACCGATTAAGAAAAAAAGCTGTCCCAGTTGAGACTGTTGATGACACTGTCCGAGATATTATCGACAACATGCTTGAAACGATGTATGAAGCGCCGGGGGTTGGCCTCGCAGCAACCCAGGTAAACATACACCGCCGGATTATCGTCATTGATGTTTCTGAAGAGAAAAATGCCCCCATTGCTTTAATAAACCCTGAGATAATCGATACCGAAGGGACAGAAGAGTCCCAAGAGGGTTGCCTTTCTGTTCCAGAAATATACGAATCGGTAACACGCGCAGAAAAGGTAACCGTACGCGCACTCGATCGAGATGGAGAATCCTTCGAAATTATTGCTGACGAGCTCCTTGCTGTCTGTATTCAGCACGAAATCGATCACCTAAACGGGAAACTCTTCGTTGATTATCTTTCTCCGCTAAAACGCCAGCGTATTCGCAAAAAACTGGAAAAAGCACATAAACAAAGCCTTAAAGAGGCAAAAAACCATCCACCGGTTATCTAAACTACAAAATGAAAATTATTTTTGCCGGCACACCCGAGTTTGCAGCGGTAAGCCTGAATGCTCTAATTGACCAAAATCACGAAGTTTGTGCCGTCTATACTCAGCCAGATAGACCAGCAGGTCGTGGCCGAAAGCTCCAACCAAGCCCCGTCAAGGCGGTCGCTACCGAACATGATATCCCTGTTTTTCAACCCAAAAACTTCAAAGAAAACGGTGCCATTGAGCAGCTTAAAGCACTCGAACCCGACCTAATGATTGTGGCCGCTTACGGCCTTCTTCTCCCCCCGGATGTGCTATCAACCCCAAAACTCGGTTGCATTAATATTCACGCATCACTGTTACCCAGATGGCGAGGAGCAGCCCCCATTCACCGAGCAATTCTGGCTGGAGACAAAATAACTGGAATCACCATAATGCAAATGGACAAAGGGCTTGATACCGGCGATATGTTGCATAAGTTGGTAATAAACATCGAGCCTGACGAAACTTCAGAGCAGCTTCATGACAGGCTTTCTGAACTCGGCAGCCAAGCATTATTAGAGGCACTACCCAGCATTGAAAATGGCTCTATCACTGCTACAGCTCAAAATAGTGCAGAAAAAACTTATGCCGCAAAACTCGAAAAGAAAGAGGCTGTTATCGACTGGGAACTTCCCGCCATCGAAATAGAACGAAAAATTCGCGCCTTTAACTCATGGCCTGTTGCTCAGACAGCTCTTGATGGAAAACAGCTTCGCATTTGGCAAGCTGAAATCGCTCAATCAAATTCAGACAAGCCTGCAGGAACGATTATCTGTGCAGATGGCAAAACGCTAGAGGTAGCGACAGGTGATGGCGCACTTAGCCTTCTTGAACTACAGCTACCGGGTAAAAAAAGAATACCGGCAAGCGCGCTTATGAATTCTCGCAACCTTATGGGAGCCTCACTTGGCTAAAACCAGACCAATGAATAGCCGCCTGATCGCTGCAAATATCATAAAAAATGTTATCGCAGATAATCGTTCACTGGATAATGCCTTGGAAAACGGCATTCCAACGACACTTTCTTCACAGGACAAAGCCTTTGTTCAGGCGATGTCATACGGTGTTATCCGCTGGTATGAAAAGCTTAATTTCACCCTTAAAAAGCTCCTAAAAAAACCTTTTCGCAAAAAGGATAGTGATCTTCAGGCGCTTGCTCTGCTTGGCCTTTATCAAATTGGTTATAGCCGCGTAAAACCACATGCAGCTGTTTCTGAAACCGTTTCTGCCACTAAAAAATCTGGCAAAACCTGGGCCGCTGCAACCATAAATGCGGTTTTAAGAAACTATCTGCGTAACCGCGAAGAATTAGACCAAGCCGCAGAAGAAACACTCGCCATCAAGACTTCACACCCCCTTTGGTTATGTGAGGCAATAAAAGATAACTGGCCGGTACAGCAGTTAGAAATCCTAACGAACAACAATCAACAGGCTCCAATGACATTGCGGGTTAATCGTCAACAGACATCCGTTGACGCCTACATTGAAAAACTATCCGGGCACGAAATAAACGCTTCAGCTCATCCCTTTGCAAACGATGCAATCAATCTAGAAAATGCAGTCGAAATTGGTCGCTTACCCAACTTTCGAGAAGGCTCCGCTTCCGTTCAAGATGGCGCAGCGCAGCTGGCTGCACAACTTCTTAATCCTCAACCGGAAGAGAGGGTGCTGGATGCTTGCGCAGCTCCCGGCGGCAAAAGCTGCCATCTACTAGAATTTTCTCCGAAAATATCCGAATTAGTAGCCATTGACTGCGATATCAAGCGGGTCGAGAAAATCAAAGAAAACCTAGACCGGCTACAACTAAGCGCAACATTGGTAACCGCTGATGCCAGCCTAACCGCCGATTGGTGGGATAAAAAACCTTTCGATAAAATCCTTCTCGATGCGCCTTGCTCTGCAACGGGTGTAATTCGCCGCCACCCAGACATCAAATGGCTCCGTACAAAAGAAGATATCGATAATTTGGCCACCATTCAGCAATCGCTTCTTGAAGCACTTTGGCCTCTACTCGCTCCAGGTGGAACCCTCCTTTATGCAACCTGCTCTATTTTGAAGCAGGAAAATGAACAACAAATCGGTCTATTCCTCGCAAACCATCCAGATGCATCTGAGCTTTCAATTGATGCTGAATGGGGCATCTCCTGCTCTTATGGAAGGCAAATTATAACGGGAGAAAATGGAATGGATGGTTTCTACTATGCCCGACTCAAGAAAGAAGCGGGAAATGACTAAAGGGCCTTTTAGCCAGAGCTTTAACTGGCTTACGAGAATTAAAACCTTAAAGAACTTATTACCTTTTTGGCTATTTGTTCTCACCCTGATCACAACGATACCTTCTTACGCTAGCGATTCTGATTTTGTTATCCAGTCAGCCTCTCTTCAAAAAGAAAATAATGGCTGGCATCTAAATGCAGCAATCGATTATCAGCTGCCTGAAGCTGCTATAGAAGCTCTTAATAACGGCGTTCCGCTGACCATCAGCATTCAATTTAAACTAAAAAAAATAAGGCCATGGTTATGGTCTAAAACTATTTTCCGAAAATCACTTAACCTCCAACTCCGTTACCTCAGCCTTGCTAAGCTCTATCAGGTCACCGATATTTCCCAAGAGCAGCAGTATAATTTTGCCAGTTTTCAAGCTGCCATTGACCACATTGGCAGCCCAACCTTCTCAACACTAAGAATCCCTGCTTCAGTTAAAGATGAAGATCAATATATTGGTGCGATCAAGTCTCAGCTTGAGATTGAAGCGCTTCCTTTACCTTTACGCCCCATTGCCTATATAACACCACAATGGCATCTATCGAGTGGATGGTTTGAATGGCCTCTGACAAAATAAAAACACGAAGAAGACTCTACTTATCGGTCTTAGGCCTGCTCGCCTTCCTGTTCATTTCACTCCATCTAATGAGCAGCGCAACCCAAGAGGCTTCAGAGCTAAACGAGATCTATTCTTGGCTGTTACTAATCAATTCACTCGGATCGCTGCTCTTGCTTGGACTTGTTTCTGCCAATGCTTGGTGGCTATTTCGCCAATTTCGCAAGAATGCTGTTGGCTCGCGGCTTACTGTCAGAATCGTTCTGCTCTTTATTTTACTTTCACTCGCGCCCTCTTCAGCCGTTTTCTATTATTCGATGCAATTCCTTCATCGCAGTATCGATAGTTGGTTTGATGTCCAAGTCGACCAGGCTATGGACGAAGCAGTACAGTTAAGCCAAGCTTCTCTTGATGAGAGGATGCGAAACCTCCTCAAATTAACCGAGCAAATGGCGACTAGTCTAGATGCCCAGTCCAATACACTGCTTGCAATCGAGCTGGATGACCTGCGAATAAAAATTGATGCCTCTGAACTGACACTGTTCTCTAAATCGCGCCAGGTCATTGCCTACAGCAGCAGCAGTCAAGAGCTTGTTCCTCATACACCTGATGACAACATGCTGCTGCAGCTACCTAATGGAGGCTCTTTTGTCGGCCTTGAACCGGGAAAAAGCGGCACAATGTTCATTCAAGTAATCGTTCAATCGGGCGATGCTAGAGATCAATTCCTACTCGCCCTTTATCCTGTCTCCAGCCGTATTGCTGCGCTTGCAAACAGCATTGAAGCAAACTATGCGCACTATAAAGAGCGGACATATCTTAGGGATTCACTCAAATTCACCTTTTCTCTAACACTTTCATTAATTCTTTTACTAAGTCTGCTTGCAACGGTCTGGGTCGCGTTTATCACCAGCCGCCGCCTTGTTGCACCAGCCCGAGAACTCATTCAAGGAACTCAAGCGGTTGCCGAGGGAGACTATACACAGCAGCTAACCATTAAACGCCACGATGAACTTGGTTTTTTAGTTGAATCATTTAATGAGATGACGCGCAGAATCGCTCTCTCTCGTGATATTGCCAAAAACTCACAGCTTGAGGTGGAGAGCCAAAGGAACTATTTTGAAACAATCCTCGACAGCCTTTCCACAGGTGTTATTAGCTTTGATACTGGCCTTAATATAAAAAGCGCCAATCGTGCCGCCTGCAAGATCCTTCACATCAAAGAATCTCAGTTAATCAACCAACCACTGCAAAAGCTCTCTGAATCCTCCCCTAATATCACAAGACTAATTAACACGATACAAACCAATATCACCCAGAATGAAGAGCGGTGGCAAAAAGAGTGTACTGTGCTAGGTGATGAGGGACGCCAACTACTAATGATTAAGGGCACCCCACTCTTCAACAGTGAACAGATTAAAACAGGCTCGCTGATTATCTTTGATGACGTTACAACGCTTGTGCAAGCTCAGCGAAATGCTGCTTGGGGAGAAGTTGCCAGGCGACTTGCCCATGAAATAAAAAACCCACTTACGCCGATTCAACTTTCTGCCGAGCGCCTTAAACACAAACTTTCAAAAACTGTCGATGGCACAGATGCCGAGCTGCTAGAGCGCGCAACAAACACTATCATTCAACAAGTTGCTGCAATGAAAACGATGGTCAATGAGTTTGCCGATTACGCTCGCCCTCCTGCCATCAGAACAGAATCAATAAAGCTAAAATCATTAATCAAAGAGATCCTATCACTTTATCGAGCCGACCAAATCCAACTACAGGCAGCTGAAGAGCTCCCACCTATCTCAGTCGACCCCCTACAAATACGACAAGTCTTCCATAATTTAATTAAAAACAGCTTGGAAGCCGGTGAAAAAGAGGGTCGACAAAAAATTAAAATAACCTTAAAAACGATCGAAGAACAAGATAAAAAGTATGCTCAAGTTATGATCGAAGATAACGGTGCAGGGCTTCCAAAAGAGCAGATTGACCAGATTTTCGACCCCTATGTCACCACAAAAGAGAAAGGGACTGGATTAGGTCTAGCTATCGTCAAAAAAATCATCGATGAACATGGCGGTATAATTTGGGCAGACTCAACTTGCCAAACCGGCGCGCGCTTTATATTAAGGCTTCCTTATAGCCAACCGAGGAGAACAACCACGTGAACAAACCTATTATTTTAATCGTTGATGATGAAGCAGATATCTGCCAAACGGTGGAAGAGATTCTGGTGGATGAAGGCTACGAATGTATCACTGCAAAAAATGGGCAAACAGCGAGAGAGGCCGCAAATCAGCATAACCCCGACCTAATTCTTCTCGATATCTGGATGCCCGATATCGATGGTATTAGCCTTCTGAAAGAGTGGAAAGAAGAGAAGGCAATCGCCTCACCAATCATTATGATGTCAGGGCATGGAACGATCGAAACAGCTGTCGAGGCGACCCGGCTTGGTGCGTATGATTTTTTGGAGAAACCTCTCTCTCTTGCAAAGTTGCTATTAACCGTAGAGCGCGCACTTGAGGCACACCGATTGCAGCAAGAAAATGTCACTCTCCGAACCCACTTTAGCTCAGTAAGTGAACCAGTTGGAAAGAGTGCCGTTATTCAACACCTTAAAGACCAAACGAAACGGCTTGCACAACATGAAACAAACCTGCTCATTACAGGCGAGGCCGGTTCGGGGAAAGAGCTTTTCGCGCGCTATCTCCACCTAAACAGTTCCCGCCGTGACGGCCCATTTATCGACGTTGGCATTGGCCTTATTGCTCCCGAAAATTCAGCCGTTGAGCTATTTGGCCGAGAGGATGGGGAACAGGTTCATCGCGGCCTTCTAGAACAGGCTCATGGTGGAACACTTTTTCTAAATGGCATAGATGAAATGGACAGTGAGGCCCAATTGCGCCTTCTGAGTGCTCTTGAATCAAAATCCTTTCTGCGTGTAGGTGGCAGTGAGCAGATAAAGACAAATATTCGTGTCGTTGCCTCGTCAACCCAGCCTCTTGCCGAACAGGTTCAGGAGAAGCGTTTCCGAGAAGAGCTTTACTACCTACTCAATGTTGTCTCTATTGAAACCCCGCCCCTACGCGAACATACGGAAGATATTTCTGAACTTCTCAATTTTTACGTCGAACATTTTGTCACACGTGAAAAGTTACCATTCCGGAAATTCTCTGTTGCAGCTCAGAATTTCCTAAGAAATCACCCTTGGCATGGCAACATTCGTGAGCTTAAAAACCTCGTTCAGCGCCTACTTATTCTTGGAACTGGGGATGAAATTGATCTAGATGAGGCAAAAAATGCGCTTGGCAGTTTTCAGATTTCAACAACTGACAGCACGCTACCCGAATTCTTTGGCCTTCCTTTAAAAGAGGCACGAGACCAATTCGAAAAAGCCTATTTACAACACCATCTCGATAACAACAATGGGAATATCGCAAAACTCGCCACAGCTATTGGCATGGAGCGCACACACCTATACCGCAAGTTGCATGCAGCTAATATTAAATTCAGATAAGAATGAGCGCATCTCAAGCCAAATGGGACAAAATATACAGCCAGAAAAAGAAGGCAACACCTTCTATCTGTGTTGCTCTAAAAGAAAACAGCCATCTACTCCCCGCCACAGGTAGAGCGCTGGAGCTAGCCTGTGGACTAGGTGGCAATGCGCTCTTTCTGGCCAAACAGGGACTAAGAACAGATGCGTGGGATATCTCTCCTATTGCCGTCGAGAAACTCCAGCAAGCGGCTACACAACAAAACCTGCCGTTAAGTGCGACACAAAAAGATCTTACAGCACTCGATTCTATTACTGAACAATATGATGTCATTGTTGTTAGTCACTACCTAGATCGCCCGTTCTGTAAGAAAATCATCTCAATGCTAAAACCCGAAGGGCTACTTTTTTACCAAACCTTTACCGCAGAAAAAGTTTCGGCGGGCGGCCCTTCCAATCCCAACTTTGTTCTAGCTAAAAATGAGCTATTAGAGCTGTTTTCAGAATTGGTTGTTCTTGCTTACCGCGAAGAGGGATTGGTTGGTGATCAAACGCAAGGGTTTCGAAATCAGGCGATGCTGGTGGCAATTAAAGCTCTCACTTCAGGCAAATGACGACGACTCACTTCAACCTTTTCATTAAATCCCTCTAGGTGAACAAAAAAGTGACCTTCAGCGCTTTTTTCAAGCGCAGTTATCTTAGAACGTGCAACCAGAGCATTCCGGTGAATTCTAATAAACAGCTCACAAAATTCGCTTTCCAAGGACTTTAGAGACTCTTCTATCAACCACTCTCCGTTACCATCGAAAATGGTGACATACTTATCTCCCGCCCGAAAACAGCAGATTTCAGCAACAGAAACCAGTTGCAGATCATTACGCACTTTTACGCAAATCTTTGAACGGCTCTTCTGTGCTTTCGGCAATATCTCTTGCAGTTGCTCCCATCGCGCTCTGCTAAATACTTCTACTTTACGAAGCGAGGCCTCCAGTCGTTTTTTACGAATAGGCTTCAACAGATAATCTAAAGCACTCACCTCAAAAGCCTCAACTGCATGCTCCTCAAAAGCGGTGGTAAAAATGATCGCCGGAGGAGAGTCTAGCCTTGCCAGCTCTCGCGCAGCCTCAATTCCATCCAATACCGGCATCCGAATATCGAGCAAAACCACGTCGGGCAGCAAAAGTTCTCGACCAACTAAAACTTCTCGACCATTTTTTGCCTCACCGACCACCTCAAAAGGGTCGCCCAATTCATCAATAAGGTCGATTAGACGTGAACGTGCCAGCGCCTCATCATCGGCAATCAATATTTTCATTGAACATCTCTTTTAGGAAAAACCAAGCGCACCTGATAAAAACCGTCAGCCCGGCTGATAAAGAGCTGCCCTTGTCCATCAAAACAACCTTTCAAGCGAGCACGTAAATTATCCATTGCCATCTGGTTACCCTCACGTAGCACCTCAGCAACCGTATCAGACACCGAATTGCGCACGATTAAAACCACTTTACCCTTCTGAATTTGCCCTAAAATCTCCAGCTCACCCCCCAAATCACTTTTCTCAATACCATGGTAAATAGCATTTTCAAGCAGTGGTTGGAGTGCCAAAGGGGGAATCAAGATCGTTTTAGGCAGGGAATCTATCTTCCATTTGACAACTAACCGTTCACCCAGTCGTTGTTTTTCAATATTAAGATACTGCTCACACAACTCCACCTCATCCGACAGCTTCACCATTTTTCCATCACGCTTCAGACTGGCCCGAAATAGCTCTGCCAGATCATGGATTAACTCCTCAGCCACCGCAGGCCGCCCTTTAATCAAACTGGCAATGGTGTTGAAGCTGTTAAACAGAAAGTGGGGGCGCATTCTAGCCTGAAGCGCATCAAGCCTTGCCTCATGCTCCGCTTCAACCTGCTTCAACCATTGAGCCTGAATGTAGAGATAGCGCAGAAAAACAGCCGAAACAATGCAGCTAATACCACTATGCCTAATGTAATCAAATAGACGATCCTCTCCAGACAGATCAGGAAAGAGCTGACACACGAATGTAGTGAGCAACAGCACCACCAACTGGATCAGAAAAAAAGCGCCAAATCCTGCCTGAATATCAGTCAGTTTGCCCAAAAAAGAGCCCAAGCAGCATAGCAACGCGGCACTTAGCAGAACTGTCCAAAGAATAAACAGAGAATAAAGCCCAAGGGAAGACCAAAAGTGCTGAGCGCCTTGAGCACTCGCTAGGGCTAAAACAAACGCCAACAATTCTGCAGTCAACACCAGCATAAATAGCAGCTTAACCCTACAAAAATCAGGCAAAAAAGAGCGCTGACTAGCTTCGATATTCAACTCATCCATCGTTTAAGTTTAGCAGGGAATTACAACCAGACCTGCAATCGCTATAATGCAGACTTTCTCAAATTTATAGTGACTCCGCTCATGACCCTGCACAACAAAGAAAAACTCTCTAGCGCTCGCCTGACCCAGCCAACTAATGCCTTTGTTGAAGAGTTCACCGCCTCTGTACAGTTCGATAAAATTCTTGCTCAATACGACATACAGGGCTCAATTGCCCACGCTAAAATGCTGCTCAAAGCGGGGATTCTCACTGAACAGGAATGCAGCGAGATTACGCACGGCCTTGATGCTGTGATGACAGAGATTGAGACCGGTCTCTTCGAATGGTCAATCGCACAAGAAGATGTTCATATGAATATCGAAGCCCGGCTCACTCAGCTAATTGGCATCTCGGGCAAAAAGCTACACACGGGCCGCTCTCGAAACGACCAAATTGCCACCGATATTCGTCTTTACCTGCGTGACCAGATCGATCTGATTTGCGCAGAAATAAAACGACTCCAAAGCGGTCTTCTTGATCTGGCTGAACGCGAAGCAGCAACGATTATGCCCGGATTCACCCACCTTCAAGTGGCTCAACCTGTCACCTTTGGCCACCATTTAATGGCCTGGTTTGAAATGCTCAACCGTGATTATGAGCGCCTTATTGACTGTAAAAAAAGAGTCAACGTGATGCCACTAGGTGCTGCCGCATTAGCTGGCACAAGCTACCCTATCGACCGCCATTACACTGCAGAACTAATGGAGTTTGAGCGCCCAGCAGCCAACTCACTTGATGCAGTTAGTGATCGTGATTTTGCGATCGAGTTTTGCGCTGCAGGCTCTCTTATCATGACCCATCTATCGCGCTTCTCAGAAGAGCTCGTCTTGTGGTCAAGCGCACAGTTTGCCTTTATCGAGCTTCCCGATGCTTTCTGCACCGGCTCATCAATTATGCCGCAAAAGAAGAACCCAGATGTTCCAGAGCTTGTGCGCGGTAAGACCGGCCGTGTAAATGGTCATCTCATTTCACTACTGACACTGATGAAAGGGCAACCCCTCGCCTACAACAAAGACAACCAGGAAGACAAAGAACCACTATTTGATACCGTCCAGACGCTACAAGGATCACTTCGTGCCTTTGCAGATATGGTTCCCAACATTCAAGCACAGCGCGAAAATATGTTTAACGCAGCTAAGCAGGGCTTTGCCACAGCAACTGACCTAGCCGACTATCTTGTTCGCAAAGGCATGCCTTTCCGTGATGCCCACGAAGTAGTCGGTAATGCTGTTGCATTAGGCGTTAAAACAAAACGTGATCTCGCCGAACTCTCTCTTGATGAGCTAAGGAGTTTTTCTGATCAGATCGGTGAAGATGTATTTAATGCACTCAGCTTAGAAGGCTCTGTCGCATCAAGAGATCATATAGGCGGTACTGCGCCAAAACAGGTTCTTAAGGCAATTGAAGTGGCGCGAAAAGCGCTATAGCAAGCGCCTTTTTAGTCCTATATAATTTTATTAGCTTAAAAGACAGTTTTTTGTGGCTAATTGTTCCATTTAGCCTAGTCTTACCCATAAATAATAAATACCAGAGAATAAGCACAATGAAAAAAATAATAGCGACCATTTTATGCCTCTTATCTTTCTCTATTTCGGCTGAAGAAAAAAACTATTCAATCTCTGCCGATATTGGAAGAGCTAACGGGAATATAGATGGCTACCGGCTCGGGCTTCAAACAGAGTTCACTAGCTGGTTGCACGGGCACGATATCCCATTATCTGGCTATATTGAAGGCTCCTTGAATTATTGGAATGGCTCTGGTGATGAATCATACGCTATCGCGGTTGCTCCAGTCTTTGTGCTCCCATTGTGTAATAACTGCAACTACACCCCTTATGTTGAAGCAGGTATAGGAATCGCTTTTATTTCAGAAAAGAAAATTGACGACAGAGACCTCTCCTCTTCATTTCAGTTTGAAAACAGAGTTGGAGTTGGGATAAAAACCAAAGAGATCGATTTCCATGTCCGCTACATGCACTATTCAAATGGCTCCACATCTCAGCCAAATGATGGGCTTGATCTCTTTCTTGCGGGTATGGCTTTTAAGTTCTGATCACAACAAGCATTCAATCTGATTTACTGCAATAGCCCTTGGCGCACCCTAGTTCTCGGTACGGAAATTTAGATCAGCCCCTGATTTGTTGCGGAAAAATCACGAAAAGAGGTTAAGCCTAGCCTTAGCCTCTGATCGCGCAATCACCACCAGTATCTGAATTTCGGCTCTCCAGCCAGATATAAGCTAGGAACAGTGGATGAAGCTTTGTGATGACAACCTATACCGCGCGAAATCTAATGGCCGGAGCCCAGTTGCATCATAGTTGCCATTGAAAGCAGCCTGCCTGCACCCATCAGTGCTCGCCACCGATACCCTTTCCTTCTCCCCTTAGGTAGATAAAGTAATAGACTAGCGCAACAAACCCTGCTCCCCCGACCACGTTTCCTAACGTAACGGGCAGCAAATTCCCAAGAAAGCCATTTAACCCTAGCCGAGAAAGCATCTGCCCTCCCATGCCAGCCGCTTCAACAATCAATGGATCTAAAGAGGCGACTATTCCGATTGGAATCAAGTACATATTAGCGACACAATGTTCAAACCCAAGCGCGACAAAGGCTGAAATAGGGAAAATAATAATCAGTATCTTTGCGGTTATTGAGCGAGCAGCAAAACACATCCAGACCGCTAGACAAACCAACGTATTGCAGAGGATGCCACTGGTAAAGGCACTCACAAAACCTTGGTTTACCTTTGCATTAGCTATTTTTAATGCAGTTGCGCCAACCTGTCCCTGATCGGCCATTAGATAACCCGATAGATAGGCAAAAAAAACCATTCCTAGAGAGCCAACCAAGTTCCCCGAATAGACAACCAGTCCATTTAAAAATAGTTGTCGACCTGAAACATGACCGTTAGCCCAAGCCATTGTAATAAGATTATTTCCTGTAAAAAGTTCTGCTCCAGCAACAATAACAAGTATCAAACCCAGCGAGAAAGCAATTCCACCGAGCATCCGCATCGGCCCAAAAGGGGCATCACCTAAACCGGTCATCGTGGTTGTGTAATACATCCCTCCGAAGGCGATAAAAGCACCCGCCAAAACCGCCAGAATAAATGCCTGCTTCACCGGCATGGTCGCTTTTTTAACCCCTATCGTTTCGACCCGATGTGCGATCTGGGCTGGGGCGAAAGGGTCTATTCCAAGATTCTCTGTTGGCATTTTCATCATTCCATATTGATCAACGGTAAAACTGCTTATCTAAGGATAATACTCCTGAATTACCGCCAATGACTGCAAATAATGATAACTGATCTGTTCTCGGTTATATCTCTGCTCAGAAGCGACAGAGCAAGATTCCCTCGCGAGACACCGGTCCCGACACGGAGAGGCACTCTTAATTCGGAACTGACTACAACGCTCTATTTTAAAGCTCTCAGAACTGCTTAGCGCAGTTGCAGGACAAGTTACAACGCATGGGGCATCGAAACAGCTTTCACATGGAGAGACACCCTGTGGCTGCTTCATGAGTGGTAAAGGGGCATCAATTAGAAAAAGTGCTCTATAAGCAAACCACAAGCCATGCTCTTCATTAATCCCAACACCCATTGGTGAATCATGATGCCAGCCGGCCATTTTTCCGAGCTGTTGCAGTGAAATGGGATTGTCACCCGGATAGAGCATTTCAGTTTTAACATCACCCCAATAGGCTTTAACTGTGTATTCTGAAATCTGCTGGCTAAACTGATCAATCGGTGCATTTGAGTCAAATAGCTTCTTATCTTGATCTTTCAGCACTTTCCAAAGCGTTCGCCCGGAGTGGCCAAGTAAAACCAAGCGCTGATAAGCTTTTATCTCAATACCCAATTTTTTAATGTCTAAATGCAACCTGTCGGGAAGATCATTCAGATCAAAAATAGCAACCAGATTGATACCATTCTCTTCCAGAAAAGTAATTCCTCGGTCAAATTCCACGCGGCTCATCATTAAGCAATATCAATAATTAAAATCAAAAGTGACGAGAAATGCTGTTTACCATCAACTAGCTCTGCGGCTCTGTAAGTAGAAAGCTTTTCATCTGACCGCCCCAATGATTCGGCAATTCTGATAACGGCATTTTCCTGTCCCATTTCGACCAGCTTTCCGGCGATCCGTTGGGGACTGTTTTTTTCATCTGTCAGAACTCCGTAACGCCCTTTTGCACCAAGCACAGTAGAAAGAGATGAAAGAGACCGCCCATGAAGACTAAGCACGGCAAGGTCATTCCAAGGGATGCTAAAACGTGAGAGAGCCGCCTGTAAACTTGATATAGCCGAGTGAAATCGCAACTGTTCAGCGGATAGAAAACGCAGCAAAATAGCACCAATCCCGTAAAAAAGCGGGTCACCTAACGCCATCATCACAATCTTTTTGCTTTGGTAGCTAGGAAGCGATTTTTCCAGTTCCGAAATTGGCTTGGGATAAGGTTTAAATTGCGCTTGAAGCTTTGGGAAATAGCATTGAATAGTCGCCTCCTGATCACCAGAAGCAAAAATAACTTCTGCTTCATTCAGTGCTTTTTGGGCGGCTGTAGAGAAGTCTCCGGCATCATCACAACTGATTCCCACCACATCAATTTTTTGTTTCAACATCGCTCCTTATTGCAAGGGAGCTATTCTACCCATTCGTACAATTCAATTGTATCGGGACTACAGCTTTGGCAGCTCCCCTGACATAGCGAGCCGGCCGGCAGCTTACGAACAGCACCTTTGCGCTCCCAATGTTCCACCATCTGTTTTGCTGATTCTTCTGCTAAATCAAAGTGCGCTGCCAAGTCGCGAAGCGGTGTCACGCCACCTGCCTTCAGATAATCTCTAACCTGAAAAAGAATCATGCACCACTCTGAACGGCCTGATCAATTCTCAGATAATCGCTCCCAACACGCCGAAGTAGAAGCCAAATCAAAAAGTAACCGAAAACAAAGAGCCCAACCCAACTTAAAGATTGCAGCGGATGCAGCGAAAAATAGGCCATCTGATAAAAGCCAACCGCCAAACTGAAGGCTAGATAAAGACTCCAAGAGGCCGAAAAGAGCATCCAGCGACTACCCGTTTCTCGTTTAACCGCTGCTAGTGCCGCCACACAAGGCACATAGAGAAGGATAAATAACAGATAACTGAAAGCGCCAATTTTGCCGTCAAAGTACTTCACCAAGGTCCCGAATAACGATGCACTAACCTCTTGCTCTTCGGCAGCCGAACCGATATCGCCCCCCTCATCCAGAACTCTTAACCCAAGAGGGTCACCAAAGTTTTGAAAAGCCTCGACTAGATTCTCTTTCGTTGTTGTAACCGCCTCCGTCCATTTTGCCTTAAGATTAAAGTCTTCTGGCTCTTCAGAACCACTATTCTCAAGATTGGTATAAACTGCATCGAGTGTTCCGACAACCACCTCTTTGGCAAGAATTCCGCTAAAAATCCCGACGACAGCAGGCCAGTTTTCCTCTTCTATTCCCATTGGAGAGAAGAGCGGTGTGATGCTTTTACTCACCTCACTTAAAACTGAATTCGAACTATTTTCATTCCCGAAACTGCCATCCATACCGGTCGAATTAAGGACGTTGATCACCATCACCATCACAACGATAAATTTTCCCGCCTCAACCACAAAACCTTTAAGCCGTTCCCATGTATGAACAAACAGGCTCTTTAGTGCAGGCGGATGATAAGGAGGAAGCTCAATCATAAAGCCATCCGACTCACCTTGAAGCAGGCTATTTTTTAGTAATAGCGCGGTAAAAATAGCGGCACCAATCCCAACGAGATAGAGTAGAAATACAATATTCTGGCCTGAGTGAGGAAAGAAAGCGGCAGCAAAAAGCGCATAAACTGAAAGCCGAGCACCACACGACATAAACGGCGCCATCATTACAGTGAGAATACGATCCCGCTGCTTCTCCAGTGTTCGCGTTGCCATAATAGAGGGAACATTACAGCCAAAGCCGACAATAAGCGGGACAAACGCTTTTCCCGGCAGACCTAACTTGCGCATCAAACGATCCATCACGAAGGCCGCACGCGCCATATAACCCGAGTCCTCCAATATAGAAAGACAAAAATAGAGTAATGCGATAATTGGGATAAAGGTTGCGACCACCTGAATACCCCCTCCCAAACCATCGGCGAGCAGCACTTGAAACCAGCTTGGGAAACCGGCATCAGTCAGAAGCACTTTTGTGCCATCAATGAGAAGTGCGCCCACTGCAATGTCAAAGAAGTCGACCAAAGCACCACCAAAATTGACGGTGATGCTGAACATTAGATAGATCACCATCAAGAAAAATGGCATCCCAAGGTATTTATTCAAAACAACGCGATCCACGCGATCTGACCAAGTCTGCCCCCTCACGTTTGCTTGTGTAATTACCGTAGTAGCGATCTGATGCGCAAATTCATAGCGGCTGGCCGCAATCAGACTGTCAGCATCCTCACCAGTTTCAGCTTTAATTTCAGAAATCACCTCTCGGCATTCATTTTCAAAACTGGCTGTTGCAGCAGAAGGAAAATACTCCTCAAGACACTGCAGTGCCTGCCAGCGCGGAGCAAAAAGTTGCCGCGCTCCGGTTGTTTCCATTGAGGCAATCAACCGGTCAAGGGCACGCTCGATATTTTCTGCGTATTCCATTCTGAACGAGTCCCACTGAGGCTGTTCCAGAGTCGATGATAATGCACCCAAAAGGTTATCCAGCCCCTTACCTTTTCTTGCAACAATTGAAACAACTGGGCACCCTAGTGTATCTGAAAGAAGCTGTGAATCGACCTGCATTCCCCTCGACTCAGCAACATCCACCATGTTTAGCGCAAGTACAGCAGGAATCCCCGACTCAAGAAGTTGATCGATTAAATAAAGGCTGCGCTCAAGGTTCGCAGCATCCGCAACGATTAGAAGCAGATCAGCTTCACCAGAAAGAATGTAATTTCGAGCGACTTTTTCATCCAGCGCCTCTCGGTCTGAATCGAGTGAATAGACCCCTGGCAAATCGACCAGAACAATTTCTCGACCCTTCACCTTCGCACGCCCCTCTCGGCGCTCTACCGTTACACCGGGCCAATTCCCCACCTTCTGTTTAATACCGGTTATCGCATTAAACAACGTTGATTTGCCACAATTTGGATTGCCAATTACGGCTATGACCGGTCCTTTCCCTGACACCAGCAACTCATCGCCAGTTTTGCAGCACTCTTTTTTCATTATTCGGGCACAACCTTAACCTGCTCTGCTAGATCCTCACCCAGTGCAATACGGGCATTTCCGATACCCACCACCAAACCACCGGGCCTTTTATGAACAATCTGTAGAGGAATCGCATTCGAAAAACCCAAAGCTAAAAGACGCTTTTCTAGCTTACGGCCAATCTCAGCTCTGTTGAGCCAAGCTTTATGGCCTGATTTTAGTTCGTTAAGGGAGATGATACTTTGCGAAGTCATTTTAATTTAGGTTGAATCCAAATGATAATGATTCCTATTATATGTTGCGTTCCCATAAAGTCAATTAGAGCCGCCTATGTTCATTGAGCTGCTTTGCGAAATCCATCAAAATCCCTGCTGTAGCCCCCCATATTCGGTGTTTACCAAAAACAATCTCCCAGAAAGCGCGCTCTTTACCTTTATAGAAAATAGATTCCTGCCTGTAATTATCTCTTTCTAGCAAGAAATCAAGCGGCACCTCTAGTAACTCAGCCACCTCAAACTCATCTGCAACAAAGGTTGTTTGCGGGTCGATAAAACCGATTACCGGCACCACCATAAAGCCGGTTACTGTATCGCGTTGGGGCAAGCCACCAATAATCTCTGTTTTCTCCGCAGCAATCCCCACCTCTTCATGCGCTTCCCGAAGTGCTGTGCCAACAGGAGAGTGATCCCCTTCATCAACTCGGCCACCTGGAAAACTAATCTGACCTGGATGGTTGTTTAGATGAGCTGTTCGGCGCGTCAACAACACGGTAATTCCCTGCTCTCTTTCTATTAATGGGATGAGCACAGCTGCCGGATATAGATTTTGTGGAATTTCCCATCTATCCCAGGAACCTTCTGGCAAGCTTTCTTTAAATACTGATTCAAGGTGGTTTCGCATCTATTTTTTGTGCCAGTCTGGCTTAAACTCACCCTCAATTTTTCCAGTCCTTAGGCTAAACTGACCTCTACGCTGATCTTCAAAATAACATCTTAAAGTTTCGATCACTGTCTCAAAAGAGAGGTCATCCCAAGGAATCTCAGACTCGTCAAAAAGCCGTGTTTCTAAGCTTTCGCTACCGGGAGAGAATAGGCCATCTTTTAATTCAGCCCTGTAAAAAAGGTGCACTTGGGAGATAAAAGGTAGGCTATACATTGTATAAAGCTCTTGCAGCTCGACCGCTGCATTCGCCTCTTCGTCTGTTTCACGAACTGCGGCCTCACCGGTCGTTTCACCCAGCTCCATAAATCCGGCAGGGAGCGTCCAGAAACCTTTTCGTGGCTCGATTGCTCGCTTGCACAAAAGAACTTTATCCTCCCAGACAGGAATGGTACCGGCGACTATTTTTGGGTTTTGATAGTGAATCATCCCGCAAGCATCACAAAGATAGCGCTTGCGATCATCACCCTCTGGAATTGAATAGCGCAAAGAAGCGCCACATTGACTACAAAATTTCATTGTGGGCCCTCAAGACTCGGCAACATAAGAACCGGCCTGAGAACCCTACACCCAAAATTAGGTTACGAGTTGATTGTCTCGAGCAACTGGTCTTCAAGTTCGATCCGTGTTGCCAATCCCTCACCCAAATGAGAAAGCTCTTCAGACAGCTGCTTCATTGGAACAGCTCCGTTGCTATTCGCAATCAAGTCATTGAATTCAATGGCTTGTGCTGCAACATCGCTCATTCTTGGGTAAATTTTCTCTGCAACCGTTACAACTCCCTGACGACGCTCCTCTCCAGACATAATTTTCTGATAGAGGCCAAAGTGACCCAACGAGATGTAATCGACAAGTACCTGGCAGAACTCCTTCAAAAGCGCATCAACTGGCTTATCTGGTGTAAAAGGCTCAAGCCCAGCTACTTTGCAGTATAAAGCCCACATTTGTTGCCGCTCTCCCAATAGCTCATTCACCAAATGGCTTGTCTGGCTACGACGGTCTTCCCCCGAAAACTGCTGTCCCATTTTAATTCCTTTGTTGTTATCACCCAGTAAAATGATTACTTTATGACATCTACGCAAATCGGGCAACGGAAAGATGAAAATTGGCCTACTGCTTGCTTAAAACAACCCTGTTCAACGACAAGGAATTAGATATGGAACTGATCTCTAATAATTTCAAAAACAACGATACAATCCCGGCTGGCCTAGCCTTTGGGCGCCCATATCCTGAAAATCACGTCACACTGTCAGACAACCGCAACCCGCACCTGTCTTGGATCAATATTCCCGAAGCGGCTCGCTCTCTGGCACTGATCTGTCATGACCCAGATGTTCCGAGTAAAGGTGACGATGTAAACCAAGAAGGCCGCGAGATTCCTTCCGATCTACCAAGGGTTGATTTTTACCACTGGCTTTTAGCCAATATCCCGGTTACAACTCGCGAAATCAGTGAAGGCGCTTTCTCCGATAAGATTACCGTTCGTGGAAAAACAGACACCTCACCTATCGAAGGTGCTCGGCAAGGGATCAACAACTTTACAGACTGGTTTGCCGGTGATGAAAAAATGGAAGGCCTTTACCATGGCTATGATGGCCCATGCCCACCATGGAATGACAGCATTGTTCACCACTACATTTTCACGCTCTATGCACTCGACAGCGAGCTAAATTTGCCCGAGCACTTTAACGGACAGCAGCTATTACAAGCAATGGAAGGGCATATCATTGACCAAACCAACATTACTGGCGTTTACAGCCTAAATCCAGATCACCCTGCCTGAACAATGGCTTCTGTTTCGGTCATCATTCCTACCTTTAACCGCCAGGCGGTGATCGGACGCGCACTGGCGTCGGTCTATGCACAAAGCAGACTACCCGATGAAGTGATTGTGGTTGATGACGGCTCAAACGATGACACCGCAGCGCTCATCAAAGAACGCTTTCCTGATGTTATTTATCTCTACCAAGAGAACAGTGGTGTGAGCGCTGCCCGAAACAGGGGCATTCTAGAAGCCAAAAGCGAATGGCTCGCCTTTCTCGATTCAGACGATGAGTGGTTACCAAAAAAATTAGAGCACCAGCTCCAAAGCCTATCCGAGCAACCCAACCTTAAAATCTGCCACACCGAGGAGATATGGATACGCAATGGGAAACGCGTTAATCAGATGGATAAACATGCGAAATCAGGCGGCTGGATCTTCAATAAATGCCTGCCGTTATGCGCCATGTCTCCTTCATCAATCATCATTCACCGCACCCTGTTTAATGAATTGGGCGGTTTTGATGAAAACTTGCCAGCCTGCGAAGACTATGATCTTTGGTTAAGAATGACCGCCCGCTATCCGGTTCTCTTTATCGAAACAGCTCAAATTAACAAGTACGGAGGCCATGATGACCAGTTATCAAGAAAATTCTGGGGAATGGATCGTTTCCGTATCGCCTCGCTTGAAAAAACAATTAACTCAGGACTTCTCAACAGAGCAGATCGAAAAGCGGCTATTGAAATGCTTATTAAGAAAACAGAAATCTACCTAAAAGGTCTCCGAAAACGAAAAAAAATGGCTGAAATTAAATATTACGAAGCAATCTTTCAGCGCTACTCACAACCGGCAACCACATGACAGCGGTTCACCTTTTAACAGCGCTTCCTTGCGAAGCAAAGCCACTCGTCGACCATTTTCGACTAAAACGGCAAATGGGCGAAGCTGCCTTTGCCATCTATTCAAATGAGAATATTTCATTAACGGTTTCAGGAATTGGCAAAAATGCGATGGCAGCAGCAACCGCCTACACACACCTATTATTCGGCAAACAAACCAATAGCGTTTGGCTTAATATAGGTGTTGCCGGCCATTTAGAGAAACCTATTGGCACGCCATTCCTTGCAGAGAAGATTTATGATGCTGATAGCAAACAAAGCCACTACCCCTCTTTCGTGACACCTCAACCTTGCGACAGCCAGACCCTCTCAACCTTTTCCCAGCCACAAACCCACTACCCAGAGAGTAGTCTCTGCGATATGGAGGCGAGCGCATTCTTTGAGATAGCCAGCCGCTTTTCGAGCAGTGAGCTGATTCAATGTCTAAAAATTATTTCAGATAACGAAGAGAACAACGCAGACAAAATCAACCCGAAACAGGTCTCCTCCCTAATTGAAAAACAGCTACCATTAATCGATACAGTCATAAAGAATTTCACCGAGCTGACCAACAGCTTACCGGCTACTGTCAACGAAATTCCCCTGCTACTTTCTGACCGTTGGCATTTCACCACTAGCGAGCAACGACAACTGAAAGAGCTGCTGCAACGCTGGAAACTGCTTTCACCCGAGCAACCAATAGAAGAGAGTAGCCTCCCCTCTACGAGCAACCGAAAAGAGCTACTCCACTGGCTTAAAGAGAAGGTTGATTCATTTGATATTGTTCTGGAAAGCAAAGAAAGATGATTGATACGATTTACATCGAAGAGGCGGTTTTTGAGCACCCCCGCACAAAATCAATTCTCGACCGTTTTCCTAAAGCAAGACAGATTAAATGCGAACGTTACGGTGAGGTCTTTAACCCCAAAGCCCAAAACTTCCGTTTACAAAAACAAAACCCTTCGCTGATTCTGGCCGAGAAATTTCATGGCCATCTACAAGAGGCTCCGCTTGGCTACAGCATCGGGGCGAAAAAGAACTATTATTTCTCGCACATGCTCAACTGCCTCTACGACTGCCGTTACTGCTTTCTACAGGGCATGTACCGCTCAGCGCATTACGTGCTCTTTGTTAATTTTGAAGATTTTCAACAAGAGATCCGACAAATTGTTGCAAAAAAGAACGATGAAGAGATTCACTTCTTTTCCGGCTACGATTGCGACAGTCTCGCGCTAGAGCCTGCTACCGGTTTTGCCGATAGCTTTCTCGATTTTTTTGCCACGCTTCCCGATAATGCCCTACTCGAGCTTCGCACAAAAAGCACACAGGTAAGAAGTCTTCTTGAGCGTGATCCGTTGGAAAACTGCGTGGTTGCCTTTAGCTTTACACCGGATGAGACGGCCAGAGCACTCGAGCATAAAGCACCTAATGTCCAGCGTCGGCTTGATGCCTTGAAAAAGGTGCAAGATAAAGGCTGGAAGATCGGCTTACGCTTCGATCCAATGATCTATCAGAACGATTACCACTCACAATACGAGATACTATTTGAGACGGTATTTCAGCAGATCGATCCGGCGCTTTTGCACTCGGTCAATCTTGGTGTTTTCAGACTTCCCGATAACTTTTTCAAAAAACTTCGTAACCTCTACCCTGATGAAATATTGTTCGCATCACCGATGGAATCAACGCGAGGCATGATGGCCTACAAACAGGAAATTGAGGACGAGATGACTCAATCTTGCCAAGAACAACTTCTCCGCTATATTCCTCGTGAGAAATATTTCCCCTGCACCTATTGATATGAACAAAATAAAGAGAACCGTACTCGTTACCGGTGCAAGCTCAGGGATTGGTCACGCCATCACAGCACGGCTTTTACAAGAGGGGCATGAGGTGATCGGTATTAGCCGCAACTTTAGCCACATCAACCCAGATAGAGAACGCTTTCATCCAGTTGCGATAGACCTTTCAAAGCTCGACTCACTACCCAATGAGCTTCAGCTAATCAACAAACAATTTCCAGAAATTGACGCCCTGATCTGCTGCGCAGGGCGCGGACAATTTGGCTCTCTGGAGACTTTTTCGTACCGCCAAATTGAGCAGCTGATGAACCTCAACTTTACCAGCCAAGCCTATGTTGCCCGCGCTTTTGTGCCAACCTTAAAGCAGAAAGAGCGCAGCAATATCATTTTTATCGGCTCAGAAGCCGCTTTAGCCGGTAGCCGCAAAGGGACGATTTACTGCGCCAGTAAATTTGCGTTACGTGGGTTTGCTCAAGCACTCCGAGACGAGTCTGCTCGCAGTGGCCTCGCTGTTTCAATTATCAACCCTGGCATGGTCAAAACCGGCTTCTTTACAGAACTCGATTTTGAACCGGGAGAAGCACCGAGCAGTCATCTAATTGCAGAAGATATTGCAGAAACGGTTTCGCTAATTTTTTCCTCACGAGCGGGAACTGTTATCGATGAAATCAATCTGACCCCACTGAATAAAGTTGTTCAGTTTAAAAATCAAAAACCAAAAAATTAATTTTTATGAATTCAACCCCACGCACCATTTTTCTTTTTGGCCTCATCTCCTCTATCAGCATGATCGCCTTTGCAATCAGCTATTTTCAGCTTTATTTGGGACTAGAGCCTTGCCCACTCTGTATCCTTCAACGGATCGGCATGTTTTCAGTCACTACCGTCTTTCTAATTGCCACATTACACAACCCGAAAAGAGCAGGCGTCATTATCTATTCTGTTCTTGGCTTTCTCGTTGCTCTGGCTGGCGGCGGCGTTTCGGTACGCCATCTCTGGCTACAAAACCTTCCAAAGGATGCGATTCCTGAATGCAGCCCAGGGTATGACTACATTGTCGACAACTTCCCACTGATAGATGCAATCCCTCTTTTACTGAACGGCTCAGGAGAGTGCTCTGAGACACTCTGGTCGCTGTTTGGAATTTCTATTCCCGGCTGGACATTCGTAGGATTTTTATTTTTAGGGCTGCTTAGCCTTTCTCAAATTTGGAATAAAAGATAATCATGAAAACAGCTCAATTATTGCTTGCTAGTACATTTTTACTATTTTCATTTCAGTCAGGCGCAACACCCCCTGCCTACCCTACCGCTCAAGCTGAAAAACTAAACAAAATAATCAACGGACCACAACGTCCGGAAAAACATCGCGCCCGGGATCAATATCGCCATCCACTCGAAACACTCACCTTCTTCAATGTCCAGGATGATATGACGGTTGTTGAGATATGGCCTGGTGGTGGCTGGTATACGGAGATTCTTGCCCCTTTCCTAAAAGATAAAGGTCGCTTTTATGCCGCTGGATTTGACCCTGAATCTTCGATTCCCTATTTCGCAAAAAATAGTCTTCGCTTTCATAAAAAAACCGGTACTGCACCAGAGTTCTATGGGAACGTTGAAATTACGACTCTTCAGCCACCTAAAAAGCTGGAGATAGCCCCTGCCGGCTCAGCCGATCGAGTACTGACATTCCGCAACGTTCATAACTGGACACAAGCTGGGGCTGCCAATGAAGCTTTCAGAGCGATGTATAGCGCTCTGAAACAGGGCGGAATTCTTGGCGTTGTTGAGCACAGAGGCAACCCGTCAACAAGTGATAAATCCGGCTATGTTACAGAGCGTAGAGTGATTGAACTGGCCGAAAAAGCCGGCTTTAAGCTGCTTGAAAAATCAGAATTAAATGCCAACCCAAGAGATAGCAAAGATCATCCCAAGGGAGTCTGGACTTTGCCGCCAACACTACGAATGAAAGAGGTGAACCGAGATCATTATTTAAAGATTGGGGAAAGCGACCGAATGACGCTTAAGTTCTTGAAACCTTAATATTGCGCTCCCATTTCAGAAGAAGGCAGTGATGGGAGTTAAAACCACTCAAATCCAACTAATCGCATCACGCACTGATGCATCAATTTTGTCCAGTGGCTCTCCTATTTCACCAACGATTGCAATCGTTCCCTGCCCTAAAGGCTCGGTATAACCAACCCAAGGGCCCTCTGCAAAAGAGCTGGATGATTTACTTTTAATGGTTGGCAATAGCAGCAAGGTCACCGGTCCCTTTTCACCTTTCATCACGACATGAATACCTTTTGTATCACCGATATCACAAAGTTCGACATGAGACACATTAGCCATCGGTTGCTGCAATTTTGCACCAAAATTAAGCAAGCTCTTCTTTAAATCATCTTCGGGAATATAACTCGCAAGCGAGAGCATTTCCGGCTCTGCATTGATATGACTTAATACAACCTGCCCAAGTGTAGGGTTATCCGACTGGGAGAGATTATTAGATATAATACTCACGCCGACGATTAATAACAGAGAAGCGGCTATTGCCATATACCGAGGCGTTCGTTTTGCTGAGCCGGAACGCACTGAACTACTCTCATCTGGCTGACTCTCTATCTTTGAGATCAAATCGACAGGCACTTCAACATTTATAGCCTTACCCAAAAGTGCATCGAACGTCCGCGCTGAAGTTAAAAATCCCGCGCAATCATCGCAACTTTCCGCATGCACAAGAAGTGGCTCATCTAACGCACTCAAGTCTGCGCCAGCAATTTTCTGGAAACGTTTGCAATCGAGTGAATTCACTTTAATCCTCGGCTTCCAACTGTTCACGTAATTTCTGTTTTGCACGAAATAATCTCGTCATCGTTGCACCTTTCGTTAAACCACATATCTCGCCAATCTCTTCGCAGCTAAATCCACCCAAGACTTGAAGCAGCAACGGTTCACGGTACTCTTCTGCCAGCTCAGCAATCGCTCTCCGCAAAAAGAACGCCTCATTGCTGGTATCATTTCCAAGATCCTTTTTGGCGACATCATCCAACTCTTTCTCAACAAAAACAGGTCGGTAACGGGAAAACTGCCTTGCATATTCATTGCGCAAAATCCTAATCAACCAGCCTTTTACTGCAGCTTTATCTTTAAGCTTATCCAGAGACTTCCATGCCCTTAGGCAGGTTTCTTGTACTAGATCATCTGCATTCACCGGATCCTTACAAAGCCAAACGGCATAACGATACAGATCTTCCGTATACGACTCGACGAGCTGACGGTATTCCGCCCTCTTTTTAGTGTCAGTCACGACAAACGACCTGACTGAGCTGGGGTTTCTTTCACTATTTCACTCGATTTCTTGTTTTACGGGGGCAATCAAGATAATTTTTCACGCTTAGCAAGCCACACTTCAAAATCTTCTGCCGACATCGGTTTACCAAAATAATAACCTTGAAAGATAGCGCAGCCATTCCTCTTCAAAAAGTTTAACTGCTCTTCTGTTTCCACCCCTTCCGCCACAACATTCAGGTGAAGACGGTCAGCAACAGCAAGAATCACATCAATAATCGCCCTGTCATCCGCATCATGCGCAATATCCATGATAAATGAGCGGTCAATTTTAAGTTGATCTAGCGGCAACCGCTTAAGATAAGAAAGTGAAGAGTAGCCGGTGCCAAAATCATCCATTGAAAAGCGAACACCCATCTTTTTCAGCGTTTCCATTTTAATAATAACCTCATCAACACCATCTATTACCATGCTTTCAGTCACCTCAAGAAATAGTGTCGAGGGGTCCAGCTTTGTCTCATCAATGATATTCATGACCTGCTCGATAAAGTCATCCTGATCAAACTGGCGGGGGCTAATATTGACCGCAAAGTGCTGCTTAGATTGGCAGAACAGGCCCCTCTCTTGCCACCGCTTTATCTGCTCGCAACTTTTCCTCAGAACCCATTCACCCATTTGCAAGATCAATCCCGACTCTTCCGCTACGGGTATAAATTCGGCGGGAGAAACCATTCCCCATTCTGCATGCTCCCATCTCAGCAAGACTTCCAACCCCACACAATTTCCCTGCTGGTCAATCTGTGGTTGGTAAAATGGTTTTAGCTGGTCATTTCTAAGCGCCCAACGCAAATCTTTTTCGAGCCGGAGTCGTACGTCTGCTGCCTCTTGCATATCTGGACGATAAAAACTAATTCGGTTACGCCCTAACGCTTTTGAGCGATACATCGCGTTATCCGCTTGCTTGAGAACGTCCTCGCTCTTAGATTCTGACTCATTTGAAAACAGACTAATGCCAATACTCACCGAAATATGATGCTCGTGCTCATAAAGGAAAAAAGACTTACTCAATGCTGTCTGCATTTTTTCCGCAATCCCTCTAGCTTGGGTTGCCGCAATCTCCTGATCTTCATCCAACTCCGATAGCAGCACAACGAACTCATCCCCGCCCAAGCGAGCGACCGTATCTTCGCCTCTAATTTGCCCACTCAGTCTCTGACCAACCTGCTCTAATAGTGAGTCTCCCACCGAGTGCCCCAGCGAGTCATTCAATGTCTTAAAGTGATCAAGGTCTAGGAACAAAAGCGCTGCACTGCACTGGTGGCGCTTAACAGCAAAAGTCTCATGCTCCAGCCTATCCAATAGTAAACGTCGATTTGGCAGGCGTGTTAGCGGATCATAAAAAGCAAGCTGCTCGATCTCCTCCTCAGCTCGCCTTTTTTCAGTAATATCACGAGCCATCCACGTAACCTTGCCTGTTCCCGCCTTAATATCTCGCTCTAAAACAGCTGTCCGACCTTCAAAATATTTCCGGCCAGTTATAACCTCAAGCTCGTACTCTGTGTTCTGGCCCTTCCCTGTTTGCAGCGTTTTTCGAATGGCAGCCATTACGGATTCTGCAGTTTTTTCCGGAATAACCTCTCCAACTGTCTTGCCCATCAGCTCTTCCCGCTGACTGAACAACATTCCAGTTTCGGCACCATAGATCTCAAGGTAGGTTCCTTTTTCGTCAAACACAAAGCCAAGATCCGGCATCACTGCATTAAAAGCTCGAAGCCGTTCATGGTTTTGCTGTAACGCTTCTCTTAGCGCGTACTGTTTAGTGACATCATGAAAGACCAGTATCACCCCCCTAAGCAGCCCGTCCTCTCCAATTATGGGCGCTGCACTATCGGCAATTTGGTATTCCGCACCCTCTTTTGAAATCAGCGATGTATGGTTAGCCAAACCCATAGTCTTTCCACTCAAAATGACTTTTTCAACTGGGTTATCGAGCTTAATCCGTGTTTGCGTATTGATGATATTAAAGACTTCATAAAGAGGCCTTCCATTTGCCTCATCTGCTGCCCAGCCAGTCAGTTTCTCTGCAACCGGATTTAACCGCGTCACCCGCCCCGCGATATCGACAGCAATCACCGCATCACCAATTGAATCGAGCGTAACCGAAAGATTTTCTTCCCGCTGCTTAATCTGCTCGATAGCACGGACACGCTCAATAGCCAACCCACACAAATGGACAAACCGATCTACCAACTCCAACTCTTGCTGATCAGGTGCGCCTGGCTCAGGATAATACACAGCAAATGTACCCAGCACTGAGTGATCAGCACTCATAATGGGGGTAGACCAACATGCAGCCAATCCATACTGCTTCGCTAACGAGCGATAATCATTCCATAGTGAATCCGTTTGAATGTCAGAGACAATAACCTGCTTTCCCAAATAGGCAGCCGTTCCACATGAACCAACTTTTGGCCCAATTGACACTCCATGAATCGCTCGGTTGTAAGCCTCTGGCAGCCCTGGCGCAGCACCAAACATCAACTTACCCTTTTCAAAAAGCAGCACTGAACTCATCGCACCCTTATCTACCATCAGGCTATCAAGCCTCCGACAGATTAGTTCTAAACTCTCCTTCAAAGAAGAGCTTGAAGCAATTATTTCCAGTACTTGCCGCTGGGCTATCAGTATTGCCTCCGCCTGCTTACGCTCTGCCTCTCTTTGATAATTGGTCAGTGCGAACGAAATATCTAATGCCATTTCAGATAACAGGTCGACAACGTCTTGCGAGAAATAACCTACGTTACTCGCATAAATATTAAAGGCCCCAATCACTTTAGAATCGCACGAAATTGGAAAGGCCCCAACAGATCCTATTCCACTTTCGCGCGCGATATCCTGCCAGACACCCGGTTCAGTCGCTTTCAAAAAATCATTGATTACAACGTGTTGATTACCCCTAATCGCTGTTGCTGCTGCACCATCTCCATCCAGCCGGTCTATATTAATTGAAGCTTCTATTCTGGGAAGGTCATCCTTGGCTAATCCTGCACTGGCAACAGCACTGACCTTCTTTGCCGATTCATCAACAAGTCCAATCCAAGCCAGCTTAAAACCACCCAACCCAACCGCAATACGACAAATCTCAGCATAGAGTTCTTGAGCATTACCGATGCGCACAATAGATTGATTGGCCTCGCTCAATATGCTGTAAAGCGCCGTTTTTACCTCGAGTGCTTCATGCGAACAGGAAAGTTGCTTACTCATCGTATTGAAAGCTTTTTCAAGCTGAACCAACTCTTGTGCCCCTTCCAATTCGGCTTTGCTTTTTAAATCACCCGCTGCGAGCTTCTGACTGCTGACCACCAGTTTTTGTAAAGGTCTGCTTGCCATTCTATATATGAAAATAACAAGGAAGCCGGCAGCAATCAGGCTTACCAAAAAACCAAACAGATTTTCTTGGACTAACCGGTGCGACACAGCAGATTTAGCTCGGCTCACGTCATATGTTAGATAGATAACCCCCTGTTTATTCCCTCGAAGAGATTTTGCTTTATGCGAGAAATCAACTGGGTAGGCTGCCAAAATGCTATTTCTATCAGAAGAAAAAACAGTCTTCGCCGCATTGACTAAACGGGCCTCCTCAAATAGAGTTTCTTTAAAGTTTGGAAGCACCTCTTGTACCTTTCGTCCTTTCCAAGCAAATCTCGTCGAAAAAATAACGTGGCCGCTCTCATTCAGTAATACCAGATTGGTAATATTACTATCTAGCCCCATTGATAAAACTTGGCTTTCCGCATGGTGTAATTCACCGTCTCTGAACTCAACATTGACTAAATGCTGAAGGCTAAACATTTCTCGCTTAACCACTTCCAGCCCCTGAGACTCCACCTCGTCCTCTAAAACAGCATATTTATAGGGGATGAGAACAACCATCGAGGCAACGTAAAGAGACAATACAAGTACGAATGCACCTTTGCTCAGAGAGATACTCTTAATTTTACTCATTGAACAAACCGGTCGCTAATAAGTGTTTCAATCTGCGGCTCTTTATAGAGCAAGCCCCTTTCCATCATCATGGAAATCAGCTCCTTCGCTGTCTGCCGTAACGCAGGGTTAGCTCCTTTAATCAGTGATTGGTTAACCGTTAAGCTTGGCAAAACCATCCCTTTATAGCTCTCTGTGAGCTCTTCGGGGCTAATTGCAAGCCGAGGTGCAATCATTTTTGCCGCCTCTTCTGGATGGCTACGAAGATAAGTTAGCGCCTTAAACTGTGCATTTACCAGTAACTGTAATGTTTTTGACTGTTTATCTAACAACCCTTTGCGCGTCACCAACACATCAACTATTTGCCCGGGAATCTCACGACTATCAAACAAAACTTTAGCACCCTCCTTCATTAGCCGCGTTTTTATTGGTTCAAACGTAACAACGGCATCAACCTTGCCATTACGATAAAACTCGTAGTGTGAATTTACTGTGGCAGGAATAATCTTTATATCTTCTGGGGTAAGGTTGGCTCGCTCCAACGCGCGTATCAGAACCGTTGCACCCACAGCGCTATTTTCAACCGCGACACGTTTACCTTTTAGATCAAGGAGTGCTGGAATAGAAGATGGGTTTGCCAGCAAAGCATCCGCGCCACTCGAAATATCCAAGACCAAAATCACTCTCAGATCACTCTCTGTCTGCAACAAAGTTAGCGTTTCGTCCATTGTTAGAGCAGCTACCTCAAGAAGTCCATTCCGAAAGGCTTGTAACACATCGGTTGTCGAAGAAAGCTCAACAAGGCGGACTGGGCTGTTCTCGAAATAGCCTAAACTCCGTGCCAGATACAGTGTTTCATAACCCGGCCAAAAATTGGTTCCAACGCGTACGACTTTTTCAGGTTCAGAGGTGCAACTCATCAAAAACAGGCTCATTACGACACCCAGAATCCATCTGTTGTTTCTCAAAATCTTGAACATAAGAGGTGAAGTCCGTTTCAAAGGGCGACACCAGTATAAATGCATGCCTACCACAATAAAAGCAGGGCAAATTCCATCACGCACAAGTGGCGTTATACACATAATTGTGAATTTTGCATCGCAACATCCCATCCCTACCCTTGCAAGCAAATAAAGCATCTCCTAATGCATTGCAACGCACTGAATTACTTAACAAAAATTAAATAGTCTTTTTTTTAATCAATCTAAGAAAGATCCTTAATAATTAAGGCTTATCGCAACTTTCCACGAACTTATTAACAAAGTTACCCACAGGATTTGTGGATAAAAATAGATTCTCTTTCCTTTTAATGAGTTAGACTGTTTTTATAGAAACGTATCCTCTTTAATTGGCACCCCAAACTGACCTTCAAACAAAGAAATTGAACGCTGTCCTTAAAATCGCAATTCCGATTCCTCTTCATAAAACCTTCGACTACCTTCCACCAAGGTCGGTAGATTTGGATAAATTCAGACCGGGTCAACGACTCACCGTTCCTTTCGGAAAACAGAGTCGGGTTGGCTATCTTCTAGAAGTCTCTTCATCTTCTGAAACAGCCAAAGACAAGCTCAAAAAAGCGGACGCACTGCTTGATGAACAACCACTTCTTTCTAAAGAGGAGCTTACTCTGCTTCGCTGGGCAGGCCATTATTACCATCATCCCATTGGTGACGTTATCAATAGCGCTTTTCCTGTCGCACTTCGCAAAGGCAGCAAAGCTAAACTTCCTCCGATCAACAAACTGGTTTTAACCCGCTTGGGTAAAGAGATACATCAAACAGAACTCTCGCGCGCACCACGACAAGCTGCACTTATTCATCTTCTACAAAACAACCCTCTCGGACTTTATATCGAGGAACTCAATCATCTTGAATGGAACTGGCGAGATGCGGCACGCGCCCTTACAAAAAAAGAGCTGATCGAAACGGTTGAAGTATCAACTTCCACAGAATCTCTTCCAGAAATCCCGCCTCCACTGCTAGCGCTTAACAAAGAACAGGAACAGGCCGTTTCAGCAGTCTCTAACTCTTTTGGCCATTTTAAATCTTTTTTGCTTGAGGGCATTACTGGTAGCGGTAAAACCGAGGTTTATCTCAGATTAATACAAGAAACGATCGAGAAGGGCCAACAGGTGATGGTGTTACTGCCGGAAATATCACTCACACCACAGCTTGAATCTCGCTTTCAAGCCCGCTTTCCAATCCCAATCGCCACTTACCATTCCGGATTAAGCGAGCAGAAACGGCTACATCACTGGCTAAGGTTTCAAAGAGGTGATTGGCCAATTCTTTTGGGAACACGCTCTGCCGCGTTTATTCCAATGAAAAAACCGGGGTTAATCATTGTCGATGAGGAGCACGACAGTTCATTTAAGCAGCAAGAAGGATTTCGCTTTTCTGCCCGAGATATTGCGATTGTCCGCGCTCGACAGCTGAAAATCCCGGTTCTACTCGGGACAGCTACCCCTTCACTCGAAAGCCTTCTAAATTGCCAGAGAAAACGCTACCAACACCTCCACCTCACAACACGCGCAGGGAATGCCTCACCCCCCCAATTTCAGCTTCTCGATCTGCGTAATAAACAGCTCGAAGAGGGGCTCTCACTTGAACTGATTAAATCCATCAGCCGGACCGTTGAACGCGGAGAGCAAGTACTGCTCTTTCTCAATCGCCGGGGCTTCGCCCCCACCTGGATTTGCCACAGTTGCGGCTATACTGCCGACTGCAATCGCTGTCACGCCAGAATGGTCTTCCATAAACAGACCAACCTGCTGCGCTGTCATCATTGTGGAAAAGAGCAGCGCCCGATTCAACGCTGCCCAAAATGCCGCCAAAGCGATTTACAACCGCTTGGTATTGGAACAGAGCGAATAGAACAGGTTCTAAACAGGCTTTTTCCAGCACAGACGGTTGCCCGAATTGACCGTGATACAACACGCCGAAAGGGTGAACTCAACAGGGTGCTTGAGCAGATCACCAATGGTGAGATAAATATCCTGCTTGGCACGCAAATGCTCGCCAAAGGCCACCATTTCCCCAATGTCACCCTCGTCGGAATACTCGATATCGATCATGGCCTATTCAGTTACGACTTTCGCGCTAGCGAAAAGATGGCACAGATGATTATTCAGGTGGCAGGACGCGCCGGACGCGAAGAAAAAAGGGGAAAGGTTTTACTACAGACACGCCACCCAGATCACCCACTTTTAGCCTCACTAATTCACCAAGGTTATGGCACTTTTGCTCGAGAAGCCCTTTTAGAGCGAAGTGCTGCACAACTGCCCCCCATCACACACCAAGCACTTATGCGCTGTGAAGCAACCGATCAAAACAGCCCCCCGCACTTTCTCTCGCTTGTAGCTGAGCTCGCCGAAAAGCTTGCCATTAAAAAGGTTGAAATTCTCGGGCCTGTGCCTGCACCTATGGAAAGAAGAGCTGGGCGCTACCGCTACCAGCTGCTTTTACAAAGCCATGAGCGCGAACCTTTGCATACTCTGCTTGATCAACTTGTCCCAGATATTGATAACTTACGTGAAAGCAAAAAAGTGCGCTGGTCATTAGATGTTGATCCGGTGGATCTTTATTAAATCATTTTAAATGACACAACCACCGCAATTATTAAAACTGTAACTTGAACCCATATCCACTCCCAAGCGATAATAGTCAGCTCAATTTTTAATCCCCATAACACCATGAAAAAGCAGTTAGAAATACTGTTGCAGCAAGCTGTTGCTGCACTTTGCGAAAAAGGTTCTCTTCCTGAAGGGATCGAGCCAAAAATCACAATTGAGAATGCACGCGATGCAAAGCATGGTGATTTTGCTTCAAACTTGGCGATGGTTCTCGCCAAACCGGCTAAACAAAACCCACGTCAGCTTGCTGAACTGATTATCGGCCATCTGCCAGATAATGAGTCCATCAGCAAAGTAGAAATTGCCGGCCCAGGCTTCATTAACTTTTACATCAACCAAGCCACGCAAAATCAAATTATCCAGCAGATCCATGAGCAGGGGCATGCTTTTGGGAAATCGACTATCGGTGCAGGCAAAAAGGTCAATGTTGAATTTGTCTCAGCCAATCCCACCGGCCCACTTCATGTTGGCCATGGGCGCGGAGCTGCTTACGGAGCAGCAGTCTCAAACCTGTTAACTGCAACCGGTTTTGAAGTGATTCGTGAGTACTACGTCAACGATGCTGGACGACAAATGGATATTCTCGCCACAAGCGTCTGGCTGCGCTATTTAGAAGAGTGCGGTGAAACCGTCCCTTTCCCAAGTAATGGCTATCGCGGTGAATATATCCGTGAAATCGCTTGGGAGCTTCATAAAGAGGGAGAGAATAGCTACCGCCACCCAACCAGCATTGTGATGGAAGATATCCCTGCAGACGAACCGCAGGGTGGAGACAAAGAGCTGCATATCGATGCACTGATTGAGCGAGCAAAAGCCCTATTAGGCCAATCTCGCTATCGTGAGCTATTTCAGACGGCTCTCGAAAGCATCTTAAACGATATTCATGATGACTTGGGTGAGTTCGGCGTCCACTTTGAAGAGTGGTTTTCAGAACGCCGATTGATGGATGATGAATCAATCAATAATGCACTCGAAAAACTCGAGGCAAATGGCCATCTATACAAAAAAGAGGGGGCAACTTGGTTTGCCTCTAGCAAACTAGGGGATGAAAAAGACCGCGTTGTTGTCCGTGATAACGGACAGACCACCTATTTCGCCTCTGATATCGCCTATCACCTCCATAAACTGGAACGCGGTTTCGATAAAATCATCGACATCTGGGGTGCAGATCACCATGGCTACGTCCCAAGAGTTCGCGCTGCCTTGCAGGCAATGGGAGCCGATATTTCTAAACTGGAAGTGCTGCTTGTCCAGTTTGCTGTTCTATATCGCGGCAAAGAAAAGGTACAAATGTCGACCCGTTCGGGAGAGTTCGTCACACTACGCCAACTACGTAATGAAGTGGGCCTTGATGCCGCTCGTTTTTTCTACGTAATGCGTCGCTCAGAATCCCATATGGATTTCGACCTTCAACTTGCCACATCACAATCCAGCGATAACCCTGTTTATTACGTTCAATACGCACATGCGCGTGTTTGTAGCGTTTTAAGGCAACTCGATGAGAAAGGGCTGCCTCGTAATATAAAAAATGGTATGGCAAAACTTGACCAACTCACCGAGCCACACGAACAGGCAGTGATTACAACCCTTTCCCGCTATACAGAGGTCGTCGAGCGTGCCGCACTCGGTTATGAGCCACACCAGATTACGCACTACCTGCGCGAACTGGCGAATGACTTCCATACTTACTATAACGCCCATCCATTCCTTGTTGATGATATTGATCTTCGTGATGCGCGACTGAATCTTATTTCATCTATCCGGCAAGTTTTGGCAAATGGATTAAAACTACTTGATGTTTCAGCACCTGAAGCAATGTAATCTTACAAAGATGCTTCCGAGTTCAACATAATGGCAAGAGATTACCAGCGACGCGCCAATCCAAAATCGCGACGAAAAAAGAAAACAGGTACTCCCGTTTGGAAATGGGCGCTTGTTATCTTATTGGTAGGGCTCTTTATTGCCTTCTTGGCCTTTATGAGACCTCAGTCAGGATCAACAGAGAGACCAATTACTCCTGTCTCTCCGGCACATTCAAAGAAAGAGGTGCGTGACGTTAAAAAGGCTGCGCCTGTAGCAATGCCAGCCAAAACAAAGCCTCGTTTTGAATTTTATACAAAACTTCCTGAGATTGAAGTGATTGTTCCTGAAAGTGAAATTGCTGAGAGGCGACACTCAGAAGGGTTGAATACAACCACAAATCGACAGTACACCATCCAAGCAGGTGCTTTTCGGCAACTCAAAGATGCTGACCGACGCAAAGCTGAACTCGCAATGCTAGGTGTTGAACCTAGAATTGAAACGATTCAGAACGGCTCCAGCAAGTGGAACCGTGTCATCCTTGGCCCCTATACCTCTATGCGAAAAATTGACGGTATCCGCTCACGACTGCGTAAAAACAGAATCGACACGGTTGTCCTCACCAGCACTAAATAGCCCACCAGAATCGGCCCCCTTTCAAGCACCAACCCCTCCGACTAAACAGCTATTTTCACAGTAAAAGCTAACCTCCTGATAAAAAAGAGGTTCTCTACTATCATCTCAAAATAATCAACATATATGGTTGCTTTTAGCCTCACACCACAATATATTGTGCAAATTGAGAACAGAAAAAAGCCATAGCCTGCTAAATACAACGGCTATGGGATACTAATAAACAGGGGAGAGAACATGAGCACACCATCCATTCATATCGTCGCAGAGACCGCACCTGAAATTGAACATCAAGCCGCGTCGATAGATATTTGGGATGTCAAATATCGCTTGAAAGAAAAGGATGGGACGGCTGTCGATCACTCGCTCGATGATAGCTATAAGCGTGTTGCAAAAGCGATTTCAGAAGTTGAAGAAGACGAACAAAAGCAACAGCACTGGTACAACGAATTTCTTTGGGCTTTGCGTCATGGCGCAATTCCCGCTGGCCGTATCGTCTCCAATGCCGGAGCAACTGCATACAAGCCAGCCACCTCAACGATTAACTGTACCGTATCAGGCACCATCACCGATTCGATGACCGATATTCTCGGTAAAGTTCACGAATCTGGCCTCACGCTGAAAGCAGGCTGCGGAATCGGTTATGAATTCTCAACACTTCGCCCAAAGGGTGCTTATGTTACCGGAGCAGGCGCCTATACCTCTGGCCCCCTCTCCTTTATGGATATCTACGACAAGATGTGCTTTACCGTCTCGTCGGCAGGTGGCCGCCGTGGTGCTCAGATGGCCACTTTTGATATTGGCCATCCTGATGTGATGGACTTTATCCGCGCGAAACGGGAAGACGGTCGGCTACGCCAGTTCAACCTTTCTTTGTTGATTACCGATGAGTTTATGCAGGCAGTTAAACAGAATGGCCAGTGGAGACTCGCCTTCCCAACGTCTGAGGAGGAGATTAAAAACGAGCAGCTCGACCTGATCAATAGCGACCAGGTTATCTGGCGCGAATGGCCCACTAAAGAAAAGGGCTACATCGTTAATGAAGAGGGGCTCGTTGCCTGTAAAGTCTATAAAACCATCCAAGCGCGCCGCCTTTGGGACCTTATCATGGCCTCCACCTACGATTACGCAGAGCCCGGTTTCATCCTGATCGACAAGGTTAATGAGCTAAATAACAATTGGTTCTGCGAGGATGTCCGTGCGACCAATCCTTGTGGAGAGCAGCCTTTGCCCCCTTATGGCTCTTGCCTGCTTGGCTCAATCAACTTAACCCGCTTTGTCATTGATCCATTTACCGAAAACGCCCGCTTTGACTGGGACTCTTTCCGTAAAACCGTTCATATCTTCACCCGCATGCTCGACAACGTAGTCGATATAAACGGATTGCCACTGCCCGGTCAAAGGGAAGAGATTCTTAGCAAGCGCCGCCATGGAATGGGTTATCTAGGTCTAGGTTCAACGCTAACAATGTTGCGCGTTCCCTATGGAAACGAAGAGTCGCTAGAATTCACCGAACAGGTCAGTCGTGAACTGGCAGTTTCAGGCTGGGAAGCGGCTCTAAACCTCTCACGAGAGAAAGGCTCAGCACCTATTATGGAGCAAGAGTTCACCGTCACCGCAGAGATGCTCCGCCACCGCCCAGAAATGCGCAAAGATGGTCATAAAGTTGGTGATAAACTTAAAGGCAAGGTTCTTCATGCCAAATACAGCCGCTACATGCAGCGTATTGCAGAGGTTGCGCCAGAGCTCGCCGAAGCACTTGCCGAAGAGGGCGCCCGCTTCACACACCACAACTCTATCGCCCCAACCGGCACAATCTCATTATCGATTGCTAATAATGCCAGCAACGGCATCGAGCCAAGTTTTGCCCACCACTATTCGCGCAATGTGATCCGCGAAGGACGCAAAACCAAAGAGAAGGTTGATGTCTTCTCGTTTGAACTGCTCGCCTATCGCCACTTGATCAATGACAAAGCGATGCCCTATTCAACTGAACTTGGTGAGCAGCTTCCTGACTACTTTGTTACCGCAGAAACGATCACCCCTAAGCAGCATGTTGATATTCAAGCCGCCGCACAAAAATGGATCGACTCTTCAATCTCTAAAACGGCTAACGTCCCAACCGACCACCCGTTTGAAGAGTTCAAAGATATCTACCAGTATGCCTACGATCAAGAGCTAAAAGGTTGCACCACCTTCCGCTTTAATCCTGAGGTTTTCCAAGGTGTTCTCGTTAAAGATAAAGATCTAGAGAAAACAACCTATAAATTCCAGCTCGAAAATGGCGAAACCGTTGAATTAAAAGGCAATGAAGAGGTTGAATACGATGGCGAAACCCACACCGCCGCCAACCTTTTCGATGCCCTTAAAGAAGGCTACTACGGCAAGTTCTAAGCCGAATAGGAGAAACAGATCATGACTATAAAAATTGAAAACAAAATCGTTGGTTACAGCGTTGAATCAGAAGAAGACAAAAAGGCAGCTGAAGCTGTCGTAGCTGAACAGCAAAAACCTGTAGCGCCCGAAAATAATGTTGTCCACATGCACGAAAAGGTCGAACGGCCCGAAATGTTATTGGGATCGACCTACAAAATCAAAACACCGCTTTCGGAGCACGCACTCTATATCACTATCAACGATATTCTACTCAACCAAGACACCGAGCACGAACTCCGTCGCCCGTTCGAAATGTTCATCAACTCCAAAAACATGGATCACTTCCAATGGATTGTTGCGCTTACGCGAATCGTCTCCGCGGTCTTCCGTAAAGGGGGCGATATCACATTTCTATCAGAAGAGCTAAAGGCGGTATTTGACCCAACCGGTGGATACTTTAAGAAAGGCGGAAAGTTCATGCCTTCACTCGTTGCAGAGATTGGTGATGTGCTCGACAGCCATCTCCGCATGATCGGCATGATCAAAGATGACGTCGACGAGAATGTCCAAAAGCTAATCGACGAAAAACGCGCTGAATACGAAAAAGCGCAGAGCAAAGGTGAAACCGCAGAGGCCTCATCCGAATTCCCAGATGGCGCACAGCTTTGTGGGAAATGCAGCACCAAAGCGATGATCCTAATGGACGGCTGCATGACCTGCCTCAACTGTGGCGATTCTAAGTGCGGCTAAAAAACTGTTGCATTAGAAAATTGATCCAAAACACGCATCTACCCATATTAAAGTGAAAATATGGGTAGATGCCGACGCGTGCCCCGTTGTCATCAAAGAGATCCTCTTTAGAGCAGCACAACGCACCGGCATACAGCTCACATTGGTTGCTAATCAGCCGGTGCGCATCCCCCCATCACGCAACATCAGTTTCCTACGCGTTAGCCAAGGTTTTGATGTTGCCGATAATGAAATCGTTAAACGAGTCGAAACAGGCCATCTGGTCATCACCGCCGATATTCCACTTGCCGCAGAGATCATCGAAAAAGGCGGTACAGCCCTCAATCCACGCGGAGAGCTCTACACGGCCGAGAATATAAAAGACCGGTTACAGATGCGGGATTTTATGGATACTTTACGCTCTAGTGGTATTCAGACGGGTGGGCCACCGCCGTTAGATCAAGGGGATCGGCAGGCTTTTGCGAATCAGCTCGACCGGTGGTTGAGCCGGGTGAAACGATAAATAAACCGGACTTTATTGTGTTAGGCAAGCCGTATAGCCCAATAAATATTGATTCCATATAGTTAACTGTTAGCACAAGAAAAATAACAAGTGACATTATCAAAAAATCATGGGAATAATTATGCAAGATTATGTAAATCAACTAGATAAAGAAACAAGGAAAGTAGATTTTGATTCATTTGATATATCTGTAAAAGAGCTTGTATCAATGTCTGATGAAGGCATTATCGACATAGCACCTGAATACCAGCGCCAATTTAGGTGGCCTATAGAAAATCAGTCCCGCTTAATAGAGTCAGTATTTCTTGGAATACCCGTACCTAGCTTGTTTATGGCTGCAAATAAAGATGGCTCATGGGAGTTAATTGATGGTGTTCAACGATTAAACTCTTTGATACATTTCGTCGGAAATATAGAGCAATTGAAGCAGTTCGGGTTCAAGTCACAGTTAGTACTTAAAAACCTAGATGTATTAAGTGAATACAATGGTGCGACTTACAATGATTTGCCACAAACTCTAAAACTTAAGTTTTCGTTAAGACCACTTAAAGTCACGACCTTAAGTGATAAAAGTGATTTGAAGGTACGTTTCGATCTATTTGAAAGATTAAATACTGGAGGCATTAAATTAACAGATCAAGAAATTAGAGCTTGTGTTTTTCGTGGTCAATTTAATGACTTTATCAATGATTTGGCGTCTAATGAACACTTCAATTCTGTTGTAAATTTACCAGTCGCTAAAAGCAATGATGGAACTAAGCATGAATTAATACTGAAGTTCTTTGCTTATAAAAATAATAGAAATAAGTTTGATCACAGCGTGGTTGGCTTTCTAAATGACTACATGGCAGAAGCAACTACGACCTTCAATTACAAGAAGAATAGAGCAACATTTGAAAAAACATTCGAAGTTTTAGCAGAGGAATTGCCTGATGGAATTAAAAGAGGTAACCGAAAAACCACACCTTATAATTTGTTCGAGGCCATTACAATAGGTGCTGCTGATGCACTAGAAGAGAAATTAGATATAAGAGGTAAGAACGTTTCAACGTGGATTGATGATGAAGAATTAACGAAGCTGACATCTAGCGCAACCAACTCTAGACCTAAACTAAAATCAAGAATTAGATATTGTTACGATAGGTTCAAGTAATATGTATCAGGCAGTCGAACTTGAGATTAGTGATAGACTGAAACAGACGAAAGAGATAATTAGTCATATATCTCATCTGGAAGCAACTAATCAGAATACTGACTTGATAAAAATTCAAAAAGGCTATCTCTTTGTCTCTTTGTATTCATCTGTTGAATATACCATTACAAATGTAGTTTCCAGGTTTCTTGAAACATTAAAGAATGAACAGTTAAAACCTATGGATTACAAAAAATATTTGTTATGTGCTGTTCTTGATAATAAATTTAACGCTTTAATTGGATGTAGTAAAAAGAAGGTTTGGGATAAAAAGAAGGAATTTTTTGATGCACTATTTTCACCAGATGCAGCTCAAATTAACGACTCTGTTTTCCCTACAGATGGAATTAATATCTCACAAAAGCAAATAGAAGACATTTGGAGTATTTTTCATCTTTCAGGTGATCCTATTCCAACTGGTTTTAATACATGGGTGTTAAATGAAATTAAAGAGCATAGAAATGCTATAGCGCATGGACGTGAGAAAGCCGCTAATATTGGAGGTCGCTATACAGCTTCTACTTTAAATCTTCGAGTTAATGATATTGAAAGCTTATGCTTTCATATTATTGAAGGCTTTAAAGAGTTATCAAACACTAAGTCCTATAAATATTCAAGTGCGGTATAGTGCTAACAAGGCGCTGCAGTTGACCAGTAATACGCCGCTCCGCTTTGTATTACAGTCAACTGAGCTAAAACGTTATGCGTTAAAAGAATAGGAGAAAAAACATGCCAATAAACATAGATAACTTAACATATGAGCAATTATTGAAATTAAACCATCAAGTTGTTGAGCGGTTAAAATTCATGGACAGCATGCACACTCACAATGAAATGATGCAATTCAGTCCAGGTGATAAAGTAACATTTGAACCACACAATAGAGAAAGACAAATAGGAACATTGGTAAAATTCAATAAAAAAACGGTTACAGTTTTAACCGAAGACGGCCAAAGCTGGAATGTAGCCCCACACCTTCTGAGTAAGGCAAATAAACAAAAATCAGAAACAAAAAAATCTAAAAAAGGTAAGGTGGTCAATATTCATGGTAAGCAATAAATCGCCTAATCGGATAGCCGGGGGTCTCTAACCCCCAGCCTCCACAACACCCTGCATGTGGGTCCGCACAGGGCGTTTCACTTGGAATGGTGAAGCTTGATCCATCCATCGCGTAGCGCATAAAATCCCTGAGATTTAAGATAGGCATTGGATAATGCCTGCTGTATCCCCAGAGTCTTAGAACTACGCCATGGGCCTTTGCTGGTAATGCCACACGCATCCGCTGATTGGATTCGAACACCGAGTTTCATCAGACTTCTTACTTTGGTGCGTGGCTTTCGCCACTGCCGCCAATAAGCCATTCTCACTCTACGCCGTATCCAGTGATCTAGATCGACACAGAGTTGATAACAGTTGGCGATACCAAAATATTTTATCCAGCCGCGTATAAACTGGCTGGACTTGAAGCGTTGGTATCTCTTTGATACTCCCCAGTTGCGATTTGTTAAACGCCGAATTTGCTGTTTGAACTTCATCAGTGTTTTCGGGTGCCATTGAATGCGTCCACCCCGGAAAGTAAATCCGAGAAATTTGCTTTCACTGGTTTTAACAACGTGGCTTTTGGTCGTGTTAACGACCAGCTTTAAACGGTTTTGCAGAAAACGACTGATACTGCATAGCGGGCAAATTGATGCCCACGTTTCTCTAGCTCTTTGTCTAACGGGTCGAGCATGATGTTCGCCAGCAGTGGCGATAAGGGGCCGCCCTGAGGAACGCCTTCCCAGCTTTCACTATAGAGCTGGTTATCGATAACCCCAGCTCGAAGATAGAGCTTGATCAATTTGAGTAAACGCTTGTCTTTGACTTTACGCCCAAGATATGTCATCAACAAATTATGATTCACCCGGTCGAAGAACTTCGACAGATCCACATCCACCGCAATGCGACGTCCTTCCTTGATAATGCTCTGCACCTGTTTAACCGCTTGTTGCCCATTACGCCCCGGACGAAAACCAAAACTATGGTCTGAGAATCCGGGGTCGAAAATAGGCGTAAGCACCTGAGCAATGGCTTGCTGGATCACACGGTCTATAACGGTTGGAATACCCAGTTGGCGGATACCACCATCTGGTTTATCAATTTCAACCCGTCTGACCGGTGAAGGTCGATACCTCCCTGTTTCCAGTTCGGTAACCACCCGTTTCCATTCGCCCGATTTTGCCCAGTCAGGGAACTCATCGATGGTCATCCCATCGACGCCAGCAGCCCCCTTATTGGCTCGAACTCGTTTCCATGCAGCTTGTAAATTAGCTCGCCGCAAGACTTGTTCGAATAGATTGTTGCTAAAGGCTGGTTTCAGATCACGACGCTGAGTCACGTCATTGCTGGTCGGCATTCGTGTGTTCAAGTGTGACAAGGCTCCTCGGCTTTGACTCCTGTGTCGCTCTACCTCCTCCATCCATGGAGTCGTCCTTTATTTCAAATGTTCAGGCCTTCACCCTGTCCCAACCATTACGATGGGCGTTTGGCTACTCGGTAACCGCTCCTGCGTTACTCTACCTCCTGCATCCATGCAGTCGTATGCCGTTTGCTGACTTCTGCTTAATCACGTTATGAATTACTCCATAGCGCGCTATCGGTTTCATCTGATTCGCTCATGCCGGTCGATGACACCGCCATGCCTGGACTTTTGTTCGACCAGTTGTCCTGTCTGGTATTTTTTTTCCGATCGCCTGTTAAGCAGATCTCCCCGAATAAGCGCATTAACTTTCCCTGCACAACTGCATCATTTACGGTGGCCGTTAGATCACATGGCTTTGTCGTCTTGTGCCAACTTGCCTCCAGCCTACGCCTCATATGATGTTCTTGTTCATCAGCTCGCAGTTTTGCGTCCGGCTTCCTCCAGACTTTTCCTCGCGGTTCAGCTCTTGCCATTCGCTAGTAGTTATCATCTAATACCAAAAGGTAAAGAGGGTGTTCTTTCTACAGAGGACTTTCACCTCATTAGTTAATGCCCATGTCGGGCGTACACAAGGCGCTGCAGTTGACCAGTAATACGCCGCTTCGCTTTGTATTGCGGTCAACTGAGCTAAATCGTTAGCTGTAATAGGAGATTTCGAGCATTGATCTCACAACTGCCAAAATGGGTAGAGTTTGGGGCTTTTATTCTGGCTTTGATTGCCGGTTATGTTAATGCCATTGGCCTGCTTGGTTTCGAACATCAATCAGTATCTCATTTGTCTGGCACTGCAACCTTACTTGGCACCGGAATCCTAAATTCTTCATCTACAAATGTCTTGCACTTATTAGGTGTGTTGTCGTCGTTTTTGGTTGGTGCTTCAATAACTGGGTTTTTATTACACGACTCAGCACTAAAGCTAGGCCGCCATTACGATACGGCATTATTTTTTGAGTCCATTTTATTGTGGGTATCTGCATGGCTTTTAATATCAGGCTCATTTTATGGTCATTTTTTCGCCTCAGCTGCCTGTGGTCTTCAAAATGCATTAGCAACAACCTACAGTGGTGCAGTCATTAGAACTACTCACGTTACAGGCATATTTACAGATTTAGGCATAATGATAGGCGCAATCTTACGAGGTGAGGCTCTTGATACGCGCAAGGCAAAACTTTTCTTTTTTATAATTACTGGTTTTATCTCTGGTGGTACGGCAGGTGCCATGTTTTATACTAAGTATCAATTTATGGCATTATTTATTCCTGCTTCCATATGTTTAGCAATATCGGTTACTTATCATGTTTATGCAAAAAATCACAGCTAACAAGTCAACGCACTCGGACGCAGCTACGCTGCGCCGGTGTTTGAGGCGTTAGTTTTTAAACAACCAAGGAAAAAATATGAACTGGAACATCTACCTCTCTGGTGAAATACATACCGACTGGAGAGAACAAATAAAAGAGGGTTGTGAGGCACTCAACTTGCCTGTCACTTTCAGCTCTGCTGTTACAGATCATGAAGCTAGCGACAGCGCAGGTGATTTACTGGGCGCAGAGGATAATAATTTTTGGCGTGATCATAAATCAGCAAAAGTTAACGCCATTAGAACTAAAACACTGATAGAGAATTGTGACGTGGCAATCGTTCGTTTTGGAGATAAGTATAAGCAGTGGAATGCCGCTTTTGATGCCGGAAGTTGTGCCGCACTAGGAAAATCTTATATCACCCTCCATGATGAAAACATCATTCACCCACTCAAAGAGGTCGATGCTTCGGCAATGGCATGGGCTAAAACGCCAGAGCAGGTGGTAGAGATTCTAAAATACCTTATTACCAAAGCATAAGAGCAAACCAATCTGAGCAAATGTACACCCACTCGGGCAAAAACAGGTTAATTTAAATGAGCAGCATAAAAACAGGCGAACTAGAAAAGGAGTGGGCGCTCCTTCAAAACCAGTTTGACAGTTATGAGAAGCTCTCTCTACTCATTAAACTGGCAAATATTGGCCTTTTAGCTGCCGCCTACTTTCTAAACAATATGTCCGTTTTTGTTCTCTTTTTGCTGCTAATTGTATGGATTCAGGATGCTATTTGGAAAACCTTTCAAGCCCGGATTGAGGCGCGGTTATTAGCGCTTGAAAACTATCTGCTTGTTAACCCAGCGCAAGAAAGTTGCGATGAAAATGCATACCAGTTTAATCGTCAATACCAAGAAAACCGCCCAGGAAATCTGGGGTTAATTCTTGAATATTTACAGCAAGCAGCTAGACCTACGGTCGCATTTCCCCACCTTTTACTTCTGCTCATGCTCAGCATTAATCTTCTATTTCAGGTTTAAACTGCTTGAATTTAATTCTAGCTCCGCAAGAAGTTAAAAAGCCTATTAAGTTAACCGCGCCCTTGCGGTCAGTTCTGCGTAACGGCTCAATTGGCTGATTATTTTGTGGTTAACAGAGTCTCGAGGAAACTTTCCATCAGGGCTATCTGCTCCCATCTCCTGCCCCGTTAGTAGGCACATCGCCTCGTCTACTGATTTGACGGTATAGATTGTGAACTTTCCATTCTTGACCGCTTCAACAACCTCACGCGTGAGCATTAAGTTGATTTGATTCGTTGCTGGAATAATGACACCTTGGGAGCCGGTTAGCCCTCGCGCCTTACAGATATCAAAAAAACCTTCAATCTTCTCATTGACTCCCCCCACCGCCTGAACCTCCCCAAGCTGGCTAACAGAGCCTGTTACTGCAATATCTTGGCGGAGTGGAACATCAACCAAAGCAGAGAGTAGCGCACACAGTTCCGCCAGTGAAGCACTGTCTCCATCAATAAAACCGTAAGATTGCTCGATTGCGATATGCGCCGCAATAGCGAGTGGAAAATCTTTCGCATACCGTCCACACAGGTAGCCCGAAAGCAACAAAACCCCTTTTGAGTGAACAGCCATACCCAGTTTCACTTCACGCTCAATATCTACAACACCACCCGTCCCTGGATGCACAGTCGCGGTGATTCTTAAGGGGCTACCAAATCGAGTTTCACCCACCTGAATAATCGACAAACCATTAATTTGCCCACTCGCGCTACCACTCGTCGCTATACGCATCGTTCCAGATAAAACATCTTCTAGAAGGCGGTCTCTAAGCCGAGCATTTCTCTGTTTACGGGCTTCAAGTGCTTTAATGATGTGCTCAACCCCTATCTTCTCCTCACCACCTTGAACCCTCTGGTGATTCGCCTCAATCACCATTTCCATTATCTGGTCAGTCTGGGCTGAGAGTTTAAGTTGGTGCTCTGCCATTCGGCAGCCATATTCAGCCATCAGAGCAATTGCAGCGGGAGTCAGTTCCGCAACGCCTGACTCTATCGTTTTTGAATGAAGAAAATAGGCAAACTGCTGAAGGTTTTCTGGACTTGCTTCGAAATCAGCACTGAAATCGACAAAAACCTGGAAGAGCTCATCAAAATCACGATCAAATTGTGCCAACAGATAATAGATATCACGCGAACCGATGAGTATAACTTTTACACTTAACGGAACAGGTTCTGGTTTTAAACTAAAGGAGCGGCCCAGAGCCGCATCACTCAAAGAGGTTTCGGTGGCTATTTTGCCTTCACGTAGCGCACGCTTCAGCGATTCCCACGTCATCTTGTCAGCCAAAACCTTTTCGATATCCAGTATCAGGTACCCTCCATTCGCATGATGTAAGGCGCCTGCAACGATGTTTTGGAAATTAACTGCCGCACCCTCTTTCTCTGGGGAAAAGTTTATTTGCCCAAATAAATTTGAGTAACTAGGGTTAGATTCACAAACCACCGGCAGGCCGGACTCCATACCAGATCGTACCAAAAGGTTTGGCCGGTATAACCCCTCTAGAAGCTGTCGGTTACTGCTCACCTGCTTCCCTGAAGCCTCCTCATCTGAGCTTCCAAAACATTCGCTAATAACTCTAGGCAAATGCCTCTTAATTTGGGCAAGATAAAATAAAACACCTGCCTCCCCCTGATAGGTTTGTTGCAGACTATCAAAAAGTGGTTTTAGCGATTGATTGATTGTTTGCTGATTTAGCTGGTTTAACTTCTCATTCAGATCCCTTTGCCACTGCGGGAGCTCTAGCAGTGCCTCGTTGAGCTGGCTTTCGAGCTTAATGACATTTTGGTGAAACAGCTCTCGTTCGGCCTCTTCCATTTGCGCGAAAGCCACTTCATCTGCCACCTCTCCATCAATAATTGGCGTAAAAGTAATTGCACTATTCTCACGAAATAGCGCAATCTTTTTAGACCCCGCTGAACGCTCAATAATCGCAACAGCTTTCTCGTAAGCATCATCATAGAGGCGCTGGAGTGCATTTTTTTTCTGTAAAAATGAGGGGTGTTCAAAGACAGCAGGAAAGGTTGCTAAAAGCGCTTCAATTAAGCGATCAATCTCTTTCAGCAATTTTTCCCCCTGTTTTTCAGGAAGACTGATACAACGAGGCTCGACAGGGTTATCAAAGTTGTTCACATAGAGCCAGTCGTCAGGTGTATTCGCATGAGCCGCGATTGGTTTTAGGTAGTTTGTTATGTATTGAGTTCGACCTGTGCCGGTCTCCCCAGCCACATAGAGGTTATAACCAGCCTCCTTAACACCAATACCAAATTCGAGCGCTTGAGTTGCTCTGGGCTGTCCTAATATTTGGCCAAATTCTGGAGATGAGATAAGCGGATCGAAGCCCAGTTGATCTGGGTGAATCTGTTTTGTTAGCTGCTCGGGAAGCAGCCTCTTTGCCGAGCCTAATTCTTTCATATCAGGATCCACCTGTTAGTTACAAATTAGTCACCCGCCCATACCGATCAGGAAGGATATTTTCTGATCGTATCACAACTCGTTATTGCGCTCCTGATCTGCTTATTGCTTTTGAAGCAGCAAGCATTTCATCATAGTATCTTAAATAACCCGTCCACTTATTGCCTCACTAGAGCTATTTGAAAACTTGGAAACAACTAAAGATAAATACCTAAATTATGATGAGCTGCCAACAACATGATTATCTGGAAATTGCCTGCCTCTACAACTTACCCATTAAGCTCTACTTAAAATCAGGAGCGACGTATAAAGGGGCGGCTATTGATACTCGATGGAATGCAAACCGAGAAGAGTGCATGGTCATATCAGTTGAGAATGAACAGATCTCAATTGCTTTAGATGCAATCTGCAAAATGGAGGCTCTGACCAAAAACCGCCATTTTGACGTAATTACTTTTGACCAAACAATCTAGAGTTCTTTTCTGAGGAAAACCCACTCTTTGTGTGATGACTCTTCTGCCGAAAAGGCATAGCCTGCTGAATCAAATTCTTTAAGTTGCTCAGGGGATTCTATCTGATTTTTTATGATGTACGCTGCCATCAAACCACGCGCTTTTTTTGCATAAAAACTGATGACTTTGTATTTACCATTTTTCCAATCTTTAAACACTGGCGTAATCACTTCACCGTTTAAAAGCTTGGGTTTAACCGCTTTAAAATATTCATTAGAGGCAAGGTTAACCAAAACAGGGGATTTCTGTTCTACGATTTCCTGATTAAGCTTTTCTGTAATTTTACTGCCCCAAAATTCATAGAGATTTTTACCCCGCAGGTTGCTAAAGCGAGTCCCCATCTCCAAACGATAAGGCTGTATCAGATCTAATGGCTTGAGTAGCCCATAAAGGCCGGACAAGATCCGTAAATGTTGATTTGCCCACGCGAGATCAGCCTCTGAAAGGGTTTCTGCCGCTAATCCTTCGTAAACATCCCCATTAAAAGCGAGTAGCGCCTGCTTGCTATTTTCTGGTGTAAAAGGTCTTTGCCATTCAAGAAAGCGATTACTGTTTAAGGTGGCCAGCTTTTCACTAACACTCATTAACGACGAGATGTCTGATGGCTCAAGAACTTTTAATTGGCCAATCAGCTCTTCCGATTCATCAAGAAACACCGGCTGATTAAATAATTCTGTTTTTGCCGGTGATTCAAAATCGAGTGTTTTTGCAGGGGAAAGAACTAAAAGCATATTTGATTTACCGAATCACTGCCCGCTATATATAGGACTGCTTAATTAACTCACTTGGGATTTTATCTTTAATCTGCTCATGCAGTTCTGGCAGCAAAGACCAATGGACACCATGTTTATAGTGATGTGCCGTGTGGTAGCCCAGATTCCCCGTCGTTAGATTATAAAAACTGTTGAGATTATTCCTAGATGCCTCAAATTTATTTTTGGTATCCAAGTCAGAATGGTGATGGTAGGTGGCCCATGATGTTAGTAGTAGGCTGCATATCATCGGCAAAACAAACAAAAACAGTGCGGGCAGCGGCTTAAGCCAAACGAGAAAGGCAACAATCGCAAAAGTTATCACTGTAAAGAAGATAAACTTCTTCTGGAACTTGGGAAACCTTTGGCCCACTTTAAAACCGCGTGGGTAAGCTGTAAGAGCAACATTTAGTGTGTACTCAATCATTCCCATTTTCTCACCCGACTCCCTTTGCCAGCGGCTCTCATCCTTACTCTGGTCCAGGTAATTTTTATGATGCCCGAAAACATGGTGGAGCAACCATAAGTTGGTTGTTACGCCCGTATGCAATGCATAGAAAAATTCTAGCAAATGATTCAAGGGGCTTTGGTTAAAGGTTGGCGTGTGCTGATGGTGATGGTTCCAAGCACAGACCTTACCTTTTGGTATGATCATCAATACCCAGTAAGCAGCTAACACCCACGTTGTTTCAACGCTAAAATAGAGGAGAAAATCGATGCCGCTTACGGCAAGAATAATAGCGACAGGGAGCTGATCAGCACGATATTTAAACACAGAAGATAATCCTTATATTTACCAGCCGGTAATGATAACGGAATTCTTGCAAAATAGCGTTTAGTTCAAACGAGCGGCTAAATATTCGCATCAATTAGATCGTTTATAATGTGGAGCACATTCAGTTACAAATCCCTCATCCAATATAGGTCTCTTTAACTATGGACACCAAAAAGTATTTTTATCGCACCGCTGTTTTTACGCGGAAAGACAACCAAGTCGCTCTAGCGGATATTAATAATCCAGATGAAATCACCGCTTTGGAAGATTGGCTTGCCGTTGTTGTCTCGCTGGCAGATGGCCAACACACCATCCAGGAGCTAATCGCATTTATGAGCCGTCAGTACCCTCAAGCACCTGCCAATTTAGCCAAGACATTAGGCTCTGTTATTGAGCGACTGCAAGAGGGAAAAATTATTCAGTTAAGCGATCAAGCCGTAGAGCTCCCCTATTACCTTGCCTCTCCTATCGAAGAGCTAGATATCGATAAAGCAAAAAAGCTCATAAAAGAAGATGGCTACGCTCTGCATTAGAGGCAATCCAATATGAAATACCGCAAATTAGGCCAAACCGATCTTGAAATTAGCCTTATCGGACTGGGCACAATGACTTGGGGTCTGCAAAACAGTGAGCCGGAAGGCTTCGAACAGATGGACTACGCGCTAGCACAGGGAGTCAATTTTTTTGATACCGCTGAAATGTACGCCATCCCGCCCAGTGCAAAAACTTACGGCACGACAGAGACCATTATCGGCAACTGGTTTGCCGCCCGAAAGAACCGCGAAAAAGTTATCCTCGCTTCAAAAATAGCGGGGCCAGGACTGGGTTGGATTCGTGGCGGCCAAAATAAAATTGACCGCAAAAATATTGTTCAAGCTGTTGAAAGCAGTCTTAAGCGGTTACAAACCGACTACATAGACCTCTATCAACTGCACTGGCCAAATCGCGGCTCTTATCATTTTGGCCAAGTTTGGGATTACGCACCAAACTTTGACCCGCAAGAGATCGAAGATAACTTTCTGGAAGTTTTACAAACAATGGCAGAATTGATCCAGGCTGGAAAAATTCGCCATATCGGCCTTTCAAACGAAACTGCTTGGGGAACGGCTAAATGGTTACAGTTAGCTAAGCAACATAACCTGCCGCGCATGGCTTCGATTCAAAATGAATACTCACTAGTTTGCCGCCACTTTGAACCTGATTTGAGCGAGCTATCGCTGCATGAAGAGTGTGGGCTTCTCGCTTGGTCACCGCTCACGCGTGGTATGCTCAGTGGTAAATACCTTGATGGGAAACGGCCAGAGGGGGCACGCCTGACAATCGAAACGCGCCATGAGCACCGCGCTTGCCCTCAAACAGACTCTGCAATTCAGGCCTATCTTGACTTGGCAAGGCAGCATAATCTGGATGTGTGTAAAATGGCGATCGCTTTTGTAAACAGTCGCCCTTTCACCACCTCTACACTCATTGGCGCGACGAGTATGGAACAGCTTAAAACTAATATCGACGCCATTAGTCTCGAACTATCTCCAGAAGTTCTTGAAGGAATCGCTGAGATCAGAGCGCTTCACCCAATGCCCTTTTAATTCTTTATAAAACAAACTTCATGAAAAAAACGATTACAAATAAGAAATATGATTTCCAAGTCGTACAAGATAGCGAAACATGGCGTACTGACATTATCCGAAGAGTCACCTCAAAAAGATCAATGGTTTCAAAAAGCCAAGATGGCTTTGCCTCAGAAGATGAAGCAAAAAAATGGGGTAAAGAGGAACTAGCCGTTTTTCTAAAAAAGCTAGAAGAACAGAACAAACGCCGTAACGAACAGAGACAGTCTTAAAAGAACAGCGTAAACCAATGGTTCTCTAAAAGTCTCGGCGATGGCATGTTGGCCTATGGCTACTCGCCGAGATTGAAGCGCCCTTTCAATACCCCCCTCTTTCTCCTTAGCGCTCTCCTTCCATTAGCGGAACATGTTAAACTCAAATTCCACAGTAATTTGATATGGAATTAAATGACGACCAATTTAGATGGCCTACAGTTCGACAACCGCTTCTTTAACGAACTTCCTGCTGACCCAGAACCGGAAAACTTTCGTCGCCAAGTGGAAGCAGCTTGCTATTCAACCGCAAAACCCACGGCCACACGATCGCCTCAATTAGTCGCCTATTCAAAAGAGGTTGCAGCGCTCATCGGGCTTGACGAAAAAAGCTGCCAATCTGAGCAATTTACCAAGCTATTTAGCGGTAACACTCTTTTGGATGGTATGCAGACCTATGCGCAATGCTACGGAGGCCATCAATTTGGCAACTGGGCAGGCCAACTTGGTGATGGTCGTGCAATCAATCTTGGCGAAGTGGTTAATTCACAAGGTGAACATTGGACACTTCAACTCAAAGGCGCCGGACCCACCCCCTATTCGCGTAGCGCTGATGGTCTGGCCGTATTAAGGTCATCTGTTAGAGAGTTTTTATGCAGCGAAGCGATGTTTCACCTAGGTGTTCCAACGACTCGTGCTTTAAGCCTAACTCTAACCGGGGACCAAGTTGTTCGAGATATGTTTTACGATGGCCGCGCGAAACAAGAGCCAGGCGCAGTGGTCTGCCGCGTTGCCCCTTCATTCACGCGCTTTGGTAACTTCCAGTTGCCCGCCTCACGCGGAGACACTGCACTTTTGAAGCAACTGGTCGATTTCACCATTCGCAGCGATTTTCCACACCTTGGTGAGCCAAATAAGAGCTGCTATCTTGCCTGGTTTAAAGAGGTCTGCCAAAAGACAGCCGAGATGATTATCCACTGGCAGCGGGTCGGTTTTGTTCATGGCGTAATGAATACCGATAACATGTCGATATTGGGCCTAACAATCGACTATGGCCCTTACGGTTGGCTAGAAGATTACGATCCAGACTGGACACCCAACACGACCGATGCTGGCGGGCGCCGTTACCGCTTTTCTCATCAACCACAAATCGCACAATGGAATCTTGTGCAGTTAGCAAACGCGATCTACCCACTGATTGACGAGGCAGAGCCATTGCAAGCTTCACTCGCCTTTTATGTCGACTGTTTTGACCGAGGCTGGTACGAGATGATGGCAAGCAAACTGGGGCTAACAGCCTATCAAGGTGAAAGTGATAAACAGCTCATAAGCGAGCTTCTTGAGCTGTTAAAGTTGACCGAAACCGATATGACAATCTTTTTTAGAAAGCTGGCGGATATCGACTGCCTTGATCCTTCTCTAGCCCAGGCAAGCGGCAAACAGCTCATCGCCCCGCTACTTGAGGCTTATTACCAACCCGATGCGCTAACCGATAGCATCATAGAGAGTACCGCAGCGTGGTTGCATCGTTATATTGACCGGGTGCGCGTTGAAAAAGCCGATTACCCAGCGCGCCGCAAGCTAATGAATAGCGTCAATCCAAAGTATGTTCTACGTAATTACATGGCACAATTAGCCATTGATAAAGCTGAACAGGAAGATTTTTCGGTGGTAACTGAGCTTTTGGAATTATTACGACACCCTTATGATGATCAACCAGAGCAGGAGCAGTGGGCGGCAAAACGACCTGATTGGGCAAGAGATCGCGCTGGTTGCTCAATGCTATCGTGTAGCTCGTAGCCATGAGCGATGAAATAAAAAGAGTCACCGTCTGGGGTGGCTGGTTGCGTCTCAGCCACCTACTGATCGGCCTGCCGACACTTATGCTGCTTGCAACCGGCAAATTAATTCAAAACAGCCCGATGCTAGCAACAGATGCAGCGGATATTCATTATTATGCTGCTGGGTTTATGGCAATAGGTCTACTAATACGAGTTGTCCTGATGTTTATTGGACAAGCCAATGAGCGGATCGGCAACTTGATACCCAAAGCCAGCGAACTCCGTCTGATTGGCGAAACAGCGCGCTTTTATGCATTACTCGGCAAAGCACCACTGCCCCGCTGGTATGCACAAAACCCGCTCTGGAAGCCGATCTACTTAGCCGTTTACCTAATTCTGCTCCTACAAATAGCCACCGGCCTATTAATACCAAAAGATGCGCTGTTTATGGGGTTTTACACCCCATCCGTTCACCTCTTCTGGGCAGACCTACTACTCCTCTTCACGCTACTCCATATTGTTTGCGTGGTCTGGCATGACTACAAAGGAGGCGGAAGCGATATCTCAGCAATCATAAATGGCGTTAAAACGTTCACCATTGACCGGCCTGCCTCCAACCAAAACGGTGAGCCGCCTATTAATTTCAAACCACTAAAATCGCCCTATGCTGATAAAAAGTAGGAGGCGTTCCTTCGTAAAAACGTAGAGATAAGAATCACCACATCAAATCATCCGGTATTTGATAATCGGCATACGGATCATCCTCTTCAACCGCTGCTTCCGGCTCTATCCGAATCACCATATCGGCCAAACGGCTTTCGATTTTCTCTGCCATTTTATCGGGCACTAACCGGTAAGCGCTATCAATAACTGCAATCGCCAAATGACCACGTATCAACTGTTTCTGCTGCTCATCCGTAACGTATAGCTTTTTAACCTTCTTGTTATGCTCAAAGTGATAAGCCACTTCCGCCTCGTTAGGAATCTCAACCGATTGAGTCAATATCATCTGCCGCACATCCGCCAAAATCTCTTTTTCTTGGCGCTCTGCATTGCGTAGTCGATTCAGCTCTAGATCCCGCTGCTTTTTTTCGCGTTTTGACTGCTCTAGTTTCTGCTGAATCTCTTTGGGCACCGCTTTTGCACCGGTCTTTCTAGCCTGTTTAGCTTTTGTCGCATCTTGACGTTTATCGTGTTTTGCTTTCTTAGACCTCTTCTTATCGGCAACACCGATATTAAGAAGCTGATCCTGTAATGAACCGGCCATTTCTATCTCTTATCTCTGTCTGAATTTGGCCGAACTATAGCACAGCCTGTTTATTGTCTGTGCTCGTGCTTGCAAGAGAATTTCTGAAAAAGGCTCTCTGGATCAGAGCTCACTTAATATAAATCAAGCAAAGCGCATTATTTCTTAAATAATCAAACGTATTTGCCGCTATAGCTTAAACAGTAAGTTAAATAGGCCGCTGTGGCTTTGATTGCCAACAGATTACTTACGAATAGATTAACTATAAAAACTAAATTTTAAATAAGGCGTGTACTGTGAGCTCAGACAAAAATTTTTCCATAAAAAATCTACCCATACAGCTAAAAATCCTCTGCTCAATAGCCTTTATTTATCTGACTGCTCTGGCCATATCTACATTTTTTTCGGCTACGCAACAAAAACAGACAATGCTTGAGGTCGCTGAACATCAAGCCTTTAGCACAACCCATAACTATTTTGATAACGTCAATACGATGATGCTGACGGGTACCATCGGTAACCGTAAAATTATCCGTGAAAAAATGCTTCAAGAGCCTGAGATACTCGCGCTTAAACTGATGAGATCAGATGCTCTAATAAAAACCTTTGGTCCTGGTTTCGATGACGAAAGGGCTGAAGATGAGCGCGATCAGAAGGCATTGCAAGGTGAGCCGCAACACTGGGTTGAGAACCGGCCAGAGGGTCGCGTTTTAACCGTTATTCAGCCTTTTCAAGCCACGCGCAACACTCGGGGTTCAAATTGTATGCAGTGCCATATGGTTCCTGAAAATACCGTTTTAGGCGCCGTGCGCGTCAGTTACTCTCTTAGCGAGCTAGATCGATCTGTCGATAACGCCACATGGGGATCAATCGCCATCAATGCAACAATTTTTGCACTAGGCATATTCCTTGTCGCCGGCATTATTAAACATATTGTTGTCACTCCAATTAATGCGTTACGCACCAGCATGACCGATCTCCAGAGTGATTCTGATTTGACCCGCAGGCTAGAGGTTTCGTCACGAGATGAACTAGGGCAAGTGGCCAATGCCTTCAACCACATGCTGGAGATGTTTCAAGATATAGTTGGACGCATCTCTTCTTCAACACAAAACCTGGAGCAAGCGGCCACTCATACGGCCTCTATTGCAGAGCAAACTCATGCTGACGTTAATCATCAACAACGGGAGGCTGAACTGGTTTCTCAGGTCATGCAGGAGCTAACAAATCTTGTTAATAATGTTGCAATCCACACCACCTCAACGGTTGAAAAAGCACGTGAAGCCGACCTAGAAGCTGACCAGGGCAACCTCGTTATGCAAGAAACCGTCTCAAGCCTCAGCACTCTGGTTGATGAAGTAGAAAAGGCGGCGACAACCATCTCAGAACTCGAGAGGGCCAGCGCAGATATCAGCACAATACTAGACTCCATTAAAGGGATATCTGACCAGACAAATTTACTGGCACTTAATGCGGCAATCGAAGCAGCTCGAGCAGGAGAACATGGCCGAGGCTTTGCTGTTGTTGCTGATGAGGTTCGAACCCTTGCAGGAAGAACAGATCAGTCAACTCAGGAAATCAGCACAATGATTGAGACTTTTCGCAATGATGCACAACTGGCTGTTAAAGTAATGAGTGGAGGCCGATCTCACGTACACAGCAGTATTGATAAAGCCAATATTATGAGTGAACGATTAGCTACAATTCGCGAATCTATTAATGAAATAACACAAATGAATTCGCAAATTTCTGGCATTGCAGAGCAACAAAGCGTTGTTGCCGAGAAAAGCAATCAGAGTATAGAATCCATTAATTCTATTTCACATAAAACTGCTCAAGGCGCTAGCGAAACAGCCACCGCCAGTGAGAAAATAACAGCTCTATCTCAGGAATTACGTGCTCTAGTCAATAAATTCACCATTTAATAGTGAAATATCGGCTTAAGAACGAGATAATGCACGTTTACCATTCAAAATAGAAACAGCGAGCATTATTAATGAAAATCCAAGAAAACGCCGTCGTCGGCATGCACTACACCCTTAAGAATAGCGATGGAGAGGTTATTGACTCATCAGAGGGCGGCGATGTCCTAAGTTATTTGCAAGGTGCTGGCAACATTATTACTGGCCTTGAAAAGGCACTTGAAGGCAAAGAGAAAGGCGATAAAATCGATGTTTCCATTGAACCTGAAGAAGGCTATGGACCGCACCGTGAAGAGCTAATCCAAGAGGCACCTGTCAGCGCATTCCAAGGCGTTGATAACCTCGAAGTTGGCATGGGTTTCCAAGCAGAAACAGAGCAAGGCCCCATCCCTGTTAGAATCACAGCGATTGAAGGCGAAACTGTGACTGTTGATGGCAACCACGAGCTAGCTGGCGAGAAACTTTTCTTTTCTGTGAGCATCGAAGAGGTTCGTGAAGCAACTGAAGATGAGCTTGCTCATGGCCACATTCATGGTGAAGGTTGTAACCACGACCACTAAACACAAAGAGCGGGCAACCTTTGAACTAGAGTTGTCCGCTCTCTTGTCATGACCCCTTCGTTTTGGGAATCAGGGCAAACTCACCTGTCTGACCAAGATCCGGTCATGGCAAAACTGATCAAGCGCCATCCAAACGACAAACTCCGCAACCGGGGGGATTCACTTCAAACTCTGCTCCGGGCTATCGTAGGCCAGCAGATTTCAGTTAAAGCTGCAGATAGTGTCTGGCTAAAGCTGGAAAGTGTCTCGGGTGAAATCAATCTCGATTCGCTTCTTAAACTCGACCACGAACAACTCAGAAACGCCGGCCTTTCAAGGCAAAAAGCTAGCTATATCCAGAATATTGTTACCTTTTATGGTGAAAACAGTATTACCGATGGCTACTGGAAGAACCAGAGCTACGAAAAAAGTTATAAAGAGCTGATTACGATCAAAGGGGTTGGTCGCTGGACAATCGAAATGTTCGCCATCTTTTATCTCCACGAACCAGATATTTTCTCTGTTGGTGATATCGGAATTCAAAAAGCGATTAACCAGCTCTATTTTAATGGGCAACCGCAATCAAAAGAGGCACTAGAGCAGTTTTCCCAACAATGGAGACCCTATCGAACCGTTGCGCTCTGGTATCTTTGGCGCCATATAGATCCAGAACCGGTTAATTATTAGCTTTTTTATGAAACAGATCCTTATCACTCTTTTTTGTGGATTGCTCATGAATCACCCCAACAGCTTCGCGCAAAATAAAATGCTTAAAGCTTGTCCCGATAGCCCAAACTGCGTTTCCAGCCTTGCTAACGGTTCACATGCTATCGAGCCATTTATTCTGGCTGCTAATCCTATGGAAGGCTGGCAGAAAGTCATATCCACTCTTTCCAAGATGGAGAGAATAAAGGTCATTCACTCCAGTGAGGAAACAATTCACGCTGAAGCGACAAGCCTCATTTTTCGCTTTGTAGATGATATCGACCTTGTTTTTAACAAAGAAGAAAAGCGCATCGACATTCGTTCTGCGTCACGAATCGGATATTCAGACTTCGGAGCAAATCGAAAACGGCTGGAACAACTGAGAAGTCTTCTTCAAAAAGAAGGCATCACTCTATAACATCTTTATAGAAAATTTGTTTTATCTAGAGCTAATTTGAGAGTTCCAAAGCCTTTTTCCTCCTTGAAAAAATCACAAAAATACCCCTCAAAAAATATTGACTTCCAGAAAGATACTGTGTGGGTTTTTGAGAAAAAACAATCTTGGCAGGGGGAGTCAGTACAATGAAAATGCATTTTCTAACGTTAACAGGGGTAGGGGCAGCACTTCTAAGTTCAGGAGTAGCCTTTGCAGATTTTGAGGCACCACCCCGACAGGTAACGATTGACGCACGTATTCTTGAAATACCGGAGCAACGCCCCTGGGATGCCTCCGTTCGCCTGTTTTATGGCAAAGATAGCAATGTAGCCCTTGTGCCTGAATTTTCGGTTTATAACGGAGATAAAAGCAGCCATTTTTTTGGGGCCACTCTAAATGCCGAATACAGAGTATTGCAGACAACTGACTGGACAGCTGGTGCCTCTTTGGTCGTTGATCGAGTGGAGTATTCAGAAGGGAAAGGGGCCAGTCAAACCGATTCACCTGATGAATATAACTTGAACACATTTACCCCCACTGTATTTGTCAAGCGCCGACTGTCGATAGCGGGAATGCCAACACAACTCAGCGCTTCCTATGGGCGCCGCAAAGAAAGGCTTGAGTTATCAGGCCTTGACTCCACAACCAGTCTTCTTAACTTTGGGATACAGCTCAAACCACACTCGAATTTAGTTTTAGGACTAAACCTTGATCGCGCCAACTCAAACTTTAAGGAGTCGCGCCTTGCCCCTCTTCTGGACAGCCGAGATGGCCATTACAAATCCTATGCTCTGTCCGCAAAATATTTTTCCAACGACAAACAGCGCAATATTGCGCTGACCTATCGCAATGGAGAAAACAATACAGATGGCAGCAACTTTGAATATAACTTCCACTCCTGGGGAGTGAGAGCGGAAACGCATGTCACGGGTCCATTCTGGCTAGCTGCCGGCTATTACATGGAAGATCGCAGCTACCACAACGGCTTTACCGCTGGGTTTGTTCCCTCTCCTGGCAGAACCCAACAAGATACCAACGAGCTTGAAATACAAATCTTATGGCAAATATCGAATGATATCGTTGCCGATTTCTTCTATACCGATGTGGAATATGACCCAAATTCAGGACAACCTATATTTGAGATTGATAGAGAAATATTGGGTTTTGGCGTTACGTATAACTTCTAAGGAACATTGCAATGAAAAGTTTAATCCAATGGCAGTTAAAAACCACCATTCTCATAATTAGCCTTGCAGCATTGGGGGGTTGTGGAACAAGTTTCGAATCATTTATAGGAGGCCCAGCAGAGACATATCCATCGTTCCCTGATTCACCAGGTAGAAACGGAACGGGTTGGGAAACAAGCAGTGATTGATAAAGCTCCGGTTAAACAAACAGTGAAAGGCTTTTAACGGGAATAACTAAATTTAGAGCAACCAAAATGAAATCTGCGCTCAACAGAAGCTTTGCAGCAATACTATTATGCATTATTTTTTCTGCGCTTAGCGGGTGCGCGTCTTCCCAGCCTGATTATGAGCCAGGATTTCCAACTAATCCCAGAGGAAGTGGTGGTGGTTGGGAAACGGGATCGGATTAACTAAAAGTGTATTTAGGTTATTAAAATATTCATTTATAGCCTCTTAGTGCACAATTGATTCTCTCTGCTATTCTTCTGGAACAGCCATTTATCACTTTCCAGTAGGATTACAATATGAACATCGAATCAATCATGCTCACAAACATTAAAACCATCGGCATGGATCACACGCTTGCCGAGGTTAAAGAGCTGCTTGAGGAGAGTGGACTTCACCACATCATGGTTGTTGATGAAGATTACACACTGCTTGGGGTGATTTCTGACCGAGATGTTATTGCTTCAGTCAGCCAAAATATTGGCACCATCAATGAAAACAACAAAGACCGCGAGACCCTCAAAAAGAAAGCGCATCAGATTATGACGCGTAACCCTGTCACAATTAGCAAAGGGACATCCGTTCCAGCTGCCGCTCATCGAATACTAACAACACCCGGCTCTTGCCTGCCAGTGGTCGATTCAAACAACAGGGCAATCGGTTTTGTCAGCTGGAAAGAGGTAATGGCAAAACTAATAGATATAACTGTTTCTCGATCTGCTTAAAAGCACATCCCCACCACCCCTCTTTCCCAAAGGGGAAGGCTAAGCAGATAAGTCTCAGCGAGTTAAGCGCATATAAAGCTGTGTTAATTTAGCAGGCAATTCCTGCGCATGCCTAACCAAGATATAACTATTTTTACCAAACAGATAAGGAAGATATTCCTCCGCTTTTTCATCGATAGTGATACAAAACGGTTGCAGCCCTTTTTGCTCAGCTTCCAAGATCGCTTGTCGCGTATCTTCTATTCCATAACGCCCTTCATACTTATCGAGATCATTAGGCTTACCATCCGTAAGGATGAGTAGTAATTTCTGACTAGTTTCCTCTTGCTCCAGAAGTTGACTCGCATACCGGATCGCCGTCCCCATGCGCGTGTAATAACCTGGACGAACGGTATCAATATGGCCTCGCACCTCATCACTGTATTTTTCGCTAAAGGTTTTTATCTTATAAAAACGGACATGATTACGGTTACGAGATGAAAAACCATGCAGCGCGAACCGGTCTCCGATCACACTTAACGCCTCAGCAAAGAGATAAAGGGAATCACGAATCACATCGATAACACGCGAGTGATTGTTAACGTGCGCGTCGGTTGAAAGTGATAGGTCTGCGAGCAGAAGACAAGAGAGGTCTCGACTCTGCGTTTGCAAATCCCGATAGACCGGCACATCGCTATTCACATGACCGTGCTTACGGTCAGCTAGAAAATTTATATAGCTCTCTAGGTCAATCTCTGTCCCTTCACTCTGACGACTGACCCAATGTCTTTGCGGGTGTAGAATTTCAAACTGACGGCGAATCTTCCTGGCTTGTGATTTTAACCGTTGAGGAAGCTCACAAGCCTCGGCATCCTTTGATTCCATTGGGATAATCCGACAGTGATCTTTTTGTAGCCGCTGTTTTTTATAATCCCACTCGTCTATTGCAATCCCCGCTCCCAATACAATGTCATCGTACTGGCTCGAGGGCAGGTCAAGATCTAGCTTGATCTTGCCAGCGGTTGTTTCGCTATCTTGAGATACGGTGATGTTATCCATATCTTCCGCGGTTTGCATAGCATCATCATCGTCATCCTCCGTACTGGTGCGGTCCACTTTTGTATATTCGGACCAACTCCAAAGGCTTTCAAGACGGAAGCTCATCAAACCATCTTTACCTTCAGGCGTTTCAGTTCGATTCGCTTTTTTACGTTTCTGCTGCTTTTTCTGCTCTTCTTTTGAATCAGCCGCCTCTGGGTCATCCGGGTCTTCAGGCGCATTACGGTTATTCATCTCTTCCACGGGTGGAGAAGGATGCAACCAAAGTGATACCGGTTGTGGAGGTCTCTTGGCGTACTCCAGACGAATTTTCTCTGCTGGATTTAGAAGTGCCGTACGGATCAGCTTTTCTTGCTTTGCTTCGCGCTCGGGCAGACTTGCAGGGTCTGGGCGTTGTTGAAGGTGCGCTTTTAGCAGCAATTGATAACGGCCCTTTAGACCGGGCCATATCTCCAACGTTTTGGCTGTGCGTAATTGATTACGACTAATCCAGTCACCCTTTTTGACCTCAACAACCGATAACGCAGTCAGCCATAAATAAAGATCTAAATTAAGCTGTTTATTAGGAAATAGCGCGATACTCTCGGGTAGCCTTAGCGTCTCCTCATCCCGCCATGCGTATTGTGTTTTATCTCCAATTCCCGCGATACGTTGCAATATCGTCCGTTTTGCATGCACCTCTGAGTCGGTCGCACTTTCAACATTCAAACCACCTTCACCACCTAATGCACGAAAAAAAATACCCGCTGTATGACGAACATCGCTCAAATAGACTATCGCCTCAGGATAATGCTTTCCAGCCTTCTGGGTAATAAAGTGGTGCCATTTTGAGCCGACAAGTTCCTCTAACATCGTCTAATTACCGACAAATGGTGACCAATCTGGTGGCAACCAAAGCATCATAAAAAGACAAAATAGAGCCACACCGATAAACCAGTAGATAAAGCTCTTTTGACGCTGTTGAGCATGTTTCGGTGGCAGTGGAATACCGCAATGCGGGCAGATTTGATCATCCTCGCTCACTTCGTGCCCACAATGCTTGCAGTTTAGGTGGCTCATTGCTCAGGGCTCTACTCTGTAACGGGGATTTTGGCCTTAACCACTTCCATCAAAGCCGAAACGGTCTCCTCATCATCACTCAATGGCTCAACAATGGCGGCTCTGCAAGCTTCTACCGGATTGAGCCCCGATTTAATCAAGGTTGCTGCATAAACCAATAGCCGCGTTGAGGCGGACTCCTCCAAATCATGATCTTTTAAAACACGCAAAGCATGCGCCAGCTCAACCAATTGAGTGGAAATAGCCAGATCAATGCCGGTCTCTTTCTCGACAATCCCTGCTTCTGTCTTACTGTCTGGATAGTCAAAACGGGTTGAGACAAAGCGTTGCCGCGTTGAAGGTTTCATTCCTTTCAACAGGTTCTGATAGCCCGGATTATAGGAGACGACCAACATAAATTCTGGTGGTGCCTTGAGCAATTCTCCCGTCCGTTCAATGGGTAACAGACGGCGATCATCTGAAAGTGGATGTAGAACAACCGTTGTGTCTTTACGCGCCTCAACCATCTCGTCTAAATAGCAGATTGCCCCCTCTCGCACCGCTTTGGTCAGTGGGCCATCGTGCCAGTAAGTTTCGCCATCTCCAATCAGGTGGCGGCCCACCAGATCAGCCGCAGTCAAATCATCATGACAGGCAACCGTATAGAGAGGACGACCCAGTTTCGCCGCCATATGCTCAATAAAACGGGTTTTCCCGCAACCGGTTGGCCCTTTTATCAACAGAGGAAGTCGGTTCTTGTATGCCTGCTCAAACAGCTCAACCTCATTATGCTGTGGCTGATAAAAAGGAATTTCTTCGTTTTCTTCACTCATAATTAAATCCTGTTTTAAAAACCGTTTAAAGGCTCACTAGATAAGCAATTCCTATGCTCAAACAGACTACCGATAACCAGCCATACATAATGGCGCGCCATAAAAAAGAGACGCCCCTTAACTCCATAAAATCACGAATAATAAGGACAGCTTTAATTGCCGCAGCCAAGAGTAAAATCATCACCGACACAACACCGCCAGAACCAACCTCTCCGACAAAATAAGAGCAGAGTGTCAGCAGCATCATAACCACCCAAATCAGATGAATGTTGTAGGTTATTTTCATCTGATGATATAGACCAATGGAAAGAGAATAATCCAGACCAAATCAACCATATGCCAATAAGAGGCACCTGTTTCCACACCCGTATGATTGTCGGCGCTATAGGCTCCGCGCTTCGCCTTGATCACCACCGCAAGCAGTATCAACATGCCCAACACGACATGCAGAAAATGAAACATCGTTAGTGAGAGGTAAAACATATAAAACGTGTTCGTACCCAGCCCAATACCTGCTGAAAACTTATCGGAATATTCCACTGCTTTCAGAATTAGAAACCCCGTACCACCCGCCAATCCCGCATAAAGCCAATAAACGCAACGGTTCACGTCATCACCTCTAATCGCATGAACAGCTCGCACAACAAAGTAGCTGGAACTGATCAACAGTAATGTATTTGCCATCCCCAACTCACGATTGAGCGTCAGCTGATATTCATTAAATAGCTCAATATTCTGACTACGCATCACCGCATAGACAATAAAAAAGATGCCAAAAACCAGCAATTCCATAAAGATAAAGAACCAGATTGCTAAATCACCAGGTAGTAATTTTGGTTCCGTTTCAGAGAGTTGGACAGACACAGCTTTATCTTAATTTCTTGCCCGACCAAGAGCGCACCAGCGCCCATGTCGCAACAAGAATAAAAAGGGCATGTGCCGTTACAAAATAGGAAAGCATGTAAATCCAGCTCATGTGAGATTCAAAACCACCCATAACAACCATTAAGCCACTTACTAGCAACAATGCGACTGCTGCGAGCAGGTTGATCTTTATACCGATCACTGCATAGTAGCGGTCAATCGTATCGGGAGCCGTTTTCTTATAGAGGAGCAGCAAGATGATAAAACCGATCACCGGTAACACCGTCAAATTCGACAAAGAGACTAAAGAGGCACGTGATGCGCGCTTTAGCTGAACCTCATCTACCTCCATCTTCACCCCTCAATTCAAACAATAATATTACTGAAAAGAGGCCACCATATAGGTGACCTCCTTTTGATAAAGCCTAGTAAACACTAGCTCTACACCCACAGGGCATAAGTTTCGTAAAAGCGGAAGATAAAAACATTCCGCTTAACTCAGCTTTATTCCTCTACAAATTCAACCTCTTTACCTTTTGCAAAGAAGCTGTAAATGTATAAAAACAACCCTAACAAGAAGACAACACCTGCTGCTTCACGTAGCCAGTACCAAGTTGCCAACTGCTCTTGCACCACCATGAATGATTGAGGCTCATCTGAATACCGCTGTAGATAAGTTTGCACAAAACCGGCAACCGTTAGGAATAACGTAATGAAGACCATTGAGATCGTCATCAACCAGAAAGAGTGTATCTCAAGTTTCTGAGCGGTCTCATTAGCCGCTTTTTGGCCACGCATAATTGGCATTGCATAAGAGATCATCGTCAACACAACCATCACATAAGCACCATAAAAAGCCATATGTCCGTGCGCAGCAGTTACTTGCGTACCGTGCGTGTAATAGTTGACGGGAGCAAGCGTATGCAAGAAACCCCAAACACCCGCACCTAAGAAAGCCATAACCGCTGTACCCAGCGCCCATAAAACGGCTGCCTTATTTGGGTGGTCACGACGTCTTTTATTCACAACGTTGAAGGCAAACAATGTCATCATAAAGAATGGAATAGGCTCTAGTGCTGAGAAAACAGACCCTAGCCACTGCCAATAATCAGGCGTGCCAATCCAGTAGAAATGGTGCCCTGTTCCAATAAGCCCTGAAATCAATGCCATCGCAATAATGATGTAGAGCCATTTTTCGATCACCTCACGATCAACACCCGTTACTTTAATCAGTACATAGGCAAGTAGCGAAGCCATGATCAATTCCCAAACCCCTTCCACCCATAGATGAACAACAAACCACCAAAAATATTTGTCCAGAACGATATTGTCAGGATTATAGAAAGAGAATAGAAAGAAGACAGCCAAACCAACGAGCCCCGTTAGCAACACTAAGGTGATAACGGTTTTGCGACCGGTCAGGATAGTCATCCCAATATTGAACAGAAAGGCCAACGCAACAATAACAATACCAATTTTAGTGATCGTAGGTTGCTCTAAGAACTCCCTTCCCATCGTTGGAAGAAGATCATTCATTGTCAAATCAGCTAACTGCGCATAAGGAACGAGTAAATAACCTAGAATAGTCAGTGCGCCTGCTACCAAGAAGATCCAGAACATGATCTTCGCTAACAGCGGCGAATATAGCTCTCGCTCAGATTCTTCTGGTATTAAAAAGTAGGCAGAGCCCATAAACCCAAACAGCAACCAAACGATTAGAAGATTGGTGTGCACCATACGGGCAACATTAAAAGGAATTTCTGGGAACAGAAAATCGCCCATCACATATTGCAATCCCATAATTGCACCAAAGAGGATCTGGCCGACAAAAAGTCCGATAGCCGCAATAAAATAGAGCTTTGCGACACCTTGTGATTCATATTTCATCAATATCTCCCCTTAACCTTGAACATTTGGTGGCCAGTCTCTAGCGGTTTTAACGCCATCAACATATTTCAAGAACTGAGCCAGCTCTTCCAACTCTTCATCCGAGAGATTGAATTGAGGCATGCTGCGACGACCCGGAATCCCTTCTACTGGGCGGCTTTTTATAAAGCCTTTGATCGCCTCTGTACTCTCACCAAACCGGGTATATACGTTGCCAAGTTCTGGCGCGAAATAGGCCCCTTCCCCCAGTAATGTGTGACAACCGATGCAGTTATTGACTTCCCAGAGCCGCTTTCCCGCTGCGACCTGTTCAGTCATATTTTCCGAATTATCTGTTTTGGGGAGACTCTTAACCGTATCAACAGTTAAACCAATTAGTACTAGGAAGAAGAAAACCCCGCCTCCATAGTAAATATTGCGAGCCATCCCCTTGGTAAAGGTTTCTCTCATTACAACGCTCCAAAATTAAAAATTTGCACGCGGAGTGTAACCACGTATGGGCGCATTAGCGTTGACTTATATCAAGAGAATTACGAAAGTTTTCACATTAGAATATGTGAAAAGAAAAATTACACTTCCAGCGTTATTAGCTCACGAAGTTTTTCAACATCAACAAGCTCAATACTAGAGCCTTCAAGCCGGATTAACCCCTGCTTAGAGAGCGCTTTCAGCGTTCTAGAAAGTGTTTCTGGTTTAATGGAGAGCCTAGAAGCAACAACATGTTTGGGAGCAACAAGTACCAAGCCCGCACTGTCATGTTGATCCTCAGGAATATGACTTAACAGGTAGGAGACTAGCCTGTAATTAGCGCTGTGCAGAGTAAGTCGATCTACCTCATTCACCATCCAATGCAATCTTTGGCTCAACTTACTCAATAAGTTAATACACAATGCATTGGAGCTATTGATCAGCTTTAGATAGCTTTCAGCCTGAATTCCAACCACGACAGAAGGTGAGACACTGATTGCTGAAACTGGGTATTTTGAGCCACCTGAGAACAGAACGGCCTCGGCAAATGTTTGGCCGGGCCGAATAATCTCAAGAACCTTTTCATCCCCATTGGGTGCCAATCGTTGTAGTTTGATGCCACCCGAAACTAACAGGTAAATATCGGTCAGTGCTGAACCCTGTTCAAACAAAACGGCGCCTCGCTGCAATTTTTTTGCATGGGCTGTCTCTGCAACTTGTTCAAACTGCTCTGCATCCATAGATTGCAGCAGCACACACTCCCTCATCACCTCTAAAATAGCGCCATTCAGCTTTATGCGTTCTATTTTTTTTGTTGCCATGAAACTTCCTATATTGAAAAGGGTGGCCAGAAGATTCTGACCACCCTTTTAGCTAAGACACTTAACTTGCCTTAAATGCCCTTATAGCCAGTCTCCTCATGGAGTACTACATCCAGCCCTTCATTTTCTTCATCCTCATCAACTCTGAGGCCAATCAATTTATCAAGAAGCTTTAGCAAAGCGTAGCTGATAACACCAGACCAAGCAGCTGTTACAGCAATACCAATTGCCTGAACCACAACCTGATCGCTAATGCTTACACCTTCAGCCAACCCAACACCGCCAAGTGATGCCGCGGCAAAAACGCCCGTTAACAGCGATCCGATAACGCCACCAACACCATGCACCGGAAAGACATCCAACGAGTCATCGATTTGCAGGGTTCTCTTTACATACTGTGTCGCATAAAAACAGACCACACCCGCTGTTACACCAATAACCAAAGCCCCAACTGGACCAACAAAACCTGAGGCAGGTGTAATCGTGCCCAAGCCTGCAACCATACCTGTCACAATACCCAGGACGCTTGGTTTACCGAACTTCTTCCACTCTATAAACATCCAGGTTAAAGCGCCTGAAGCTGAACCAATATGCGTAACCAGCATTGCCATACCGGCAGAACCATCCGCAGCCAAAGCACTACCCGCATTAAATCCGAACCAGCCAACCCAAAGCATTCCTGCACCGGTAACTGTCATCGTCATATTGTGCGGAGGCATCGGAGTTGTTGGAAAGCCTTTACGTTTACCCAGCACGAGCGCAGCAACAAGTGCAGCAACACCTGCGTTAACGTGA
>Ga0209633_10000020_pt1 | contig 191386 bp, 154 predicted proteins | sample Cruoilmetagenom1_FD_187290 | JGI IMG/M metagenome (GOLD analysis project Ga0209633, IMG submission 187290) | Oil polluted marine microbial communities from Coal Oil Point, Santa Barbara, California, USA - Sample 1 (SPAdes) (version 2) | ecosystem: Environmental > Aquatic > Marine > Oil seeps ... | reverse complement strand
AGGTTTAATTGCTTATTGCTGGTTTCCCTATAAACCCACCATCAAAAACATGCCTCAGCAGAGACAGGTAGCCACATTGTAAATAGTATCAATGAGTTACAATGTGGCTTATCCCGAACTGGGGTTAAGTAATCATTTATTTAAAACTGAAAACCCACCTAACAATATGCTAGGTGGGTTTTTAGTTTTGGACATCACAATCTGAGAGTATGATTGTTATGTCTTAGTTTTTGATATAAATATTAACGGCTAATATCAGCTTTTAGTACTTACTTCTAGTATTTACTTTCTGCCGCAATTTTACGATCAACGGATGACATTTTATATTCATCACCAAAGGCGTCTTCTGGTTCTGCCAACCAGAAATAACAGACAACCCATGCAATCAGCGCGCCGACTGCAATGATATAAAAGAACTGATTGGGCTCTACAAAGGTATAAATAAATAAGTAGAATACCGCACCAACGTTACCATAAGCGCCTGCCATGCCTGATATTTGACCGGTCAAACGACGCTTAATCGAGGGGATAATCCCAAAGGTCGCGCCTTCTGCCCCTTGTACAAACACTGAGCACAGAATGGTAAAGACCACGGCGATAAATAGCGGCCATTCGGCATTAAGCATACCCATCAGCGCAAAACCAATACCAATACCGAACATATAAATCAGCATCACCAAACGACGATTACCGACTTTATCGGAGATATAACCGCCAAGTGGCCGCGCCCATAAGTTGACAAAGGCAAAGGTAGAGGCAATCAAACCAGCCGCAGTCGGATCAAGTTTCCAAGTCGCAGCAAAGAACATCGGTAGCATAGAAACCACCGCTAGCTCTGCGCCAAAGTTGGCAAAATAGCTGACATTCAGCGCCGCCACCGATTTAAACGGGTATTTATCATCTTCTGGAATACCGGCTTTAAGCATGGGCACATTGACGCTAATAGCCTTATAAATCTGATAAATGACCATCAATACAATCACGCTATAAGCAATGATAGCGCCCGTCGCACTTAAAAATCCCATCGCTTGGGTGCGATACACCAGCAACCCCAATACGCCGTATAAAGGAACGATAAATAAGCAATATAACCACAAGTCTTTCCAAGTCGACACTTCTAACGCGCCAGCTTTACGGGATTTTTTATGCGTACCAACTTCTGGTCCATCGGTGATTAAAAACCAATAAGCCACGCCGTATAGCGCCATTAATAGACCAGATAGTGCAATTGCCCAGCGCCAACCATCATCGCCGCCAAAGAATTGTAAGGCAACGGTTGGAATGGTAATCGCCGCTGCCGCTGAACCAAAGTTTCCCCAGCCAGCATAAAAGCCTTCAGCAAAGCCAATATCTTTTGGTTTAAACCATAACGCCGTCATATGAATACCGACGACGAAGCCTGCACCGACGATAGACATAAACAAGCGCGAGACGAATAGTTGCATGGCAGAGTCGCCAAATGCGAAAAACCACGTCGGTATAGCCATCACTACCATTAAGATAGAAAACACGCGACGCGGACCAAAGCGGTCCAATGCCATGCCAACGATGACGCGCCCCGGAATCGTCAACGCGACGTTGGCAATTAAAAATAATTTGATGTGATCAGGGGTTAAATAGCTTTCCGTCTGTAGCATCGAGGTTGCTAGCGGTGCCATATTAAACCAGACATAAAAGGTGAGAAAAAAAGCAATCCACGTATAGTGAAGCGCCCTTATCTCACGGCGTTCAACCTCGAGTAATTCTTTTGCATGCATGATAATGTCCCCATTATAAATTCTGATGCCGGTAATGGGCACAAGATAGCAATAAAGGGGGCGTCATAACTATTGAGCGAAAGCAGTATAGGGTCTACTTTCTATACTACTTAATGGGGAGTAGGTAGGCATTTTCGGGCGTTATATTTTTATTAATAATCAAACTCATACAAGGCTGGTAAAGCCTTTTAAAAAGTGCTATTTTATATTAATGATAATTATTCTCAATTGAATATTAACCTTTAAGGCAGATTGAGATAAAAATCTACAGCAAGCAAACTAGCCAAGGAGTTATCATGAGTGCCACTACAAATAATACGAATACTAAAAATACCACTAGCACCACCAATCCCAATCCCGTCATTCCAAGCCATTGGAAAATAAAACGTTCAACACACTTCTTCACCAAAGATAAAGTGCCTAACGCCTTGTTAACCCATCACAATACGGCGGAAGGCGTCTACGGACAAATTTGTGTCATGCAAGGTACGGTGACCTTTTATGGCTTTGCTGATGAAGCGGCCACTGAACCAGAAAAGACAGTGGTTATTAACGCTGGGCAGTTTGCGGTCAGCCCGCCTCAATATTGGCATCGTGTAGAATTAAGTGACGATGCCCAGTTTAATATCAACTTTTGGACAGAAGGTGATAGCGGTAATAAATCACTGTTTAATAGCTCGAAAATCCATAGTAAACCTATCGAGAAGTTATTTGATAAACCAGAGGAATCTTAACCAGATAAAGTGATTGTGCTATACAGTTATGGTGCTATGACAAGCGCTTTTGTCATGGCACAATCATGCTAAATGTTGCTAAGATGATTATTTACCTATTCATCTATTTATTTACCTATCTATCTATGGGAACTAAGCATGTCAGCTTCTAGCAATCAACCTGCCCATAAAAACACGAGCAGCGATACCCATATTGAATCGCAAAATTACCGAGTAATGATTGAATCGCTTGCGGCTACCAAGACATGGTTATTTGTTCCTGCAACGCGGATAGATCGGGTAGCAAAAGCCTTTGCTAGCGGGGCAGGTGTGGTGATTGTTGATTTAGAAGATGCGGTGGCACAAGTAGATAAAGCCCAAGCTCGCGTAGCATTAAAAGCATATTATGATGCTGAGCATGACGCTAAAAGCTATCGTCCGATTTGGCTACGTATTAATCAAGCGAGCAGTGCGGAATTTGTTAAAGATTTAGCGCTATGTCAGCAATTGCCTAAGCTAGCAGGTGTTCTGTTAGCAAAAGCTGAACAGCCAGCAGATATCGAAAGGGTGTATCAAGAAACGAGACTGCCCGTGATTGCGTTGATAGAAAATGCCATGGGCTTATACCGTATTGAGGAGATGGCAAAAGCTTCAGGGCTGCTTACCTTTAGCTATGGTTTTTTAGATTTATGCAATGATTTACAAGTGCAAGTGGGCACAGCGTCAGCGGATATTATTGCCAATCAAATTCGTTATCAGCTTATCCTGACCTCAAAAGTCCATCAATTGCTCGCGCCGATTGATAGTGTGTATGCAGATTTTAATGATAATGAAGGGCTGCATCATCGTGTGCAACTATGGTCGCAGATGGGCATGTCCGGCATGCTTTGTATCCATCCTAAGCAAGTTGACGTCGTCAAGCAGTCACTGCAACCAACGGTTAGCGAGCTTGAGTTTGCGCAGCGCGTGGTCACAGAATATGAGCGCAGCGGGCAGGCAGTCTTTAAAGTTGACGGTAATATGGTTGATGCGCCGGTGATTGAGCGTAGTTATCAGGTGTTATCAAGCGCTAAATAATTAGCACGATATTGGTTTTAGAGTAATTTAACCACGTACCAGATAGTTCAATGCTATCTGGTTTTTTTATGCCTATTCATTATGCATAATCCATTAACTGGCTTTGATATTCGCCCCAATGTTTTGGAAATTTATGGCGAGGTTAATGGGTTGTTTTATAAAGAATGAGCGGTACAGTTTATTATGATAATAAGAATAAATAGAAATAACTCTTAACATTCATATTAAATGAATGTTATTATATTTCCAGTTTGATGCTAGATGTAAATATCCATCAAATACTTTTAGCCATCGAAGCGATAAAGTCTATCAATTGGTCAGTGAGGTAATCTTAAATTTAAGCTATTAACCTTTACTCTTACCTAAATATCAAAACTAAGACTAAGACTAAGGCTAAGGCAGTAGGCTTAATATTTGCAGAACTATTAATCAGAGCTATCAATAGACTTATCGCGCGGGCAACATTATTTTTTTCATTTTTGGAATCATGACGCTTATAAACATTCATTTTAAATGAATGTTTAAGTGTTCAAATTATTTATCTAGCCAGTAGGAGCAAGATATGGGCGAGTACAAGAAGTATTGGTGGGGCTTAATCGCCGTCCTCGTGGTTACCTTTACCTTTTTAGGTTGGGGCGGCGTGGAAGTGTATCGTACCGCACCTCCTATCCCTGATCAGTATATTGATAGCAATGGGAAGGTTTTAATCACAGAAGAAGATATTTTGGATGGTCAATCTGCTTGGCAGCGTACTGGTGGCCAGCAGCTTGGCTCAGTGCTCGGGCACGGTGCCTATCAAGCACCCGACTGGACTGCAGATTGGTTACATAGAGAGCTTGTCGCTTGGTTGGACATCAGAGCACAGGAGTTATATGGGCATGATTTCGCCGCCACCACAGACGATCAAAAAGCGGTGCTCAATGCGCAGTTGAAAAAAGAATACCGTGGTAGCAATACCAATGATAAAAATCAAGTGGTGTTGTCCGATACGCGTATCGCTGCCATCAATGAAGTGGCGCCTTATTATATTGGCTTGTATGGTAATGAGCCGTCCTTGCAAAAGTCGCGTGAAAACTTTGCCATGAAAAACAATACCTTGGCAGATATTGAAGACAGACAAAAACTGACCAACTTTTTCTTTTGGACCACTTGGATGGCGTCTACCGAACGTCCGGGTACCAATGCCACTTATACTAATAACTGGCCGCATGAGCCGCTGATTGATAACGTCCCAACCTCAGAAAATATCATGTGGTCTATCGCCAGTGTGGTGTTCTTAATTGCTGGGGTGGGTTTCCTTATTTGGGGTTGGTCATTTTTACGTAAAGAAGAAGACGTTAAGGAAATCACACCAAACGCTGATCCATTAACCAAAATAGCGTTAACGCCGTCGCAAAAAGCCTTGGCGAAATACGGTGTTTTAGTCATGGGGCTGTTTGTCTTTCAGGTATTTATCGGCGGTTTTGTCGCGCATTATACCGTTGAAGGGCAAGAGTTTTATGGTATTGCCGTCGCCGATTACTTCCCGTATTCACTAGTGCGTACGTGGCATATTCAGGCCGCATTGTTTTGGATTGCTACCGCTTTCTTGATGGCAGGCTTGTACTTAACACCGCTTATCAATGGCGGTAAAGATCCTAAGTATCAAAAATTGGGCGTTGATATACTTTGGGTGGCGTTAATTATCGTCGTCGTTGGCTCATTTATTAGCCAATACTTTGCTATTGCTGGTATTATGCCTGCGAAATATAACTTCTGGTTTGGTCATCAAGGCTATGAATTTATTGATCTTGGTCGCTTCTGGCAGATTTTAAAATGGGTTGGTATATTGTTCTGGTTGGTATTAATGACCCGCGGTTGCTTACCGGCATTTAAACAACCGGGCGATAAAAACTTACTCGCGATATTCTTTGCATCAGTTGTTTGCGTTGGTTTATTTTATGGTGCTGGCTTGTTCTACGGCGAGCGTACACATTTAACCATCATGGAATACTGGCGCTGGTGGGTGGTACATTTATGGGTAGAAGGCTTCTTTGAAGTATTTGCCACCGTATCATTGGCTTTTATTTTTTATAACTTAGGCTTGGTTAATAAAAAAATCGCCACTGGTTCTGCCATCGCTTCTGCGGCGCTATTTATGCTCGGCGGTGTACCCGGTACCTTCCACCATTTATACTTCTCAGGCACAACCACGCCAGTCATGGCAATCGGCGCCTCATTTAGTGCCTTAGAAGTGGTACCTTTAGTGGTACTAGGTTACGAAGGGTATGAGCATTGGTCTATGCAGCGTCAAGCGCCCTGGATGGATAAGCTCAAATGGCCTATCATGTGTTTCGTTGCTGTCGCGTTTTGGAATATGTTGGGAGCAGGCGTGTTCGGCTTTATGATTAACCCGCCTGTGTCACTGTTCTATTTACAAGGGTTAAATACCACAGCCGTTCACTCACATGCCGCTCTATTTGGGGTCTATGGGTTCTTAGCAATCGGCTTTGTCTTACTGGTCATGCGTTATATTCGCCCAGATTATGTGTTTAGTGAAAATCTTATCAAAACCGGTTTTTGGGCATTAAATGCAGGCTTGGTATTGATGATTGTCACCAGTTTATTACCGATTGGTATTTTCCAAGCGCACGCATCAATGACCGAAGGTCTATGGTACGCTCGTAGTGAAGGCTTCTTACAACAAGATTTCTTGCAGACACTGCGTTGGATTCGTACCTTTGGTGACGTGGTCTTGATCACTGGTGCCGTTTGTGTGGCATTGCAGGTGGTTAAGTTTGCCTTTGCAAAACCATCACATTCAAACTACCAACCTGAAAACCCAGTGAACGATTAATATCTAAATTATTAACAACGCTAAAAATAACAAAGCTCTGCAATGGCAGGGCTTTTTTAGGGCTTAAATAAAGGTCTTTTCTAATAAAAAACGGTTAATAAAAAGCGGTTAATGAAAAGGCAGTTTAAGTTCAGATTCTTTGCTTTTTTTATTATGCTAGCGCAGTTGCGATATTCCTGAATTTTCTGCCATCAATCATAGAATAATGTGAGCGCTATTCCTATGCTAAGCTGGCAAGATGACAAAATTGTCATCTTAGCGTCATCTGCTTGTCAGACTGATGTTGTTATACTTTTTATTTAATATTTTAATGCTAGAGCTTTATTGCTCTAACTATTACTACAACTATCAACGCCATGCATTTCTAAAAATACCTGCCATTTTTATCATTAACGAGACATTTACTATGGTTATCCTTGCCACTAAATTTAGTCGTCAATCTAAATCGCGCCAGCTAAAACCTAATCAGCTCGTAAAGACAGCCCTACGCGGCAGCTTTATAGTATTAGCGGCGTCGACGCTTTTTGCCTGTAATCAAGCAGATATTAAGGCAGATACTAATGCTGATAGCAGTGCCGCTGATACGAACTCGGCGCAAACCCAAGTTTCGCTGAATAATACGTCGGCGGATAATTTAGAAAACCCTAACCAGTCTGCTACGATAAATGCTAAAGCTCAACATTCTGATTTACTCAAAAACGTCTCAGTGACCGTCTATAAAGATGTCAATTGTGGCTGCTGTAAAGACTGGATAGAGCATGCGCAAAATCATGGCCTTACAGCGACAAGCCAGCATCCAAAAGACTTGTCATTATTCAAAGACCGTTATGGCGTGCCGACAGAGATGCGCTCGTGCCATACTGCGGTGACAACCGACGGTTATGTATTTGAGGGGCATGTACCAGCTAAATATGTCGCTCAGTTTTTAGCCAATCCACCGGCACAAGCAATCGGGCTTGCTGTTCCTGGTATGCCAGTCGGCAGTCCGGGTATGGAATATCAAGGTCAATTTGCACCTTATCAAATTATGCAAATAAACAAAGATGGTACAAACCAAGTATATGTAGATATTGAATCTGCTGAGCAGCAGTTATAAGCTCATACAATATGAAACTCATAAAAGAAGCTAGTAAAAGAAGAAGTACCTTTTACAATAGGTTGACTTTTAAATAGCCTAAGCCATATAAAGGCAGTCATAACAACAATCATAACGACCTGAGTCGTGTAGAGGGAGACTGCTTTATGAATCATTCAGAACAAGAAAAAATGAACCTATATGTGAAATTCTCACTGATGATTCTAACGTAACGGCGTTTAGCACATTCGTTTAATAGTTTTTTATTGGTAAATCTTAACTGATTTACCATTTTTTATTGTCTACTTACATAAAGGATATACCATGAAAATCACTCATCATTCACGTCTTGTTGTTCTCACTGCTAGTATCAGTGCGGCATTGCTGCTTAGTGCCTGTCAGCCTACCAATGACAAAGTTGAAACTGCCCCTGCTACAGAAGAGACAGCGGTCGTTAATGATACTGATAATGTTAACGATACTGCAGCCGCCACAGATCCACATGCCGGTCACGATATGTCAGCGGGCACGATGGCAGGTGCTAAACATATGACGCCGATGCATCAAGCATACAATGACTCTATGGTAAAGATGCATGACGAGATGATGGTTGGGATGGAGTATAACGATCCAGATGCCGCCTTTGCCAAAGGGATGCTAGGTCATCACATTGGCGCCGTTGATATGGCAGAGATTCAGCTGAAATATGGTACTGATAAAGAGATGCGCCAGCTGGCACAAGACATCATCGATGCTCAACAAGCTGAAATTGAGCAAATGCAGGCGTGGCTAGCCAGTTATCCCGATGCAGCTGAGGCCACACCCGATACCAAAGCCATGCAACAAGCCTATGCCGATGGTATGGATGCTATGCATGATGAGATGATGGCGGGTATTGCTGATCCTAATCCTGATATGGCATTTGCACGTGGTATGTTGCCGCATCATGTCGGCGCGGTTGATATGGCAAAAGTGCAGCTGAAATATGGCAAAGATGCCGAAATGCGTAAGCTAGCGCAAGCTGTTATAGATGCTCAGCAGTCTGAGATTGAGCAAATGCAAAACTGGATTGCCAAACAAAATAGTTAGAAGTTTGGTGTAAAAAGTAGCTAGAAGTTTGCCATAATATACTTTATGTAATTAAATTTAAATAGAAAACCCAGCTAAGAGATTCTTAGCTGGGTTTGTTTTTTAGCTTATTATTAAGTTATTAATTAGTTATTAAGCTTTCGATTTGTTATGCTTTTAGACGTTTTTACCATGCTGTTTTTGCTGAATATCTTTTGCCAAGTTATAGCATTCATTGATATGGTCGGTGGCGATTTTTTTGAAAATCATATAACCCATGGTTGCCGCAACCATTTGTCCGCCAAGTGGGATAAATTTGGTCACTTGCTTGGCTGCGATACGACCACCAAAGCCTTGGACGGTCTTTTTCACGATACCACGTGTTGCCATTAAGCCTGCAAAGTCAACGGTACGGTCTTTTAGCGCCGCCCAATGAATGGCGCGTGACTCTAAATCAATGGCAGACTGACGACCTTCAATCAGACCAAAACGTTCGCTAATCTCAGGTAACAGCATGGTTAGCATGCTGGCATCAACTGCCACGTCAAAAAATGGTACTGGAACGATGGCAACACCCGCTGACAGCTTGGCGCGTTTTTTGACCAATTTTTCGCAGTCTTTTTTAACTTTTTCAAGATCTAAATTTGGATCGATGGTATTAGGCAGTTTTTCAGCAAGCGGAGTGGTTTTCATAAAGCGTCCTTAAAATGTTTAAAAAACAGAAAATGGTTAATATATTAAAAGAAAAAATTGCAAAATGATAAGTATCTTATGATTTTCTAATAAGTCATCTTAGATGTTTACCATTTTATGGATTTATACGCCCCATACAATCATTGCTTTGTAGCAAAATGCAGAAAATTACAGTCACTCTGCACCGTTTTTGTAAATAAGTAACGGCTAAGAAAGAAGGGATTTAGAAATGCGCCATATATAACCCTTGTTTGGCATAGAGTAAATTTAATACACACAAAATACAGCGGCGCTTGAATATGTTTTCTGCCGCCTCTGTCTGCTGTAGGCACAGCAAGCAAAAAAAACCTATTCAAGCCGCGCTTAATGATTTAGTAGATTCATTTTATTTAAAGTTGACGATAAAATACATGGAATATAAATTACGCCATCAGACCCACCAACGCAATCGCTAAACCTAAACGACAGTGCTAAAAATTCCCATTGTGGCTATCTGCCAAAGCCAGTAGAATACCAACATGCTAAATTTAACCCCCCGTTATAACAGCACTCGCATCGACGAGTTGCCCGCCGCGTTGCAACCACTTGCCGCCCAATCATTTACCCTTGCTAGGCTTTATGCTGGTCGCGGTATCACTGCGCCTGATGAGCTTGAAACAGGACTGTCTGGTTTACTGCCAGCCGAAATGCTGCATGGCGTCACGGAAGCGGTGCGTCTATTAGATGTTGCTATCGATGAAGGGCAGCGTATTTTAATTGTCGGTGATTTTGATTGCGATGGAGCAACCAGTACCGCCTTGATGATGCGCGCGCTGACAAAGATGGGCGCAGTCGTTGATTTTTTAGTACCTGACCGTTTTAAGTATGGCTATGGTCTGACGCCAGAGATTGTCGAGTTAGGTATCAAGACTTATAAGCCCGACATGATTGTGACGGTGGATAATGGTATCTCAAGCCACGACGGTGTGGCGCGGGCGCAGGCTGATGGTATCACTGTCATTATTACTGACCATCACCTGACCACCAAAGAGACACCGCCTGCCGAAGCGGTGGTCAATCCCAATCAGCTCGGCTGTCACTTTAACAGTAAGGCACTGGTCGGTGTCGGCGTGGCGTTTTATGTGCTTGGACGCTTGGCAAAATTACGCCGTGAAGCAGGCAAGTCAAGCGTACAAGTGAGCCAGTATTTAGATTTGGTCGCGCTTGGGACGATTGCCGATGTGGGCGTACTTGATAAAAACAATCGCATTTTAGTCCATCATGGGTTAAATGCCATTCGTCAAGGGCGCTGCTCGCTTGGCATATTGGCATTGCTTGAACAAGCAGGTCGTGACCCTAAGCAATTACAGGCGCAGGACTTTGGTTTTGTTTTAGGTCCGCGTATCAATGCCGCTGGGCGTATGGATAATATGCGCATCGGTATCGAGTGCTTATTGACCGATGATTGGAGCACCGCACAGCGTTTGGCGCAAGAGCTCGAACAGCTTAACCGTACCCGCCGTCATGTCGAAGGCGAGATGCGCGCGCAAGCGGATAGCATTGTACAAGCGTTAGCTGCTACTGATTCTAATGCTAATGTGAATACTGGTGATATTAATAATAGGGCTGACGAGAGCGATGAAAATCTTATCCAGCCTAAAACTGAGAAACAGGCGGCTGATAATCAAAATCGCAGTATTATTTTATATCAAGACGATTGGCATCAAGGGGTTATCGGTATTGTCGCTGGACGTTTAAAAGAAAGCCATTATCTGCCCAGTATCGTTTTTGCGCCAGCAGACACAGAGCGCACGGGTGGTGATGATGCCATCAAAGGCTCGGCGCGCTCTATCGCAGGCGTGCATATTCGTGATGCGATTGAGCAAGTAGCCGAACGTTATCCTGATTTAATCAGCCACTTTGGCGGTCATGCCATGGCCGCAGGTTTAACCATCAAACGTCGTAATTTTGATGGCTTTGTGACTGCATTTAACGAAGTGATGGCGCAGATGGATGATGAGGTATTTGCCGAGCAGAAATTTACCGATGGACCATTGCAAGCGGCTGACTTTAGCTTATGGTTTGCGGAGCACTTAGCCAATGCCAGCATTTGGGGTCATGGCTTTGCGCCGCCGATATTTGACGGTGTATTTGAGGTATTAAGCTTTAAAGTATTAAAAGACAAACATCTTAAATTGTCGCTACGTTATCCCGATGTGCAATATCCGATTGAGGCAATCCAATTCAATTTTGATAGTAGTGCTTGGGATTACCGCGCCGAAAAAGTGCATTTATTATTTCAGCTAGACATTAACGAGTGGAACGGCAAACAAAGCTTGCAGTTGATGGTTAAAGATTTGGCGCTGGTAAAAGAAACAGTAGAGGAAAGCTAGTAGTTGCTAGGCTTGAATGCTTTAATATTTCCATTCAATGGTTGGAAATTGCCAGTCATAACGAATGGCAAGCATGCGCAAGGTAAAAATCGTCGCCATTGCCGAGATATCAGCAATCCAAGCGCTCACGCCAAGATTGTGCAGTGCAAAGTAGAGGATACCGCCCGTTAAAGCGGCGGTAATATAAATCTCTTGCTGTAGCACCAGCGGAATCTCATTACAAATCATATCGCGGATGATACCGCCGACAATAATGGTAATCACCCCCAGTAATAATGCCACCGGCACATTGGCGCCCATACTATCAGCAACCTTGATGCCGATTAAGGTAAAGGCTGATAGCCCAATGGTATCGGAGAGCTTGAGGAATTTATCAACACGTCTAGAGTTGGGATGAAAGAATATCTGCATCACCAGCGAAGAGATAGTAATAACCGTCAGGTAACTCATGTCTACCATCCAAAACAGCGGATGACGATCCAAAATCACATCGCGCACCGTACCGCCGCCGATGGCAGTCACAATCGATACCAGTAAGCAGCCAAAGACATCGAAATTCTTATGCTTGGCCAATATCGTGCCTGAAATACTACAAGCGACAATCCCAATCATATCAAACAGATAAATCAGCGAGCGCGGGTTAAAAGTAGTAATCAATTCAGAATCTAAAGCAATGGTGAGCATGCGTTTTTCTCATTAAAGCCTTGCTATTAAAGCCCTGCTATTAAAGCATGGATATTAAAACAGTGCTATTTTTTCGGCCATGATGATAAGCGGCTAAACGACTAATTCGTTAATCGACCAAGCGAATAGAAGGCAGATGCCAATCGAATTTAAGCGCCAGCATACGCACAGCAAAGATGATAAATAACATCATAAACTCATTGGTAACCGCGTCAACGCCCCAGTAATCAAGCGCCAGATACGTTACAGACCCTGCAATACTGGCAGTGATATAAATCTCACGCTGTAGCAGCAGAGGTATCTCATTACAGATAATATCACGTAATAAGCCACCAATAATCGCCGTCCAAACCCCCATCATAACCGCAATAACCGGCGACACATCTTGCGCCAAAGCCACTTTAAAACCAATCACACTAAAAGCCGCCAGCCCAATCGCATCAAAGAACTTAAGCGCTTTATCAATCTTATGATACAAATGAAAGAAAATTTGTAGAATAAGCGAGGTAACGGTAATGACGATGACATAGTTGAGGTCAGTCATCCAAAATAGCGGATGGCGATCGAGCGCCATATCACGTAATGTACCGCCGCCAATGGCATTGACCATAGAAACCAAAATACAGCCAGCAATATCAAAGCCTTTATGCTGCGCCAGCAAAGTGCCCGCAATGGCACAAGCAATGACGCCCACCATATCTAATAAATACAGCAGAATGTCAGGAAAAATAAAGTTACTTATCATGATTTATTTGAGCCTCAACCGTCTTTTGCAAACAATATAAGCCCTAGCATAATTAGCCCAATACCGACCAATCCCAATGCTGAGGGTAGCGTGTTATTCAACAATAGTATACCGCCAATTAAAGCAAAGATTACCTCGCTGGCTTGGGTCGAGTCAACGCCTGCCACCTCACTTGAGGTTACCGCTTGTTCACGTGCATAAAGAAATATGCTCGTCGCTGCCACTCCAGCCAACAGTGCGACTAGCAAGGTGTTAAAAATTTGTGTGGTTGCCGGTGGCTCGGGATGTATAAGTACGCCTAAAATTACCCAGAACGGCAAGCTACCGAGGGTCATGAGCCAGATTTTGTTAAAGGCATTTTGTAGGAGTGTCGTCTCGATAGCAGGAATACGGGCAATGAGGTTTTGTAAGGTAGAGGCGGGTTTAGCTTCTACGGTAGGATTTGTATTTAACGTCATGCTATTATCTGCTGCACTATTTAGGGCAGCAGATAAATCGTAAGCTTCTGAGATAAGCGCTTGGTTAGCATCGACGTTATGATTTTTATTGTTATGAAGTTTACTATCGGCTTCTCGCGCTGGTTGCAGCTTCTCGCTGTGTTTACGAGAATTGTGTTTGCGCGAGTTGTGGGAGACTTGCCAGACCAGCTGATTGCCGATTGGGTAACTGAAGGCAGCGATTAGTGCAGGTAGGGCACCGTAAAGTAGCATTTCTGCCATCGGCGCGCTATCAATATCGGCGAGGGCAGAGGCGCGTAAGCCTTCGCTGACATTGACCAATACCACCCCGATAAAAACCAAAAAGGCATAAATGATAAATTTCTTGTCAAACCTTTGTCCAAATGCCATTAATACAATAAGGCTTGTTACCACGGTAAACATAAAGGTAGCGGCAACGACCCAGCCTGCGACGTGGTCGCCCGCATAGCAAATGCCTGTATAAAATAACCCAAAGCCAATACTGCCGGTAAGGCACCAAAAACCCCAATGCTGACGAAAAATGGTCGTTAGCTCTTTGATGCGAGCAAAACCATGTTGCAGGATTATAATGGCGGTAATAATCAGCCACATAAAAATATAGCGTAGGCTTGCTGACCAAAACCAATGACCACCGGCATTACTCATCAGCTCATTTAAAATAAATGTCGAGCTAAAGAACGCCCCCGCCAATAAGCCCAATAAAATCAGTTTGACCATTCATGCGTCCTTGCAGTCGGCTCGTTAGCTATTTAGAGTGTATTTATCTTTAGGTTGCTGATTTATCTTATTTATTTTGACTGTCATTTTGCATGACTTATGCAGATATTAGACGGTTATTTACCTTTGGCATCGGCCCAAATAATCTTATGTAATTGCAATTGAAAACGTACCGGTAAGGCATCTGCCAGCATCCATTCAGCCAGCTCACGTGCCAGTACGGGCACCTCAGGGCTGCTTATTGCTTTACTATCGGCTACATCGTCTGCAACATTAAACATCGGTGAAAACCAAACCGTACCAACCAATTTATCGAGCTGATGCTCAAGTAGTTTTTCTTTCGCCCACTCATAATCAGCGCGGTTCATAATGACAAATTTGATTTGGTCGTGCGCCGTAAGATAGTCAAGATTTGACCAAAGATTCTTATCGACTTCACCTGAGCTTGGCGTTTTCAGGTCCATCACTTTACTGACTGCGGGCGGCACATTTTCGACCGTCAGCGCCCCTGCGGTTTCAAGTGAAATCTCATAACCCTCATTTAACAAACGCTGCATTAATTCAATGGCATTTGGCTGCGCTAATGGCTCGCCACCAGTCAAGCAGATACGTTTACACGGATAGCTTTTTATGGTCGTGATAATGGCTTCTAATGATTGGCGTTCGCCGCCACTAAAGGCGTATTCGGTATCACAATAGACGCAGCGCAGCGGGCAGCCGGTCAAGCGCACAAATATCGTCGGCAAGCCTGAGGTCAACGCTTCACCTTGCAGCGAATAAAAAATTTCGGTCAAACGTAACCCTGCTTCAGGGTCGGTGACAGGAATCAATGATGTGCGTAAAGATAACTCACTCATAATATTTTCAAATACGGTTAGAGATTGATAATGCCGTGAGCATTTATCAAATAAAAAAGGTTTAATAATCTGTCTAACGCTCGGAGTTTCAGTGTCCAAACGAGATGCAGATTATAACGTAATGTCTTACATTAAACTTGCCATTAAGCTGCTATTAACCTGCCATAAAGCATTAAAAAAGATGCTGGAGTCAGCCCCAGCATCTTTTATGATAAAAACAATTAACGTAATAAATAAAGCATTAGGCTAAACGTAATAACTCATTGACTGATGTTTTAGCACGGGTTTGCGCATCGACTTTTTTCACAATAATCGCAGCATATAAGCTGTGAGTGCCGTCTTCTGATGGCAAGCTACCGGGTACGACGACTGAGCCTGCTGGTACACGGCCGCGATGAATCTCGCCCGTTTCGCGGTCATAAATGCGCGTTGATTGCCCGATAAACACACCCATAGAAATCACTGAACCTTCTTCTACAATCACGCCTTCAACGATTTCAGAGCGCGCACCGATGAAGCAATTGTCTTCGATAATCGTTGGATTGGCTTGTAGAGGCTCTAAGACACCGCCGATACCAACGCCGCCTGATAGATGCACATTTTTACCGATTTGGGCACACGAACCAACCGTAGCCCACGTATCTACCATCGCGCCTTGGTCGACATAAGCGCCAATATTGACGTACGATGGCATCAAGACGGCACCCGCTGCAATGTATGAGCCTTTACGAGCAACCGCTGGTGGTACCACGCGTACGCCGGCTTCTTTAAACTGCGCTTCTGTCCAGTTGGCAAACTTCGTTGGCACCTTATCATAAAACTGCACGTGTTCGCCCGCAGCTTGGACATAGTTGTCATTTAAACGAAATGATAATAAAACCGCTTTTTTAGCCCACTGATTGACCACCCATTCGCCATCTTTTTTCTCTGCCACACGCAAGCTACCGTTGTCTAATTGCTCAAGCACTTCATTGATGGCATCGCGTACGTCTTTTGGCATGGTTGCTGGGCTATATTCGTTACGATTTTCAAAGGCTTGTTCAATGGTTTGTTGCAATGACATAAATATTCCTAAAATTGATGGAAGGTAAATAAAAACGAATAAAAAGAGCGGTGCTAATAAAGTGAATAAAAGCGTTTTAACTAAAAAACGGGCTTGCTGTATTGTCGCTAATTTGGCGACTTTTAGCAAATAACTTAAGCGCCAGTAGCAGTACTGTTATTGATGCTTAATGCAGTTATTAATTAGGAGTATGGCTCGTTATCCATTCTAAGATATCTTGATAAACCAATGCTTTATTCTGCTCATGAAGTGGCTCATGGCGCATGTGCGGATAAAGCTGAAGCTCGACATCACTAAAGTTCTGTTTTTCTAAACAGCTGGCAATTTTGCGGATACCTTTGCCCATATCGCCAATAGGATCGTTCTCACCACTGACCAATAACATAGGAAAGCCTTTGGCAATTGTTGTCGCCCAGTTTTTATTGAGACCAGCGTCCATTAAGGTGAATAAGGTCAAAAAGCCATTATTGGTAAAGTCAAAACCCGTCAATGGATCGGCTTCGTACGCTTCGATAGCCGCAGGATCTTCATTTAGCCACGCAAACTCTGAGGAAGAAATACGATTATCAAGCTTACTATTGAGCACTTTATTCATCACGTTGGCAAAGACGGTATTTGGCTTTCTAGGAGCGGCTTTTGCTAAGATTTTATTAATCGGCAGCAGTACTTTGGTCAATGGATTGGCATCAGCCGTGCCCATTAGAATTGCACCAGTAAAGTTCTGCGCATGATGCTTGAGGACGTTACGCACAATAAACGAGCCCATTGAGTGACCCATGACAAAATGCGGTACGTTAGGATGGCGCGCCTTTAGGCTGTCTGCCATGATAATAACGTCTTTTAATAACGACTGTACCGGATGCTCTTCAGCAAAAAAACCCAAATCATCGGCCGATTTAACGGTCTGCCCATGACCAAGCTGATCATAAGTGGCAACCGCAATGCCATTATCCGCTAAAAACTGCGCAAACTCTGCATAGCGGCCACTGTGCTCCGCCATCCCATGCACAATCAGTAAGGTGGCAGTAATCGCCGTACTAGCATCGCTTGGCTCAAAAAAAGTATGGTGTAAATAATGAGTGTTATCAGAAGAAGTAATTTGTTCAGTGTGACTCATAAAAATCCAGTCCTTGAATGGTGAAGGGTTAACATACAGACAGTATATATAGGTATAAAGGTTTATTATAAAAATAAATAATGGGGACGAACACTCTAATCGCCAAGCGTTACAGGGTCAAATTTTTTACTCGTTTAAGGTTATCGTACAATAGTCTGGGTATAAATGCTTTTGTTTTATGTTTTTAAGCATTTGTTTCAATACGGACAAATTACAGAATACAACTAACCTTTCTCACCATCAAACTGCCAAATCACCTGACCCCAATTATTATTAGGATAATTGGGCATGATATCATCCTGTTTGAAGTAAGCTCGGCTATCTGCTTTTGCTAAGGTAAACCAGTAGCCTGATTTAGGGCAAGGCTGATTCGCTGGGCAACGCCCTTTGGCTTGACTAGTAATTTCAGGTTTAGCTGTGGGCTGGTTTTCGTAGTAGGGCGTCATATCTTCGCCAGCTTCCTGACGCTTGATAAACTCTTCGTAAGTTATTTTATAGGGATCAATAGATACAAACTTACTGGTATCAATACCTGTCTTCTCTAGTACAAGGGGTAGGGTGTAGTCGGGCTGATCTTGTTGAATGTTTAAGCCCATCTCTAATGCTTGGGTCTCTGATTGTAATCTTGCTAGCGGTAAATCCTTGTATTCTTCTGGATAGTATTGATCCCAACTATTTCTGTTTACGGAGTCTACCATCTGTTGCACTAACTCTTTTTCACTAAGAATATCTAAGTCCATCAAGTAATATCGGTTGTTTGTGGCAGGGTCGGTTTGCCTGTTGTAACGTATATCCATAAAAACATCTGTACCATGGCGTAGTTGCCATGTATGTATATCATCTAGTTGCATCCATTCTTCAAAGGTGAGAGGGTAAGTAAAGTCTAAATTTAAATCGCTTGTATGATCCGCAATTGTAAAATCAAAGCTGTCTTGTTTAAAAAGACGTGGAGATCCAATACTATAATTAAAAACCCATCCTTTATTCTCAAGCTCATCAAATAAAGTCATAGTTTGATCGTAGGCTTTTTCGTCAGTAATATTATTACTTTCATCACGAAGAAAAAAAGATATGGAAAGAAACTCTAAAGAACGGTCATTATCTTTGAGGTTATCTAACCCCATAACCGTAACGACATTATTTAAAGTTATTTGCCCATTAGGATAAATAAAGGTGGTGGTTGCCATGTTAGAAGTAGGAAAGTTATAGCCTTGAAACGTAACTCCCATAGGCTGAGCATCGTTTTCTTGAAACGCTGTATATTCAGGATTGCTCTCATACAATGCTTTTGCAGTTGTATTTAAAACAATCTCTAACGGTTTATCAGGCATAGTGACCTCTGGTTCGGCTTGGCAAGAAGTAGCCGTTAAAATAATGGAGATATAAAAAATAAAATAAGTTAATTGTTTAAACATACTCATCTACTTATCTAATTAAAATTGACCCAACGGTCTGCCTTGTTGTACCAGCCTGCCATGGTTCGCAGCTGTGTCTCCATATAGGTAGTTTCAGTTTGCATCAAGCCATGAAATTTTTTAGCAACCTGATTGATCCATGTCATACGACTGTCATAATCATAAACTACAGTACCCTCAGGCGCATGTGAGATATATCTTTCAGTGTTAGTAGAGCAATCACTAGTAAAAAACAAGGCAACATTAGGTGCAAGCCAACTAAACATTCCCATTGAATCGATTTCACGCCTGTTTCTCCAGCCTTCGTATATTAGAGGCTGTAAAATCTCACCTTGTTCATGTTCAGCTATAATTAATAAATTTTGGTATTGAGCTTTTAGTTTATTGTTTTTAAGACGAGCATTCTCGAACTTCTTAACTTCATCAAAGCCTTTTTTTATAAATTCGTTGCTTCTGAGATTATTAATTTTGGGTAAAGATTCTGCTGCCCAGTCTGCTTTATCAATAGCTGATTTTATTTCAGGAACGAGCGTACTTGTATTGCGCTTATCTATACAGTTGAAAAAAACTGTTGATCCAAATCTACTATAATAATGATGCCATCCTGCGATATCTTGGAACAGCCAAAAATTGCCTTGGCCAAACCAATCACTAGCAGTAACGACAATGCCATGCTTAGTTGATGTCAGTGTCCAATGCTCTAGCGTACAAGCTACAGTTTTGCTCGCAAAGGCCCCGAGCGCCATCCAATAAAAGCGACCTTTTTTACTTGAATTACCATTTTCTTCAGTTTCCAAATAAAACCTTGCATAAGTACCTGCTATTCGTCTTGCTCTTACACTATAACTATCTACAAAATTGTAAGAGTTTGCTGATACTTCCTCACTCAAGCGTTTTAGGCAGAACTGTTGAGAGACAGACCATAACTCTTCACAGGTACATGTCGTTGGCAACCAGCTATTTAAAGTTGTATTGGTTTTAGCCTTTGCTTTGGTTACCATAATTTTCCCTTATTTATTGTTTTTCTTATTAAACTTAGACCAAACTAGTTTTACCTTTAGTTCATCCTCTTTATCACCCGAGTCTACGCGAGGCGTCTTACCTTCAATATCTGATTTCGCTTTAATATTTATATTCTTGCCCGTTAATAAGTAGTCTAAATCAGGTAATGGATTACCCATGGGGTCAACCAACTGGACCTGCTCATCAAAGAATTCTTTTTCTAGCAGCTTATCAAAAGGTAGGCGCGATAAATAACTACTATCAACTCCGCCCCCAGCCTTACTATGCTTCCCAGCTTTCTCAGTAAACTGCTTAGCCGCTATCGTAATATTTGCGCCATCCAAAGTAATACTCGCACCGCCAGCCGTCAGCGTAATCTTATTCGTTGCCACTATCTCAACCTCTTTGGTCGAGGAGGCGATATTCACATCCTGCTTTGCCGTCGCTTCCAGTTTTCCTGTATGCGCAGAAAGGGTGATATTTTCTTTCGCATTGGTCATACTAAATTGACCATCGGCTATTATATTGAGTGACTCGCTGCTGACTTGGTTATGGCTATCACCACTACTGATTATCATATCTTGCTGCGTGGTCATTATCATTTCACCCATTGACCGGTGAATAAGTAGGTCGTCACTGACATAGCCGGTATCAGCCGCACTATCAATCAGCGTGAATGGCGTTGTTTGATGGGTTTTGGTTTGCTGTTCCTCTGCAATAGTCTCAAGCTGGGTTTTAATCGCCTTATGGTCATTCACTTGTCTGCCAAGTCCCGTTGCTAGCTGCGTTAAACGCTCCGCTAAGTGCTGACCGCCAAGACCAGTTTGGGTGAGGGTCGGGGTGTGGTGTTGGTAATTATGTTGTCCTGTTTGTGCGTGCGTTTGCGGTTGAGTGGAAAGGGCTAAGGCTTCACCTGATTTGATATTAACTTGGGCGTTAGTAGCCGCATTGATGCCTTGACGCTTGGCGGTGTCTGATGGATTAATAACCCCCATTTTTAGACTGGCAGATATCCCGGCACTGTCTACTTTTAGCTGAGAGTAAGCTTGCTCTGTACGATGGTCAGTCACCCATTCAGATAGGCCGTTACCCGTGTTGCGATAACCGCTTTCGACCGCTTGTTCATTGTCCGTAGCAAATAGACTTGGGCGCGTAGATGACAGTAGGCTACCAATATTAATTAAATGTTCACCATCACCGATAGACTGCATGAGGGTTTGGTCATCAGCCCTATGGGTGAAGTGACTGCCGTAATTAGCACCTGCTTGTGCCTCTAATCGATTGATTGCTTGGGCGGGGCTATCTAATAAATAGCTTTTAGTCGGCGTCATATGATTACGGCTATCAATCTCATTTTGCATTTCAGTGATGCCCGTCATCGGTGGCAACGCGCGTCTACTATAGAGCTGACCGACCCACGGAGTATCAGCAGTGATTAATCTAAGTTGGGTTAGGTGAGTGCCAGCTTCTAAAGAAGAAGCGTGACGCTGATGATGGCGGCGGCTATTTGTTAATCCTGTCATATGAGCGAGGCTATTACGTGCTAAATGTACGATATGAGTGGTGCGGTAATGCTGATTCAGTGCGCTATGCTCGACTAATACAAAGGTGTCAGCGATATTCAAATCTGTAGCATGGGTGAGAGCATGATAGACGCTATACTGACTTCGATGGCTGTTTGCGATGATAGCCGCCTCATCTATGGCTTCGGTATCCGTCACTGGAGCAAAGGCGGCAGGACTGTCTAAAATCAGCGTATTGTCGTTGCCGTTATTTTGTTTAGGGTGGTTATCGCCAAAAATAATCTCAGCCGTTTGAGTAGGGTGTGCAACCTTTGCGGCATTGAAGCGTTGCATGATGACAGAATCAGGTTGTACCGTAACATGCTCACTGATTGCTAAGACAGGCGCATGAACACGATCATGTAGTACTTGCTGGTAACGCACTGAGCCTATATTCTGACTGATGTTATCACCATCGCTTGGATACGCTGAGGTTATGATGAGCTTTGGCGGGCGGTGCTCAAAAGTTTGCTGATGACGCAGGTAAGCGGTTAAACCTTGACGCGAGAGCCGCTCACAAATATGTGTCCAATCACTTATTTGCCATTGGGTCATACGTGCAGGTGTCCAGCTTGCATCTTCATTACTAGTACTGTCATCGATGACTTCTATGTCTAGCGCCGCTGTGCGCTGTGCGACAATCGTTTGGACAGAAGTTTCAGTATCTATATGGCTGCTTAAATGTTGATGCAAACGATAAGTAATAGGCTGGGCGAGTAGGCGGTAATACCCATAGCTGCCATCATGATCCAATTGACAAATAGCGGTTAGATATAGATGGCGATAGCTGCTGCCATTCGGCGTATCAAAGCATAAGGTTAAAGGACTACCAATTAAAGCAGTGCAAGAAGAGAAGGGTAAATGATGACCTTCATGAATGTAGACCTGTAATACATAAGTGTCGATACCATGCTGCTGATGCTGATAACCGCTATTAGGATTTAAGCGCTCAATGATAGCTGTCTCATACTCGGCATTGAGCAATTCATGTTGCCACGTTTGATGAACAGTAATATCTTGTTTGGCACTGGCATAAGGAGCTTGGCTACTGCCTTCACTGGCATAGAGCCTATCAAGATGCATGGGTAGCGCCGTATTGAGCAAACGTAGCATGGTTGTTGTCCCATTTTATTAAGCAATGTAAAGCAGTGCTATGAAGCGCATAAAGCGCCGGGTTTTATCATTCTGGATCAGTTATTACTGATAATGGTTACTAGTAAATAAAGGTTACTCAGCAAGGGTAAATTCGATACGCCGATTACGCGTGCGTCCTTCTTCATTATCATTGCTAGCAATAGGGTCTAAATCCCCCTTGCCAGTCGTACTCAGGCGAGCAGCATCGATATTGCGACCGATGAGATACTGTTTCACCGCTTCTGCACGCTGATTAGATAGTGTTAAATTGCCACCAGAATTACCGACATTGTCTGTATGTCCGGTGATAGTTACGGGTTTATCGCCGACCCGCTGTAATACCCCTGCCATATCATCTAGGATACCAAGACCCATTGGGGTTAAGTTGGCACTTCCTGATTCAAACTCAACGATACGATTGCCTAGGGTCTCATCTATGAGCTGTTGTTCGCCTTGAGTGACAACCAGCTGATTTTCTAATTGATAAAGATCGGTCAAACGCGTATGAATACGGTTTTGGATAGCTTGTTTTTGTTCAAGGCTGCTGACCTTGCCATGTAGGCTAATAGTCGTACCATGAATGTCTATCCGACCTTGGCGTATATTGGCAATGTCGCTATCAATAATGGCAGTGGCTACTTGCTGCCAATTGGTCGGTATGTTGATATTTGAGCGCACCTCAATTTCATCTCTAACGGGTTTATCAGGGTACTGAGCCTTGAGCTTATCAAGAAGCTGCTGCTTATCTGAACTCGTGGCAACGACGCCTTTTATGACCACAGGCACATCTTGGTCGTTATGTAGGGTATCTTGAGCAGCAAAGACCATCGCGCTCATAGATAAGGTAGTGATTGCTGCCAATAATAGGTTTTTTCTACTTCCTATTAGCCTAGAATTCTTGATTGAGAAACGAGTTAGCATGGCAGTACCCTTTTTTACTTCAATGTTTATCAGGTGTATAAATAGGAAAAATAGACAATAAGCTTTATTGTGCTAAAAATATTTGCTTAAATAATTGTCTGGTGTCATACAAATACAGATCGTCTTGCAATAATATTTTGTTGAATCGAGTCAAACCAATGTCCTCATCGATATAGCTTTGTGTCCAACCACTATCCCCAATCGAGACCCAGTCAGCAGGTAAGATGTTCTTATGCGTTAATAGTTGAGAAAGTAGCTGGCTATCTGGTTCGGTAAAGCTCAATAACAGCTGGTAATGCGCAGAGGTTCGATAAAGATAGGTATTAAGCTGTAATTGATGAGGCTGATAAAACCCATGAATCAGGTCATGCCAAAAGGTCGCCATATATATAGCAGGGGCTCTTTCAGCGGGCAGCGTCCAGCTTATAGATTTGTTTAGGCCATGAAAGCCTTTAGAATAAGTTGGTAAAAATAATAAACCAGTGGCAATGATTTGTTGTATTAAATGCGCTTTATCGATACCCATTAAGCCTGCGATATCTTGTAGGGTGGTCGTATTAATGAAGTTGTAATAGTGGGTACTGGCATTTTGATCGATAGTCAGTGAGCAATTATTTAAATCTTCCATTACTTTGGCAGTGTCAGTTTGAGACTTAGCGTTAATTAAGGCGTCATATACATCGTCCCATAAAGACAGAGATTTAATCGGCACATAATTCATCCAACTTTTGGGTTTATCGTGATACATCAGACCAAAGCCAATTAAGGGGTAGCGGCGTTGATTGCTATCGTGACTGGGTATCAGGACACCTGTGACGATTTTATTAGCCGTAGTATCGATGTGACTGAAATATAGCGCTGTGTTTTCTTTTATAGCGCCATTTTTTAAAGGATTTGTTTCTAATGAATGCTCAGTTAATGCATCTTTTGGCAATAAGGCTTTCGGTAATAAATATTCAGATGCCGTCAATGCCTGACTGACCCAAGTGTCTATATCATTGGTTTCGTTGATATGACTGCGCGCACGAATAAAGTCTCCACGTGCTGGTAGCTTGCCGAAATATACCAATGGTAATGATTCAGAAGTCATGGGTTTTGCTCCTGCGGCTCAGAGCTGGCATTAGCATCGCTAGCAGGAGTATTTAAATGAGACGCTTCATTGGCATCATCATTGCTTGTATTTGCAGAGGTAGCTACACCATTAGCCGCACGTTCATTAGCATTCGGATTTTGCGGTGTGGTGTTTGTGCGTGGCGAGCTACTCGAGGGTTGGTTTTGAGCGTTTGCATCACGCTCATTGGTATTACCACTATTGGATGCTGCCGTTGTAGGCTTTGCGGTACGTGTAACACCCAGACCAATCACTTCGTTAGGCAGTTTCATACCAGTAAAAGGATTGCTTGAGCGACCTTGACTGGCGGTGCTGCTATTGCCACTGATAATCCTAAAGCGTACGGAGATAGTGATACCATCACCTGACCATGCCATCTCAAAGATGTTGTCACCAAGCTCGGTGCGCCGCGCACTATTGATAAGACGCTCTACCCCAAAGCTGCCAGCCTCTTCAAAGACAGTATAGTCTTTGCCATCATAATCCTTGGCTCTAATACTGGCACCTGGCTGGCTACTAGGGTTTGGCCATACAAATGTCGTCCACGCTTGGGTGCCCATGCGATAACGCAGCTGCTGACCATCAACGACGATGGTATATTCTGTTAAGCCACTGACCGGCAATGGCATAATCTGAAAGGTGGTTTGATTTGAGGCCCCATTAGCACCTGCGGCGCCTGCCGTACCACTGCCATTACCACCAGTATAATTGACGAAGTAGCGACCAAAATCAGCCACAAACTTCGGACTGAGTCCCAAACCTGCGCCATTCCAAATTTTACTAGATATCTGATCACCGCGGCGAATGATAAAGGGCGACAAGGTTTCATTGACGAATTTTGCTACATAGCCATCCTCGCCAAAGAACTGCCCAATCTCAGCAGGCGTGGCTTCTAAATTGGCATTGGCAGTAAACGGATATTTATTGCCCAAATTGTCAAGAAAAGGCTTATATACTTGTGCTTGCCAAACTTTATTAATCTCATCTTTGGTAGGCTTTAAAAGCATATTAAATGAGCGCGTAAGGGACTCACTCAATAATGGGCGTACCAATTGCTTCATCTCAGAGTTGGCTTGACTGAGTATCTGTTCATCTAGTATCTGTAAAGACTTGGTAAGCTCTGAGCCTTCTGGGCTTAAAGTCTGTGAGGCAAACAACAATGCATCGGGACCAATATCATCACTACGAGCGATATTATTAAAGCGGGTTCTAATATGACCCAAGCTTGCCAAATAATTATCCAATAAAGACAGGTTTTGGTTGTCTTCTCTTGGTGTGACCAAATTGTGAATAGCGGAAAATTCTTGCGCAATCAAGCCTGAACTTGCGGGTATCACAGTAGCATTAGGGCTCGATTGGTTATTACCCATCATGGCTTCGGCCTGACGGAGCTCCGCTGGGCTTTGACGAAGAATAGTTTGCTTAAACCAAGTTACAAATGAGCGCCGAGATTGCGCGCCATCAGCTGAGGACGAGCTTGTAGATTTATTATCCCATTGGGTCTGGCGATCAACGGTTTCAAATAAAGTCTTTAAGGGAGATTCTGTAGCATTGGACAGCTGATTTAATAGTACCGCATGATCGTCAAAGCCTTTACTGTCACGAATATAGACTTGTGATAAAAACCGTTTCCATTCGCTGATATATTCTTGCTTATACCGACTGACCAAATATTGGCGTATTTGTTCAGGACTACCGGTCAAGGTCAAGTCATTTTGGCTACTGGTTGCCAATACCCAATCGTCAGCTACCATTTTATTGGTCGCCGCTTTATCGATTTCATCACTGATAAAGGATTCCCATGCTTGCTTGGTAAAGGTGCCAGAAACCACATAGCTGCCTAATAATGCTTCGTTGCCTGTATTTTGAGTAATCTGTGCCACGGTCACTGCTGGAAAACGTGCTGATGAGCGCATTTTTATCTCGGAATAAACACGCTCACGTGCAGGCTGGCCCTTACTGACTTTAGATAAATTCATACGGGTTTTATCAATCAACCCTAAGTCGTTTTGAATCAAAGGAAAGCTTGGGTCATTAATATGAGCCAAGCTAAAACTTAAAATCCGCTCGGCTTGTCGAATCATTTTATCGCGTGGCATATCTGCGCGATTGGCTTCAAGCCAAGTACGCCAAAAGCGCGTCATCTGATCGCTCAAATGGCTGGTTTCTAAATGATCGTGATTGCTCAGCATCAAATAGGCTTTGAGCGCATTGTAAGCATCTTCAACATCGGTAGGATCTGATTGGATATAGGTATCAGTATTGCCAGTTGCAGACTCACTTTCTTGCGCCTCTGGCTCTTTAACCGATAGTTGTGCCGTATTGGCATTGACCTCAGTGAGGAATTTTTCTATATTTTGTTTGGTAGGCGCTAAGACAATGATGCCAATACCGTTGTAGTATTCTGATAAAAGTTTTTCTTTGAGCTTGTCGCCTTGATATAAGCCAAAACTTAACGAGAGAGGGTGACCATTTTCGTACTCTTCAAGCTGCTCTATGCGACTTTGTAAAATACTGAGTGACTCCAGTTGTGACTGCAAATCACCGTTTGAATTTTTTTGGATTTGAGCAACTTGTTGTAAATCTGCTGCTACCCGTTCAGTCAGCTGTTTATTATTGGCATATGACCATGTCCATAGCCCAGCCGCCGCACAGAGCACCACGACCGATGCTAAGGTTGCAAGGGCGCGATGACTACGTTTATCACGGTTCTTGTGCTGCTTAACCAAATGTTTGTCTTTTAAGATAACCTTGGAAAAAAGATCATTTAAAAAATAAGGCTTATCTGCGTTTGTTTGCTGAGAATTAAGGGGAACGGCTGGTGGCTGCAAATCAAAATTTTGTACCATTTGTAGCGTCATTTGACTGCTAACTTGACCTTCTTGTAGCGCACTGGTGAAATAAAAGCCACGCAATATAGGCTTAAATTGAAAAGGATTGTCTTCAAACAGAGCGTGCATGAGCGTTCTTATCATAGGACGCAATGACTGAAATTCCATTGGAAATGTCATCAAACTGGGTGAGACAGTACGCTGATGGCGTAACGACAGTTTGGTCGTGCTTAAGTCTTTTAGACCATTTACCAATACGCCAAAATGCTCTTCAAAAACATCTGTAATATTGATGTTGTCGGGGTCTTCTGGATAAGGAATGGTCGCCCCCCATACTTGCCCGCGATCTTCTTGCTCATAATCATGAAAGAAATCACGAAATCCTGATACCAGATCCATCTTGGTAAATACCACATAAACAGGGGCATAAACTTCTAATTGTTCGGTCAAATCCTGCACACGACTTCGTAAGTTTTTAGCCAAATCCAGCGCATAGCTAGGCTCATTTTTAGTCAATTCTGCGATGCTAACGGCAATGATAATGCCATTAATAGGGGCCTTGGGGCGGTTCTTTTTCAGTAGGTTTAAGAATGACAGCCATTCTGAACGGTCGTCTTCATAAGCAGAATAACGCCCTGCGGTATCAAGTAGAATCCCTTCAGTAGAAAAAAACCAATCGCAATTACGCGTACCACCCACGCCTTTGACTGACAGCTTGTTGGTTTGCTCCATAAATGGAAACTTTAACCCAGAGTGCAGCACTGCCGAGCTTTTACCGGCTGCTGGATTGCCGATGACCATATACCATGGCAGCTCATATAACGCTGCTTTACCGGTTTGATCACCGATTTTCGATTTACGAATGGTTTTAATGGCGTCTTGCATTTGCTGACGTAATGCTTGCACTTCTTGTGCATTTTCATCTTTAGCGATAGTGTCTTTATTATGCTCATCGCCATTGTCTTCTACTAAATTGGCCAGTTCTGCCGAGGCAAGTCTGCGTTTTTTCCAAAAATAGTAACCTAAGGTAGCAAGCAGAGCAGTAGTTACGGCAATACTAAGAATGACGATGAAGGTTTTAAGCGGCATATAATCGTAAAGTAAGACCAAAGCGACGATAACCCCTAAGATTAATAACACTCTCGGGTGGTAAATAAGATGGAAAAATCTTGCAAACATACTTGCTACCTAATGTAATCTTGAAATAATAGGGGGTTATCGGGTCAGGGTAAACGGTGACTATGATGTCAGGCAACGAATAAAAATATGCCTAAGACGCTTTAGAAGAATTTTGTAGCCATAATATACAGTCGTGCTTATGTTTGGTTATTAAAAAGGATAGTCCTGACTCTTGTTCGTCTGAATTAGCTTGGGAAACCAATAAGGATAAGCTTATAAGTGTCTTTAACCATACGTTTGATGGCATATAATGCCCTAAATGATGCTCGTTTACTAGTATGTCTTTCTCTACTAATGAGTCGATAAATGTCATAAATAAAGACAAGTCATAAGGCTGCTTTAATGGATTAATATCTGTTATAGCGTTTATTTTGTTTTTAGAGGTTATGGCTTTGATGGTTGATGTATTAGCAATAAGCTCAAGATTTTGGCTTTCTATGGTTTTCATTTTACGTTTGTCAACGGGCGCTGTAGCCGACGTACCATTTAGTAATAAGTGCTTTATCTTTTGTAGATTTTTCGCGTAGTGCTGGCGAGTCTCGAGCTGTGAAGTATTAGACTGAGAAGAGTTGGAGTCAGTATTTACAGTATTATCTGTCTGACTAAGAGTATGGTTAGGAATCTTAGTCAATAAAAAATAGCTATCACTTTCTAAATTAAGAGCTTCATGAGCAGCTTTATTAGAAAAAAATAACAAGGTTCCCGCTTCGGTTGGTATCGTATTATCGAGCGCAGTTTCATATAGCGACGACTCCAACCATGCTTCATAAATTTGGCAGTCTACATTCATCAGTAAACAAGTTTTAGGGACAGCCGCTTTAGCGAGTGTAATAAGATGTTCATCGATAAAGTCGAGCGGCTGATAGGATTCATCGTCAGCAAAAATCATAGTGATCGCCAGTAACGATTCTGCTATACCATAATCGGCTAACTGCTGTTTGATAAAACGTAGCAGAAAATCAGTGTCAGCGAGGCTTGGTATACACAAATAAATAGACAGCTGAGATAGGGTTTGGGCAGGCAAGTCATTACGTGATTCTTCATCATTCGTTTCACTGCTGTTATTACTGTTATTAGCACCTGCGATATAATGCGGCTGCCAATCAGGATGAATATGAATGGCTGAATTTGGCTCATCATCATCTTGTTCAAGATAAGCGAAATGTTGGGCGAGTAGCGAGAGGAAATCATTGCTCAGTAGCAGCTGCTCACTAACCAAGGCACACAAACGCAAGGTCAACTCATCTGAAGATTGCGGTCGCTCTTCCTCATCGTCGTAGGTATCTGATTCGTCATAACTGGCATAATTGTCGGCATCGGCATCGGCATCGGCATCGACTTCAAGCTCATGGCTGGCAAAATTACTGCTATCTTGATAATGATATAAAGGATATTGCTCAGTTATCACACTCTCTATAGGTTTGACTAGAATCGGTAAACCATCGAAGTCAGATAAGTCTTCACTTAAGACAGTAAGGTCGTCCTTGTTGTCTACTATCTCAGACCAACTACTTCCCTCCGGTATGCAAATACTAGCATTGATAAACAATTGATAGGATTCTATAGGCTCTTTTTCTATTTCTTTGTCAGTGATAAGCGTTATTTCAGTTTTTCTATTGTCCAAGTTTTTTCGATGTCGTCTAATTATCAATATAAAACCAAACAAAGATGCTGGCAGAATGATAAACCAAAGCAATAGCCTAGGGGTAGTAAGCTGTAAGGTATTGTCTTTAAAATACATCCAAGTCATTAGTAAGTAAACAAGAAGCACAACGCTAGAGGTATATATTGCATAGCTTAATAGTTTTCTGGAATGCACTTACGATACCTCTGGTCGAACAAATAGATGAGAGGCAGTTTATGATATTTTACTCACTATGGCTACTATATTTATCTACTTTGGTTTGTTTTTATTTTTGACATATGGTTTCTAGTCAGTTTTTAAGCATATTATAAAATACTATAATTAAGTCTGGTTATTTTAGGAAAAACCATGTTTTTAGCTATATAATAGCGAGCAGTTTTGCTGGAAATAAGCAGTCAATAATGGATATTAGGTATGTTTTTCTGCTTATTGCGTGTTTTAAGAGTCTGATGTAGTGATGTATTTAATCTTATGATCTATCTGATAACCACGATATTTACGCTTATTTCTATTGTAGTGATAGTCATGCTATTTGATCGTCAGCTATATGGTCGTGTTTATCAAAAAGCTGATAACGCTTTTCAGTACTTATGGATGCTAAAAGCCAGATACTTTGTACTCAAGCCCCAAGTAATAACTAATATTAGACCTAAGATTGAGCTTAGATTTTTGAATATTAAATCATCGAACATGAAAGTATTGAATGTCAGTGCGGCGGTAATACCAACTTTATCCATCTTAGTCATCGTAGCAACGACAGTGCTTTGTTATTTCCTAGTGACGCATAACTCCCTTGAGGTTTATCGCACTCAAAGTGATGCACCAACCACCGCCAACGCACAAATCAATCAATTATTAATCGGGGAGCAGCTGCGCCCACCGCCATCACCACCAGCAGAGCTGTTTGCTGAGCTTGAAGCGGAGATTGCCAGTTATCAAGCTACTCAAATGGAAGCAGGCTATTGGCCTGAAACGGCAAGTGATGCATCGTCAACGAGACCGCTTATGTTACCTGAGCCTGATCTATCGGATTTAAGTGTTCAAGATCATACTACTGGCTACTCAGGCGATATATTGGCCTCACATATCACAAACGGTCATATTAATATCAAGAATGCTGACCGTAATTGGAATAAAATGAATTCTGAATTCGTTCAGCGAATGTTGACTGTTTATAAGGTTATGAGTGAACAATATGGCTATGATATGGTGTTGCTAGAGGGGTATCGTAGTCCTGGTCGACAAGCAAAATTATTGAAGCAAGGGTCGCACGTGACGAAGGCAGGCTCTTATAAGAGTTACCATCAGTTTGGTCTAGCAGGAGATAGTGCTTTTATTCGAAACGGTAAGATTGTCATTACCGAAAAAGATCCATGGGCGATGCAGGGCTATAAGTTATATGGTAAAGTGGCAAAATCGGCAGGGCTAGTATGGGGTGGTGACTGGCGCATGATGGATTTAGGGCATGTTGAGCTACGTAAACCTGGGGTGCTCGGTCGCCCTCAAATGGCTGAGATTTTAACCAGCCAATAATGGCTATCAATGATTATTATAATTTTATATATGGGCAATTGTATGGTAGATTTTTCATTGAAAGCAATATCTTTTTGTCTATTAAGTATAGGGTTGGTTGGTTGCGGTAGTGATGGAATGAGTCAATTAAACCAAACATTAAAACCTAATCAGCCAACTGCATTAGTAGACAATTATCAATCTGATAAGCAGCTTTATGAGGGAAGTATAGGTAAGAAAATTGTCGATGTTAATGCGAACATGAGCACTAATACTGATTTAGAAAAGCTTAAAGCTCAACTTGAGCAGCAGCAGCAACAGCTCAGTGCGATGAATGCAGAACAGCAAGCGTTACAAACGCAGTTAAAACGTCAAACTATTAGCTTACAGATACTTCCGAGCGCCGATGCAAATGCGGGTCGTCAAAAGCAAGGCACCGCCAGTATTGCTCATATCGCCTTCTTAGAAGATGAGAGCCAGTTTTCAGAACTGCTAGAGATGGCGACTAAAGAGGTGAGTGTCATTCCCAGTCGTCAAACAGCGCTGAAACTGAATGTTCCGCACGAGGCGCGCTTTATTGCTATTAAAGTGGGGCTAAGATACACCAAGAAGCGCTCACAGCTATTGATTCCTATCAGTAGTATCGACTTTGAAAAGCCGTTAACCTTGAATGTAGGTGCATGTGATGTGAATATCAAAGAAGGCATCATCCCAGAATTGGCACCCATTTTTGCTATTAAACTTAAATATTATCAACAGCCACTGGTTGGTTGCGCGTAGGAGATGGTCTTGAGTAAAAACAGAGTATTATGGGGCGAAGGTTTATTTTTAAGACCTCAGCATTTTCAGATTCAAGACACTTATCATAACTCGCAGCGCGCGCTCAGTATGGTGCTCGTGCATCCTTACGCTTATGGTATCGCTGATGTGCAAATCGATAGCCAGCTTCTAGAAAGTAATATCTTAAGCTTTGAAAGCATCTATGCAGTCTTGCCCGATGGCACGATATATCAAGCACCGCGTACGGATGCGCTGCCTAAAGCGGTGAGGTTGGATAGCCAAGATAACGGCGATGAGGTGTATGTATTTTTAAGTCTAGAGATTGTTCAGGGTAGTGGCAGTAATATACAGACAGAGCATAGCGATAATCCCGCCCGTTATATAAGAGATAGTATCGAATCCCATGATTTATATACTCAGGGTGCAGAAGCCGTTATTGATATTCTAAAGCTATCACCAAGCGTGCAATTGAGCCATACAGCGCAAGTACCAAGTCAAGATACGCTTTCTATCTTGATTGCTAAGCTGACGCGCAGTACGCAAGGTATCTATCAGTTAGATGAAGACTATATAGTGCCTAGCGTCCATATTATGAGCAATTCTGCGCTACTCAATCAGCTCTATCGCTTGATGACGATGATTAATACTAAGTCAAGCTCGCTCTATGATCACCATCGCCAGTCTAATAATGATTTGTTAGAATTTCGTTCATCGGATATCGCATCTTTTTGGTTATTACATACTTTAAATACGGCTTATTCACAATTGAGTCATTTATACAATAATGCGAAATTACACCCAGAACGGCTGTATGAAGCACTCCTAAATGTTGCCAGTCAATTGGCGACTTTCAGCTCATTATATAAGGTAGGCGACTTACCGCATTATCACCATAATAATATCAATGATTCGTTTACCAGTATCATTGGCATCATCCGTGAGCTACTCAATACCGTTATTGCCAGTAATTTTATCTCCATTCCTTTACGTCAAAACAAACACTCATACTACATGGGCGACCTGAGCAGTGACAAAATCACGCGTAACTCGCAGCTATATTTATCTGTTAGCTCATCGCTACCAATGCATGAGTTGATAGATTTGGTGCCAAGACGCTTTAAAATTGCGACGCCAGATGCTGTGGAGAAACGTGTCCTATCTGCGCTACCGGGCTCGCCGATTTCACATGTCTCGCAAGTGCCAAGTGCTATTCCTGTCAGACCGGGCTTTAGTTATTTCACTATTGAGCCAGTAGGCGAGCTGTATGACGAGATGATTAGATCTGAATCCATCTGTATTTATGTACCAAATGGTTTTGATGATTTAAAAATTGAGTTGATGGCTATCGTACAGTAGTTTTTTTAGGCATTTTTAAATGGTTTTGAAGTCGCTTTTTTTAAATGATTTTTTTAAGCGGACTTTAAAAATAATATGTATTAGGAACAATCATGTTCGGGAATAATTCAATGGGTTCAGCACCTTCTTTGTTAGATTCAGGCGAAGTTGCCTCAAAAGTTTCAACCGCAGGACTTAATAGACGTATCAGCAGTCAGTCGCTGGTTGATACTATGTATGATGGTTTTTACTTGGTGTTTTTATTACGCAATCATTATTTCAGCACTGAACCTCGCCATTTTCGTCAAAAAATCTATGATTTTTTAGACAAGTTTGAAATGAACGCTCGTAAAAAAGGCTTTTTATCAGAAGACATCCATGAAGCAAAGTACGCGTATTGTGCGTTGATTGATGAAACCATCATGACGTCACAAGAGTCAGAATTTCAGACTCTAAAAGATGCATGGGAGCTAAATCCTCTGCAGTTAGATTTGTTTGGCTCACAAATCGCTGGTAATGAGTTTTTTGAGCGCTTAGATGGACTGCGCGAACAAGGAGAGAAGCGTTTAGCGGCATTAGAAGTTTATCACTATGCGATGTTGCTAGGATTTCAAGGAAAGTATCGCCTAGAGGCCCCTGAAAAGATTCGCTATCTTATCTCACGCTTGGGCGATGAAATCGAACACTTACGTGGTAATAAAAACGAATTTTCGCCGTTTTGGGCAATTCCTGATCAAATTAAGCATAAGCTCACCAGTGAAACGCCGCTTTGGGTGATTCTTGCAGTGATGGCAGTGTTACTAAGTGTGATATTTGCAACCATGTGGCACTTTACCAATAGCTTTGCAGATAATCAGCTGTCAGCATATAACCATGTTATTCAAGAAAATAAAGAGCAGGCCCATATCTCAATCTTCTTACCCTAAAGCTTGTCCTCATTTAGATGATTATTTAGATAACTATTGATTGATTTGAGGATGTGCCCTCATTATTAGCAATTGTTATCTTTAGATAATAAGTCACTTACAAAAACAACAGCCATAAAAAAACCCCCATCAAAGTGATGAGGGTCTTGGCAAATGCCATAATCGAATCAAAGATGACTCAAAAAATTTACTACTAAAATATGGCTCTCCAACCTGGGCTCGAACCAGGGACACACGGATTAACAGTCCGTTGCTCTACCAACTGAGCTATTGGAGAATAAGCGGTAAGTGTTTAATGGCTTACTGCGAGCTTAGAAAGTTTCTAACGAGTTCTTGCTAAGTGGGGCGTATTCTAGCAAAGATAAAAAATACGTCAAGCTTTTTTTGCATATTTAGCAAATATTGTTCTTTTACTTGCTAGATAAGTCCTTTTACAAGGGTTTTAGCTAAAAATTGTCAATTGAGATATCAATAAAATCTATATGCCTATAAATAAAGTAACAAGCCAATACTATGCTGAATCATTAACTTTTCATAAATAATATCCTCTAATATGCATTTATTTGCGATTTATCCGAGGCTACTGTATAACGGACATTCAAAATAGATAGGTCTCTGATAACGGTAAGGAATATTATGTCGCAATACAATACCAGCTCCACTGCCAAAAGCGCCCCTTTAAACCATGAATTGTATATGTCGGTACTGATGACGCCAGATATGGCAAACTTTATAGGCAATGTGCATGGTGGTGATTTGCTCAAGATGCTCGATCAAGTCGCTTATGCTTGCGCGAGTCGCTATAGTGGTAGTTACGTTGTGACGCTATCGGTCGATCAAGTGATGTTTCGTGAGCCTATTTATGTCGGTGAGCTGGTTACCTTTGCAGCAAGTGTCAACTATGTCGGTAGAACTTCCATGGAAGTGGGTATCCGTGTGGAAGCAGAAGACGTGCGCGCCCGTACGATTCGCCATACCAATAGCTGCTATTTTACCATGGTGGCGATTGATGATAACGGTAAGCCAACGCCGGTCCCTGCGCTTGAGATTAAAAATGAGATGCAGCAATGTCGTTTTGATGCCGGCTTAGCGCGTAAAAACTTGCGTATGGAAGTCTCGCATCGTCCTAGCTGCGATATTAATAAGATGATTGGCGATAATTCAGATAGTAAGAGCTAAACTCTAATCACATGACAGATAAACCATGTCATCGAAAAAGCGTGGCTGGCAAGCTTTCTTAGCATCCCCATATCTAGTAGGGCGTTCGTAAAATGGGACACTCCCAAACCTTTAAAGCTATTAAGACCATCAATACTTAAACAAAGTCTCACGAAAACCTTACTGACCAAGGTTAGGTTTTTGGTTAAATTTAATGGTAAACAAGGCAGGTAAATAAACAGGTACAACCATTCATACTTATGATTCGACTGTTTTATTTGACTGCTTTAACCCATTACATAGACCATTGACCGAGACTCACATGAGTTCAAAACCTGCAAAGTCATCAGAATCCCATTCTACAGAGCTATCAACACCGCAAGCTGGTCGTGCGCGCGGTGTTGATGGTGCGCCCTTTGATGCTACAAATACTTCCTCTAACCCTGCAACCAATGCTGATAAAAAGGAGGATGAAAAAAAATCTTCCTCATTACTCACTGTGCTGATTGCGGTTGGGGCAAATCTGATTATTGCGATTGCTAAAACGGTTGCGGCATTCATGACTGGTTCAGCTTCTATGATAGCGGAGTCGGCGCATTCGTGGGCAGATGCAGGTAATGGCACGTTGCTGATTGTGGCCGAGAAAAAAGCGGTTAAGCCTGCCGATAGGAGCCATCCATTAGGCTATGGTAAAGAGGCGTATGTGTGGTCGATGATTGCTGCCTTTGGCGTTTTTATGGCAGGTTCTATTGTCTCCATTTATACCGGTATTACCGAATGGAACGCGCCCGAGACCGAAACCAACTATACCATCGGCTTTATTATCTTAGCAGTGGCTTTTGTGCTAGAAGGATTCTCGCTGACGCAAGCTTATTTGCAAAGTAAAAAGCATGGCGAGGCCATCAATGTCAGCGCCCTTGGTTATGTTGTTGATACCTCAAACCCAACGTTGCGCGGTGTCTTCTTTGAGGATTTAGCCGCGGTTATTGGCTTGGTGGTCGCTGCGGCGGCGATGGGTATGCATGCGTATACGGGACAGCCGTTTTGGGATGCGCTTGGGTCGATTGTGGTTGGTATCTTATTGGGTATGGTCGCCATCTTTTTAATCAATCGTAATCGCGACTTTTTGGTTGGCTATAAAGTCTCAGAAACAATGCATGACTACATATTAACTGAGCTATTAAATCATCCTGATATCGATAGTGTCTCTTATTTACACTTAGAATGGGTTGGACCCAAAAAAATATTTATGGTCGCCGCAGTAGACATCGCCGGTAACCAAAAAGAGCAGCAAATCGCACAAAAATTTGAAGATATTGAAAATCAGTTCCGTGCCAAGCCGCTATTTCAAGAAGCTATTATAACGTTGTCAGTGCCTAATGCTGAGATTTTACGCTTACCAAATAGCTGATACTGTTTAAAGCGTTCATTTGCTCACTGAACATTAATAACTGAAAACTGCTAGCCATACTACTTAAAACTATAATAATGAGAGCTTAATATGAAACGTTTTAATAACGCTACGATAAAAAAATCACGCCAGCGTACTACCATTATAAATCCGTTACTTAGCTTGGTTGTGGTAACGCTTATGTCAGCTCCTATCGCAAATGCCAATGCAGAATTGATTATCCATAGCGAGCCCAATACAGTTAATAAGGACGTCAATAAGATTGCCAATCAGCATAATAATAAACAAGCACCGACCGATGTATCTATCATTAAGCTGATGCAGGTGATGCATATTGACGAGCAAATCCAATCTATCGTCAACGGCCAACAGGCGGCTATCGATGCCATCAATATACAAACGCAAAATCAGGTTCAAAAGGGCAGCCAGCAGATAAATGATAAGTCGTTAAACAAGCGTCAACGTCAGCTACAAGAGGAAATCCAAAGTGTTTTAGGTCAATATGCGAAGATTATGAGTAATGGAATAGGCGATGCGACAGACGCACAAACCTTGACCCAAGCTTATATCAGCGCAGCGAAGACTTACTATACGCAAGCGGAAGTTGATGCCCAAATTAAATTTTACGACACTGAAATGGGTCAAAGTATCCTTGCCAAGCAACCACAAATTACCGCTGCCTTTTTACAGCAATCATTGCCTGAAGATACCAGTGCAACCGAAGCACAACTAGGCGAGCTGTTGCCGCAAATGAAGCAGATTATTAAAGGTGTTTTTTAAACCTGTTATTTTAAAATCTGAGTTAAACGTACCGCTTTTATATCAAATGACTGTATAAAACTGGCACACATAAAAAAGGTCACTCTCAAAGTGACCTTTCTATTTCTATAACTTATTATAATATTTCATTTTTCTATAAAATGCTTATTTCTTTGGCGCATTGGCACCGATAAACCAAGCGTCTTTATCGACAATACGGCTAACTTCAGTCAATAAGTCGGCGGTATCCTCATCGCCCGCATCGCTAGCAACATCAATCCCTTCGCGCAATGAAGCGGCAATGGTTTTATAGCGGTTGGTAAGCTCGCGCACATGCTCATCCACTGCTGTAATATCAGTCGGGTAAGTCTCTAAAATAGAGTCCTCAACGACACGCTTAGAGATACCATTGGCTTTACCACCAAGGATAACAATGCGTTCAGCAACCGTATCATAAGCTTCTGTTAAGCGCTCATAAGTGTCATCTAATAGCTGATGCACCCCGATAAAGCCAGTACCTTGCAAGTTCCAATGGCACTGTTTGCTATCCATACTTAGGTCAATCAAATTTGCCAAGTTGGCATTCAATAAATCGACCATTTTTTTAGCTGTTTTATCATCGATACCACTTGCGTAACGTTCTCTCATATTTTTCTCCATTGTATTATTTTACTGAATTTATATCGTTAGTAGATAAGCTGTTAATGAATAAATTGTTATTAATGTTTTTCTAAATGGCTATTCATTAAATGCTGACTAGCCAAATCAATATTTACTAATCGTATTGCTGCTTATATGCTGCTACTTACTTAATTCACTACCGATGATAGCAGCTTAAATTCTCTATAGAACCCTTGCGCGTTAGGCTTTATTGAGTGGTCGTGTAATGAGTTTGTTAATCGTGAAAAGCTTTGTAAATTTAGCCGTCGCTCTGTGCGTTTTTTATAAATAAAGCATACTTATAGTGCAGGCAGTATTCTAGAAATACTCAGCTTAATGCTTCTGTCTTGGATGTTATTTGCTTATTTACACTGGGCTGACTTGACTCTTCACTTTGGCTTTTAGATAGCATGACCGTTAAAGGATAAACCCAGATATTATCCTTTAAAAACTGTAGTTTAGCCCCCATATTGTTATAAACCTAAGCTCTTATAAGCTTTTATAAAAATCAGGAAGAAAACCATTATGCGAATGCCTGAACCGCGCTCGTCGCGTCAGTTAAACCAATTGGCCACTCAGCTCCAGGGCGAAGCTGAAATTAGTGGTGTCAATGCGTCTGGGACGCAAATATCGAGCCGCGCTTTTGAGATGGTCACCGAATTTGAGCCAGCAGGCGACCAACCGCAAGCGATTAAAAAGTTAGTCAAAGGTATCAATTCTGGCATGGATGAGCAGCTATTACTCGGTGTGACGGGTTCTGGTAAGACGTATACCATGGCAAAGGTCATCTCGGAATGCCAACGTCCAACCATTATTATGGCGCACAATAAAACGCTTGCCGCGCAGCTTTATGGTGAGTTTAAAGCGTTCTTTCCGAACAATGCGGTCGAGTATTTTGTCAGCTATTATGACTATTATCAGCCAGAAGCTTATGTCGCCGCTAGTGATACCTTTATCGAAAAAGACAGCGCCATTAACGACCATATTGACCAAATGCGTCTGTCAGCCACGCGTGCTTTATTAGAGCGTCGTGATGCGATTATCGTCGCGTCGGTATCGTGCATCTATGGCTTGGGTGATCCGGAAAGTTATCTAAAAATGCTCTTGCATGTCGTCGTTGGCGATAAAATCGACCGTACTGCTACGATTAAGCGCTTGGTTGAAATGCAATATACGCGCAACGAGCTGGACTTTGGGCGTGGTACGTATCGCTTGCGCGGTGAGTTACTCGATATCTATCCTGCTGAGTCTGAGCAGCTGGCGGTACGTGTGCATTTATTTGATGATGAAGTGGAGAAAATCACTTGGTTTGACCCTTTAACGGGAAAAACTGTGCGTAGTGTGCCGCGTATTACCATTTATCCAAAATCGCATTATGTGACCCCACGTAATAAACTAGAAGCGGCGAGCCATACGATTCGCGCGGAGCTTGAGCCGCGTCTTGAGTATTTCCGTGAAAATAATAAATTGGTTGAAGCGCAGCGTCTGAAAGAGCGTACCCAGTACGATCTTGAGATGATTCAGCAGCTTGGCTACTGTAACGGTATCGAAAACTATTCGCAGCATCTCTCTGGTCGTCCATCGGGAGAAGCGCCGCCGACGTTGTTTGATTATATTCCAGAAGATGCGTTGTTATTCCTCGATGAGTCGCATGTGACGGTATCGCAAATCGGTGCGATGTATAAAGGTGATAGGTCGCGTAAAGAAAACCTTGTCAATTACGGCTTTCGTTTACCAAGTGCGATGAATAACCGCCCGATGAAGTTTGAAGAGTGGGAACGTATTAAGCCAAAGACTATTTATGTCAGTGCCACGCCGGCACAATATGAGCTTGAGCATAGCGAGCAGGTGGTTGAGCAAGTCGTGCGTCCAACCGGTTTGATTGACCCTGAGATTGAGATTCGTCCGGTATTGACCCAAGTTGATGATGTGCTATCAGAGATTACCAAACGCCGTGAAAAAGACGAGCGCGTATTGATTACCACTTTGACCAAGCGTATGTCAGAGGATTTGACCAGTTATCTAAAAGAGTACGATGTCAAAGTCGCGTATTTGCACTCGGATATTGATACGGTTGAGCGTATGCAGATTATTCATGAGCTGCGTACTGGTGTGCATGATGTGCTGGTTGGTATTAACCTCTTGCGTGAAGGGCTTGATATGCCAGAGGTGTCGTTAGTGGCGATATTCGATGCGGATAAAGAAGGCTTTTTGCGTTCTGAGCGTGCGCTGATTCAGACTATCGGTCGTGCTGCGCGTCATATTAATGGCAAGGCTATTCTCTACGCTGATCGCATCACACCCAGTATGGAGCGTGCGATTGAAGAAACCGACCGTCGCCGCGAAAAACAAGTCGCCTTTAACCTTGAGCATAACATTACGCCAAAAGGCGCGCGCCGTAGTATCACCGATAAAATTGATACGGGCGAAGATCAGAATGCCAATGACAATCAGGTGATTCCTATCAAGAGTAATCTGCCTGATGTTGATATCAGTATTTTACGTAGTCCTGATTTGCTCGCCAAAGAAATTAAGCGTTTAGAGAAGCAGATGCAGCAAATGTCACGGGATTTAAAATTTGAAGAAGCGGCAAAAACGCGTGATAAAGTGCTCGAATTAAAGGCGCATTTGATTTAGATGGTAAGGTTTAGAATATAAAAATAATAGGGCGGGTTAACGGATAGTTAGCTCGCCTTATTTTTGGATGATGAAAAGGAAACTAAAAAATTGGATACTAAAAGAATATTTGTATTGGGTAATGGCTTTGATTTAGCACATTATCTACCAACTGCTTATGTGCATTTCATGGATGCTATGATGGCTGTCGAATCTTGCAAAGAAGAAAAAGAGCTTGGGTTTGATGATTTATTTCAGAAATATATCGCAGGTGAATGTTCCGATAGAGACGAGAAGTTTTTTAGCAAGACTAAGGAATTGTATAAAACAGGTGACTTGAGGTTATCAATTGATACTGTGAAGGATTTGCAAATAAAGTTAAAAAATAACGGTTGGTTTCAGCATTTTAAGCATCATTTGAGCGATGTAGATACGTGGATTGATTTTGAGAATGAGATAGAAAGTTTACTAGTGAAAACATGTGATTTATTTGAAATGAGTTTTGATGATAGAACCATCGGGTATTTTTCAGATAGATTCCAAATATCTCTTCCGAATACGAGTAATAGTCGTAATTTGACTATAAAACATACAGATGTACTAGCCAGCAATTATCGCCAAGTGAATCAAGTATTTTTTGATAATTTTAAATTACAAAAGATGTTTATACAAAATACGCTAATTAATTTTCAGCTTATATCTAATATGTATTATAAAGCTGAAGATGTACATAATCCGAATGGTTTCGGAGCAAGCACTATTCAATATAATGAAGTTCTTGAAGAAGAATTTGAAGGTCTGCAAGAACGTGATTTATCATACGATAGAAGAGTTGCTAAAAAATCGTTTAGAAATGTTATAGATACAAATTTTTTAAAAAAGTACTCAGATAAATATTTAGAGTTTGAAGGTAATAAAGTATTGAGACAAATCCTGAGTCATTTAGATGGCTTTAATGACGTTTTTAAAATGTATATTAGGCTAGTAGTAAATAAGCTTAAGCCAATAAGTGAGTTCATAAGGTTTGGTGACTTGAATGAAAATTTACAAGCAATATTTACTTTCAATTACTCTAACTCATTTGAACGTTTGTATCCCGATGTTAAATTATTGAGCATCGATAAGGTTCAATATGTTCACGGTAGTACTAACAGTCGTAAGATTGTATTAGGTATAAGTGATTTGGACGATGAGCGCCTTAGAAAATATAAAGTATACGGGTTTGTCAAAACTCATCAAAAGTTAATTAATGATACTGACTATCAGTTCCTTGACCATGAAGACCTAAATATCAAGCGTGTACTAGGTCAGTCCCTAAATGATATGCCTTATGAAATTATCTTTTGGGGTCACTCTTTAGCTGATTCAGATGCAGAGTATATCAAAGCGGTTTTTGAGATGAATACTGATGAAAAGTCACCCAATGTGAAATTAAAAGTTTGGTGTTTCCAAAATGATCCTCATGAACCGTTAGCTAACTTGATTCACATTGTTTCTAAGGAAGTTGTAGAGCGTTGGATGAAAAAACGCTGGCTAGTATTTGAAGCCGCACCTGATATTTATGCAGAGAATAAAAAAGCTGAATGATCATAGATTGAGTGCATTATCTTGTAACTTACGTCTTATATTTTAGAGGTATATATTAGGACTAAAAGAAAGAGCTTTACCCATTAAAATTGATAACGAATAATTTGCCGTTAGATAACTTGTAATTATACCAAATGCCACTTAAGATGATATTAAGCAGCTGCATGCGCTTTATTACTCACGGACGACTTAGGCGGACTATCTATCATGCATACCAGTACCCATAATAAAACCAATGAAATTAAAACTAATGAATTACTCAGATTAGACTTCAATGAAAACTCCTTAGGCATGTCAGACTCTGCCAAAGCAGCCATCCTCAGTGCTTTAGATGGCGCTGCTCGTTATCCCGATAAGCCGCGCGCTCAACTGCTGAGCAAAGTAGCCGAAATCAACGGCGTACCTGAAAAGCAGGTCTTATTGGGCAATGGTTCAATCGAGAGTATCAGGGCTGTCGTGCAAATGCTGTATGACAAAGCCTTAAAGACAGATAAAGGATTTCAGCTAGTCATTCCAGACCCAACCTTTGGCTGTGCAGAGTTGTATGCACACTCTCTAGGCGTGCCAGTGGTCAAAGTACCATTAACTCGCGATAACTATGATTTAGATTTCGACAACCTACAAAAAGCTGCGGCTGAATTTGACGGTATGAGCCTGTTTTATCTGTGCAATCCTAACAATCCAACGGCCATCATTACCGCGACGCATACGCTCAAAGCTTGGATAAAAAATGCGCCAAAAAACCACTATTTCTTATTGGATGAAGCCTACTTTGGGTATGTCACAGACCCAAGTTTTGAGAGTGGCGTTGAGTGGATAAAGCAAGGGCTATCAGATAATTTGATTGTCGTTCGTACCTTCTCAAAGCTATTTGGCCTTGCAGGTTTGCGCGTTGGCTACGCGATTGGACATCCGCAGATTATTGCAGAGATTGGGTCTTTAATGTCTACGGATAATATCAATGTATCAGGTGCGGTTGCTGCAATCGCAACGCTCGAAGATGAGGCGTTTTTGGCGCACAGTTTGCAAACCACCAATCAAGCAAGGCAAATGATGGAGACGGCGCTCGATGAGCTAGGACTGCGTTATTTGCCCTCGCAGACCAATTTTATGTTTTATGAAGTAAAGGGTGATGTGCAAACATACATAGATAGAATGAAAGAGCATGGCATCGCGGTCGGTCGTGAGTTTCCTTCTATTCCAGGTTTCAACCGTATTACCCTTGGGACACCCGAAGAGATGACGGTCGTTATTGACACGTTGCAATTATTTCGGAAGCAAGGCTGGGTCTGAATAAGCTAAATCGTATGTTTTAATTCACCAAAAAGGAAAGCGGCTTAGACGGCAGCTTTCCTTTTTTATTTTTCTAATTTTATTTTTTCTAATGAATTTTATATCCTGTCGCTAAAATGAGCAGCATTTTTTACCAACAGCAAACGCAGCTTTACATATCCGGTCTTAAAAAATAGCACTACCTCTTATAGTCTAAGTAAACAAAGCATGACCTATTAGCCAATTGGCTAAAAGACCAGTAACTAAAAGCCAATTAACTAATAACTAAAGGCTGGTGAAAGTTAAAAACTAGGTCTGCTAATGGATACTTCATCATAATTATAATTTTGTAAATGCTAGGGATATAGAAATGTTCGATATAAAAGCGTTGTTAAAGCGCGAGGTAGAAAAAAAGCTTATTGATGTAGATGATTATATATTTATGCCTGAGCGCATAGAGATGGCACTCGAAGGGGGTAAATTAAACTGTGTGTTAAATAGTGATGGTCGCGTTGATATTTTTTATACTAAGCAAGGGGTGACGGAAGTTAGTTCAGCGGCGCGCAAGCACCCTTATACGCCGTTTGAAAAGGAGTTAAGTCATGGGATATACGATGACATTATTCGTGATTTGGTTAAAGCGGTGAATAAAGTCCTAGACGGAAAATCCAAATACTTTCATCATAGAGTGTTGCCTATAAAGACGCCGCAACTGCCAACGTCAACGTCAACCATTATTAAAGAGGATAGCGCCTTTTAATTTAGTGGCTGTTTAACGGCTATTTAGAATTATGGCTTTATAAAGAATAAATAAAATATATTCAGTTAGGCTTTTATAAAAAGGGCGCGTTATATGCATATAACGCGCCCTTTTTATTGGGAATTTTCTTTATTAGGTATTTTTTTAGTACACGCACTTACTATGAGCCATTATTATTTTAAATAGCAGATTGCTCTCGCTTCTATTTTAACCAGCGCTTAGCGAGGCTGATTTTTTCATCGCCATAGAGGTGTCTTTACTGGCTAAAGCAGCCGTTTTAGTAATAGGGTGCGATTGACCACCTTCAACTAAATGATTGCTACTTGCTTGGGTTACCAGCCCTTTGGCATAACGACAGCGGTCATCACGCTTTTTTAACGTCTCGGTATAATACCATTCGCATTGCAAAGCCTGCTCATTGATGTCCAATAACATATAACCATGGTCGGTTTGGTTATTGAATTTTTGATGTGGATTTTCTTCTACTCCTGCGCCACTTTCTGGAAAGGCTAAAGAGGTCAGGGCAGGGCAGACAAATTCGACCGCAATGGAGCCTTTGCCAGTCGCTGGATTGTAGCTATTGGCATCAAAAGGATTTTGACAGACATCAAACGCAAATGAGGCATGATAGTCACCGGTTAAGACCACCGTATTATCGATGGCATTTTCTTCGATAAAGTCTAATAAACGCGTCCGCGCGCTGGCATAGCCATTCCAAATATCGCCAGAATTGGTCGCAGAAGAACCTTTAAAAGGCGCTAAAATGACTTGCTGTCCAAGGATTTGCCACGTTGCTTGCCGGCGTTTGCCCTCCAGCATCTTTAAATATAGCCAGTTTTCTTGCTCAAGCCCTAGCAGTTGACGTTCAGGCTCATTACTGGCTGTCGCATCAAGCTTTTCACGGCCAAATATGCGCGTATCTAGCATATTTAAATCAAACAATTTGCCAAACTCGAAACGTCTATAGATGCGTAATTGGCTGTCTAATTCGTTACTACTGTCGTCGCGAATGGGCATCCACTCATGATAGGCACGTACGGCGGACATTTTACGTTCTAGGTAACTGCCTTTGCTATCGGTGTGGAAGCGTGCGCCACCTTTCCATGAGTTATCTGCTATCTCATGATCATCCCAAACAGCGATAAACGGATGCTGGCGATGACATTCTTGTAAATCAATATCGGTACGGTAGCAGGCATAGCGGCGGCGATAATCCTCTAAGCTAATGATTTCGTTTTTAGGGAACAGCGGGCGTTCTTCTTTTAATTCGTTATCGCGATAAAAGCCTTCTGGGTACTCATAGATATAATCGCCTAAATGTATAACGGCAGATATGTCGGCTTGCTTGGCGATATTGGCATAGCCGTTAAAGTAACCAAAACCATAGTTCGAGCAGGAAACCACTGCCAAGCGTACGCGATCGACTTCGCTCGCTGGCAGGTCTGGGTGCGGTATGGTACGTGTACGACCGATAGGAGAGAGATAGCCCAATGCTTCAAAGCCGTAGTAATAAGTGGTATTGGGTTTGAGATTCTTAGGGTCAACTTTTACGGTAAAATCAGATGCGGCGCTGGCTTTTGCTCGCCCTTGAGCGACGATGTTTTTAAGCGCTGGGTCTGTTGCAATCGTATAAGCAACAGGAATGCTGGAGGCCTCGATACTGCCGTCGTTGGTAATCCGTGTCCACAGTATCACGCGATCATGTAGCGGGTCGCCACTGGCAATACCATGCACGAAAGGAGCTGCCCCTTGATAGCCTAAGTCGTCTAAATCATCAAGCTGATTTGGCGGCTTGACGTTATCGTCATCTGACGAACAAGCGCTCAGCTGCGTCAGTACCGTTCCGGCTACTGTTACCTGACCACCCAGTTTTATAAATGCACGTCTTTTCATGAGTCATCCTTGATATAAATTACAGATAAATTCCATTTATCCTTAATGATACTAAATAATCTATATGAATAGGCTGGGTTAAGCAATCGCTAACCCAGCCTATTTCGTTAAAATAAACGCTCGCAATCGGTAACTTTATCAGTTACTTATTTGACGATGCTACCGTAGCAACTTTGCAGCGATTTTGCCACTACTCTAGCGACCAGCTGTGTGCGATAGCTGGCATCTATTGCAGCATTGCCAAGCTCGACGATAGTCACTTGCTGCGGTGCTTGCTCACTGACGCAGCCACAAACTCTCCCTTTTACTTCTTCCTCTTGGGCGTCAGTCATCGCCACACTCGCAATGCGCCACGCGTTTTGTTTTTCAATTTGGCTACGGCATTGATTGTCAATGGCGGCTTTAAAGACATTCATACCAATCTCGTTTGCCGTGCCAATTGCCGTACCGGCATTAGAATTGACATCGGTTGTGGCACAGCCAGCTAGCGCAAATGTGGCCAGCATCATGGTTGAAGTAAGTAATTTTTTCATAAATTTTCCTATAAGGTTGTTCAGTATTATTGGCGGTCGTATGCTCTAAGCGCTATTTTTAGCTGCTTATTGTAGTGCGTAGCTATAGAGCGAATACAGCGTTTGCACTGTAGCATAATAGAGATGGATTTCGCCTTCAAAAAATTGAATGTTTAATAAAAAATATTGTCTAATTTAGGTGTCGTTATTCTGCTAAAGAGTGGTTATATAAGCGGCATTAACGAAGTAAATAAATGGCTAGCAGTAGCGTTATAAGAAAAGTGCTATTGATATATTTTTTAATAAAATATGATGTTAATAAAAATAGCTTGGCGCATTTTTATGAAGAGCAGCGCGGATAAAGGTTTACAACCCCGTCAAAATTTGTTTAAATCATTTATAATATGAAACTTAGTATCGCATAGCGAAACTATAGATATGGTTTCGGCTGTTTATATATAGTTAAAATACTTTGAAAACGGTACAGTGCTGCTGGGGTTAATTATGCGCAGTCTCTGTTAGCGTAGACACAGCACGCAAGTAAAATTTATACCAGCAGCACGTGACAAAAAACGTTTCAGTTGTGTTTAAGATTAACCATAGCTTTGGTATAGCTTAGATTTGGATTGTTATTTGGATTGCAACTTGTGACATATTGCTTAGCTCATTAAATATAGAGAACCATATAACTGACTGTTTTTTGAACATAAGCACTCGCATCCATTAAAACATCGTAGCAATATATGACATGCCATGTTTTAATTGAGGAGACCCTAGGTTATGGAACGCTTAACTCCTGAGTTTATAGCGAAGGTCAGTGTCATAGACTGAGGTTGGTAGTCAACAAGAATGAGTTGCTACTACAGCTTTGTATTTAAGAACCATGTATTTAAGAATCGTGTATTTAAGAACCATGTATTTAAGAACTTTGCATTCAAGTTTTTTTATAAACCCATTTTGCTTTATTTTATCAAGGAAGAAAATAATGAAGTCTATTTATAAGATGCCTCTATTAGCCGCCATGGTTGCAGCCAGTATGACTCTGGTTGCTTGTTCAGACAAAGCGCCTGCTGATAATGCGGCCACTGACAGTGCTGCTACCGACACTTCTACAGATACTGCCGCCACAGCAAGTGACAAGCTCGAAACCAAATTCGTCACCATTGCTACAGGGGGCGCCTCCGGTCCTTATAATATTATTGGAACGTCTTTAGCAGAGATTTATGCCAAAACCTTTGGTGTTAACGCCAAAACCCAAACGACAGGGGCGTCAGTAGAAAACGTCAATCTATTGACCCAAGGTAAAGTAGATATGGTGCTGGCGCTTAGTGATGTTGTCACTGATGCGGTAGAAGGTAAAAATGACTTTAAGGCAGCGCCTATCACCAATATCCAGCAAATTGCCGTGCTTTATCCTAACGTCATTCAAGTGGTTGCCTCAGAGAAGTCTGGTATTAAAAATATTGAAGATTTAAAAGGTAAGCGTATTGCAGTTGGCGATCAAGGCTCTGGTACAGAGGTCAATGCTCGCACCCTGTTAGAAGGTTTTGGTATCACTTATGATGATGTCAAAGTCGACTATTTAGGCTTTGCCGATGCAGCCGATGCGATGAAAGCGGGTAAAATTGAAGCGGCGTTTTTTAGTAGTGGCTTACCGAACTCTTCATTATTAGAGCTAGAGCAAGGTATCAAATTGCAGCTGGTCACCATCAATCAAGATAAGCTCAAAAAAATTATCGAAACCAAGCCTTACTTTAAGACTTTTGAGATTCCTGCCGGTACCTATGGTAATGCTGCTGCTATTCCAACCACAGCCGTCATGAATGCCTTATTGGTGCGCTCTGATATCTCTGAAGATGATGGCTATAAGTTGACCAAAGCGTTATTCGAAAACTTAGAGGGCTTGAAAAACGCTCACCAAGCGGCGAATGATATCAGTTTAGAGACCGCTCAAGTCGGTATGGTAGCTCCTATTCATCCTGGTGCCAAAAAATACTATGATGAGCAAGCAGCCAAATAAACCTTTATGGTGGATAGCTGGCGCAGCAGCAATGGCTGCGCTGGTTTTATTGATACTATGGGCGGTTTTTAGCCGCCAATCTGTCATTGAAATACGGGTAGCGGGCGATACTAAAGCCGATAGCTTGCTATGTTATTTTGTTGAGCCTGACTTTCAATTACGCTGGATTCATTCAGTAGAAAAGCAGTGGTGGGAAGAGCAGTATCTTCGTGAAGAGGAGGGTTTACTACTAACCAATACCTATTTTCAAGCATTTGGTGCCGGTACGCCGTCTATCGAAAACGTTGCTCCTATCAAAAAGGATGGCTACGTCGGCTATCAAATTAACCAAAGGTTTCCCCATCTTAATTGGGTGGTATCAAGATTAACGCAGGGTGAAATTGATTATGCCGGTCAGCGTATTTTGATTCACCAATGGGTACCAGATTATTCAGAAGTAACTATTACGCCCAAGGCTTATAGTCTAATCGATAGATTTAATAAGGATTTTTGTCATGAACTCCCAAGTGATGGATCACAATAGCGGGGCTCCTATTTATAACGATGATGCAAATTCTAACGATGATGTGAATGCTAATGAAAATGCGATATTGGCACAGCAGACAAATGCGCATGTAGAGACTGAAGATTACGACGACGTTGATCCTAGTGTGACGCAAGCGATATTAGAAAAATATGATCGCGAGTCTATCACGCGTCATATTACCCAAGGTCCGGTGAAGTATATTATCGCTACCATTTGCATCTTATATTCCCTTTTTCATTTATATATTACCTTTAACCCCATGCCGTCACTATTGCAGCGCTCCGTGCATGTGGGCGTTGGCTTTGCGTTGATTTTTTTAATCTTTCCTGCCAGCAAAAAAAGCAGTCGTAAGCGGGTAGCATGGTATGACTGGATTTGGTTTCTGTTGTCTTTATCTGGCATGACCTACCTGATATACGAGTACCAAGATATTGTCACCAGTCGCGGCGGCATGGCAAATTCGGTCGATGTGATATTTTCTATTATCACCGTCATCTGCGTCCTTGAGGGCAGTCGGCGTATTACTGGCTGGATATTGCCCATACTGGCCTCTATATTTTTGCTATATCCCTTTGTCAGTCATCTGGACTTTATGCCTGATCGGCTACTCACTCGCCCTTATGATATGGGCGATATTTTTGGTCAATTATTCCTAAAAACAGAAGGGCTGTATTCGGTCGCAATCGGCGCCTCAGTCACATTTATCTTTTTATTCATCCTCTTTGGCGCTTTTCTAGCGCGTTCTGGCATGGGTCAGCTGTTTAATGATTTGGCATTGGCGCTGGCAGGCGATAAAAAAGGCGGTCCTGCTAAAGTGGCTGTCATTTCAAGCGGCTTTATGGGCAGTATCAATGGTTCAGCCTTATCAAACGTCGTTAGTACCGGCGCGTTTACCATCCCCTTGATGAAAAAGGTTGGCTACCATAAGGATTTTGCGGGCGCTGTAGAAGCAAGTGCGTCGGTTGGTGGTCAGATATTACCGCCAATTATGGGTGCAAGTGCCTTTATTATGGCCGAGACCACAGGTCTACCGTATAGCACCATTGCTTTGGCAGCATTATTACCTGCTATCTTGTATTATCTAGGCGTTATCGCGCAGGTACATTTTCGTGCCGGTCGCCGAGACTTAAAAGGCATGGCAAAAGAAAGTTTGCCACAGGTAAAAGAGGTATTAAAAGCGCGCGGTCATATGTTATTGCCGATTGTATTTTTGATTTATTTATTAATACAAAATGTGCCGGTAGGCTATGCCGCTGCCTATACCATTGGCTTTACGGTTGTCATCAGTATGCTACGTAAAGAAACACGCATGGGCTTTAAGGATATTTTAGGTGCGCTAGAAGACGGCGCCCGTCAGTCGCTAGCGGTGATGGCTGCTTGTGCGGTCGTAGGTATTATTATTGGGGTGGTCAGCTTAACCAGCTTTGGTACGGTAATGACTTCTTCGATTGTCACTTTAGGGGCAGGGTCATTATTGCTGACCTTAATTTTGACCATGCTAGCGTCGATGGTCTTGGGTATGGGATTGCCATCGATTCCTGCATATATTATTACTGCAACCATGGCGGCGCCAGCATTAGCAGGGTTTGATGTGCCTATTTTAGCCGCGCATATGTTTGTGTTTTACTTTGGGGTGTTTGCCAATATTACCCCGCCGGTTTGTTTGGCTGCTTTTGCTGGGGCTGGTATTTCGGGCGGCGATCCGATGAAAACAGGTTACTTATCATTAAAGCTGGCGTTAGCAGGTTTTATCGTCCCGTTTATGTTTATTTATAATCCTGCGATGTTGATGATTGACCCGACAGGTCTTGCGGTCACGGCGAAAGAGTTCCCATTGCCACCGGTCATGGATATTGCGATTGCCGTTGTGACGTCGGTCGTTGGTGTGATTGGGCTTAGTGCGGCGTTAGAGGGTTATTTTAAAGGAAGTATGAATTCAATCACGCGTATCATTCTGACCATTGGCGCTTTACTGCTGATTTATCCTGGGCTTATCACAGGTTTGATAGGGGGTGTCATCATCCTTGGTATCGCGTTATTAAATATAAAAACCAGTAAGACGCCCGTGTTACCTCTAAACGTTTAACCTTATTTAGAGCGATAGTTTAGAGGCATAAAAAAGGGCGAATAGTAACTCTCTACTATTCGCCCTTTCTATATTTTAAGATTCGTCATCCTACTTTAATATGATGACAAATTTCACTTAACAGCCAAGTTTACCTTCTGCTGCTAAGGCTTTTTTGCTACGGATAGGCGCTGGGCAATCTTCGCCGTAATATTGACGATCAGCAAAGTAGCTTGAGCGCACCATAGGACCTGCCCAAATGTTAAAGAAGCCAATCTTTTTGCCATAGTCCATATAACGCTGGAACTCATCTGGATGAACATAACGATCGACTGGCGCATGGTCTTTACTTGGTTGCAGGTACTGACCAACGGTAATCATATCAACGTTATGGGCTTTTAAATCATCAAGTAGCTTATAGATTTCTTCTTCGGTCTCACCAAGTCCAACCATAAAACCACATTTGGTGGCAATATCAGGACGGCGTTCTTTATATAACTTAAGCAAATCGAGCGAATGCTGATAATCAGAGCCGGGACGGAAGGCTTTATATAAACGAGGCACGGTTTCGATATTATGATTAAAGACATCAGGCGCAGTTTCAGTCAATAAGTCCAAAGCGATATCCATACGACCACGGAAATCTGGCACGAGTATCTCAATCAAGCAATTTGGGCTTAAAGCGCGAGATTCATTCAATACTTCAACAAAATGGGCAGCACCGCCGTCTTTTAAATCATCACGGTCAACCGAGGTAATCACCGCATATTTCAGACCTAGACCCTGAATGGTCTCAGCGGTATGGCGTGGCTCGTCTTTGTCTAACTCATTTGGGCGACCATGACCGACATCGCAAAACGGGCAGCGACGGGTACAGATATCACCCATAATCATAAAGGTCGCCGTACCATCGGCAAAGCACTGCGGCAGGTTAGGGCAGGCGGCTTCTTCACAGACGGTATATAGCTTTTGCTCACGCAAGGTGGCTTTAATACGCGCCACTTCCGCAGGTGAGGACATTTTAACCCGAATCCAATCTGGCTTTTTCTTCGCCTCGACGGTCGGAATCACTTTAATTGGGATGCGTGCTACCTTGTCGTAGCCACGCAGCTTTTCGCCTTGGATGGCTTTTTTCGGTTTTGCACGGGCAGCGGGGACGTGGGTTTGTACGGCGTTTGTCATAATCAAATGTTCTCTTAACCCTTGATAGAATAAGGGTTTATGGCATTATTAGAATGTTTTATGAATGCAGCTATTATAGCAGATAACGGGTCAATATTTTTTAGGCAATCTTGTTAAGATAACTAAGAAAGCTACTAAGGATAAAAAGGCTTCCATGAATAAAAAAGCTTGCGTAAATAACAGGGTACTACGAAGCATACCTTTATCGTAGTTTTATTTATTGATATCAATGTCCATGTCATTTAGCACTTCTATGGCAGCGCGAAACGCTTCTTGGGTGGCAGGTGCGCCGCAATAAGGCAGGCTATGCATCAATACTTCTCGGATTTCAGCAACGCTAGCACCATTATTTATCGCCCCACGGATATGACCCTTTAGCTCAGCGGGACTTTTTTGGGCAATTAAAAACGCCATGGTAATTAAGGAGCGGTATTTGCGCGGTAGTATCGAATCATCTTGCCACGTACTGCCCCAAGCATGTTCGATAATCCAGTCTTGCAACGGCTGGGTAAATGGTGTTGCTGAGTCAAGCGAGCGTTTAACATGCGCTGCGCCCATCACTTCAGTACGAACTTTTAAACCATTATCGTAATGAGCGTTATTGTCTTTTTCGCTATTTTTCATACTGCTATTGTCCATATTGCTATTATCCTTAATATTCACTCATGGCGTTTGTCTTAGAAAAAATATCTTAATAAAGTCGTAGATATTTAGATAATAAGAGTATAGCAGTCGCGCCATTTTTATTTAACCGCCAATGTAGAAGTCTATGCAGAAACTAATGCAGAAACTAATGCAGAAATGAATGCAGAAATGAATGCAGAAATGAATGCAGCAGTCAATGCAGAAAAAGAGCAGGGCAAAAATGAGCGGTAAGGCGACAGGTTTGCTATTTAAGGGCGTCAATCATATTAGTTATGGCACTATTTTTATAATAAATGTCCAATATGGCCTTATTCTGCGCCTTTTCGCCGCACAGCCATTAACATTTTGAGCGTTTTGAGCTATGATTGCACGGATAATTATTCAATGCAGTACATCGATGTAGGCTGTCATCCTGACTACTCACGTGATGTACTGGTCACCAACCGACGAGGACGACTATTGTGTTAGAAGCTTATCGTAAACATGTCGCAGAACGTGCTGAGCTAGGGACTGTACCACTTCCACTAAATGAGAAGCAGGTAGCAGAATTGGTTGAGCTACTGAAAAACCCACCAGCGGGCGAAGATGCGTTCTTAATGGACTTGTTAGAAAACCGTATTCCTGCCGGTGTTGACCAAGCCGCTTATGTTAAAGCTGCATTTTTAGCCGCTATCGTTAAAGGCGAAGCGACTTCACCACTTATCAGCAAGAAAAAAGCCGTTGAAATCTTGGGCACTATGCAAGGTGGCTATAACGTTGCGCCATTAGTTGCGGCATTAGACGACGCGGAAGTCGCACAAGAAGCCGCTGATGCGTTGAAAAAGACATTACTCGTATTTGATGCGTTCAATGACGTGACCGAAAAAGCTGAAGCTGGCAACGACATCGCTAAAGAAGTCGTGCAATCTTGGGCTGACGCTGAGTGGTTCTTAAACCGCCCTGAAGTACCAAAGAAAACCACTTATACCACCTTTAAAGTGACTGGCGAAACCAACACGGATGACTTGTCACCGGCGCAAGACGCGTGGAGCCGCCCAGATATCCCATTGCATTCATTAGCCATGCACAAAAACTCTCGCGACGGCATCTTTGCTGACAAAGAGGGCGTTGTTGGTCCAATGAAGCAAATCGAAGCTTTGAAAGAAAAAGGTCATCCACTTGCTTATGTCGGCGACGTGGTTGGTACGGGTTCTAGCCGTAAATCTGCAACCAACTCAGTACTTTGGCTCATGGGCGATGATATCCCGAACGTACCAAACAAACGTGGTGGCGGTCTAGTATTGGGTAACAATATCGCTCCTATCTTCTTTAACACCATGGAAGATTCTGGCGCGTTACCAATTGAAAAAGTAGCGGTTGATAACCTAAACATGGGCGATGTGTTTGACATCTATCCGTACGAAGGCAAAATCACTAAGCATGATTCTGACGAAGTATTGTCAACCTTTACGCTAAACTCGCCAACATTGCTTGACGAAGTTCGTGCAGGCGGCCGTATTCCACTAATCGTTGGTCGTGGTTTGACCAATCGTGCTCGTGAATACATGGGTCTTGGTCATTCAGACGTATTTGCTAAGCCAGAAGAGCCAGCTGATACCGGTAAAGGCTTCACCCTTGCACAAAAAATGGTCGGTAAAGCTTGTGGTCTACAAGGCGTGCGTCCAGGTATGTACTGTGAGCCAAAAATGACGACGGTCGGCTCGCAAGATACCACTGGTCCTATGACCCGTGATGAGCTAAAAGACTTGGCATGTTTGGGTTTCCAAGCAGACCTAGTGATGCAGTCATTCTGTCATACCGCAGCTTATCCAAAGCCAGTTGACGTTGAAACTCAGCATACACTACCTGACTTTATCATGAACCGTGGCGGCGTAAGCTTGCGTCCTGGTGATGGTATCATTCACTCATGGTTGAACCGTATGCTACTTCCAGATACCGTTGGTACTGGTGGTGACTCGCACACGCGTTTCCCAATGGGTATCTCGTTCCCAGCGGGTTCTGGTCTAGTAGCATTCGCAGCGGCGACTGGTGTTATGCCACTTGATATGCCTGAGTCTGTTCGTGTACGCTTCGTTGGCGAACGTCAGCCTGGTATCACGCTACGCGACTTGGTCCATGCGATTCCTTATCAAGCCATCAAAGAAGGTTATTTGACGGTTGATAAGAAAGGTAAAATCAACGAGTTCAACGGTCGTATTCTTGAAATCGAAGGTCTAGAAGACCTAACTGCTGAGCAAGCGTTTGAGCTATCTGATGCATCAGCTGAGCGTAGTGCTGCTGGTTGTACCATCACTTTATCTGAAGCGTCTGTGACTGAGTACCTAAACTCAAACATCACCTTGCTTAAGTGGATGATTTCAGAAGGCTATGGCGATGCGCGTACGATTAGCCGCCGTGTTGAGCAAATGCAAGAGTGGCTAGCTAACCCAAGCCTATTGCGTGCTGATGAAGATGCAGAGTATGCCATCGACATGACAATCAATATGTCTGATATTAAAGAGCCGATTCTTTGCTGCCCGAACGATCCAGACGATGCTAAAACATTGGCTGACGTCGCTGGTGATACCATTGATGAAGTATTCATTGGTTCATGTATGACCAACATTGGTCACTTCCGTGCAGCGGGTAAACTGCTACAAGACGTACCAGCAGGAAGCCTAAAAACTCGTCTATGGATTGCGCCACCAACGAAAATGGATGCGCGCCAATTGATGGAAGAAGGTTATTACAACATCTACGCACAAGCCGGCGCTCGTACTGAGATGCCAGGTTGTTCACTATGTATGGGTAACCAGGCACGTATCGCACCGAACTCTACTGCGGTATCGACGTCAACTCGTAACTTCCCGAACCGTCTAGGTCAAGGTGCTGACGTTTATCTAGCGTCTGCAGAGCTTGCAGCAGTCGCAGCGGTACTTGGTAAATTGCCAACCAACGACGAATATCAGCAGTACGCTGGTATGCTTGATAGCATGGGCGAAGAAGTCTATCAGTACATGAACTTCGATCGTATGGATTCTTATACTGAAGAAGCCGACAAAATTAACGTTGCTCAGTTGACCTAATTTTGCTTAAAGCTTAAGTTAAGTATTTTTAAGTTTTACAATTCTTATTTAAATAGAAACCCCGTATCGTGATGATGCGGGGTTTTTTTAAATTTAAAATAAACCAATAACGGTTTGCAAACTTTTATTGAGTGCTTATAATCAAAGTCGCTGATTAAATTTTTTGGTTGGCAACTTTACCGTTAAGGTTGACGACAAATCCTAGGGAAAATAAAAATATGCTTGATAAAACGACGCCGCCACCTTTACCGAATTCTGCAATGGTTAATAATCATAGTGCTGAAGCAAACTTTGGCATCCTTGACTGGTTTAAAAAAGCTTTAAGAAATTATACCAATTTCTCTGGTCGTGCTCGACGTAAGGAGTATTGGTATTTTGTATTGGTACAAATGGGTTTGATTATTGTAGCGATGATTTTAGATGCTATTATATTTAATTCAGAAACGGGGCTATTCTATATCGTTGTAGCGCTCGGTTTGTTTTTGCCGGGCTTAGCGGTGACTATTCGCAGGTTGCATGATACCAGCCGTTCAGGATGGTGGTTTTTGCTATCCATTTTGCCATTGATAGGCTCTATTGTATTACTGGTGTTTTTAGCAAGCGATACCAAGCTTGAAACCAATCAATGGGGTCCACCAGCAAAATAAGCTGCGACTGGTTTCTCTCATTATCTTCTGTATAATATAGGGGCAGGCGGAAACCGTGGCTCTGCACTCTTTTCTCATTTCTATCTCGGGACGGACCGATACTTTACTAAGCAACTTTTTGTTTATACTTAAGTGCTAAGTGCTAAGTGCTTTGGAGTCTTGGTTGATTACTTTATCCCCACTCAAACGTCGTGTTGTCTATGTGACCATCTTTGAAATTATCGCTATTATTGCATCTACCTTTGTGCTGATGAAACTTAGCGGCAGCGATGCGGCAGAGTCGTTACCCGTTGCGGTGATGGTGTCATTAGCCGCTGTGATTTGGAACTTTTTATACAATACGGCTTTTGAAGCGTGGGAGCGGCGCAAGCAGGTTAAAAAGCGTACCTTATTAATCCGCAGCGCTCATGCGATAGGGTTTGAAGGTGGCTTGGTATTGATTTGCCTGCCACTTTATATGATTTGGTATGACGTTGGTTTAATCAAAGCCTTTATGATGGAGGCGGCGTTACTGCTATTTTTCTTGGTTTATACCTTTGTATTTACCTTAGGTTTCGATAAAATATTCACCTTACCGCGTTACGATAAGACCGCCTCTGCTTCTTCATAAATACAGAGATGAATCGTATTAAATGACCTAACGAAAGGCTGCTATTAGATTAGGCAGCCTTTTTGTTGATAGTACAGAAGGTAGCGTTAGAAGTTTTTATTTACCCTGATAAACGGGCTTACGTTTTTCCATAAAGGCGGTGACACCTTCAGCAAAGTCAGCGGTTTTTGCCATCATGGTTTGTTGGTCAACTTCCATATCGAGCGCTTCATTTAAGCCTGAAAAAGCATGCACGTTAATCATATGCTTCATCGAAGCCAAAGCTTTACCGGGCAGGTTGCTTAGGCGCGTTGCCAACGCCAATACGCTGGCGTCAAGCCCATCTTTGCTCACGACGCTATTGACTAAGTTTAGACGCGCGACATCGTCGCTAGTAAGCTTATCACCCAGCATCACAAGCTCAGTCGTTTTGGCCGCGCCAATCAATTGATTCAATAGATAAATGCCACCCGCATCTGGAATCAAACCGATATTGACAAAGGCTTGCACGAATTTGGCATTGTCAGCGGCAATACGGAAATCACAGGTTAATGCCAAGTTCATCCCAGCGCCAGCGACGGCACCTTCTAATTTAGCAATAATGGGTTTGTGAATATTACGCAGCTTTAAACTCACTTCTGCCACTTCTCTGAGCATAAAATCAAGCTTTGCCACCAATGCTTCTGATTCCATGCCATTCTCTAACATCTCACCAATATGACCGCCACTAGAGAAATTATTATTTGACCCTTGCAAGACAATCACGCGCACGTCGGCATCTTGATCAGCCTGATCAAGCGCATCCATAATTGCGCCTTTTAATGGTGTGCTAAAAGCATTTAGCGTCTTAGGGTCATTCATGGTAATGGTAGCAATATGGTTTTCGCTGTGATATTCGACCAAAGGTTGTGACATGGTTGGTTTCCTTAATAAGAAGTTTTAGATAAGCATTGCTGATGACAATGGACGTTGTGATGGACAAAGTTGTAACAAGTCATGCAAGCTGATTACTATAGCAGCTTGTTATGATTATAAAAGCGAGTTTTGTGGGCGCTAAAGGCACGGTCAAAAATGTTTAATTTTTCCTTGTTTTGCTATATATTTATTTTAAAAAATATATACGATCTGTCGTACAAAAATAACGCTATGAAGTATTTGCTTGGTGCATTATGCTAAACAGCAGTAGTGTTAAGGATTTCGTTAACCAAACAAGCAATCAATAAGCAAAAAACAAGGAAGTAATTATGCCAATGATAAATGTAAATAACGTTGATATTTATTATGAAGACAGCGCGCCGGAGGATAAGCAAAAGCCAGTGATGGTCTTTGCCCATGGGCTGCTATGGAATACGCGGATGTATGACAAGCAGGTAGAGTATTTTAAATCCGGCTGCCGTTGTATTGCGTTTGATTTTCGCGGGCAAGGTCAGTCGGAGATTACCAAATCGGGCTATGATATGGAAACACTGACTGAGGATACGCTAGCATTGTTGGATGCGCTAAATATTGATAAATGTCATTTTTTAGGGTTATCGATGGGTGGCTTTGTCGCTCAGCGTATCGCGCTAAAACGTCCGGAGCTACTATTATCGCTGACTTTGCTTGAAACGTCAGCAGACCCTGAAGACCCAAAAAACGTGCCGCAGTATCGCAAATTGATGAAAGCTATCCGCTGGCTGGGTATGAAGCGGGTCAGCCAAAAAGTCATGCCTATTATGTTTGGTAGTAGTTTTTTGGCGGATAAGTCGCGTAAGGCTGACCGAAGAGAATGGCTTGCGATGTTACAAGGCAATCGTAAAGGTGGCGTCGTAAAGGCGACCACAGGTGTGATTGAACGCTCAGACACTTACGATCAGCTAGGCGAGATTAGCACGCCGACATTGATTATCGTTGGCGATGAAGATGTGGCAACGCCTTACGCAAAGGCGGAGCGCATGCATTTTGCTATTAAAGGCTCGAAGCTTGCGGTTATTAAAGGCGCTGGGCATACAGCGACGGTAGAAGAACCTGAGCAGGTTAATAAAGTGATTAATACCTTTTTAGCCAACTGTGTCTAACTTTGAGCGAGACTGGAACCAGTCTTGAATCAGACATAGCAGTTAATAAAGTGTTTATACGAAAAAAAGCCGTTATCCTATTTAAGATAACGGCTTTTTTATTGAAACCATTTAACAGATTAACGTTAAAGCGGCAGTTTTAAAAAAAACATACGATGAAGCAGTAAAGCTAATGTCTTTATTTATAACCGGGTCGTATAGTCAGTATTGATATCATCAAGGGTGCCAAAGACCTCAGCGCGATTGACGATTTCAGTAGCCCATGCACGGTGCGTGGCAGGCTCGAGCATGGTATCGTTATATTTAAATACTGCTTTTGCCTCGCTATGCAAGATTGCCTGCGCTTCATCCAAGGTGCTTAACGGTACGCAATACGCTTGCTGTACCAAAGCAATCTGGCTTGGGTGAATGACCGTTTTGCCGACCAGTCCTAAGTTCACGTCACGCATCAGCTCTTTCATAAACAGTGTTGGCTGCTCTAAGTATTCAAATACTGGCGCGGTAAGATAAAAACCATGCGGTACAAAGCAGCCAAGCAGCTGATAGGCGAGCGTACCAATCGGGGTGTCATAGACAATGCTGTTTTTAGGACGGCGTAAACGCAGCGCTGCAAATAAGTCATTACCACCGATACGCAGGGCAAATATTGGCTGGCTAAAAGCTTCTTTAAAGCCAATCGCCAACTCTTGATTGTGATGCGGGTTAAATAGCGCTGCCGTCTCAAGCGTCGGCATCAATAGCTGCTCAATGCTTAAATTCTGAGACGCCATGCGCCAATTAGACAAACTATACATATCGACTTTTGGCATCACAAAACCGTCGACCAAATCAATATGCGCAAAATCTGCCAATTGCTCAAGCATCGCCGGATGACGTGGACGCAAGAAGACCAAAGGTCTGGTTGGCTGATCGGTGTGCGCTTTTGATTGAATGCCATCTTTTTTTGCTGGGTCATTGATACTATCGACATGCGCGGCCCACGTATGTAGCAGCGTTTGTAGACGTTCAAGTGCCAACTTAACATCGCTATGGCTGACCGCATCTTCTAAGCAGATAATAATACTGTTAATCGTCGGCAATTTATCACGCGTAATGACTTGCCAAATATCTTGCCGCGTCGCAGGCATATATAGGCTAGCACCCAGCTGATACGGGTGATGGGTATGCGGTTTGAGCATCGCATGACGCTCAGTAATCAGGTGGGCATAAGACTGATTGTTATTATAAAGATTGGACTCATTGTGGGGCATATCGGACATAGTTGGCATCGTAAATAGTGATAAGTGAATGGTTATAGCAAGAAATCATAGCGTAAGGACGTATGATAAAAACAGCGCTGCTGATGCAGTATTGATGCATTTCTTTTGCAAGGCATCAATACATCAAGGCATCAATACATTAATGAATCATGAGCGATCTGTTGCCCGCTGCTTGATTAGCGTAATCGCTTGATAGGGGAGTATTTTAGCACCTAATACCGTGATATTGATATCACGCTCGCTACATAAATGGCGCAATAATACGGTATCTGGGTGATCGGCGGTGGCCAGCAAGATGCACTCAGGATCACGGCGTAATATCGCCCGTGTCGCCTCTGCAATGGTTGGCTTAATACGGTTGCGATTGCTAATGTCATACTCTGCTGCCAGCGTATCAATTAAATCCGCCGTCTGATAGCGTGGTTGCTCAAACGTTTGCAAGCATTGTGGAGATGTAGACAATGCACGCCGCGCGCTATCAATACGATCAACAAAAGCTAAGCTATGATCTACCTGAACCAAGTTATCGTAAAAGACACTACGATGTAGCCCCGATTGTGGCTCAGTATATAAACTGCGTGATATCAGTCCCGATACGGTGCTGTTCAATAGACCTGAAGGAATCAACCAGTCTTCCTCACTTGCCGCCAGCCAAGCAACGCCCGCGGGATCAGCAAGGGTTAATAAGGGAATAACATCCTTACCCTGATGAAAAATATTGGCAAAATATGGATGACTAGGATCGCTAAAGACTTCTAAGCTACGCGCCAGCTCTTGATAAATCGCCCCTTTGCCCGTCCAGCCGTCGACAAATACGATGGCACTCTCTGGATGAGCGTCCAATATCATCTGCAGCGCGACTGGATCAAGTCCTCGGTCGCGAATGATACTGATACCATAATGCACACTTGGCAACGCATAGCTGCTATCGGCATCTGACCTTTCATTGTCTAATAGGGCACGCTGCAACAATACGCCAACTGGTAAACCTGCACGTACCAAGCTGACTAATATTAATGGACGTTCAGTACTTACCGTTTGCTGAAAAATATGGTGTAGCGTATAAGCCAAGTTAGCAATATCAGTTGCGGTTCTCGTTGTACCTTGCGCTAATGCCTGCTGATACAATTGCTCATGCATGGCGGTTGGCGCATCCTCTAAGGTTAACATATCTGAATAGTGGCGCTGTCCACTTTGGATGAGCGCTTCTTTTTGACTGACTGGTACATCAGCAACGGCGTTTTTATCAACGATATCAAGCAGCACAGTCACATCGCTGGCAAGATAGCTGCCTGAGCCATATTCCTGCATTTTTTGAATATTAGGGTTCGTTATAGGATGGGTCATAAGATAGTTCCTACTTACAAAAATGCGTTCGATTATTGTTTTTATTTATGGTGTGTCCTCATTTTAAAAATGGTGATAAAAATCAGATAAATTGTAGCCAAACAAGTAAAATAGTGCAGTTAATATCGGGATATTACCCAGCTATTTGACGAAGTTTGGCAAAATTTAGCCATTTTTAGACCATTTAGATGTCCATCGATTGAATTGAGGACACGCCTTAGGAGAGGTTAAGCGTTTAGAATTACTGCGAGCTAAAGCGCTCATGTAGCTGACCATGATTGGGCATGCCATACCAGTCAAGCAATTGCAAAAATGGCAAATCGGCCAAGCTATCACCAAAACCAAAACTTGGACGCTGGTTGTCTAAATGCTGGTCTAATAAAAACTGCACCGCATGGCGTTTATGAACCGCGTGCGGCAGTATCGCCAGATTGTTCGCATTCACATGCACATAAAAATCTTGCTCAAAGTCACGTATTAACGTTGGCAATTTTTTAGCGAGCTCTACTAACGCTTGATGGTCCTTTTGCGCATGCTTAATAGCCAGATAAATGGTCAGCTCTTCATTAACAGCGCCATCATTAAAGTGATTGATATGCGGTGTAAATACCAGCTGGCTATTGTCATTTTTACTGTGATTGGCAAATAATTGGCTTAGCTGCTGTAATTTATCTTGCAGTGGTGCAAGTGCACTATGCATACGCTTTTGCCACTGAGCTTGTAGCGTGCCGTCTCTATCAAGAATAATCGCACCGTGGGTTAAGACCTGCCAGCTATCAAAAGGCAGCTTAACGCGTTTGATTTCACTGCGGTCACGTGCGGTGACCACTATCAGCTCTGTACTAAGCAGCAGCCAATTAAAAAACGCAGCTTGGCGCTGACTCATAAAGCTTAACGGCTTGCCTTGTTTATTAACGGTCGCGCAAACTAGATTTTCAGGTTCAGACGTTGGTAATTCCCATGCATCAATTTTACGTTGGGTTTGAAAAAGCGTATCGTCCAAATCCATCAGCGCGTAGGGTTTGATAATATCGGGATTGGCTTGAAAAAATGGGCTAGTCATAGTATTTGCCATAAAAGCGTGCGTAAGGGTTAAATGTGAAAATCAAAGTAGGGTTTAAAGGATAGTTTTAATGGAACAGCTTTTATAAGACAGCCTTTGTAAGCTAGCTTTTATAAAACAGCTTAAAGCGTCGGACTCACCACCAACACATTATCCAAACTTTGCCACATGTCATCAACGCTATCCGCTGATGTTTCCACACACAAAACAATTAAGTCCCAATCGCTAGGCTCAACATTATAAGCAAAGTTGGTCATACCCAGCCCATAGTTGTCGCTAAAACTGAGCATCGTGGTAATCGCGCCACCAAGGGCAATCGGTGAGCGCGTTAAGGCACTAAACTCAACCGTAGCGTTTTGAGTTTGCGTCTCAAGCCATTCCGCTAATAAAAACGGCAACCAAACAAACTCATTACTGCCCAATACTAAAATCCGCTGTGGCAATTGCTCATTGTCAAACTGTTCTTTTTCAGATTGGGCTCGCTGATTAAAAAGGTTAAATGCTGCTTGAAACTTCATCAGATAATTATCAAAACTATCGGTACTATCTAGCGTTGGGAAGCGCCCCCAATTGCCAGTGTTGCCTAATGGCTGACTGCCAGCCTCAGTGGTATCGACCGATGGCATCGTAATGGATTCAGGGTTGGGCGCATCCGTCCAAGTCCAAGCCCCAGATAGTAGGTGATGACGATGAAAGTCAATATTAGGCAAACGTGCAGATATGTTGTCATCTACGTCAACTGGAGCTTGGTTCTGATTTAACGACCAATCTACCAATGTCGTTAGATGCACTTGTTCTAATTCGGTCAGTCCTGCGTTACGAAGGGCGGTGACGACATTGACGCAAGTATTGCCCGTTGACGCTTCGTCATCAACCATAATCAAGGTTTTGCTGGCAAGTAGCTGTGCTTGAGTCACTCTATCTGCACTTTGATAAATCAGATGCTGGCTGGCGTGACTGTGATCTTCGCTAAACGTGGTCAATAAAGAGTGGCTGCTTTTGTCATGACTGTCATCATGTTGCGCATGACGCGTAGAATTTAATAATAAAGCTTGTGGATAGCGAGTTTGTAGCGCTTGATGTACCCCCGCAGATAAGCCAACGGCAGTTTCGGCCATGCCAATAACCAAAATGGGTTCAGGCAAATCATCGGGTACTAGGTTTGCCAAATCAGTAAAAGCATGACGCATGGCGCTAGGTGCGACTGGAATATGGCGACCTAAGACTTTTGAGACAAACAAAAATGCGCGTTTAGGATTAATGCGCTGCGCAAATCCAAGCAAGTCTTCTAATTGATAGTGATTGCTTTGTTCTATTTCATTTTTCTCAATGGCTGAATTGGTTTGATAAGTCAGATCAAGAGTGCCGCGTGGTAGGGTGATGCTATGCTTATACATTTTATTAGCCGTCATATTATTTTTAATATCAGTCATCGCTTATTTCTATCCCATATTTTTCGCAAAGATAACGTAGGTCGCCATCTATATTTTGATGCTTTGGCGTAAATTGCCATTGTTTGCCTGCTCGGTTTAACGTAAATAGAATCAGACTTTGACCTGACTTATCTTTTATGTCAAATTCACCAGAAAACAATAATGCATTTTGTTGCTTATCAAGGATACTTAGTTGAATAGGTGTCTGCAGTGAGTCGGTCGCTAAGTTTTCAAGCTCACTTGATAACGCAAAGTTAAGTTGTTCAATATTGGCAGGTTGGAGGTTTAGATCACAACTGAACTCAGATATGGATTTCTCAGCTTCAAGCTGTTGATCCAGTTCGACTGCACCATCTTCACTATGAGTCTGTCCGTAAAATATCATGTCTTCATCGCCACGTACTTTTGCAGTGGCGTCTACTCTAAATAATACGGCATCGATCGTAGGGGCGGTTGTTATTTTGACAATAATAGGTGCAGCGGCAAAGAGGTTGGATGTGGTTTCAGACATTTGCTTTTGATGAATAGCATTATCATCAATTTGTGAGTTTGACGTTGATTTACTATTAGCTTTTACAGAAGGTGAGGTAGTTTTTTTATTTTTTATCTTTATAAGTACAGTGCTATTTTCACGGCGCATATCGTATAAGCGTAAGGCAGTAATGAGGTCTGAAAATTTTCTATACCCATACTTATCGAGCTTAATGTTATTATAATTGCTATTAATTTCACGAGCTAGATAAGATATATCTAACCAACCATCTTTAGCATTAGAATTCTCATTGATAAGCTTATTTATTACGCCAATAAGATGATTTTGGGTATGTAATTGCTTAGTCGTCCAACGTTCTTGTGCTATGTTTGAGGCTGGGACGCTATTCTTATTCGGTGCAGGAGTGACTTTAATTGAGTCGTTTTTAGCAGTTAATAAATCCTCTACATAAAAGAATTTATCACACGCCTGTGAAAACGCGCTAACCGTATTGCGTTTGCCAAAGCCAAATACTTTTGCATGATTTTTGCGAATACGTAGCGCGAGTGAAGTAAAATCACTATCACTTGATATCAGACAAAAACCATCGTAATTGTTACTATAAAGTAAATCCATGGCTTCGATAACCATGCCGATATCAGTGGCGTTTTTGCCTTTTACATAAGCGAAATGTTGCATAGGGTCGATGGCGTATTTAAGTAATGCTTCTTGCCAGCTCTGAATATGTGCATTGCCCCAGTCGCCATAGATTTTTTTACAAGTGATATGTCCAATACTCTCTATCTCTTGCAGAATATAACCAATATTCTTTGCTGAAGCGTTATCGGCATCAATAAGTACGGCGATACTTTTGAGTTTAGCGGGCATTTATTTTCCTTAATACACTTTCTTAAAGTGACTATTTCATATTTTTTATATCGTTGTAATGACTACTTAACCCTGACATCCTACTAACCACAAAGCACCGCGACTTTGCTTACTCAATTGCGGTGTGGTCAACGCGGCAGCTGTCGTGCGTGACATGTCATCTGAGCCAGAGGACTCAGATAAGTTATCTAAACTCATTCCAGCGCTCGCGAGTAGGGCGGATAATAACTGAAATTTCACCGCATAGTTCATATTTTGTGCATGCTCGTGCACGAGGCTAGACGTCACCATCCCGATAACTTCGCCAGTCGGCAGTAATAAAGGGCTGCCACTAGAGCCGGGTTGAATAGGCGCGGTAAATTGCATATAGCGAATATCATCACCAAACCCTGTCAGTCCTGAGATACAGCCTTGCGTTACTTGTAGTTGGCTGCTCAATCCTGATAATGGAAACCCTAAAGTCGTAATGGTTTCACCCAAATTATCAGTACAACGCTGTGCTAAGGGTAAATAACTTGGCAGCGGCTCGCTTACTCTAATAATGGCTGAATCACTACCGATATCGCTAAGCACCACTTGCGCCTCACGATCAGGCTGCCCTTGTTGTCGAATTCCAATCATCGCCGCCGACTCAATGACATGATAGCAAGTCAATAGATGATAAGGGTCAATAGCAAAAGCCGTCCCTGTCCAAGTTTCACCAGACTGAACGTGTCTTGGCGGGCGCGTATCACTGTTAGGATAACCCTGCTGCGCACGTTGAGCATCTTGGATAAGGGCGTGCGTATCTGGCGGACGCATATCGAGGCTAATTTGCACATGATGCTCTAGGCTTGCAAATCCTTGGGTAGAACTTTCACCAAGAGCGCGGCATTTAAATTGTCCATTGCGTCGGTATATTTCTAATATGATTGCTGCTTTAACATGGCGCTCACTTGCGGTAAATTCATAATGAATATCGCCAGCATTGAGTGTTAAATTTACTTTGCTTAATTCGACAGCGGGTAAGTTGAGGCTTGGCTCATGATAAACATAAGCAATCAATTGTAAAAAGCTTACCCCTTGTTTATCAAACAATGCAGGCAAATCCAATTGCCATGCGTTTGGGTTATCCTTGCTATTGAGCTGCGCCCACTCTTTTGGTTCATGCAGATAAGCAGGGCTACAAGCCGCTTTACGATGCTCATCTAAAGGCAGCCATAATAGTCCAAGCTGCTCGCCAAACTTTAGCTGATTTGTTGTCGCAAAAGCGACCGAACAATTCGATTGGGCGATAACCGTATTTGCCCCTAACACTAACGTGGTTTGTGCTGTCATCGCCTGCCTCTTATTGAACATATTCGGTTGCCGTCGATTGTTACCGCCGATTTATTACTGCCGATTTTTTATTTCATTGTTTTTACTTACTCGCTAGCATCTTCTTCAATTTTTACGCTAACCATAATTGAGCGTACTTGGCAGGGAGTGATTTGCTGTGCAATATCCGCAAGCTTTGGTTTATCGGTTAAGCCGAGCCAGTAGCCAAATCCAACTTGGGTTAAATCGACCCCGCTATGAGTGGTGTAATCAATGCCACCAGAGGGGCGACTGTTAATTTCAAGCACACGGTGCTGCCCGTCATCATCGGCCTTGGTTTGCACGCTGACGATACCATCGCAGCCAAAGGCTTTAATCAGTGGAATAACCACATCCATAACCGCTTGCTCGTAGCCGATATGCTGAATTTTCCCTGTTTTATAACGGGTGATGGCAGCCAATACTTCACCATATTCGCAAACGACATCGATAGAGTATTCTTGCCCTGATAAATAAGGCATTAGCAACATAGGAATAGGGCGCTGGTGCACCATGACACTGTTTGCATAGGCATTGATAAACTGCGTGGTATTGATTTTTTTCTCTTCGGTAAAGTATAAGTGCTCAAAGCTATCGTACTGTTCACCATCGTTTTTGGCTAAATCTAGCCGCCAAAAACCTTGGGCAAAAATACCCGTAACCGGTTTGACGCATAAAGGCTGATGACCGTACGTAGCAAGTAACGCCTCAAGCTCTGCGACATTATCAAAGCGCCATGCATCGGCAACGGGAATATCATGCTCATGACACTGCTGCATAAAGGCAAATTTATCATCTATCGCTTCTAACGCCACCACACTTGTCGCGCCAGTCAATAAACGAATGCCAGCCGCGTCAAATGCTTGACGGTGGGCTTCATAATCAATGCCATTGCGTCCAGTCAGTAACACTTTAACGTTATTGTTTTTGGCTTGCTGTAAGACAAACTGCCAACGCGGCATCAATGGCTCAACAGATTCGAGCATTGCTTGCTCATCGCTATCTGCAGCGCTTGCAGATGGCTCACGGTAAATGCTATCGGCAAATTCAAAAATCTCAGGTCTATTATGGCGATGTGACGCGATAATGTTAAATGGCGTATCAGATTGGGCTTTTAGTGTTTGCAGGCTGGCTAACATATCACGCTGGCTTGACTGACCTTCAGCCAACCAAACGGCAGGTGGCACGGCAGTCGACGTTGTATGAGGGCTTTCGTTAGCAGGGGTTTTCATAATTCTCTCAGCGTTATCATAAATTTTAGAGGGCAATAACTGGGACTGGCATTTAATAAGGTAATAACCCAAGGCGCGATACGGCGTTGGTTAACAGTATTGATTAACAGTATTGATTAACAGTATTGATTAACAGTATTGATTAACAGCGTTGATTAACAGCGTTGATTAACAGTGTTGGTTAACAGTGTTGGTTATAGCAGGGTCTATTATATACAAATGCTAAGCGTTATAAATGCTGCTGACAAAATAGCATTAAGGATTTGTAAAAATGTTTTTGCAGCGTTGTTAACGCCTTGTTGAACGGCCGTGCGCTGTAAAAATCAGGCGCTATCCATGCTACTATATAGCGATAGCCAATCTCACCTATATAAACAAATAATAAATAACCTAAAGGATAAATGATGAGTCAACCTCAAAAACTGATTGCTGGCGCTAATGCACCGCTGCCAACGGATAATATCAGCATTCGTATTTTAAGCCAAAGCGCCATCGATTGCGCCGCTTATCGCCTGACCACTGACGGTAAGGTACGCGGCGATGGCGACATGATATTTTATGGGCAGACGCGTAGCGATGATAGCAGCGTCAGTTTCCGTGGTCATGATAGCGATGGATTTTTTGATATTAACTTACCTGCGCAGCCTGCAAGTATTGAGAAGATAGCCCTCGCGTTTTCTAGTGCGCAAACGCTTGCGCAAGTCGGCGATGTGGATATCCAAGTATTACAAGGCAGCCAAGTGCTGATGACTTGTCAGTTAAGTGCTGCCGGACGTAATGAAAAAGCGATTATCTTAGCAGAGTGTTACCGCCGCCAAGGCAGTTGGAAACTCCGTTTTATCGCCCAAGGTTTTGAAGGTGGCTTAAAGCCGTTGTCTGAACATTTCGGTGTTGAAATTGCCGATGAAGCCCCAGCTCAAAGCCAGTCACAAAATCAAGCGCAAAGCCAATCTCAATCTATCAATACGCAAAGACCTATCAATACGCAAAAAGCGGGTAGTGCGCCTCAAACAACGACGCCGCCGCCAATTCCTACAGCTTCTCAAAATCCGTCAATTAACCTAAGTAAAATCACCTTAACCAAAAACCAATCTAGCATCAATCTAAAAAAACGTGAAGATTTTGGTAAAATCTCTGTCAATCTTAATTGGAATCAACGCCCAGATAGCAGTACGCAAGCCCCTAAAAAAGGCTTGCTAGGCGACCTGTTTAAGCAGCATAAAGCCGCTGGTATTGACCTTGATGTTGGAGCGATGATTCATCTAAAAAATGGTGAAAAAACGCTGATTCAGGCCTTGGGCAATCGCTTCGGCAATCTACAATCAGCGCCTTATGTATTGTTACGTGCCGATGATAGAACCGGACAAGTCAGCGGCGGTGAGTGGCTCGATATCAATGGACAACAGTGGTCGCAGATTGAGGAAGTGTTTATCTTTGCTTTTATCTACGAAGGTGCACCAAACTGGGCGCAAACCGATGGCGTCGTAACCATTCATGTACCCGACCAGCCACCGATTGAAACTCGTTTGACAGAAGGTGCTGGTAATTTACCAATGTGCGCCATCGCACGTTTGGTCAATCAAAATGGCAGTATCAACGTTGAACGTATTAATGAGTACTTTAAAGGCCATCAAGAGATGGATAAAGCCTTTAACTGGGGCTTTAGCTGGAAACGTGGTAGTAAGTAAGCGCTTTAATAGTATTATTTAATACAAAAAATCAGCCCGTCTATTATAAAATAGACGGGCTGATTGCTTATAGATTACTAAAACTCTTACTTCGGATTGCTTAACCTATTTACGCATGCGGTGTGATAGCAGGCATTAAGTCATGGAAGGTACGACCAGAAGCAGTCTCGCCAATGGCGTGCATTTTCCACTCATTATTATGGCGATAAACTTTGGCCATAATCATCGCCGTATGAGTACCTTGTGACGATAAGTTATAGCGTGCCACTTCAGTATTGTTATTGGCATTGACGATACGGCAAAAGGCGTTTTCTACCGTTTCAAACGTCTGACCAGTAAAGCTATTGACGGTAAATACCAGTGATACTACGTTCGCTGGAACTTTTGATAAATCAACATTGATGACTTCGTCGTCGCCATCGCCGTCACCCGTGCGGTTATCGCCGGTATGGACGATACTGCCATCTTTTGATTTTAGCTGACTAAACCAAATCGCATCGACGGCTTGTTTATTGGCATCAAACATAATGCATGAGGCATCTAAATCGATCGAGTCGCCGCCGCTGCCGCCGCCAAATAATTTGCCTAAAAAGCCGCCTTTTTTCTCTTGCGGTCCTTGAAAGACGTCCCAACCTAAACCCAATTTTACTTGAGTAAGCTCACCACCAGCTTCTTTGCTGAGGGAGATTTTTTGACCCTTTTGTAAACTAACTGCCATGGTAAAATCCTTATAATAATTGTGAGTAGAATACTTAAATCTTCAGTGCTGTTTTTCGGTGATTAATTTCAGTATGAGCTGTAATTTTAGCTATAAACTTAAATCATAAAATGAAACTTAAGTTATAAGATGTTATCTAAAAAACCACCGCTGCCACCACGACCACCTGAGTTAGTACCTAAAATGCTTTGTAGCCAACCTTGATAGCTGTCACGATTACGCGAGCAGATGATAACTTTGCCTGTTCCTGAGAAGTTTAAAACCATGCCTTCGCCACTGGTGACGGAGTTAATAATATTGCTCATGATGCCTTTTTTCTTGCTGGTCGATACCGAAAGCTTATAATCAAGGTTTGAATCCCAGCAGACCACATGGCCGTTATCAATAATAACGTCTTTGTCAGGCGTCACATCAATCTCAAATAGTGAGCCAAAACCTGACACCACTACCTGACCTTGACCTTGGGTTTGCATCACCATAAAGCCGCCAGTATCACCAAATACCGCGCCGCCGAGGTTGCGCTGGATATTGGCTCTGATATCGACGCCGGTTTGTGCGGCAACGAACGCGCCATCGCTCAAGGTATATTGCTGAGCGCCGCAATCGATGATTTGCATATCACCATCGAGCGTGGGTGCCAGCAAACAATCACCTTCACCATTGACGGCTTCAATTTGCTGTTGAAAAAGTGACTCGTCGTTAGCAAAGCGGCGCATCAGTGATTGCATGAGTCCACCCTGTAGCTTACCTTTCAGCTCAAGGTTCGACTCCATCATCACCATGGCATTGGCTTCACAATAAATTGAGTCGCCTTTTTTTAAGTTACAATGCAAAAAAGGTTCAATAGTGCCGATTAAGCTAAACGTTGCGGCCATGGGGTGCAAATCCTTATTCTGAAATTTTTAAATGCTTCGTTCTCTATAAAAATCATCGTTGTTAATTTAAGCCCGCCAATTACATTTAAAGCCATCAAATGCTTTAAACAGGCACACTTGATGGCTTATTAACTATCGCAATCAAATAATCGATTGCAATAGGGGGCTTAATAGCGGTCTTACAGTTATCGTATAAAACGATGACGTTAAACGTTGACGCCGTAAGAGGCGGCTAATGGTCCAAGACCACCGCTAAAGCCTTGACCAACTGCGCGGAATTTCCAGTCACCGCTATGGCGATATAATTCACCAAAAATCATTGCCGTTTCAGTGCTACCATCTTCTGATAGGTCGTAACGGGCAATTTCAGCCTCGCCGTTATCGTTTACCACACGGATGTAAGCATCACCAACTTGACCGAAGTTTTGGTTACGAGCTGTGCCTTCATAGATGATGGCGCAGATAGCGACTTTGCTGACGTCAGCTGGGATACTAGCTAGGTTGATTTTGATTTTTTCATCATCGCCGTCGCCTTCACCAGTACGGTTATCGCCGGTGTGCTCAACCGCGCCATTGTCTGACTTTAAGTTATTAAAGAAGATAAAATCTTGGTCGTTACGGACTTTGCCTGCTTCGTTGACCAAAAAGCCAATCGCATCTAAGTCAAATTCTTGGCCGTCAGTGGCGCGTGGATCCCAGCCAAGACCGACCGTGATATTGGTTAAACCGGGCGCTTCTTTTGATAAGTTTACGTTGCCGCCTTTTGTTAAGCTAATAGCCATATAAATATCCTTTTGGATTAATAATTAAGTGGATTTGGTTTTATAAAACAAACTAAAAATAGTGCAGTGATTACTCACTTAGATAAAGTAACTATCTTAGCGAAAGTATCTTAGCGCAAAAGGTCAATAAATCGACCTGTACGCCACGTCCTGCATATCATTACGGTTTACTATACTAAGCGTTTGCTGACTAAGCAAGGCGTATTTTGTGTGACTATATGACATTTATATGTTTGTTTAGAAAAAAAGGGTTTTATGGCTATATCAGACCTATTTTGGCTATTTATCTTATTATGATTTATAATAGCGCGCTCAGGTTCCCTCTACCCTGACTTAAAAAAAGGACTCTTCTATGAGCAGTAGTACCCTTTCAACCACCCCGATTCAATCTATTCGCTACAGCCGTGCTTTATTTTGGCTTGTCAGTCTGCATATATTTATTATTGCTATCAGTAATTACTTGGTGCAAATACCTGTCGGACTATTTGGTTTTATTACCACATGGGGCGCCGTCACCTTTCCCTTCATCTTTCTGATTACGGATTTGACCGTACGCATATTTGGTCAAAATCTCGCTAGACGCATTATCTTCTTTGCTATGCTGCCAGCGCTGGTAATTTCTTATTATTTCTCGGTGGTGTTTTCAAATGGTCAGTTTGTTGGTCATGAGCATCTGCTAGATTTTAATCTGTTTGTCTTTCGCATTGTGGTGGCAAGCTTTAGCGCTTATGTCGTCGGACAGCTGTTAGACATTCAAGTGTTTAATAAATTACGCCAGCTTAAAACATGGTGGATTGCGCCCTTAGTATCGACGTTTATTGGTAATCTGGTCGATAGCTTTTGCTTTTTTGCCATCGCTTTTTATAAAAGCCCTGACCCTTTTATGGCAACGCACTGGGTTGAGATTGGTGCGATGGATTACTTGTTTAAGATAGTAATGGGCGTGCTTATTTTCTTACCTTTATATGGTGTGATATTGGCAAAGTTGCAAAAAGTGCTGGCAGGGAAGGAAAAATAAGAAAGCAATAAGCTATGTTGAGCGCACTGCTGATGATAGAGATTAAAGGTGTGCGCCATGCATCAAGCATATAGAAAAACTCAAATTTAATGCCAAAGATTTAGCTAACTATTCAGAAACATCTACGCATTCAGAAACATCTAAGCATTCAAAAATATAGTATGTAAATACAGATAAAAAAACAGGTTATACCAATTACTTGATATAACCTGTCATTACTACGATTTTCTATCAAAGCGCTTTTTGCTTAATGTGAAGTTAGCGTTGAAACTAAAATTCAAACTAAGTAATCGACTTTGCTTCTCGCTTACGATAATTGAGTGAAGCGACAAACGCCCAACCAATAAACGCAATACCAATTAGACCAGTTACAATCTCTGGCACGTGGAATTTCACAGATAATAACATGATGATGGCTAAAGCACCGATGGCATAATGCGCACCATGCTCAAGATAGACGAACTCATCAAGCGTGCCTTTATCGACCAAGAAGATAGTCATCGAACGCACAAACATCGCACCGATTGCCAGACCAAGCATAATCACGATAACGTCATTGGTAATCGCAAATGCGCCAATCACACCATCAAAACTGAATGAAGCATCAAGGACTTCTAAGTATAAGAAGCCGATAATACCGCCCTTCATAATCGCGCTGGTCGCCGCAGCGCCTGAGCCATTCTCTTCGCTTTCTAAGTCTGCTTCAAGGTCACCCTCAAGCATCCCCGAGACCACTTGTACGCCAAGGTATACTAAGATACCCCAAACACCCGCAATCAATACCGCTGCTGACTGCTCAGGATTCGCCCACGATACGGCAATCATCAAGAAAATAAGCGCAACGAAGACGCTCATGGCATCGACTTTACCCAGCTTTGCTAAGCGGCTCTCGAGCCAATCAAACCAATGTACTTCTTTATCATCAAAGATAAAGTTCAAGAATACCAGTAATAAGAAGATACCACCAAAGGCTGAGATTTCAGCATGGTGCGCCATTAAGCGGGCAGAGTATTCTTTAGGGTCATTTAAAGCCAAGTTGACAACTTCCATAACGCCAAGTTCAGCCGTAAAGGCGACGATGACAATAGGGAATACCAAACGCATACCGAAGACGGCGATTAAAATACCGACGGTTAAGAAAATCTTTTTCCAAAATTCGTCCCAGCCTTTAAGGACTGAGGCGTTGACCACCGCATTATCAAATGATAATGAAATCTCCATGACGGCCAAAATAGCGGTAATAGATAAGGTGGTTATCATACCGCCTATACCGCCGTGTGAATATCCCCACCATGCCGCTACCGCTAGGGCAATAATAGTGAAGATAAAGTCTAAATAAAAATGTCTCATGACACATCCTGTCTGGTTGCATAAAGCTAAGGTCGGTCTATTATAGACACAAACCGCAAAAAAAGCGGTTATTGCTAACCACTTTTTTGCATAATTTTAAACGAAACATAAAGCATTACCAGTCTTTTAGCTATGAATAATTGTGACTATTTTGCAACCATATTTTACCGTCAAAATAGCGGCTTATAATTACTGTTGAAGTACCTGTTTACAGCACCTTTAAACAGTGACTTTATAGTGGTTTCAAATAGTGATGTTAAATATTGATTTTCAACAATCACTTTAAATAGCCACTTTAAATAGTCACTTTAAATAAATAGCTAAGACCTGCTTTAGGTCTTGGACGTGATCATTCTATAAAAGTCGATTTACGGTAAGGATAAAATATCAAGACCGTGTTAGATATCGACGCCATACTGCTGACACATGGCTTGCAAGCCACCAGAATAACCTTGACCAACGGCGCGGAATTTCCACTCACCGTTATGACGATAAACTTCGCCAAATACCATCGCCGTCTCAACAGAGTAATCTTCTGCTAAATCAAAACGTACCACTTCTGTGCCTGTTTCTTCGTTCACAACACGGATAAAGGCGTTGGCTACTTGACCAAAGTTTTGGCTACGAGCGGCTGCATCATGAATAGTGACGGTGACGACGATTTTATCGACATCAGCAGGTACTTGGGTTAGGTTTACTTTAACGACTTCATCATCGCCGTCGCCTTCGCCAGTACGGTTGTCGCCGGTATGCTCAACTGCGCCATTGTCAGATTTGAGCTGGTTGTAAAAGATAAAGTCATGATCGCCGCGTACTTTACCCGCCGTGCTGAGTAAAAACACACTGGCATCCAAATCGAACTCAGCGCCAGAAGTCGCGCGCTCATCCCAACCAAGACCGATAAGCAGCTTGGTTAAGTTTGGGTCGGTTTTGGTTAGCGATAAGTTACCGCCTTTATTAAGTGATAAAGCCATGGGGTTATCCTTGTTATTAGAGTGATTAAGGGTGTGATAGTTAAGTTATATAAATAAAAACAATCGCAATAGTGGGATTAAACTGTACATAAAACTATCGTTTAACGGTTGTCTAACTATTGCTTAACTATTACTTAGTGACGCTCTATCATAACAACAAAAAATGACCCAATCAAAGCCGATTGGGTCATTGTTATGTGTACGGTTATGCGTACGATAAGACTGACGATAAAGGACAGCGTTTACATGCAGTGCTTAACCTTTACCGGCATCTAGAAACCTAAATTATAGGCTTTGACGATGGCGAATCTCAAAGCTCTGATGAATCGGCTTTTTAACATCAAAATCAAACCCAATGGTTTTTTGGGTGATATCCACAATATCATAGCGCTCAGTCAACTGCTCATCGAGCTCAAAGCGGGTAAAGTTGTTGGAGAAATACAACACGCCGTCTGAGGTCAAGCGGTTCATCGCGCGGTTGATGAGAGCCGAATGGTCGCGCTGCACATCAAAGGTACCTTGGAACTTTTTCGAGTTTGAAAAGGTTGGCGGATCAATAAAGATAATATCAAATTGTTCCGTATTGTCTTTAATCCACTCAAAGATATCAGCGGCGACAAACTGGTATTTGTTGCGGCTAACGTCAAGACCATTTAGGACAAAGTTTTGCTTGCCCCAATCGAGGTAGTTCTGTGATAAATCAACGCTGGTGACTTTTTTCGCGCCAGCCAAGGCCGCATGGACACTTGCTGTACAGGTATAAGCAAATAAGTTCAGTACGGATTTATTACGACTGTTGTCTTTGATTCGGGCGCGCATATTACGGTGATCAATAAACAAACCCGTATCGAGATAATCGGTAAAGTTGACATAGAAATACGCGCCATCTTCACGAGCGACATAGAACTTGCCACGCTTTTCAGTATTGCCTTGCTTGCTATATTGGTCATTACCAGACTGACGCGCACGGGTTTTGATAAAGATTTGTTCGCGATTAATACCAAAGACTTCACGGATACCCATTAACGCCAAATTAAAGCGTTTTTTCGCCGTTTCAGGTGGAATGGTTTTTGGTGGCGCGTATTCTTGCACGTGCACATAATCGCCATATAAATCGACCGCTACTTTGAAATCAGGCAAATCAGCGTTATAAACGCGTAGATTACTGACAGTGTCTTTTTTAGCCAGTTTCTTCAGTTTGGCAAGGTTTTTTTGCAAGCGGTTGATGAAGTCTTGTCCTTCTTCCACTTCAATCTCACGCTTCTCAAAGCGACTGACCAAATTACCCGTTTGCCCCGCAATCAAGGTGCCGTAGCGGAAATAAACCGTAATAGCACCGTTATGACAGCGTAAAGTTTTTGGCTCTTTAATCGGTAATATATCGACTTGTTCGACATTGGCCGCCAAGATTCCAACCATAGGGTCGATATCAATACCGGCAAAACTGTCTTGTAGAATCAGCCCAAGCGCATGATATAAAGGCTTAATCATCTCTTCATCACCCAAGCGCTCACCATACGGCGGGTTGGTAATGACTAAAGGATTGCTTAAGCGACCATCATCGACCAGTGGTTTTAAGACGCTGCTTAGTTGGTCAAGAGCGCGGGTCTCAAGGTCGAGTAGTGGTAATAAGTCTTGCAAACCGGCGGCTATCAAGTTCTTTTCTGTCGCGAGGATTGCACCGCTATCGGCATCAAAGCCCAAAATTAGTGGCAAAGTATCTGGCTGCTCGTTGGTAATGGCCAATGCATCGCGGAAACGCGTCTGGGCATCATCAATCATCTGTTGCCATAACGCATCGTCATGATGCTGCCATTGATAAAAACCAAATTGATTGGCGGCTTTATCAATACCGACGGCATAATCGCAATGCATGAGAAGGGCTTCAATAATAAAGGTGCCAGAACCACACATTGGATCAATCAGAGCGTTATATAAAGGGGCATTACCTTCTTCATTTTTCTTATGCCAGCCTGCGCTGTAGAGCAACGCTGCCGCTAAGTTCTCTTTTAATGGCGCTTCGGTCATCGCCACACGGTAGCCACGGCGATGCAAACTGGTCCCTGATAAATCTAGATACAGCTCAGCTTGCTTATCATTGACCGTTGCAAACACCGAAAAATCTGGGTTTTTACTATCGACGTTAGGACGGCTGTCATATACTTCGTTAAAGGTATCGGCAATCGCATCTTTGATACGCAGCATGGCAAATTGCTGACTGACGGCAACGCGTTTATCAACCGATAGACGAATGGCAAACGTTTGCTCTAGCTTAAATTGTTCCGTCCAATCGACCGATTTTGCCAAACCATAAAGCTGCTCTGCCACATCGTATTCAGTATTGATGTTTTTGCGTTTGATCAGCATCAATACCCGTGACGCAACCCGCGACCACAAGCAAATGGTGTATAGGTCACGCAATGTACCAGTCACCGCTAAACGACCAGTACTCTTGATCTCGCTTGCAATACCAAAACTGGTCAGCTCAGTTTGTAGCGGTGCCTCAAGCCCATCGGCACAGGTAATAATAAGGTCAAGCGACAACTCTGCTGAAGCGGCTGGTAAGGAGTTGGGCGTGGTTGTTTCGGTCATACGGATACCTGTGGGCTAAATTGATAAATATTGATAAATAAGGCGCATCATAAAATAAGATGTTTAACCGCCAATTTTACCATAATTACGCTATGGATAGTTTAAAGTGGCATTCTTTAGAAGACTGTTTTTAAGAAATGGCTTTTTGTTTTTAAACTAAAATCATGTCGCACCATTGTTTTTTAATATCGTTAAGCAGCTAATGACACTGACTACTTACCGCCTTTTTTTAACGCGGCTGTTTCTGTGACCAATTGCGTAGGAGTCGCAACTGGCTTGGTAACGATAGGGTAAACCTGCTCTGTTGGCATCAGCAGGCGCATATGCGGATAAGGGGTTGAGATATCAGCGGCATCAAAGGCACGTTTGATATTCTCGCGTAAGACTTCTTTGATTTTAGGCATACGTGCAACAGCCGCAGGCTTGACCCAAAAACGCACGATAAAGAATACGCCGTATTCGCCAATCTCATCAACAGTCGCTGAGGTTTCGGGGCGATTTAATACCACGTCGCTCTCAGACAATACCTGCAAAATCACCTCACGTGCCTTGTCGATATCATCTTCAAAAGCAATGCGCATGCGGATATCAAAACGTATAAAGTTTTTCGAGGTTAAATTGATGACCACAGAAGAAGCGACGTTTGAGTTGGGGATAATAACGGTGATATTGTCGCGGGTTAAGACATGGGTCGTGCGTAAAGCGATAACCACGACGCGCCCTTCATTGTCATTGATATTGACCCAGTCGCCGACTTGAAACGATTGCTCAAGTAAAATGGTGATGCCCGCGATAAAGTTAGCAAGCGTTGATTGGGCGGCAAAGCCCACGGCAATACCGGCAATACCCAAACCTGCCACTAGCGATACGATATCAAAGCCAAATTGCGCCATGACGCTGGCAAGCCCAAATACCAATAATAGTACGGACAAAATGTTTTTGAGTAGCTGCTCGATAGAAGCGTTTAGACCATAATGCTGCAAGACTTTATGGATAATTTGCCCAGATGACGTCCATAGCACATAATAAATACCCGCCCAAGTACTGGCTTTAGCAGTGGCTTTGACCGTATCTGGCTCAAAATTAAGCTGGCTCATGATAGCTATCAAGCTGGTCACAATCCAAATATAGCGTAGTATTGAGCGAACAATTTTAGATCGGCGCTCATTTAAGCGGATTCTGGTTCTGCTTTTTTTGACAATGTAGATGGCAAGCCAATAAAAAAATCCCAATACCGCAAGCAGTATTAGGATTTTGATGCCCGTACTCACCAATTCTACCGATTTAGCTGACCAGTCTAACGAGTCTTCATCTATGGTGCCGCCGATAGCAAGGTATAGGCTAGTATGTAGGTCGCGAACAATCTCTTGAAAGAAGTCAGTAATACCAGCGATTGCCATTGTTTCATCCATGCAGGGTTTAGGTCTAAATAAAATGGGTATTAAAAAGTCTGATTGTAAATTAACTCAAATCGCTCAGGCAAATCAACTATGACCTTGATTGCCTTGAGCGTTCATTTGAGCACTAACTTAAAGTGATATAAGTCAAAACGACGAAGCATAATTTTATTAAAAGACATTGCCGCTTATCTTGTTAAAAGCAAATACTTAAAAATTGCCTTCTTGGGTATCATGCGATTGATAAGGTATCTTCATCATACGTTGAACATCACGTAATGCAGTACGTAAACCTTCTAATATCGTCGGATGATAAAACGGCGTATCAAGCATGTCTTTGATACTTAAATCGTTGGTAATTGCCATCGCCAATATATGTCCAATATATTCCGCATCAGGGCCGACCATGCTGGCGCCCAAGATTCTATCGGTCTTTTTGCAACCATAAATATGCAATAAACCGCAGTTAACACCCATCACGCGGCTACGTCCTTGATTGTCAAAGCTCACTTTGCCAATCACATGCTCAAGCTCTGAGTCTGCTTGGATTTCAGGTAGCGACATACCGACGTTCACGATTTGTGGCGCGCAAAATACAATAGAAAATGGCGTGGCAGGCGGGCGAATATAAGCGTCTGTCTTATTGTCGCAAACAAGGCTGCCGGCGCTAAATCCTTCATCACTGGCTACATGTAATAAAGGAAGATTGGCATTGGCATCACCAACGATATAGACTTCTAAATCACCGATTTTACCAGTCTTTTTATCAAGCTGCTTTGGGCGGTTTTTATCATCAAGCTCGACGCCTAGATTTTCAACACCAAGCGCATCAATGTTATTGCGGCGACCTGTGGCAACCAGTACGTACTCGCCTTGCCACTGCTGCGTTTGACCGGCGCTATCTTCGTAGTCGATAAAGGCAACCGAGCCTTTATCACCTGCATCTGCTTGAGTACCAACCTCGGTAATGTTGCTACCTAAATGCATGGTTAGTTCGCGATTTAAGCAATCGATGGCTTTATTATTAATGTCATCGTCTTTTAAACTGGCCACGCGTTTGACACGATTAAATAAAGTAACGTCGACGCCTAAACGAGTAAAGGCTTGGGCAAGCTCTAAGCCGATGGCACCTGCACCAACCACCGCCAGTGATTTTGGTAAATCAGTTAGCTCAAAGACAGTGTCAGAGGTAATCATGGTATCGCCAAGCTTGTCCGCCCAGCCTTCTGGGATAAAGGTTGAGCTACCAGTCGCGACAATGATTTTATCCGCTTCGATTAGCTCATTGTTAACCTCAATCAATCCTTGTTCATTGATATAAGCGCGACCTGCTATTTTCGTTTCTGCAGGCCAACTTTCTACTTGCTCCTCAACGTAGCTGGCAAAATGATCACGCTCAGCGCGAACCCGCGCCATGACTTGTTTGCCATCTATTTGCGCGCTGGCATGCACACCAAACTCGCTAGAATGATTGGCCTCATGCGCGCGGTCAGCAGCAGCAATAAGCAGTTTGCTTGGCATACAACCGACCGCAATACAGGTGGTTGTCCAAAATCCATCATTAATAATTATGACGTCGTCTTTTAATTTGCGGGCTTGGCGAAAGGCGTTTTGACCAGCAGTACCAGCGCCAATGACCGCAACCGATACCTTGCGTGTCACTTTTGTATGGCTACTGTCAGCAGTGCTATCAGGCTGTTTATTCATAGTATTCTCAAATCAGGCGAATGTGATATTAGGTGATGGATTTGCACAAAAAACAATGAAAAAGGCTATTAAAAAATCAAGGCGCTAACGTATTCAGTAAACGCTCAGTATAGCCAGCAGCGCGTAAATTACGCTGCGCATGAGTTAGCGTGCCATCTTTATCAAAGACAAAGGCTGAACGTACAAGACCTAAGCTGATTTTGCCATACATGTTTTTTTCTTTAATAACATCAAAGTACTGGCATAATTTCTCATCACTATCACTGATAAGTGCGATATTAAGATGGTGTTTAGCCATGAATTTTTCGTGAGATTCGACGCTATCACGCGAGACACCGATGATATCGTAACCCAATTTATCAAACTCATTGAGCTGAGCGGTAAACTCTGTCGCTTGCGTGGTGCAGCCTGGGGTATTGTCTTTGGGATAAAAATATAAAATTAGGCCTTTATCGGTATGAGCAACCAGCTCTTTTAGGCTGATATCGTCATGAATAAAGTTGCCGTCTAGCTCGCGCACGATGGTGACTGGGAAATCAGGTAGGGCAATAGTCTCGGTGGTCGGCTTGGCCATTATAAAATCCTTATTAGTTTTGGTTATGCATATATTGTCGTTTATACATATATTATAGTGATTGCTCTTATTATAGGCAGATTCATCGCAATTTCATCGCAATAACTACTCAGTTTTACACTTCACTTATTCATTAGCAACAAAAAAGACTGGCAATAACCAGTCTTTTGTATTTTGTAGCAAATATTTTTTACGGGCTTTAAGCAGGTTTTTGTGGCTGCTTTAAATCCAAACCAACTGTGCATTGCTGCAGGTCTTTTTGCATTTTTTTCACGTAAGGTAAGCTTGATGGGTCTTTTTTATCTTGCGCGTAGCTTTCAATTTCCCACATCTGACCGATGGTCATCTCGCTGCGGACACCGATGGTGCATTTACATAATTTGGTCGCAGTATTTTTGTCAGCGACCTTATATTTGACCGCGCCATTGACACAGGTATTGATATTATTTTGCTTGATATCAGCAGCGTTTGCTTGTGGCAATGCAAACAGAGCAGCTAGGGCTAGGGGTAATACGGGCAAAAACTTCATAAACATCCTCTATAGGTCGCGTCAATTTTTCAGATTTTATAGGCAAAAAATCTTGGTCGTTTTATTTGGTTACTGGTCTAAGTATTGATTTTAGCACTGATTTTAATAATGGTTAGGACACTAGTTTTGTCACTTATTTTATAACTTGCATGAGCAAATATATAGGCAATTCTCCATCTATATAGCGCTCATTACATTTAGCTAACTATCAGTACGGTTACCTTGTCATTGATATAGTCGCCCATACCATAGCAATTAAATTGCTTAAAATACAATGCCAGCGTGCTGTGTTAATGCAAGCAAATGTTGCGCAAATATTTAATGAGCTGCGCTATTAAGACAATCATACTCGTACTTTAAGGCAGCCATAAGCCTGTTTTTACAGTATTTATTCAGGCTATTAAGGCTGATAATGGGTAGGGTCAGTAACGCCAGCTTGGGCAAATCCTTGACGGCGCAGCACACAGCTGTCGCAGGCACCGCAAGCCAACCCATCGACATCTGCTTGATAACAAGAAATCGTCTGCCCATAATCGACCCCTAACGATAAACCAAGCTCGATGGTTTTGGCTTTAGATAACTGCTGCAGTGGTGTTTGAATCGATAAATGGTGACCGGTGACGCCAGCTTTGGTGGCAAGATTGGCCATGTGTTCAAAAGCAGCGATATATTCTGGACGGCAATCAGGGTAGCCTGAATAATCGACGGAGCTTACACCAATGACGATATGGTTGGCATCGGTCACTTCAGCGACTGCCAAGGCGTAAGATAAAAATATGGTATTACGCGCAGGTACATAAGTGTTTGGAATAGCGTCGTTATCGATCTCATCACGATTTTTACTGGGGAATTTATCGGTATCGCCATCAGGGACAATCATGCTGTGGTCGGTGAGTGATGAGCCGCCAAGCTGCGCGATATCGATATCAATAATGCGATGATTGACTGCTGCGGTTTCAGCGATGGCTTTGGCTGCAACAAGCTCACTATTATGACGTTGACCATAGTTAAAACTGACCGCTGTCACAGAAGCATAGCGCGCCTTTGCCCAATACAAACAAGTCACGGAATCGAGCCCGCCTGATAGTAGCACCACGGCATTTTGGCTTTTATGCAGCGCCGTCAAGTTAGCGTCGTTTGCTGAATTGGTAGAGGAGGTCTGTGCAGTAACAAGAGTCATAGTGGTATCTATTATTAGTTTGAAAGTATTGGTTCAAAAATATGGATTTACGAAAGCCGTCTATTTTAGCAAAAATAGCCCCATTACAGAACCTTGAAGGTGTTATTAAAAGAGGGCTAAAGCGTGATTAAGTGGTGGCTAAAGGATATTTCAGTCAGTACTGTATTTGTATTATCCATCAAACACTATTAATCAGACATAGGGCAATCAAACAGGCGATTAGGCATAAGTGCTGTTATCAAGTTAAATAACAGTCTTACGCTGTCTTCTTAAGTTGCCTTCTTAAGTTGCCCTGATATTTAGCCTTATCAATTAACGTCATATTTTCAATCTGTTAGCAAAATTTGTTATAATCGCTGCTTTTAAAGCCCGCGTGCTAAAAATATTGCTAACTGCTTTATAGCAAAATCAACCTTGTAAAGATATTGAGTAACTTATGACCGTAGCGACCTTGTTTACGCCAAAAATAACCCCTCAGTTTGATGCTGCGTCTATCGATGCTGATTCTACCGGTACTGGTTGGGATAGCTATGCATTAGATACGGATGTCGCTGACGAATCTGACCAAGCTACTCATGACGATCATATGGCTGAGCAATTATCATCTAATCAGCTGCTATCGACTGAAACGGCACAATTTCGCAAGCTACAAAAAAAGCTACGCCGCCAAGTATCATGGGCGATTCGCGATTTTAATATGATTGAAGATGGCGACGTCATCATGGTTTGTGTGTCAGGCGGCAAAGACAGCTATACACTGCTAGATATCTTATTGTTACTCAAGCGTATTGCCCCGATTAGCTTTGATATCGTCGCGGTCAATCTTGACCAAAAACAGCCCGGTTATCCTGAAGATATTTTGCCCGCTTATCTGAATGAGCAAGGTATCGCGCATTATATTTTAGAAAAAGACACTTATAGTATCGTCAAAAGCGTGGTGCCAGAAGGTAAAACTTATTGCTCGGCTTGTTCACGTCTGCGCCGTGGCTCGCTATACGGCTTTGCCAAACAAATTGGCGCAACCAAAATCGCCCTTGGCCATCATCGCGACGATATGCTGGCGACGTTCTTTTTAAACTTATTTCACGGCGGTGCGCTTAAATCGATGCCGCCTAAACTGCTCAGCGATGATAAGCAAAACTTGCTTATTCGTCCGCTTGCCTACGTTGAAGAAAAAGACATCATTGAATATGCCCGTTTAAAAGAATTTCCGATTATTCCGTGCAATCTATGCGGCAGTCAAACCAATCTACAACGGGCGATTATCAATGACATGCTACGCGAATGGGATGACGCTCATCCGCAGCGCTTAGCGTCTATTTTTAAAGCCATGCAAAACGTCGCACCGTCGCAATTAGCCGATCGTGAATTATTTGATTTTGAGACATTAAGTCTTGAGCGTGATGATAATGAGCGCTTATTTGAAGGCGATAATATCCAAGCAGGGCAGACCGATAGTCTGGCTGAGATTGGATTACCTGTAGCGCCAAAAACTCAAGTCTTTAATCCAAAATTTGCCAATAATCAGAACTTGCAAGCTGAAACTGAGGCGGCAAGGAACAGCCGCATAACGCAGAAAATCCCAACGATTAACCCTGTTATTTAATGAGCTGATGGTTTAAAGCTATAGTCAAAATATCCTAAAAACGCTACGGTATTGCTGATATCAATTTTTTGTAGCCTCTGTCTGCGCAGGCACAGCAAGCAAGAAAAATTGATATCAGCAGCGCGTGATGTATCGATATTACTTTTCACTGACTATATGTTGCTTAAATAATCTTAAGTTAATTTGATAACGTTAAATCCATGAATGTTAGCCCCAAAAAAACCAGCCCTTAATTATTAAGGGCTGGTTTTTTTAACTTTAAGAGTAGCTATTTAAATAACACTAGCTTTCGGCAAACACCGGTAGCGGATTAAAACTTACCTCTGAACGTGGCAATTTTGCCACATCTTGCATACGCCAATCATCCTTACCATCATTACTAACTTGTAAGTAATATTTGGCTTTGACTGGGTCAATATTTACCTGAGCGCTATATTTGTTGCCTTCTTCATGTTTTAACACAACATCACGATCTTTTTTAATATCGGTGGCATGTGAGATAGATAACTCTAAGGTATCAGGATAAGTAACCGGCTCGCCATTTGATAATTTACCAGACTGCAAGCTCTGCTCGGGATAATTTAGATAAAACACGATATCACCATTATCGGCAAACTGCATTTGACCGTGTAAGTCTAAATCATAGGTGAGCTTGTCGCGCGAGACGTCATGATAGAGGGTTTTGCCATCCATATACCAATCGTCACGTACCACACTGTCACGTATTTGGTAAGAATAATAGACAAACCAGATGCAGGCAATAACGACTAACGCTGGCATGCCAATGACAAAAATAACCACCATATAGTTTTTGTACCATGGCTGGCTATCTTGATGCTTAAAGTTGGGGGCTGGACTAGACATAACATACCTATTAATCAGATATTCGTTTATAGCTGTCTGTCAGAGAGTTATAAACGGTATCAACGGATAAAATGATGGCTCAATACTGCCAGATTAATGACGAAATATTCACGCCCTAAGCACGCAAAGACTTATTGTCCTTGCGTGGTAAAGATGTTTTGTTTGCTAACATTATACTGACCATTTTCGCTCTTCACATTTAAAGTAACTGGTGTTTGACCAAACTCAATCACATCAGGGTCACCATAAATACTCACTGGCATATCAAAGCTTTCACCAGCCTCTAACGGCACATCGTTAAAGCGCAGCTCTAAGCTCAAACCGTCTTGTGGCTCAAGGGTTATCTTATAAGTGTGAGGCTCTTGCGTTTTGTTGGTCAATTTAACGATATAGCTGTTCTCAATCATGCCTTGCTGATTCAATGACGACAACTGGTTGCGGTCACGGCGAATATCAATCTCTAGCGGTACGCGATCATTCAAGGCATAAATTACGCCGCCACAAAGCACGGTCAGTAAGGTTAAATAAGCGAAGAAGCGCGGACGGAATACACGGCTTGGCTCTTTTTCGACCAATTGACGCTCTGTTGTATAACGAATCAGCCCGCGTGGGTAGCCAACTTTATCCATCACATCATTACACGCATCGATACAGGCAGCGCATTGGATACAAGCTACTTGCAAGCCATCACGAATATCAATACCTGTCGGGCAGACCTGCACACACATCTGACATTCGATACAGTCACCTAAATCCTCAGGATTGGTGCCTTTTTTGCGCGCGCCGCGAGGCTCACCGCGCTCATAATCGTAAGAAACGATTAACGTATCTTTATCGAACATCACGCTTTGGAAGCGGCCATAAGGACAGATTTGCACACACATCTGCTCACGCATATAGCCTGCATTGACGTAGGTCGAGAAAGCAAAAATAAATATCGATACCCATATCCACGTTGACCAATCAGGGAAGGGGATAAACCCTATCATCTGCCAATTTTGATACAACGCCTCCGTACCCGACACATAACTGACAAAGGTTGTGGCGGTAATCATCGAAAACACAAACCAGATAAAATACACTAAAAAACGCTTAAACGCTTTCTGTGCGCTCATAGGCTCTTTATCGAACTTTATACGCTTGTTACGATCGCCAATGACCAATTTTTCGACATATTGGAACATATGCGTCCAAATGGTCTGGGGACAGGCATAGCCACACCACACCCGTCCGGCGTAGACAGTCACCATAAATAGGGCAAAGGCAGCAATAAGCGCAAAAGCAGCAATAAAGTAAAAATCTTGGGTTAAAAAGGTCATACCAAAAATATAATAATGCTGCGACGGCACATCAAACCAGATTGCTTGCCTACCGTTATAACGTAGCCACGGTAAAATCAGAAATAATGCCAAAAACGCATACATGCTAATGACACGGATGTTTTGATAAAATCCGGTGACAAATCTGGGATGTACACGTTTTTTATTGGCGTTAAGATCGACGACAGGGATTTTATTGGATTGTTGTGCTGACATAAACGTGCCTCTTTAAAAAAAGAATCAGTCTGCTGGCATGATGAACAAATACCCTGAATAACTGGGTATATGAATGTGCGATGTTATCAATGTCAGTAAGTAGCGAGACATACTGAAAGTCAAAATATGCTGACTCGACTACCAAATGAGCGATTGTAAATAATGGGTTTAAATATGCTTAAATGGATGATTCAATAGTGTTTCTCATAGATAGCTATTTTAACATTCTCCCTACTATAAATGGGGCAATAATGCTAGAAAGCAACATTAATCTCATCATTATTGATAGCCAAATGCAGTAAGAGCATCTACTCATGAGAAACAAATCATAAGTAAGGGACAAATGACCAAGCCTGATTATTACTAATGAGATTATTAAGTTTTTTATTAAATTTACTCACTATAACCAACATTTAGCCCTCAGTGAATAACTAAAAAGGGAGAACTGCAATAACAGTCCTCCCTTTTTTAAACTTACTTATTTACGATATAGCGACTGACTAAATATGATTAGTTAGCGGCTGTCGTTTCTGCTGCAGCGGTTGCGGTTGTCGCTGCCTGAGGAGCAGGGGCAGAGACTGTTTTTGCTTTAGCAGGTTGAGCGCTTCTGTCTGATAGAGAGTAAACATAGGCAGCAAGCAACATAATGCGCTCATTACCCAGTTTGGTTTCCCACTCAGGCATTACGCCTGCACGACCATAACGTACCGTTTCGCGAATGGTTTCACGATCGCCGCCATATAGCCAGATTTTATCTGTCAAGTTTGGCGCGCCAGTAGAGGTCATACCTTTTGCGTCTGGACCATGACAAAGTACACAGTTGGTTGGCTCGTTGAAGATTGCCTCACCCTGAGTAACTTTGGCTTTATCCAACTCATAACCTGGTTGATTGCCAGATATTGATAGGACATATTCAGACACGGCACGAACACCGTCTTCACCGATTTGATCACGCCATGCGGTCATACCACCGACGCGGCCGTTATGTAGAGTCGTCAAGATATTTGCCGCCTCACCGCCATATAACCAGTCATTATCGGTAAGATTTGGATAGCCTGCCGCACCTTTGGCGTTAGAGCCATGACAAACTGCACAGTTCTGTAAGAACAAGCGACTACCAACCTTCAATGCATTCGGGTTTTCAGCCAGCTTTTCTACATAAGGTGCCAACTCGGCCACTTTCTCGTCGATTTGAGCCTGTAGTTCTGCTGGTGGCTTCTCACTATGACGCAGGGTTGCTTGCATCTCAGAAAGCGTTGCTAGGGTTTTTGTTGCACCGCTCGCATCGGCCTTGGCCAAAATGTTTTGCTCAAAGTTATCGGTAAATACTTTGTTATTACTTTCAAGTTCGCTGTTCAACTCGTTGTGAGAAGTCCATGGTAAGGTTTTACCATCCACTTCTACGGTTGTAATACCTTCCCACTTTGATGGAAAGATAGCAGGGAAAAATATCCAGTATGCAACGGCCCAAATGATTGAGCCAAAAAATATCACTAGCCACCATTTAGGGAGTGGCTTATCGTATTCCTGAATGCCATCGTAAGTGTGACCAGTGGTACCGTCTTCCTCTACTTCTGGCTTGTACTTCAAAACCATTAGCAAAACACCGAGGATACCCGCCCAACACATAATACTTAGTATGGTGATCCAAGAACTCCAAAAAAATGTCATCGTTTATCCTTATTGCGCTGCTCTTCAGACAAAGATTCGATATCCTCGTCATCAAGCGCAAGTTGTGCATCTTCTTCGAAGCGTTTTTTGTTTTTTGGCGAATACGCCCACCATGCAACGCCTACGAAGGCAATAAAGGCAGAAACGGTCGCAATTGTTTGTAATTCACCAATACCCATTAGCGCTGTCCTTCCATCGCGGTACCTAATTGCTGTAAGTAGGCAACCAAAGCATCAAGCTCAGTGGCACCAAGTACAGCATCGGGTGCGCCTTCGATATCTTCTTCAGTATAAGGCACACCGAAGCGATCGCGGAATAGACGCATTTTGGCTTGAACATTGCTACCATTAACTTCATTGGTTGCAAGCCAAGGGAAACCAGGCATTACTGACTCAGGTACTAAAGAACGTGGCGCAATCAGATGCTGTTTTTGCCAATCTTCAGAATAGCGTCCACCGACACGTGCAAGGTCAGGACCCGTACGTTTTGAACCCCATAAGAATGGATGGTCCCACGTTGATTCAGCAGCACGCGAATAAGGTCCATAACGCTCAACTTCAGCACGTAACGGACGAATCATTTGGGTATGACAGACGTGACAGCCTTCACGAATATAGATGTCACGACCTTCAAACTCAAGTGCAGTCCATGGCTCCATGGCGGGAAGGGGAGCGTTCACCCCACCTTCTTCAGGACCCTTGTTATCATAAATCAGCGGTACGATTTCAACGAGCGTTGCAAAGCTAATGGCAATAACAATACCGATAACCAACAAGCCTGTATTTTTTTCAATAATTTCATGCGGTGTACCAGACATGATCGCTCCTTATACGTTAGCTGCCGAAGGTTTATCAACACTAGGTTCATGATCCGTTGGGTCAGCGATATCTACAGGCTTACCTTCTGGCATTTGCAGTGTTTTATAAACGTTATATGCCATAACAAACATACCCGATACATACAATAGGCCACCAAAAGCACGACCGATATATGGGAAATGTGAGAACTCAACCGTATCAACGAAGCTGTATACCAACGTACCGTCTGGGTTGGTCGCAAGCCACATCATGCCTTGGCCAATACCTGAAATCCACATAGAGACGATATAGAAGATAGTACCTGCTGTTGCCAACCAGAAATGCGTGGTGATTAAGCTGATTGAGTACATTTTTGGTTTGTTATAGATACGTGGTAACAGTACGTATAGCGAACCAATGGTAATCATACCAACCCAGCCAAGCGCACCTGAGTGTACGTGACCTACAGTCCAGTCAGTGTTATGAGATAACGCGTTGACGGTCTTAATAGACATCATTGGACCTTCAAACGTCGACATCGCATAGAACGACAATGCCACAATCATAAAGCGAATGATCGGATCGGTACGTAACTTATCCCAACTACCTGATAGCGTTAGTACACCGTTAATCATACCACCCCAAGATGGTGCAAATAGGATGATTGAGAATACCATTGCTAATGACTGTGTCCAATCTGGAAGCGCTGAATAATGCAAATGGTGACCACCAGCCCACATGTATGATGCAATCAATGCCCAAAAGTGAACGATAGACAAACGGTAAGAATAAATAGGACGACCAATCTGTACTGGAACGAAGTAATACATCATCCCAAGGAAAGCGGCCGTTAAGTAGAAACCTACCGCATTATGCCCGTACCACCACTGCACCATCGCATCAGTTGCACCGCCAAATAACGAATAAGATTTAAACGCACTAACAGGGATAGCCATACTGTTTACGATATGCAGTAGAGCAATCGTAATAATAAAAGCGCCAAAGAACCAGTTAGCCACATAAATATGTGAGGTTTTGCGTTTGATTAGCGTACCGAAGAAAACGATGGCATAAGATATCCATACCAAGGCAATCAAAATATCGATTGGCCACTCAAGCTCAGCGTATTCTTTGGTCGACGTCAGACCTAAAGGAAGCGTGATAACTGCCGATACGATAACTGCTTGCCAACCCCAAAAGGTAAACCAAGCCAAGTAAGGTGCAAATAGTCTCGTCTTACAGGTACGCTGTACCACATAATAAGAGGTTGCGAACAGGGCAGAGCCACCGAATGCAAAGATAACCGCGTTGGTATGGAGCGGTCTTAGGCGACTAAATGTCAACCATGGAATGTCAAAGTTGAGTGCTGGCCATGCTAACTGTGAAGCAATGAACACACCAATACTCATGCCGACGATGCCCCATATCACGGCCATTATCGTAAAGAATCTTACGACAGTGATTTCATATTCACGGTCAACTGGGGCGACTGCTGTGTTTTGTAAACTCATTGGATGATTCCTTTACAGCCCGAATTATCAACAGAATTAACTAACTCTCCGCGGCAGCTGTCTTATAAAAATTTATAAGCAGACAATGATTGCGGTACATGCTATTTTTTGACTACTCTTATCAGTCTTGCCATTATTAACTATCAACTTCGCTAGTTATCAGCTATCGCTGATGAGTAGAGGACGGCGATAAAAACGCACTGCGCTCACAGCTAGTCGATAGTAGGATTGTTAATAAACGGTCAGATTTGATAAGAAAACGTGCCTTCCTTGAGCATCAAACATCGATTGAGGCTGAGTATGTATCTTAATTATTACTGATAAAAACAGTATGAACGAAGATAGATACTGATATTCAACTGGCGCTAAAAAGCTTATGCACCATCAATGTATGCTAGCGGCGGCTGACAAAAAAACATGTTTAGGTAATGTTTAGTTAAAACTCCCGACTCTGTTTAAGGGTATTGTAACGCAAACCTAATCAAATATCATCAGAACTATGCGCCAAAATACAAACTCTTTGGTAAAAATATGCGCCAACAACTTAATATTGCAGCATTATGCTCCCATTTTATACCCAATTTCCCTACTATTCTAGGGGTGAAAAAACATAGTGCTAACGAAGCAAAACGCAAACTTATCAGAAAAATTTGTAACCATGACGACATTGAACCTTTAACAGGCTATAAATAAGTTTTACTTATTATCAAGTCGCATCTTATAATGGCGCTGAACAGTATTGCTGACAGGACGTTTTTATACCTCTGTCAACAATTATTTTAATCATTGAAATAGCGGTCAGTCTTATGCCTTTAACGGCACAAGCTGTCCATACATAAGCTTTTTATACATGAATTTTTTATAAATGAGCTTTTTATAATAGGTATTAAGGATAATAATATGGCAGTTTTTTTGACAGACGAATGGTTTGAGCAAGTTGAGCAAATGGGTCAAGAAGCCGGTGAACTAAATCTACCACCAGCATTGGCCAATATGATTGTAAACCTAAAAGTATCTGATACTGAGCAAGATATCGAAGCCAGTTTCGCGAATGGTTTATTACATCGCGGCTTAAATGACGCAGCGACGACGACTTTATTGCTTGATCGCAGCATCTTGCAATCTATCATCACTGATTTTGATACCAATGAAATCATGGGCGCCTTTATGGGTGGTAAAATCCGTGTTGAAGGCGATATGTCACAATTGATGGCAGTACAAACGGCGCGTCCAAGTGCTGAGCAAAAAGAGCTGTACAGTAATATCAAATCAATGACTACCATGGCCTAATGGTCTGTTTTTCATTTTTATATGAATAACATTTAGCATAAAAAAAGCCCTTAATTCATATTAAGGGCTTTTTTATAGAAAAGCTTACCAGTAATTTAATTGCTGAATTAACTGGCTTGTGATTGTTGCGTGTTTGCTTGCGATTTTTGATTTTCTTTATAAATCGCTGCTTGTAACCAGATATTCGCTTGTACATAGTCATGAACTTGGATAGCAGCAGTGGTTGAAGTTTTAGGCGCACCAATACGGATTACAAATGGGTCAGCATCTTGCTCACGCAGTACCACCACATCAAATAAGATGATGGGCTTACCATTAAACAGCGTTTCTTGCTTACCAAGCACCTGACCTTGACACCAAGCTTCGTCTTCTTGCCCTAAGGTATCACCAAACAGGTAAGCACACATATGACCGAGATTAATCTCAACCGGTGCCATTTGTTCTTTGGTCTCTGGCTGCCACGCTTTGATTTGCTCTTGTAAATCATCAGGCATTTTTCCATCGTTGGCGGCGACAATGTCGTTAAAAGCGCGATGGTAGCGAATGGCTTCTTGGTCTTCGACCATAATCACTTCGTCTTGTTCGCTCAGCTTAATCTCATGCGCCCAAGCACTGAAATTCACATAGTACGCCATATCCTGCTGATATAAATGACGGTTAGCGGTATAAAGCTGGTCAAAAGCATAGATGATGCTGCCATCAGCGGTGCGTAAGCGTAATACCGCATCATGGGTATTGTCATTGACAATCATACGTTCAATTTTACACGTCAGCCCATAAGGGCTATCGACACAAGGGTAGGCGTTAATAAAGCATTCAGGCTTGCCATCTTTCATCGCCAGCACTTGATTGATATGACAAGGCTGGTCTTCAGATAGCAGCAAACAGCTGTCTTTGGCACTGACATTGCTGTTGAGCCCTTTCGGCATGGCCGCTTTTTCAATCATCTTTTGCAGCCATTCTGGCACGTCTTGACTCATGTCATCGGTCAAAATGCGCCAATGATCGGCATGACCGGCAGACTGCTCGTCAGATAGAGTGATTTTGGTGGGGGATTGGATATTTTTATATTGATAATTAATGGTCATGAATATACTCAAACTTAAGTCAGCCATGAGGTTTGGGTCTAAAACTGTGATTGCTGACCATTATCCAATATGTGAGCGGATTGGTTTATGATAACCAGCAATGTCGTCAGTAAAGAGGCAACAAACAACAATGAGGGGTTAATGACAATTGTCCTTAGCATACAATATATAGGTATAGACGCAGCTAATAGCAAGCCCCTCATGAAAAATAATGTTAAAAGTTGAGTTTTTATTAAAAAATACTGGCAGTTTGCGCTAATGACTGGCACATATAAGTCAAATTGTGTCAAACTAGCTCCCTTTTGACAGCGGCATTTTGCTGGTCATAACCCCTGTTTTTGTGTTCGATTGATATGTTTTTGCGGCAACTGTCTTAGTCAATGTAATGCTACTAGGCGGTTGTTGCATCTGGTTTTATAACATAAATAAAGTCGCACGTGGATAAGATAAAGAGTTTGAATATGTTTCGTCCTTTAGCGTTATTTATCGGCTTACGGTACACCCGAGCAGAGCGTAGTAATGGTTTTATCTCCTTTATATCGCTGATTTCAATGATTGGTCTGACGCTTGGCGTGGCGGTATTGATTACCGTGCTATCGGTCATGAATGGTTTTGATCGGGAGCTAAAGACTCGTATTTTGGGTATGGTGCCACAAGCGACGGTTATCTCAACCGAGATTATCGGTGATTGGAAACAGGTGGCAGATAAGATCAAAGAAGATCCCGAAGTCGCTGCCGTTGCGCCTTTTATCCAGCTGCAAGGTATGCTGACCTCTAACGGTCAAGTGGCTGGAATTATGGTCACTGGCGTCGATCCTGAGTACGAGAAAAACGTCTCTATCATCAACGAGCATATGGTAGAAGGCAGTATTGATACCTTACAAAACGGTGAGTTCAGTATTGTGCTTGGCGAAGAGATGGTGCAATCCTTGGGGCTGCGCTTAGGCGATAAAGTGACGTTGGTGTTGCCAGAAGCGTCGCCATCACCAGCGGGTGTGATACCGCGCTTTAAGCGTTTTACGTTGACGGGTATCTTTACCATCAGCCCTGAAGTAGATAGCCTGATGGCGTTTATTCCGATGGGTGACGCGGCAAAATTACTGCGTCTACCAGAGGGCGCGCAGGGCATTCGTATGAAGCTTGACGATATCTTTAACGCACCGATGGCCGCCCAACGAGCTGCTGCCATTGCCCCTGAGCAGTTATATCCTAGCGATTGGACCCAAACGCACGGCAATCTGTTTGGTGCGATTCAAATGGAAAAAGCCATGGTTGGCTTGCTGTTATTCTTAATTATTTTAGTTGCCGCTTTTAATATCGTCTCAAGTCTGGTCATGCTAGTGACCGACAAAAAAGCCGATATTGCCATTCTAAAAACCTTTGGTGCTTCACCGCGTCTGATTACCCATGTCTTTATGGTACAGGGTGTGGTCATTGGCTTTATCGGTACGATTGCAGGCACGATACTCGGCGTTATCTTTGCCCTTACCGTCAGTGATATTTTGGGCTTTATTAATAATAGCTTTGGCTTGAATTTATTTGATGCTTACTTTGTAAACTATCTGCCATCGCAGCTGCGTTTGACCGATGTGGTACTGATTACCAGCGCGTCATTTGTATTGAGCTTTTTGGCGACCATTTATCCAGCCCGCCGAGCGGCTAAAATCCAGCCCGCGCAAACGCTACGTTACGAGTAATCTATAGGCGTTAATGCCATGATAAATAAAATAAAGGAAGCGCTATGTCTGCGATTTTAAAAGCGACCAATATTAATAAAATTTACGATGAAGGGGCGGTGAGTACCCAAGTATTGACGGGCTTAGATTTGACCGTCAATGCTGGTGAGCGCATTGCGATTGTCGGTACCAGTGGCTCAGGAAAAAGCACCTTGTTGCATTTGCTCGGCGGACTTGATACGCCAACCAGTGGTGAAGTCTGGCTACATGGTCAGCTGTTAAATACCATGAATGAAACTGAGCGCGGCGCGATGCGTAACAAGCACTTAGGGTTTATTTATCAGTTTCATCATCTATTGGCGGAATTTACTGCGGTTGAAAACGTCGCTATGCCGCTACTGATGCGCCCAAAAATGTCGACCACAGAAGCGCGCCAACAAGCGATAGATATTTTAAACAGTGTTGGTCTTGAGCACCGTTTGGCGCACCGGCCAGGTGAGCTATCAGGCGGTGAGCGTCAACGTGTGGCGATTGCCCGCGCACTGGTGACTAAGCCATCGCTTGTCTTGGCCGATGAGCCGACCGGTAACTTGGATTACGACAATGCCCAAAGTGTGTTTGGGCTGTTATCCGAGCTGCAAAGTACGATGCAAACGGCGCTGTTGATGGTAACGCATGACCGTAGTTTGGCTGCGCTTGCTGACCGTCAGCTACTCTTGCGTAATGGTCATTGGGAAGATTACTAAGCCTTTAATCTTTCGTTATAAACAATGTTATAAACAATATTCTTAACCGTTTCTTCTAAAAGTTACATGATTGCTGTTACTAAGCAGTAGCATGATAGGGTTAGAATTTTTATAAAAATAAGATAACAAATAGGCTGTATAGGGCAGCCTTATTCATTAAGTAAGGATGGATAGTATGAATAAAGACGATGACCCGATTGAAGCGTTTGGCAGTATCGAAGAAGGTAATGAGCCATTGAAACCTTATATGGATCCAACGTTGTTCGACACCATTGATAAACAAGCGCAAATAGAGTTGCTGACGCCAGTTTTTGACTCGATTACTTTAGCGGGTGTCGATTACGACTTAAAAGCGCAGGATAGTGCGACGGGCAAGCGCTATACGCTGCTTAAAGACGATAAGGTGATAGATGTCTTTGTGATGGATACCAATCTTACCGATAATATTCTCAATGCTATCGAAAAACATAAAGAGCAAGAAGGCGAATTATAACGCCGCCTAAAAGTTGGGCAATGATTTTTATAAAATGCTGCTATTCTTATAGTACGACTGGTGCTGAATGAATAGTTATATAGGAGTAATAGCTATTAGTGCTTAGGCGTTTCGTCAGAGGAGTTCTGCTGACGTTTTTGCCAGCTGGTGACAGTCTTATAGCGCCAGATGGCTTTAAACGCCAAACCGCATACGATGCTGCTAACGATGGCTAAAATCGTGAGTCCTAAACAGAACGCCGTCAGAGATACTGTGCCTTTATAAGTAATAAAGGGGTTAGCGCCATCTGACAATGCCCATAAGCTAAAATCAGCAATCATCCTGCCGATAAGCCGCAAACTAATCATCGGTACGTCAAGGATTTTGGCACCGACATAGTAGCCAGCATAAAACACCGGTAAGCTGGTTACTGGATTGGTAATCCAAGTCAGACCGAGCGCCATCGGTACATTGGCTCGAAAAATGAGCGCACCGATTAATGCCAGTAACATTTGTCCTGGGAGCGGAAAAAACGCGCTAAGCACACCGATATAAACCGCTTTATTTAGACTATGGCGATTAAAATGCCACAAACGCGGGTCAGCAAGCTGCGGCGCAAACAGTTTTAATGTGCGACTGGCTAGGATTTTTTCAGGGGTAGGAAGTAGGTCTTTCAGACGTTTGTTTGGCACAGAATCGCCTTTACTCGTTATCTACAGCCCGCTCAATCATACTGATGGGCTGGTATGCAGTGATATTATTAATAAAAAATACAGGTAAGGATGTTATCAGAAAAGCAGGAAGATAATGTTGGATAATCACTATCGCAATATTTCTGCTCAGTATAGGGTAATAGCAGGATAAATGCCATCGCTTGACGGTTCGGTCTAACATTAAGGCTATCGTCAATCATCATTTATCATACAGCCTATACTTATCATACAGACTATCAAGCAAGGAGCGCTGGTGTACTGGTTAATTGGTAGCTTGATAATCATCGTTATGATGGGCGTTTTAGCCGTTGCTGATAGCATGCCGCTGCCTATTAGTCCGCTATTAGCAGACCTCAGTGCTACTGCGACATTGCCGCTATTATTAACGATACTTACTATTGTTTTGTTAGTCGTCAGTCAACGTCGTATTCCATATCCTCGTTCCTTTAACGAAAAAAAACCTCTTGCTCAAAACCCTTCTGTTAAAAATTCTACGAAAACCTCAGCGTATAGCTTGTCGTTACTTTCTAAGTGTGTCCGCTATTTATTATTGGCAGCGCTAGCACTGACGCTGATTAGTGGTAGTGGACTGCTCGCCTTGATAAGTCATCAACAGGCGCAAAGTAGCGCCATAAAACAACCTTTGCGTGTACAAGCGCTGGTTAGCATCGAGGGCATAAGTGATAGTGTCTATGATGTCGCAAGTGATAGTGGCTATCGACAGGTTGCCACCATCAGTCAGATATCACCTTTATTGTCTGAACTGACAGCACAGGATTTAGATAATCTTACGGCGAATTATACTGCAAATTATAAAGAAGGGTTGAATAATAGCCTAAGCAGCAATAAAGAAACTAAAGATAATTTAAGCCATGATAATTCTGAAGATTTTGAAAGCTTTGAGAGAACTGAATACCGCGTATTGCTAAACGCGTATCCAAAAAAGCCAACGTATAAAAAACCTTCCAAAAAATATTCTACGAAACAAGCTAAAAACCCATTTAAGCAATCGCAGATTATAGACTTAAATCATCTGCAGCCCGGTGATCAATTATTGATGACCTTAACGCTAGCGCCACTTGCTAACTCTGAGCAAACGCTGAATAACCCAACCGGATTTGATAGTTATCGGTGGTTACGGGGTCGGCATATCGATGGCGTTGCTAATATACTAGCGACCAGTACCTCGACTATTCCGTTTGATGACTCAGCAGCATCTAAAGCTGATGAGTCTTATTTATACCGTTTGCGTAGCGTTATCGACCAAGGACGTTGGCAACTGCGCCAACACTTTTATCAAGATTGGGCAGCACAAAATACCGCACAGCAGCAAGCAAAAGCGGTAACTTTAAGTTTGCTGACCGGTGATCGCAGTTTAATCAATCGCGATACCAAAGATTTATATCAGTTGGCAGGTATTTCTCATTTATTGGCCATCTCGGGGACGCATGTTTTATTTTTAGCGATTGTGTTAGCAGGATTGGCTGTCCTACTGCTGAATCGCTTTTGTCCCTCTCTATATCGTCATATCCCGCGCTGGCAAGTGCGCTGGTGGGTTATGATTAGTGCGGCTTTTATTTATGCGTTGTTTACCGGGTTTGATGTTCCTGCTGCGCGTACCGCATGGATGTTATTAGCGATAGGTTTGATACGCTTAACACTCCTGCCGATTAGTACTATGCGTATATTATTGGCACTGGCGGTATTGATGGCATGGCTCGACCCATATGTATTGTGGCAGGCAGGTTATTGGCTGTCCTTTATAGCGGTGGCGCTATTGCTAAAATATGAGGATAGCTCAGCACAGCCAAGTCATGCAGAATTGACTCAGCTAACCGCTTTTAGTCATGATGATAATAAAAACAAGCAGCTGCTTAAACGTATGTGGCTAGGCTTCAAACGACTGTTTAAGTTACAGTTTTGGCTATTTATCGCGCTATTACCCATTACCTTGTTATTATTCGGCAAAGCGTCATTGTTAGGACTTGTCGTCAATCTATTTGCCATAGGTTTATTTGGCTGGGTGATTGTACCGCTGAATCTATTGGCAGGGCTTTGCTACCTTATTGTGCCCACGCTGGCAGATGCTATTTGGACGCTGGTAATTGCCATTGTCGCTTATTTACACGAGCTGATTATGTGGCTGACAGCATTACCGATATTCTCAGGCGCATGGCTCTATACGCCAGTCAATATGGCTATTTTGCTGATGGTATTACTGGCAATATTACCGTGGTTATTGCCGCGCGGGCTTATTAGTCGTTGGCTCGCGCTAGCGCCGCTCACACTGCTAGTGATGACGGTATATGCCAATCAGCAGTCGCTAACCACGATACCAACTCTATATATTTTACCGACTGGCGATCAATATGTGAGTGCGGTTTTGCTGCAATATCCTGTGATAAACAATGAAAATGTGCATAAGAATAATAATAAACGCGCAGCCGCTAAAGGGATAAATAAGAAAAATGTCAGCTGGTTGTTTTTGGCCGACCATAGACCTGATAGTGTCCGTACGATGCCAAGCACGCTAACGGCTGACAAGCTTTCTGCGACCCTAGAGCAGCAATTACGTAGCTTATCCATTAAGCGCTTAGAGGGTATCGTGGTACAAAGTAGTAGCGCCGCCTTGACGGCCACATTGTCAACATCATCGACTAGCAACAGTAAATCCTTAAAGCCCAATAGTTTTAAGACGAATAATTCTGAGCCGAATAACTCTGAATTACTACCCATGACAGTAGCGCAACTAAGTCACCGTTTCCCAACGGCTCAATACTGGCAAGCAGGGCGTAGTGAGCGCTGGCCTGAGCGTCAGCGCGTTTATCAAGTAGCCAGTCAATCTGATCAAGCTAAAACTCATACAACCATTAGCGCCCAAGGTTGTGAGCAAGGTAAAATCTGGCAACTCATGAATGGTGATTTAACTTTACGAGCAATAACAGGTTGGAGCAAAATAAACGATGTTAGTGTCTGGGATTGTACGCTTGCGATTGATAGTCGATTGCCTATTCAAGTCATCAATTATAATGCGGCTGAGCCACTCAAATCATTACCTGCTAATATACAAACGCTTCAGTCCGATATAGAGGCGCCAACCCCTCAAGCTAAAAATGCTCAATCACGTCTGATTCTGAATGCCGATACCCATCCGCGCGTTTGGCAAATGTGGTCGTTATTATGTTCGATTGAGTATAATGATAAAAATACCAATTTAAACGACGCCTTAGATAATGCCATAAATAGCAGAACATGGCTTGGACACAGTACTTCGCATATCTCTACTGAGGTAATAAGCCAGCAACAAATCCATGAGATAATCACTTACGATAATAAGCCATTAGATGCTGCCTTAGCTTTTAATGCTGCTACTAAGGATTCACCTTAAGCTTTACCTTAATAGTGCTATGCTTATAAAATGCCTCGCTTCTACTTATGAAATGCCTCACTGCTATAAGGTGTCGCCCTTATAATATCAAGCTATTTCACAGTTCTGCTATTGAACCATGAGTGAAATGGCATCATACTTAGTAGCTTATTTAACTTTTATGAAAGCGCTACAAAATGCACTTATATAAGCAAATATACTTATTGCGGTTGTATTAAGTTTTTGCTCGATTAAGTTTTAAGACCCTCTCTTTTATTGTTTTACATTGTTTCTGACTTAGGAAGTTATATGCCCAACTGGCCACCAGACCCTAACAAACGTCCTAACAACTCGGCAAATCAGCCAACGCCGCTGCAGCAGTCAAATCAGCCGAGCGGACAAGAGTGGCGACTGATTGAAAATACGTTATTAGCCAGTGTGGTTGAGCAGCGCCGCGCCCGTCGCTGGAGTATTTTCTTTAAGCTATTGACCTTTGGTTATATATTATTGATATTTTTAACCCTCGGCCGTGGTTGCAGCACTAAAACACCAACCAGTCTCGATGGCATGGATACCAGTAAGCCGCATTTGGCTGTGGTTGAAATCCAAGGGACGATTAGTAGTGGTGATGTGGCGAATGCTTATGATGTCAATGAAGCCTTGACTCGCGCCTTTAAAAACAGCAATGCCAAAGCGGTGGCGCTCGATATCAACTCACCTGGTGGCTCACCTGTCCAGTCTGATGAAATCTGGCAGACGATGATGGATTTGCGTCAAGAATACCCTGATAAAAAGCTTTACGCGGTGATTGGTGATATGGGTGCTTCTGGTGCTTATTATATCGCCTCAGCGGCGGATGAGATTTATGTCAATCCATCAAGCTTGGTCGGTTCGATTGGCGTAATTATGCCAAGCTATAATATCGAAGGCTTAATGGATAAATTTGGCGTTAAAGACCGTACCATTACCGCAGGCGAGTATAAAGATATCCTAAGCCTATCGCGTCCGCTCACGGCTTATGAAGAGCAGCACGTCGAAAAAGTGCTAGACAATACCCATAAGCACTTTATCAATGCTGTCAAAGAAGGTCGTGGCGATCGTCTAAGAAATCCTGAGCAAAATAAACTGTTTTCAGGGCTATTTTGGACCGGCGAGCAGTCTATTGAGCTTGGTTTAGCCGACAAAAAGGGCAGTATTTCAAGTTTAGAGAAACAACTTAAACTTGATAACGTCGTTAACTATACCCCGAGCGACCCATTTAGCTTATTTATGGATCGCTTTGCGGTTAAGTTAGGCGCAGGGCTTGGCTCAAGCATCAAGCTTGACGTACTACCGCAAGAAGAGGGTAACGCGCAGATGCGCTAAGCCCTTTATATTTTAGATTTAATGTGTATGATTGTTAAGGCTGAGCATATGACTATGCTCAGCCTTAATTGTATATAAATTTTGACTATTATAATAAACAGCTATTTAAATTACTGAGAGCTTGTCATGAGTGCCATTACCTTGCAGACCTTTGCGTCACTGCCCAAATCTAAGATAACCCAAAAGCCTATCATTCATTTTGCTCATGCCAATGGTATGCCAAGTGCCGTTTATGCACCATTTTTTGCACCGCTTGCTGAGTTTTTTACCATTGAATATATTCCTATGTTGGGTAATACGCCCGATTATCCAGTAGATAACCATTGGCAGAGCCTAACGCAGCAAATTATCGACAGTGTTAAATGTACTTGTGAGCAGCATGGCGTTAGTCAGGTGGTGGGCGTCGGTCATTCGCTTGGTGCCATGTGTACTATGCAGGCGTTATACCGTTCGCCAGAATATTTTGCGCAAGCGGTACTGATGGATCCGCCTTGGATTTATGGTAAAGTCAGCTTGCTATGGCATTTGGCCAAAACCGCAGATAGATTACCGCTGATGAATAATCGCTTGATGGATAAGCTCTCGCCAGCGGGCGTCTCTAAGCATCGCCGTGATGTTTGGGATAGCCGCGACGATGCTTATGATAAGCTGCGTCATAAAGGTTTTTTTAAAGATTTCGATGAGCGGAGCTTTCAGGGCTATATCGAGCATGGTTTACATGAGCGTGCTGATGGCAAGGTAACATTGGCTATTCCTAAAGCCAGCGAAGTTGAGGTTTTTCGTACCAATCCGTCATGGTATTGGCTGACCCCAAACCGTGCACCTAAACCGCCGGTGACGCTTATCATTGGTAAAGACAGTATCTTTCTTAAGCGTAGGTTCCCGCAGCAAATCAAATCACGACTTAATATCGATTACGAAACCCACGCTGGCGGTCATATGTTCCCTCTTGAGCATCCAGAATCGGTGGCGCTACAAGTGCTTGAGCTTATCAAAAAACAGTTACCAAAATAAGCTGATGCATTATTAATGCTCAGAGTAAATATCCTGTGGGCAGCTAGCACACCCCTTTGAGTGACAACTTTATGCTAAAAGATGCGACCACTACACCTGCTATCATCCCATCTGTTATGACTAAAGCACCTAAGCCTGCACCGCTATTTTCGCGCTTGGGTGCGTTGCTGTTGGTCATAGGCATGGTGGTGACATTTTTTATCAGTCAATTAATCGGCGTCTATATTGCGGGGAAACTGGTGTTGCCGGCCGCTAAAAATGCAACCATGGGCGATATTTTCTTTTTTGGTAGCAATGATGGCACGGTAGTAAGTCTTTCTATCATCATCGGCTGTATATTATTGGTGGCAATCAGCGTATTGTTGATTCGTGTGAGAGGCGGGAATGTAAAGCAGTATCTGGCGCTAAAGCCCTTCTCATGGACGGTAGGCATCGGCATGTTAGGATTGCTACTGATATTTATGATTGGCAGTCAGGCATTAACTTATCTGCTTGATAAATCGCCACTGGTCTTTGTTGACCCTTTATATCAGTCTGTCAGCTCAGTATGGCTATTGATATTTGCGATGGTGATTGTCGCGCCAATTTATGAGGAGCTGATATTTCGTGGGCTGTTGTGGTCGGCTATCGCTGAGCAGTTTCCAGGCGCAACCTATGCAGAGCATCGCGGGGCAGTCGTCGCAAGTCTAGTGACCAGTGTAATATTTGCAGTGATTCATTTGCAATATGGCATTTATGAAATCAGTACCATTGTGGTATTGGCATTGATATTTTGCTACGCGCGCATTAAGTCAGGCTCGCTACTGCTGCCGATGCTGCTACATATTATTAATAATGGAGCAGCAATGGGACAGTATTTAACGCAGGTCGCTTAAATACTTATATATAAAATACTAACGGCTAATTGGCGAATGCTTGCACCAATTAGCCATGCACCAATTGCCCGTTATTTTAAGCTTATGTGATTGGGCGCTTATAGTATTTTATGCGAGAAGGGTAGTTATTTGTCTTTAAGCATCTGGATTTAAGGCTAAGACTTCTTCAGCGGCTCGTTTAATATCATCAATCGTTAGTTGCGGTTTGCCACTCAATGCTTGTCGCCATTTACGTGCACCCATCAAACCTTGGAACAACCCTAAATAATGCCGCGTCATCGTTGGTAGCGCTTCACCTTTAGCAACTTGTTCTTCTAAATATGGATACAGTTTTGCTAAAATATCTGAGCGCTTAGGAATCGGCGCGCCCCATAAGCTATTGGCTTCTGCCAACAAGTACGGGTTATGGTAAAACGCCCGTCCAATCATCACTCCATCGATATGCTGCAAATGCGCTTTGATATCAGCAACCGTTTCGATACCGCCATTAATTTCGATATCAAGGGCAGGGAAATCCTGCTTAAGCCGGTAAACATCATCATAACGTAATGGCGGTATTTCGCGATTTTGCTTCGGGCTCAAGCCCTGTAGCCACGCCGTACGGGCATGGACAATAAAGCGCGTACAACCTGCAGCCGCTACTTTTTCGACAAAATCCACCATAAACTCATAACTGTCAAAATCATCGATACCAATACGATGCTTGACGGTCACCGGGATATCAACCGCCGCCTGCATGTGCTTAACCAAATCAGCAACCGTATGCGGCTCTGCCATAAGGCAAGCACCAATCTTATTATGTTGGACGCGATCGGACGGACAACCAACGTTGATATTGACCTCATCATAGCCATGCTGCTGGGCAAATTGGGCACATTGGGTCATCTCGCTAATATCGGCGCCGCCCAGTTGTAGCACCAGCGGATGCTCAAGCGTATCAAAGCGCAAATGCCGTGCGCGATTGCCATGTATCAGCGCACCGGTGCTAATCATCTCGGTATAAAGATAAACGTGCGGATTAAATAGCCGTGCAAAGTAGCGATAATCTGTCGTTGTCCAATCGATCATTGGCGCAACAGAGAGTCGTTTGTTGGTCATATCAACCATTAGGGTTAAGCCTCGTTGTTAAGCATGAATACTTTTAAATGCATTTATATATATATTAAAAAAAATAGTCGATAAAGCGCCATGCCTGATAGAGGCAGGGCGCTTTTTTTATCACTAAGGGTATATTGGTTAAACGATGGAAAAATCAATGGTCAAGCAAAGTAGGGCTAAATGATATAGCTACTATGACATGGCTACTATGATATAAATACCTCTTAAATAACCTCATTGATTTTTCTAAACTCTGGCAAATTATAAAAATAAATGCCCATGATGATGCCAATAAAGCCGATAAATACGATGTATAGAGCAGGCGAGAAACTGATATATAAAGTGGCGTAACCAAGCGTAAAAGGCACCAATACCCCAACAAGACCGTAAGAAAGATTATAACAAAGCGCCATGCCAGTGAGTCGTACATTGGTCGGAAATAGTTGCACAATAATGGCGGGTATCATGCCAACGATACCAGCGCAAAAACCTAAAAGCGCATACATAATAAGAATATAGTCGCCACTGGCTTGCAGGTGATAAAAGAAAGCAAGCATCTGCACAATCAATAATACAGAGCCAATCGCCAATACTTTACCAAAATTTTGATGATTGGATATGATGCCATAAAACACACAGCCAAAAATCATAAACACAATGCCAAGACTGTGTGAAAATCCAAACAAGTCATTATCTAGGGTAAAGCGCAATTCAATTAAATCCGGTAATAACAGAACGATAACGGTCGTGATACTAGCGACAATGAGGGTCAGAACCAAGCCGATAAAGATAGAATGCTTACAATGTTTAAAGAGTAGGGTAAAGGGTTTGACCACATAATCACGTGGTTTTGATGCTTTCATAGCGATAAAAAACGGTGACTCATCTATCCAGCGCCATGCCAACAAAGGTAAAACGCTCAAAAATGCTGCGATAAAAAATGGTATACGCCAACCATAATCAGCCAATTGCGCAGTGGTCAGTGCAGTGGTCAGCCAAAGAAAAAAGGCGTTGGAAAATAACACACCAACATAGAAACTTGCGGTCACATAGCCACAAGCAACTGATAAATATTGGCGCGGCACGTGTTCTGAGACAAAAACCCAAGCAAGCGGTACAAAAACGCCAAATGCCATCCCTTGTATCAAACGTAAGGCAATAAATAAAGCGGGCGCAACCAAGCCCCATTGTGCATGCGTTGGTAAGCAGGCCATGGCCAATAAGCTTGCAGCAGTCACCAATATACTGATTAATAAGAGCGGTTTTCGACCTTTAATATCACCAAAGCGGCCAAAGATGATGCCGCCAAATGGACGTGCCAAATACCCAATCGCAAAAAGCCCAAGCCCTTGCATACTGGCAACCGTAGAGTCAGTATTGGCAGGTAAAAAGGTAGCAGCGATGATATTTGCAAGATATAAATAAATCAAAAAATCAAAAAACGCGACCGCGCTGCTAAAGCAAATAAACAGTACGGCATTTCTATCTTTAGAGGACATCAGAGCATATTGAGAACGAGAAGGCATAATATATCACGCACCCACATAGGGAAGAGTTTGTTAAGCCAGTCACCATCTAGATAACCGGCCATAATAAAAAACGACAAATCATATAACTGGCTAATGATTTGCCGAAAAGATAGGGTCTTGCACTAAAAAATACTTCAGCATTAAATTATCGGCTTAAGATATCTCGCTCAAGTTACTATCGCTATAGACAATTTGTAAATAAGCGCTTATAAACAAAACTGATTGATTCAAGCTAAAATTAATTCAAGCTAAATGAGCTAACGCTTATAATAACCAATCAATCGGTAACCATGACATGATGGTCAGCCATACATGGTCACTGATATCAACGCGTGGCTCTGAATCGTAAATGACTTTTTTGCCATCTTCTACGGTATGCCACTGCAAATTGCCGTTTTCTAATAACTTGACTTCATAAGCTTGGCTTAATAGGTCATCGCTGAGCGCACCATGTAACTGCTTTGCAAGCTCATCATCATTGATAATCACGCCCATCTCGGTATTGATATTCGCGGAGCGCGGGTCGACATTATATGAGCCGATAAATACTTGATAGTCATCAACGGCAAAGGTTTTTGCATGCAAGCTGGTTGACGATTGACTGCGCGCTTTCCAAAGCTTGTTTTCGCGTTTTTCTTCAGAAGCGGTAGATTTTAGCTCGTAGATTTTTACCCCTGCACGCAGCAGGTTAGGACGCCATTGACTGTAGCCAGAATGCACGGCGGTCACATCGGTCGCATCAAAAGAGTTGGTTAAAATCTTGATATCGATGCCCGCTTCGGCCAGCGCAACCAACGTATTGACACCGTCTTTGGTCGGTACAAAGTAAGATGAAATAATAGTAAGACGCTTGGTCGGGCTGCCCAATAAAGTGCGCAGCTGATGCACCAAATTGGTATCTGCTGGGACAGTTTTAGTGAGTTTACCAACATCATCACTCAAGAATTGCATGTCCGTCCAGCGAAAGGGCACGCGCTTATTGATTAAATCAGTATCAATAGACGAATCTTCGATAGCAGCTTTATAGACATCTAAGCTACTTTTGCTGTTATTTTTTTCATCAACTCTTAACTTATCCAAGCCCTCTAAAAAATCCGTGGTTTCACCTTTATCAAGGGTCGCTAAGGTTTGAATATCAAATGAGATTGGTGCCGACCAGTAGCTTGCAAAGCTATTGTCAATATCAGCGACAACTTTACCTATCAGTAAAACGTCTAAATCCGCAAATTGGCTGTTTTTATCGTTACTTAAGTATTCATCACCGATATTACGCCCACCAATAATGGTGATTTGCTTATCAAAAATCATGCTTTTATTGTGCATGCGGCGATTGATTCGCGGTAAACCGGTGACGAAGTTTAAAGTTTGAAATTTACGGTACATCAAGGGATTAATAATACGTACCGCGATATTCGGGTGACTGGCAAAACGTAATAAATGCTGATCGAATTTGGCATTGTTATTAAAGTCATCGAGCAACAAGCGTACAATAACCCCGCGTTCGGCGGCATCCCATAAGTCTTTGAGCATCAGCTGTCCGGCTTGGTCATCGTGCCAAATATAGTATTGCGCATCGATATTGCGGGTGGCCATACTGGTCAAAATACTGCGTGAGGCAAACGCATTGGCACCGGTCACAATCGGATGGTAGCCAGATAAATCAGGGTGAATCTCGCTTTGTTCACTAATCGCCGCCACCAAATCCGTATTGTCGATTTTTGGATTGGTATTTGGGCTATTTTCTTGGCTGCTATATTGATTATTACTGCTTTGATTACTACTATTTTGATTATTATCGCTATCGCTTTCAATACTATCTTCTTCTGGCTCATCATTTTGCTGATATAGAGCGTCAACCCGCGCTGATAAAGCTTGGCTTTCAGGCAAATGCGGCTGCTTTGGCAAAGTTTGGCAGCCACTAAGACTTAAGGTGAGTCCCAGTGTTAGACTCAGCGATAAGTTGCTTGGTTCTATACTAAACATCGACATAAATGAGATACCTTAATGAGCCTGAATATAATGACATACTGGTGAATAATGGACTTAACTTTGCTTGCTGTTTTTACCGATGATAGCACTGATTATGAAGCGGATCATAATATCGCTCAAAGCAATATTCAAAGCGCGGCTAAGCTTAGCAGCTGTTGTCATCTGTGCCTATTATAAATACGTTATTTTTGTTAGATACGGCACGTTATTTGGTCATGATAACCACATCGTCCAGTCATCGTCTGCGCTTGCATCTTATCCTTATAAATGCATCGGTGTTTTTAGTATTAAGTCATTAATAGTTAATTCTAAATATTTAATAATAATTTCTGAACACTAAGTGCTAAACCTAATACTAAGTGCTAAACCTATAGTATTCAAAAATAATATTTAGCAGGCCTTTGAAACCAGCTGTTTGGAATAAGTTGCCATGCTATGATAACGCGAACAAATGCTGTTTATAGTCAAAATAAGCCGTATGTTTAATAATAACCAGTGCAATGGAAAATTTATGAGCCAGTCGCAAGTGCATGATGATAAAAATTTGAATAAAGTAGACCCTAACTGGCGCAGTGACGCGCTCAATCTAGAACTCGATTATGGTATGCAAACGATAGCAGTACGGGCAGGGCAGCATCGTACCGACGAAGGTGAGCATTCAGAAGCTATTTTTACCACCAGCTCTTATGTTTATGAGTCGGCGGCAGATGCGGCAGCACATTTTAATGGTGACAAGACGGGCAACGTCTATTCACGCCATACCAATCCTAGCGTGCGTACCTTTGAGCGTCGTTTAGCAGCCTTAGAAAATGGCGAGCGTGCGGTGGCGACCGCCTCAGGTATGGGCGCGATTTTGACCATGTGTTTAGCCTATTTAAAAGCAGGCGATCATTTGCTCGCTGCCAATCAATTGTTTGGCTCATCGATTGGTTTATTTAATAACTATATGGCAAAGTTTGACGTTGAAGTCAGCTATGTCGATTGCTTCGATAATGACGCGTGGGCAAATGCTGTGCAGCCAAATACCAAAGTGATTTATTGCGAAAGCCCCAGCAATCCGTTGGCGCAAATCTGCGATATCGGCTATTTAAGTCAGCTATGTAAAGCCAACGATATCTTATTGGTCGTTGATAACTGCTTTGCAACGCCAGCATTGCAACGCCCACTTGATTTGGGCGCTGATGTGGTCATTCACTCTGCGACCAAATATTTAGACGGTCAAGGTCGGGTATTGGGCGGCGCTTTAGTCGGTAGCGATAAGCTGATGCAAGAGGCATTTACCGTGGTGCGCTCAGGCGGCATCAGCATGAGCCCATTTAACGCATGGGTCTTTACCAAGGGGCTTGAAACTCTTAAATTGCGTATGCAAGCGCATTGCCAGAATGCAAATCAAGTGGCAGAATTTTTGGTCAATCATCCCAATGTCAGTACCGTGCATTTTTCAGGATTAAGTAATCATCCCGCTCATGAGTTGGCGACGCGTCAACATCATATGAAAGGTGGCTATGGTGCTATCATGGGCTTTGAAGTTAAGGCTTCTGAAAGCGCTGATTCAAGCAAGAGGGATTCAAAAGCCGCTGCTTGGCATGTGATTGACTCAACACAAATGGTTTCTATCACCAATAACTTAGGCGATGCTAAAACGACGATTACTCATCCGGCGACTACTACCCATTTTCGCCTAACGCCTGAGGCAAGAGCAGAGGCAGGTGTTAATGATAGTCTCATCCGTTTGTCGGTAGGTTTAGAAGATGTGGAAGATATCATCAAAGATTTGGCGCGTGGTTTAGACAGTTTGTAAAGATAAAGGTATAATCGCGGTTAACATCAAGTTTACGTGATTAATGACGATTCATTATTATACGCATTAAGACAAAATACAAAGAGGCAACTATGAATATTCAAGCATTGATGCAACAAGCACAAACGATGCAAAAGAAAGTCGAAGCAAACGTTGAAAACGCCAAGAAAGAATTGGCCAATAAAGAAGTTCAAGCCGAAGCGGGCAGCGGTCTGGTAAAAGTTACTATGACAGGTCGTCACGTGGTCAAGCGTTTGACTATAGATCCAAGCTTATTGGAAGATGAGCCTGATATGATTGAAGACTTAATCGCAGCTGCGATCAATGATGCCGTCCGTCAAGCAGATGAGTTATATGAAGAAACCATGGCTGGCGCGACCTCAGGTATGGGTTTACCACCAGGTATGCAAGGTATGTTCTAAATAGCGGGATTTTAAGCGCTAAGCTTTTAAAGACGAAACTTTTAAAGACTAATTTTTTAAAATCAAAGCCGTTAAATATTAAGCTTTTAAGCGCGAAAAACCGCTGATTGAACACAAAAATGGGGTTGTTATCGACACGATACGACCCCATTTTTATAGCTAGGATTTATAAATTAAGTTAAATAAAGGAAGTTACTTTGCTGACAGCCAAATTTGATCAGCTGGTCAAACAGCTGCGTATTTTGCCGGGCGTGGGGCAAAAAAGTGCCCAACGTATGGCGCTACATCTGCTTACCAAAAAACGCCCCCAAGGCATGGCGCTCGCGCAAGCACTTGATGAGGCGATGCGCGATATCGTCGAATGTCAGCGCTGCCATAGCTTTAGCGACGAGGCAGTTTGTCCATTATGCCAAGATCCAAGGCGCGATAATGGCTTGTTATGCGTGGTCGAAACTGCCGCAGATGTGATGGCTATCGAGCAAACCGCAGGCTATCGTGGGCGCTATTTCGTTTTAGGTGGTCACTTATCACCGATAGACGGCATCAGTGCTGATGATTTAAATATTGATCAACTGGTTTGGCGGGTTAAGCAAGAGCCTGTTGAAGAGCTGATATTGGCAACTGGTACTACCGTTGAGGGTCAAACGACGGCGCACTTTATCAGTGAGGCGGTCAGTCGTCATGTCAATAAAGTCACTCGCTTGGCACAAGGTGTACCGATGGGCGGCGAGCTTGAGTACCTAGATAGTATGACCCTTGGACAAGCCATGCAAAATCGCTCTTTCTTATAGTATGCTGTATAGCAATTTCATAAATTCTCTATAAAAGCCAAGTCTTGTCCATTTTATTTGATGGAATTGTTATAATTGTTTTCTTATCCACTTTTATTAAGACGCAATTTAGCGTTTTATTTTCTCCTATTTATGCAGGTATCTGCCCGTGTCCAACCATGCTTCAACAGCTTCAACTGCTGCCACCCAATCAAACCTCTCAGACAATACTACTGCTGCTACTGATGATGAGCCCTCAAAACCATCAGTCAATAACGAGGTAGCGCCCACAGATTTGCCACCCGAGCCAGATATCGATGCACTGCTAGATATCGCCGATGAAGCTGCAGTCACTTGGGTACGTCAGCAAGATGGTTTAAAGGAAGTTATCGATGCCTTGGCAACTTGCGGGCGGGTAGCGTTAGATACCGAGTTTATCAAGCGCGATACCTATTATCCGCGCTTGGCATTGGTGCAGTTAAATGTGGGTGATCATATTTATTTGTTAGATGCCCCGCAACTGCAATTGGCTGAGCTGTGGCAAGCGCTGATGAAAGTGGATGTGGCGATTTGGCATGCCTGCGGCGAGGATTTGGGGATTTTTTATCTACTGTCTGGTTGTCCGCCATTGACCAATATCTTTGATACGCAAATTGCCCTGTCATATTTGACAGGTCAGCTGCAAATGGGCTATCAGCAGGCGCTTGATGACCAATTAGATATGCACATCGATAAAGAACAAAGCCAATCAGACTGGCTACAGCGTCCGCTATCAGATGAGCAAGAGCAATATGCGATAGATGACGTGCGATTTTTGCCAGCGCTTTATCTAAGCCTTGAGTACGAGCTGAAAAAGCAAGGGCTGTTTGAATACGTGTGGGCGGACTGCCAGCTGTATGCCAGTGATTTGTATGACGCGCAGCACGTTGAAGATGATGAGATGTATCTAACGATGGCGGATTATCGTTATACCTCTGAGCAAATGGCGATACTACAAGCAGTGGCAACATGGCGTGAGGAGCTGGCACGGGCGACCAATCAGCCGCGTACCTTTGTCATTAAAAAACAAGCAGTGCGTGAGATTATCACCGAAAAGCCAAGCAGCATGCGTGAGCTTGCGCACAAAACCACGATGCACCGTAGTATGCTGCGCCTATATGGTGAAGAGCTGTTAAAGGTGATTAAAGAAGCCAAAAACCTGCATCCTGCTGAGCATCCAGACTGCCTATTACCACCGTATCGCTCGAAAAACAAAGTACTGCCAAAAGCAGTACAACACGCGATAGACAAGCAAGCAGAAAAAATCGGCGTGCCTGCTAATGTATTGATGCGTAAAAAATGGCTGGCACAGCTCTATGAAGTGATTGCTTTTGATAAGGAAATAAGCGAGCTGCCTGAAGGGTTAAAAGGCTGGCGCAATAAGTGGGTGATGCAAACCTTGATTCCAGTGATTGAGGAACATAAAACCGAGTTACAACAGGGGATGGGTATTAATGTTCGCTAAGCGATAAATAGTAGGGTTTATAAGTGCTTAACATTTATAACTCTTTAAGCTTGTTATGGTTAAATTGTCCGTGTCGTAAAAAATATTGAGTCTGCTCTGCAACTGCTTTATCGACCAGCATACCCGTATGAGAGACGGGCAAGACAATGTGGTCAGTTGCGGTCTCTATTTTGGTTTCTTCTATATATACTGTGCCATCGTGGAGCAGATGTTCTGCTGATGGCATGTTATTTGTCTTACGTAGTTTGCGATTATGATACTGCAAAAATAACTGCCCTAAGCCATAAGGACGATTACCGGCAATCACGCCTAAGGTAATATGCTCCGGTAAGGATGCGACCGTGCCATCTAGCGCATCGACGTACGAGCGCCCTACTACAGCTGGCGTCAAGCGCCAAATATAATCTGCACAAACACTCCCTAAATGCGGTGTCCCAAGTGTTACGCAGCGTCCAATTTGCCATTGCGGATATTCGTTAACAAAATCACGAACAATCAAACCGCCCAAACTATGACCGACCAAATCGATTGGTTGGTCTGGATGATGATGATTTTCTAGCCAGCTATTTAGACGGGCGCTATTGGTTTTGATGCCATCACGCATACTGCGATAGCCATATTGGTGGGTGTCAAATCCTGCCGCTTGCAAGCGTTTGGCCAATGGTCGCATAATCCAAGCGCTTTGATGCAGACCATGAATCAGAATAACGCGACTTTTTTGTTGCATGTCATTATCCAAAAATTAATTTATTGATGTTTTATTATATTAGGCTGTTACTGGTCATTTAAATACTAATGACGTTATTTCTTAAGTTATTGGTTAATAAAGGCAAAATAAAAACCTCCAAATCAGCTGCTGACTTGGAGGTTTTTTTTATAAAAAACTGTTTATGATTTATCGAAAAATACGATTACATGTAGTTTTCGATACTTGGGCAAGAGCACATAAGGTTCTTATCGCCATAAGCGTCATCAACACGTGCCACACTCGGCCAGAACTTATGGGCACGAATGTAAGGCAGCGGGAATGCCGCCGTATCACGGCTGTACGGATGCGACCATTCGCTGCTGGTAATCATCGCCGCGGTGTGCGGTGCATTGACCAACGGGTTGTCCTCTAACGTCCAACCATCGTCGCCAGCTTTGGCTTTCATTGCTTCAGCTTTGATAGATTGTAGCGCACTGATAAAACGATCTAACTCTTCTTTTGACTCAGACTCAGTTGGCTCAATCATCAAAGTACCCGCTACTGGGAAACTCATCGTTGGTGAGTGGAAGCCATAATCCATCAAGCGCTTAGCAATATCGCTTTCAGTGATGCCAGTTTCTTCCTTCAATGGGCGAATATCGATGATACATTCGTGAGCGACACGGCCGTTTTTGCCGGTATAAAGAACAGGGTAGTGGTCTTTAAGCTGGCTGGCAACATAGTTGGCATTTAACAGCGCAAGCTCGGTTGCTTTTAGCAGACCATCGCGTCCCATCATGGCAATATACATCCATGAGATAGGTAAGATACTTGCTGAACCATAAGGTGCTGCTGATACCGCTGAGCAATCATTTTGCGCATTATGCACAGGGCTCAACGTATGGTTGGCCATAAATGGTGCTAAGTGTGCTTTCATTCCGATAGGGCCCATGCCAGGGCCGCCGCCGCCATGTGGGATACAGAAAGTCTTGTGCAAGTTCATATGCAGTACGTCTGCTCCGACATCAGCAGGCTGCATCATGCCGACCTGCGCATTCATGTTGGCGCCATCCATATAGACCTGACCGCCATGCTTATGAATCAAATCACAAATATGACGGATGCCTTCTTCAAACACACCATGCGTCGATGGATAAGTAATCATTAAGGCACCTAGATTGGCGCTGTGTTCTTCACATTTAGCCGTCAAGTCGTCGATGTCTACGTTACCGTTGTCATCGGTTTTGACCACGACTACTTTCATACCCATCATCATGGCGGTAGCAGGGTTGGTACCGTGCGCTGACATTGGAATTAGGCAAACATCACGATCCGTTTCACCCAATGACTCATGGTAACGACGAATTGCTAATAGGCCAGCATATTCACCTGAAGCGCCAGAGTTAGGTTGCATAGACACTTCATCAAAACCTGTGATGGCTTTCAGTTGCTCTTGCAAGCTATCAATCATCGCAATGTAACCGGTGACTTGATCGCGCGGTGCAAATGGATGCACATTGGCAAATTCAGGCCACGTAATCGGTAGCATCTCACTGGTCGCGTTCAATTTCATGGTACAGCTACCAAGTGAAATCATACTACGGTTCATCGCCAAATCTTTATCTTCAAGCGATTTTAAGTAGCGCAGCATTTCATGTTCGGTATGATGCGAGTTAAAGACTGGATGGCTCAAGATGTCATCGGTACGCAAGTGGACGCTATCAAGTGACACGTTAGCCGCTTCAGGTAAATCGTGTGATTTACTAACAAATAGCTGAGTTAAGACATTAAAGTCCTGCTCATCGCTGATTTCACTGAACGCAACGCCAAGCTTACTGTCGCCCAAACGCCATAAGTTATAACCAACATTGTCCGCATTTTCAAAAATCTGCGTCGCCAGCTTCTCTGAACCACAATCAATAACAACCGTGTCGAAGAACTGCTCATGTACCACATTTAGATTGCTGTCGTTAGCTTGTTTAATAACATTTGCAAAGGCAGTCGCAAACGCATGGATACGAGTCGCGATACGCTTCACGCCACCTGGACCATGATACACCGCATACATACCCGCTAGATTAGCAAGCAATACTTGTGAGGTACAGATGTTTGAGTTGGCTTTTTCGCGGCGGATATGCTGCTCGCGGGTTTGCAGTGCCATACGTAATGCAGTATTGCCTTGTGAGTCTTTTGAGACACCAATGATACGACCAGGTGCTGAGCGTTTGGCTTTATCAGAGAAGGCAAAATAAGCAGCATGTGGACCACCAAAGCCCATTGGAATACCAAAACGCTGGGTGCTACCCAATGCCACGTCTGCGCCCATATCGGCTGGTGATCTTAACAGCACCAAGCTCATGATGTCGCTGACAACGCTGACGTAGGTTTTATTTTTCTTTACCGCCGCGATAACGTCGGTTAAGTCTTTTACATCGCCTTCAACACCGACGTATTGGAAAATAGCCCCAAAATAATCACCTGATTTGGCGGTTTCAAAATCACCGACCACGACTTCCCAACCGAAATATTTGGCACGAGTATTGATGACGTCTAAGGTTTGTGGATAGATACGGTCATCAACAAAAAACTGATTTGATTTGCTTTTACTGACACGCTTTGACATGGCCATCGCTTCTGCCGCAGCCGTTGCTTCGTCAAGTAATGACGCGCCAGCCATCTCTAAACCAGTCAAATCAATACAAACTTGCTGGAAGTTTAGCAATGCTTCTAGACGACCTTGGGCGATTTCAGCTTGATAAGGGGTATAAGCGGTGTACCAACCTGGATTTTCAAGCACATTACGCTGAATCACCGCTGGCATGCGCACAGGCGAGTAACCTTGACCGATATAGCTCTTATTAACCGTGATGTCGTCTGCCATGGTACGTAATTTAGCAAGCGCGGCATGCTCACTCATCGCCACAGGCAAGTCTAGCTCTTTATGTAAGCGCACTGGTTCAGGCACGGTATCGTTGATGAAGCTTGCCATGTCTTTATAGCCAACTGCGCTGAGCAGGTCAGCTTGCTTGGTCTCATTTGAGCCTAGATGACGATAGACAAATTCAGCTTCGTTGAATAAACCTTTAAAGGTATCAAACGTTGGGTTTTGAGAAATAGTCATGAGAGTCCTTGGTTAAGGGAGTAATAAAGGGATGGCTAAAATAAATAATAAATAATAACTAGTAACAATAACTAATGACGGCTTACAGTTTTAGACGTAATGGACAAACTGCTCTTGGTTAAAGCGGAACTGGGTGTTGTAGACGCCATTATCAGCGCGCTCACCAGCACCAATCATCATAATGATATGCTGGTCGTTACTTAAATTTAATAAGCGTTTCATAGCAGGCTCATCAAAGCCGCCCATCGGACAGCTATCAAAACCGTGCGCGCGTAGGGCCAGCATTAAGTTTTCAGCGGCAAGGGCGGTATTGTTGGTGGCCCAGTTTTTGGTGTCTTCAAAAGTATAGTAAGGCGACTTGATGGGACCTTTTACGCGTCTAAATACTTGAGTGGCACTCCATTTTGCCGCTGATATTACGTTAACTGGTCCGCGTAAAAAGTCCATGGCCACGACTTTGGTGTAGTAGTCTTTGACTTTTTTGGGTACGGGTGTATCAGGGTATTCGCGCAATATCTGCTGAGCGTGATCCTGCCAGACATCCGTACGAGCAACGATTGCAATCAAGCGTGCGGCGGTTTTTGCTGCGTTTTGATTCATGCAGTTCTTTACCGCGCGCGTGCGATTGTCCGCATCATCAATCACATAAAATTCCCACGGCTGCAGATTACTCGAGTTCGGTGCTAGCATGGCCAAACGCAGACAATCTGCTAACACCTCATCAGGTATCTTTGTGTCGGTAAAGCGACGAACGGAACGACGTGATTCAACCACTTCGCGAAACGCTTGCAGCTGCGGGGTATGAGTAGGCGTCGCAGTATTGTCTTTAAGGTCAGTGCTAGAGGTCATATTAGAATCCATACTGGGGATTGAATGATCAACTTAGGTCAGTATTGAGTGCAACTTTTCAATAGTGTCTGACAAGTGGTTAATACGAGTAAATCGAATAGCGGTTGGCAGTAGTCAATTGAGCGATAAATAGGTTAAAAAAGCGTACAGATATCAGCTGACGCCAATATCTGTCATAGCAAGTTACATTTTTCAAGCTACATTTTTAAGATTGCAAATAGCGATATTTCATTTCAGTCAAATAGCGCTTTTCAGCAAGAAAGCAAAGCTGATATTACAGCTCGTTTTCGTACTCATCAGCAGTTAGCAGCGCTTCGTAGTCAGCGATGTTGTCAGGCTTCATTCTAAAGAACCAACCTTCACCGTATGGGTCAGAGTTGATGATTTCTGGATCATCTTCTAATGCTTCGTTGATGGCAACGACTTCACCTGAGAGAGGCGCGTAAACGTCAGAGGCCGCTTTTACTGATTCTACGACTGAGATTTCGTCATCAACAGCGATGATATCACCCACGTCTGGCAATTCAACAAACACCACGTCACCCAATAGGTCTTGAGCATGGTCAGTGATACCAACAGTGATAGTACCGTCGTCTTCTAGGCGTAGCCACTCGTGGCTGGCGATGTATTTTAGTTCTGCTGGGATATTGCTCATGGTCTCTCTCCTAAGTGATAGAGGATGGTTAACAAAAATAGTGGAAGCTAATAATAGAATTTATAATGACTAAGAGTCAAACTGCTGCTTGCCATTACGGACAAACGGTAGCTTAAGCACACGTACATCGACAAACTTACCTTTGCCGCGCAAATCGACTTGAACGCTATCGTCATCTGATAAGCTGGCAGGGACACGGGCAATCGCAATCGAATTTTTTAGGCTAGGGGAGAAGGTGCCACTGGTAATGAGGCCAGTTTGCTCATTGTCCGTGCCTTGATTGATGGTGACGGTCATGCCTTCACGCAATACGCCGCGCGTCGTCAATAGTAAGCCGACTTGTTTCATGGCGGTGTTGTCGTCTTTTGCTTGCTGACGCTTGCTTACTAAGGCTGCACGACCGACAAAATCACGTTCGTCTTTTAGCGCCAGCGTCCAGCCCATGTTGCACTCATAAGGGCTGGTTTCTTCATTCATATCATGACCATAAAGGTTCATGCCCGCTTCCATACGCAAGGTATCACGCGCCCCAAGGCCAGCAGGTTTGACACCATTGGCTTTTAATTGCTCAAAGAACGCTGGAGCATCATCGCCATGCATAATCACTTCGACGCCATCTTCACCCGTGTAGCCGGTACGAGCAACGAACCAATCTGTGCCTTCGATGTCTGTTAAATCAGCACCAACGAAAGGCTTAAGTCCCGCCAAGGTATCCGCCCAGCTCGGTTTAACTTGCGCCAGTTTTTCAACCGCATTTGGTCCTTGTACCGCAATCATCGCCAGCTCTGGACGCTCGGTGATGGTAATGTCAAAGCCTTTAGCGACTTTTTCAAACTGTACCATGTCTTTATCGCGAGTAGCAGCGTTTGAGACGATACGGTATTCGGTAGCGTCTGCATTCATCAGGTAAACGATTAAGTCATCGATGATGCCGCCTTGCTCATTGAGCATGCCAGAATATAGCGCTTTACCGACGGTTTTTAGTTTATCAACATCATTGGCAAGCAGCTTTTGTAGCCATGCTTTAGCGTCAGCGCCTTTAACATCAGCGACGACCATATGTGAGACATCAAACATACCGGCATCGGTACGTACCGCTTCGTGCTCTTCGATTTGTGAACCATAATGGATTGGCAATTCCCAACCAGAAAAATCCACCAGTTTGCCATCACTATCAACGTGAGACTGGTAAAGAGGCGTGCGTTTAGGAGCTGAAGTGCTTGTGCTTTGAGAGCTGGTGTTTTGAGTGTCGGTCATAACAAATCCTTATGTGTACATCAGTCGTACTCGGTAGAGTAATGAGCGATGTGCAGTATCATAGTAGCGAGAAGCAATATTGCAGGGTGCAAGCATTGCAACCAAGGGTAGCACAGAAAAAAAAGATAAAGCAGTAAGCCAAACCAACGCTGAACGTCGGTTTAAGCAAAAGCCCTATCTGTCCTGTAACCTGAGATTTTCAACACGAACCATCATTTTTTTTAAGCATCTATTTGCAAAAAAATAGCAATGATGTCGCATTTTCTCCCCTTCGGTGGGTAAGGCGTCGTCCGTCCTTACCGCTCTCCAGATTTGTTATGCCTTGTGTTTGGGTGTGCTACGCGATTGACGGTAGACAGCGAAACAGTCGTGGCATGTGTTTTTCAGTCCTTTTACCTGAGCGATTGGCAGGGTATATGCGCCTTCGGTGGTCTTGTTACAACTATCAACGCAACTCATTAAATAAGTGCATCTGACATCGTGCCCAAGACTCTCTCCTGAAAAACGCTTTTATTATGAAAGGTTAATGGTTTTTTTACAAGCCACCGCATGGATTAAAGTGAATAATTTAAACAAAATGCGCTTTTTTAGAGATATTTAGGCAAATAAACCGCTAAAAAAGCCAATTTTTGCGCCTGTACAAAGCAACATAAGGCAATCAAAAGCCATCTCGTTAAAGCCTGCTACGCAAAGCCACTATTGAAAGTCAGGCAAATTATGCTAGGCTAGCAACTATTATTCCCATATTCCTCATTCATTTCATTTAAGCTATTTAATACCAGTCATTTGATAACTGTTTTAATTGATGGTTTTTAACCTTTCGTGCTCAATAGGTGCCCTTTATGCATTGCGATATTTACAAATTTCCCAAACACAATGATATGTATGTCTATATTGCTCGTCCTGATTATCCTAACGATACCGACGAGATTAAAGACTGGCTTGGCGTATTACCAAAAGACTTCCGTGCAGGCTTAGGGCGCAGTCAGTTTGTCATGCATCTAGATTTGGCAACTACGGCAACGCTTGCTCGTGTTGATAAAGAAGAAGTATTGGCGAAATTACAATCACAAGGCTATTTTGTACAAATGCCGCCGCAAGATGTTATGCGCCGCCAAGCCGAGTTGCGTGCCCGTGAAGCACAAGACAATATCTACGATTAATGCGCTTGTTTTAAAGTATTTCTTTTAAGTTATATCGCAAGCTTCTTTTATAATGTGTCTTATTTTATAAGGCAATTAACGGCAACTGAAGGTAACTATAGGTCAGTGGCCAAGTGGCAGCCAGTCATAAACAGTCATAATCGGTGCTAATAACAAGCCAACTGGCGATGCGGCCAATTGATAAAAAACGTTACCAAACAGTGGTCAGCATGCACTTTATTTAGAAGTCGTGATAAACTAGCAGCCTATTCAGTACAGATGTCGATGATGTAGTCGGCCCTATTTTTAGTACGACAGAACGTACCCTATACCGCTAGACACATAACGTGTCACCGGTGATAAATGCAGGTAACCAAACACGTATGGACTGGTTTAAAAGTATCTTACACAGCTTACCATTGGAAGCCATCAGTGACATTCTCGGCGAGATTGCGATTTGGTGGGGGCAGCTGGTAAAAGACGTTCCAGCCGCAGACCTACCCATGTATGCGTATTTGGGCGGTGTCATCATCGTCTTGATACTTTGGCTGCTGGTTGCTCGGGTTTTGCCGCGTCCACTTGGCGGTATGAGCTGGATGATGCTCTTCGCTGTTTTATTAGCTCCCGGTACAGCGCTTGGCGACCCTAGCGTGATTGCACCGGCCAGTATCAGTGTCGTCTATGCCATTATGATGAAAGACACGGCTGGCGCGATTGCTAATATGTTGCCGATATTGGTGGTATTGGTCGTCGGCTTGTTTGTGGGTTTTGTTTGGCAACTGATTCGCGGCGCGTTTGAGTCAAGCTTAGATAAAGCCCGTAGCCGAACGGCAGAAGATACGCAAGCGACGATGCAGCTAACCACGGGTAATTACTTAACAGACAATGCTGGTTTAGCAGAGCCGTCTGCTGATTCAGCATTAGTGACTAAACCCGAAATGACTAAACCCGAAATGGCTAAGACGGAAATAAATAAGCCTGCAGCTGAAGTCAGTTTAAAAAAAGACAATAAGCCATTGAAGCAAGCGGATAGTGATCAATCTGATAAGCTTTAAAGTAGAATTAAGCTTCATTAGTTAAAATAGAAGACACCATGCGTGTCTTTTTTTATGTAAAAGCATTTTTTGCCGATTGAGGATATAAGTAATTAATGACTATTAAAACGATATCAGTAATATTTGTTAGCAACTGCGAACGCATGAGTATTTTGGCAATTAAGGCAGCTGTGCTAGTCTAATTCATTATTTCTTATTCACCAATTGCCCCTTAATCCCTGTAATGTATAACAATAACTGAGACTTAGTTTATGACAAATACGACCGATAAAACCAAGAAAACCTTTACCGGTACGCAAAGCTATATCGCTACCGACGATTTGCAATTGGCAGTCAACGCAGCGATGACTTTGCAAAAACCGCTGCTTATCAAAGGCGAACCGGGCACCGGTAAGACGTTACTGGCTGAAGAAGTAGCAGAGAGTCTGGGTATGCCGCTGATTACATGGCACATCAAATCAACCACTAAAGCTGAGCAAGGTTTGTACGAGTATGATGCGGTATCGCGCTTGCGAGATTCGCAAATGGGTGATGATAAGGTTTATGAGATTGGTAACTATATCAAGCCGGGTAAATTGTGGGATGCCTTTACCAGTAAAGAGCGCAGTGTGTTATTGATTGATGAGATTGATAAAGCTGATATCGAGTTCCCCAATGACTTGCTACATGAGCTGGATAAGATGTCATTTTATGTTTATGAGACGGGCGAGACCATCACCGCCGAGCAGCGTCCTGTAGTCATTATCACTTCAAACAATGAAAAAGAGCTGCCAGATGCGTTTTTGCGTCGTTGTTTCTTTCATTATATCGACTTCCCAGAAGAAGCAACCATGCGTCAAATCATTGAGGTGCATTTCCCTGATATTCAAGAAAAGCTGGTCAATGATGCATTAGATATCTTTTATAAGCTACGTAATGTTCAAGGGCTTAAAAAGCCACCCTCAACGTCAGAATTGGTTGATTGGTTAACGTTATTATTGGCCGATGATATGGCACAAGAAGAGCTGGAAGAAAACTTGCGCGGCGAAAAGTCTATCCCGCCATTATATGGTGCACTGCTTAAGAATGAAGCCGATGTCAACTTATTGCAGCGTTTTGCCAATATGATGCGTCGCTAAGCGACAGACCCTTTGTCATGATTAAAGCCAATGAAACGGCTTTATTCGTAACCATATCAGCAACGTCGCCAGATAATAATGTCAGCCAATAAGTGATACGTGTCTTATGTTTATCAAATTGTTCTATACCCTACGTACTTACGGCGTGCCCGTCAGTACCCGTGAGCTGCTTGACCTAAACGCTGCGTTAGATCAGGGGCTGATGATGCAGCCGCATCCTGAGGATCCAAAGCTATCTACCTTTGCCAGTCGCGAGGATATGTATCGGCTGATTCGCCTCTGTATGGTTAAAGACGAGCGCCATTTTGATAAGTTTGACCGCGCCATGGCAGACTATTTTGAAGGGGTGGATAGCCTTGATATGGACGAGCTGTTGGCCAAGTTGACGGACGTCCCTAAAGAATGGCTCGATTTAAAGCTCGACCCAAAAAATCTGACCGAAGAGCAGCGGCGCTTGCTAAAAAAATACGGCTCGCTAGAGGAGTTGATGAAAGCGCTTGAAGAGCGTCTTAAAGAGCAAAAAGAGCGTCATCAAGGCGGCAGTAAATGGGTCGGTACAGGTGGGACATCACCATTTGGTGCCTATGGCGACCATCCAGAAGGGGTGCGCGTCGGCGGTGAATCGCGTAAACGTAGCACTGCCAAAGTTTGGGAGCAGCGAAAATATCGCAACCTCGATGATGATAATCAGCTTGGTACGCGCCAAATTCAAATGGCACTGCGTAATCTGCGCCAGTTTGCGCGTACCGGTAGCGCGGATGAGCTAGACATTCATGAGACCATCAAGCGCACCGCCAAAAAAGGCATGCTCGATATTCATATGCAAGCTGAGCGCCGTAACCGCGTCAAGGTACTTATGCTGTTTGATGTCGGTGGTAGTATGGATATCCATGTAGAGGCATTAGAAAAACTGTTTTCTGCAGCGAAGAATGAATTTAAAACCTTAGAGTTTTTTTACTTTCATAACTGTTTATATGATTATGTTTGGAAGGATAATAATCGTCGCCATAGTGCACCGATGCCTACCTTTGAGCTGCTCAATAAATACGGCCGTGAATATCGCGTTATCTTCGTTGGTGATGCATCGATGTCGCCCTATGAGCTGATGACAGTTGGCGGTAGTGTTGAGTATATGAATAATGAGGCGGGCATCGTTTGGCTGAAGCGGGTGCTGGCGCATTTTGATAAAGTCGCTTGGCTTAATCCTGAAAACCCCGCGTACTGGCAATATACCCAAACCATCGTCGAGATTAAAAAACTATTCGACAATAGAATGTATCCGATGACCTTGCATGGCATGGAAGACATGACCACTTATTTGGCGCGCTAACGGATAACTATAAGAATCCTTTGCTTTATTTCTTATTGAAACACGCATAAAAGTAGCCGTTATAAAATATAGCGGCTATTTTTTCTTTCTATTTTTCGTTTATACCTTTTCTTTTCTAATTTTTTGTTTCTATCAGCCCAATCATAACGCCCATCTCTTTTTTATCATGCTTATCGATAGTCGGTGCATACAATGCCGAAGCAATGCCGCCATCTAAAAACAATGCATTTGGACAGTTTAAATCATCCTTAAACAGGGTGGCAAATTGATAAAAGCTCACAGGCTCTTCGCTATTGACAAATTGTAGGCTGCCGTCACTGCAAACACCGGCACCATTACGCAGTTTAATCGAGGTGCTGTCAGGGTTGAACTGCGGGTGAATCTCATTATTGATGACCAGCATGGGACCGGATTGCGTCGCATACCAAGGCTGTGCTGTACCACTTTTGAGCTGCTTATCTAAAGCATTACTTTCAGTAACCTGCACCTTACCAGACTTATCCCACCACATAACGCCATTGGGCAATAAGTGAAAGTTGCCGCCACCTTCTTTAATATTTAACGCCCGCAGCTCTTTACCTTCGATGACGGTGTAGCCAATTGGCGCATAATTTTCATTATACATACCGGCGTTCATGGCAAAATTCAGCGTTTGCTCAGACGGTAATGTCGCTAACAAAGTATCAAAAGTCAGCAGCGGCTGGGTGTTATTAGCACTGCTATTTGCTTGCTGCCAAAACAGCTGTAAAGAATAGCGAGGGTCTGATAACGTTTGCGCGTCGATACGACAAGCGCTATAAGTAAAGGGCGCGTTTTGCGACTGGCATGACCAGTGCTTGTTGCCATTATCAGTGCTGCTATCATTTGTGTGGTCTGTCGGCTGACAGGCGCTGATGCTTAATGCAATCAGCGCTGCCGTCAAAAGAGTTTGGGATAAAGTGAAAATGGCGCTTGGCATCAATGACTTGCCTTGTGGCAGGTGGACAGAAGTTATCTATTGTAATGCTTCTACCATATTTTGTCGCTTATTTGCTTATCCACTTAGTCATCTGTATGGGGTAAGTCGCGAAAAGTATTATTGACGTTGCCAATTAACATGCCACCATCGATGATGTCTACTGAATCATCTGGGTGTTTCGTGGTCGGCGCGCTGGTTTCTTTGCCTCTATCGCGCGAATCTTTATTATAAGCAATCAGCGCATCGTTATTGGCAAGGAAGCTATCAGGATTTGCCATGACCCACATTTGGTTAAAGACGTCGGCGCGAGCGTTTTGCGCAAGCAGTGCGCCTTGGTCAGCAAAGTAAAAGAATTTCGATAATAGCTTAATTTGTCCGTTATCTAAACGGCGCGCAATATGATAAGGCTGTAATTGGCTTGGATGCTGGAGGCCAACCGCGCCAACGATGCTGGCGAGTGATTTAAGGGTATTTTTATGGAAGCTTGCCACGCGCTCAGCTTTACTTGGCACATCGAGTGCTTTTTGGCGATACGGGTCTTGGGTGGCAACCCCTGTTGGACAAGTGTTGGTATGACACGAGCGTGATTGAATACAACCAACGGCAAACATAAAGCCGCGCGCTGAGTTACACCAATCAGCGCCAAGCGCAATCATGCGCGCAATATCAAAGCCTGAGACGATTTTGCCACTGACGCCAAGCTTAATCTTGTCACGGATACCGGCGCCAACCAAGGTATTGTGTACCAATAAAAACCCTTCAACCATTGGCATACCGACGTTGTCCATAAATTCAACGGGCGCTGCACCTGTGCCGCCCTCTGCGCCATCGATCACGATAAAATCAGGATAGTTGTTGGTCTCAATCATGGCTTTAACAATCGCCATAAACTGCCACGGCTGACCTACGCATAGCTTAAAGCCGACAGGTTTGCCGCCTGATAAGTCACGTAGCTGCTGCCAAAAACCAACCAACTCGCGCGGCGTGCTAAAAGCGCTATGCGAAGAGGGCGACACGCAATCTTGACCGGTTGGTACTTCACGGGTATCAGCGATTTCTTGGGTGATTTTTTCGGCGGGTAACACACCGCCTTGACCGGGTTTGGCGCCTTGTGAGAGTTTAATCTCAATCATTTTCACTTGCGGGTCAACAGCTTTTTCGGCAAACGACTGCGGATCAAAATTACCCTGAGCATCACGGCAACCAAAATAACCGGTGCCGAGCTCCCAAATCAAATCACCACCAAATTTACGGTGATAAGGGCTAATAGCACCTTCGCCGGTGTCATGGGTAAAGCCGCCCATCTTCGCGCCTTGGTTGAGCGCCATAATGGCATTGGCAGATAAACTACCAAAGCTCATTGCCGAGATATTAAATACCGACATATCATGCGGCTGCTTACAACGATCGCCACCGACCACGATGCGAAAATCTTTGTTTTCTAACGGCTGGCTGACGGCAGATTGTAAAAACCACTCTTTATCATGGGCGTATAAATTGTCTAGCGTACCAAAGGCGTTGGTGTCACTGACATTTTTGGCACGTTGATAAACCAGCGCGCGCTGTTGGCGTGAAAACGGCACTTGTTCTTTATCGTTTTCCAATAAATATTGGCGAATTTCAGGGCGGAAGTCTTCGAGCACGTAGCGGATGTGGCCGGCAACCGGATAGTTTCTCAAAATAGCGTGCTTTAACTGTGTGATATCGTAAATCCCCAAGCACACACCGAAGCCGCCAAGAATGATTAGCCACCAATTCGTCAGTAACAGTCCGGCTAAAAACAGCAAGACCGCGGCAGCAAAGGTACTATAGCGCAAAAATACGCCGACTAAATAAGGAGAACTGGTTTTTGATTCTGGATTCAAATTGGTACGAGATTGGGGCATAACGATACTCAACAGTAAAACATTGGAATTAAAAATGCGGCAGAAAGTTATTTCGTAACTTTGCCGCTATTCATTATTCAGTATAAAAAGATTGGATAATACTCATTAAAACAAATTAAAGCGCCACCAACTTAAACACTGACGATAAAGGCAGGGGCTCAAATTGATGGCGTACATCATACGCCTATAATATCACGGCTCCATATTAATTGAGTAACGGCTTGCTAATAATGACGTGATAATGCCGTTTTTAAAGGTTTTAGCATGGCATAAACGGCTTATTAGCCAAATAAGCGTTTAAATACCGCGTCCAATCTTTTCAGCCAACGCCTGCAATTTTGGCACAATCATCGCTGCATATTCTTCCGCTTGCCAGTTGGCACTCGGCACACTGGCATTGAGCGAATACGCATACTGCCCAGTGGCAACATCAAAGACACCAACGGCTACGGCCAATATGTCGGTAGAAAACTCACCGTCTGATACCGTATAACCATGCAATCTATAATGCTCTTCTGCATCAGATAAAGCCAACTGCGCGTGTTTATAATCTTCTGTAGATAAGTGCTGTTGTAAATTACTAAGAATCACACTCTGTCTTGCTGGCGAGCTGGCCGCATAAAAAGCGCGCCCAATAGCAGTACGGGCGACGGGCACTGCCGAGCCAACTTGCAAATTTACCGATAGGCGAGCAGGGCTACGACAACAAGCGTGATAGCGCATTTCTCCTTCGACTTCGGTTGCTAAATTCACCGATACTTCATTGCTACTGGCAAACTGTCGTAGCAACGGCTCAGCTGCCGCCACCATGTCGTGACGACTCCACGCCGTTGCGCTGAGTCTCACCGCGCTACTGCCTAATTGATATTGTCCATGCTCGGTCATGCGTAAAAATCCAAGCGTCATCAAAGTATGAATAAGACGGGTGATGGTCGCTTTTGGCAAGGAAGTCATTTGACACAATTGCTGATGACTGAGCTGCTCATGCTGTTCAAAGGCTGCCAATAAAGTCAGTCCACGCCCCAGTGCGGTGACAAACTGCCGGTCATTATCGTCCTTACTTTGCTCAAGAATGGTGGTCATTCGATCGAGTAGTGGCAGAGCTGCCGATACATTTTTTGTCATTTTATGCTCATTTTTTTTGATAAAGGTTTACAGCGCGGTAAAACTTTGCTTAAATAGATTTAAATTATGAAACTAAGTTTCGCACAGCGGAATAAGCAAGTCAATAACCTGTGCAGTCAATTTACTTATTAATCACTACTCGTCGGTCAGGAAGACTGACATCAAGGAGATCCACATGGCAACATCTACGCGTCCAAGTTTCGATTGGGAAGATCCGTTTTTATTACGCAACCAGTTGACTGATGAAGAGCGCATGGTCACGGACAGCGCCCGTCAGTTTTTTCAAAAAGAGTTGATGCCTGGCATTATAGAAGCCAATCGTAACGAGAACTTTGACCGTAATATCATGCGTCAAATGGGTGAGATGGGCTTGCTTGGCGTAACGATTGAAGGTTATGGCTGTGCCGGTTTATCTAGTGTTGCTTACGGTCTGATTGCGAAAGAAATCGAAGCCGTTGACTCTGGCTACCGTTCAGCGATGAGCGTGCAATCAAGCTTGGTCATGCATCCTATTTGGGCATACGGCACCGAAGAGCAAAGAGAGAGATATCTGCCTAAGCTTGCTACTGGCGAATATGTTGGCTGCTTTGGTCTGACTGAGCCGGATTCAGGCTCAGATCCTGCCTCGATGTCGACCCGTGCACGCGCGGTTGATGGCGGTTATGAGCTGACGGGTAATAAAATGTGGATTACCAACAGTCCTATCGCTGATGTGTTTGTCGTTTGGGCAAAGGACGATGCCGGTGAGATTCGCGGTTTTGTTTTAGATAAAGGTATGAAAGGGTTATCAGCGCCGAAGATTGAAGGTAAGTTTTCACTACGTGCTTCAGTTACCGGTGAAATCGTTATGGACAAGGTATTTGTCCCTGAAGCCAATGCTTTCCCAGATATCCGTGGTCTAAAAGGGCCGTTTGGTTGCTTAAATAAAGCCCGTTACGGTATCGCTTGGGGTGCAATGGGTGCGGCTGAGTTCTGCTGGAAAGCAGCACGCCAGTACACGCTAGATCGTAAGCAGTTTGGTCGTCCGCTCGCCGCAACGCAGCTCGTACAGTTGAAACTTGCCAATATGCAAACAGAAATCACCTTGGGTCTACAAGCGGCATTGCGTGTTGGTCGTCTGATGGATGAAGACAATGCTGCGCCTGAGATGATTTCACTGATTAAGCGTAATAACTGCGGTAAGGCGCTCGATATTGCGCGTATTGCTCGTGATATGCATGGCGGCAACGGTATTTCGGATGAGTTCCACATTATTCGTCATGTGATGAACTTAGAAGCGGTCAATACTTATGAAGGTACGCACGATATTCATGCGCTTATCCTAGGTCGTGCGCAGACTGGTATTCAAGCGTTTTATTAATAAGTGCTAGCTAATCAATGCTAGCCAGTTTTTAGACCATTAACGTACGTTACTGTTTGGCTTTTTATAAGCTGTTATAAACAGGAACGTGCGTTTCTGAGTTTGTAAGCATTGTTTTTAGGCATTGTTTTCATCCATCGTTGTTATGCATCATTTATTTAGCAGTGCCTATTCTTAAAAGGTATTAAGGCATTAAAGAAAAGACAGTAAAAGCTAAATGATACATGGCAATTTTTTATCAAATTTTTATCAAAGAATAAGTTACATAATAAGGGAAGATTATGACTGATATGGCAAAAGGTGCATTACACGGTATTAAGGTGCTCGACTTATCGAGAGTATTGGCCGGTCCTTCTTGTACTCAAGTACTTGCAGATTTGGGTGCCGAAGTCATCAAGGTTGAGCGTCCACATATTGGTGATGAAACGCGTCATTGGGCGCCGCCAAAATTCAGTGATGATACCTCCGCTTATTACGCCACTATTAACCGCAATAAAAAATCCCTCACCGTCGATATCACCACGCCTGCCGGACAAACCATTATCAAGCAGCTTGTCGCTGATAGCGATATCGTCGTTGAAAACTTTAAAGTTGGCGGGCTGAAAAAATACGGCTTAGATTATGACAGTCTAAAACAAGACAACCCGCGCCTTATTTATGCGTCATTGACGGGCTTTGGTCAAACCGGTCCAGACGCCAAGCGCCCCGGTTATGACTATATTATTCAAGGCTTGTCAGGGCTGATGAGTATCACCGGTCCAAGCGATGGTGAACCGCATAAGGTGGGTGTGGCAGTCGTCGATTTATTCGCAGGATTGCAGCTGACCATAGGTATTCAAGCGGCCTTATTAGCGCGTCAAAATACGGGACTTGGGCAGCATGTCGATGTGGCATTGCTTGATAGTGCGCTTGCGATGCTCGCCAACGTTGGTATGAATTATTTGGCATCAGATAAAGTCCCGCCTAGACTCGGCAATCAGCATCCCAATATCGTCCCTTATCAAGTATTTGCGACTCAAGGCGCGTCGCACTTTATCTTAGCCTGTGGTAATGACAGTCAGTTTGCCAAGCTTTGCACTGTGTTGGGCGTTGATTGGCATAGTGACAGCCGTTTTGCGACCAATCCACAACGCGTTGCCAATCGTGAGCTACTTTGTGATGAATTGACCAAGAAATTTGCCGAGCAACCACGCGCCTATTGGTTAGAGGTGTTAGATAACGCCGGTATTCCTTGTGGGGCGATTCATAATATCGCTGAAGCATTGGCCATGCCGCAAGCGCTGGCACGTGAGATGGTGGTTGATTTTGCCAAACAAGGCAGCCCTGTTCGTGCCCTTGGGAATCCGATTAAATTATCCACCTCACCGGTTACCTATCGTACGCCGCCACCGCAATTGAGCGAGCATACCGATAGTACGCTTGCTGATTTGGGCTATGACAGCGACATGATAGCCAAGCTTAAAGCCGATGGGATTGTTTAGTTAAGCATCATCAGAAACAAGCACCATTGGAAAAAAATGTTAAACAAAGGAATGTTAAGCATGAAAATATATAGCCATGAAAACCTCAGTTTGCATAGACCATTACCGTATTTTTCTTATGGCAAGATGCATGAGCCGTTAGAGATACCAGAGCGCATGGTCGAGTTGCTAAAGGCTCCAGCGGCACTAGGTTTAGAGGTAACCACTGCCACCGATATCGGAATGGGGCCAATATTGGCGGTTCATGATTTTGGTTACGTAGATTTTCTCAAGCATGGCTATGCTGAATGGATGGCTGTTGAGGAAGATTTGGGCGCACAAGTGCAAACAGGGATTTTTGTGCCGTATGACAATCCTGGTATCGGCATCATGGCAAAGGCTGCTAAATATCAGGCCGATGATAGTGCGCCCATCAGTGAGCATTCTTGGACATCTATTTACTGGTCGGCACAAACGGCGCTAAATGCTGCTGAGGCCTTATTAAATGAAGATGTATTAAGTGCTGAGCGTGGGCAAAATAATATCCAGCTTTGCTTTTCACGGCCGCCTGGTCACCATGCGCGCAAGAGCGCGGCGGGCGGGTTTTGTTATCTAAATAACGCCGCCATCATCGCCGAACATCTGCGGCAGAAATACGCAAAAATCGCCATTATAGACACCGACATGCACCACGGTCAGGGTATCCAAGAGATATTCTACGAGCGCAGTGATGTGCTCTATACCTCGGTTCATGGTGATCCAGTTAACTTTTATCCAGCCGTCACTGGTCATGAGTTTGAAAGGGGTTCAGGCGCGGGTGAAGGTTATAACGTTAACTTCCCGATGCCACATGGCACCGATGAAGCTGGGTTTTTTAACTATGTTGATAAATCTATCGAGGCGATGACGCTATTTGACCCTGATGTCATCGTTCATGTGTTGGGCTTTGATGTGTATAAAGACGATCCAGAAGCCAGATGTGCGGTCACTACCGAAGGATTTACCGTGTTGGCGCAAAAGCTGAAAGCGTTAAACAAACCGTTAATTGTCTTGGTCGAAGGCGGTTATTACCTGCAAAAGCTCAATGAGAATTTGCAAGCATTTTTATCAGGGCTGATTTCAGAAGATTAGCAATTATCCTCAGAATAACTGAAATGATTGAAAATAAACAAGGACCTAACGAAAAGCGTTTAGGCCTTATTGATGAGAAATAAAGCCCAAACGCTGCTCAATCTGCTCTGCCAATTCAATCAGGACAGCACTGACCTCAGCTCGTTTGGATTCATACTCTGCTTGCAAAAAGCTGACCGCCATACCCGCAACCGCGTTGCCTGACGCATTACGAATATACGTGCCAAGGCAATACATGCCTTCGCGCAGTTGCCCATCGTCAAGAGAGATGCGACTGTTTTGGATAGCCGTCAGCTCAGTGGACAAATCGATAAAGTTATCGACACCATGCTGGGTAATAGGCGTAGGGAAACCGCTGGCATAGATGGACTTTATGCTGTCCATAGAAAAGGTGGAAAGCATGGCTTTACCGGTAGCAGAAAATACTGCCGGCACGCGCACACCAGCGCGGAAAGTAAAGCCGAGCGGAGCCGGCGCTTCATGACAGGCCAAAAACACCACTTCACCAAAATCGAGTTTGGATAAAGTCACCGTATGCTGAAGCAGGGTAGGATACTGGACAATAAGGTCTTTAAATAGCTGGATAACGCCTTGCTGCTGCTCATATTTGCCCGCCCAATACATCAAATATGAGCCCAAATGAAAGCGGCTATCGCTGTCTTTATAGATGACATGCTTAGCCAAAAGACTCTGCAAAATGTTGTGGGTTGAGCTGCGCGGCAGGTTAAGCTCCTTGGCAATATGAGCCGCTGTCAAAGGCTGGGCGCTGTCGGTTATCAAATCTAAAATCTGAAAAGTTTTGTCCAAAGCAGGAACGGCAGTGGTGCTCATAAGGAACCTATAAAGTCGGTAAAATTAAAAAAACATCAAAATAAAGTGCTAAATCATCACAAAGTTGATAATAGGGGTTGCAAATATGCGTCCATCATTCTTATAATGATGTCTCATATATAGAATAGATGTTCAGTATATTGAACAAATAACAAGTTATCAATAATTATTTGAGTCATAACCTTTTATTTATTGTTGGGTTTTTTATCGCTATAAATCTGCAAACCCTATCTGCAAAATAACATTGACAAGGAGTGTCAACATGTCACAACTGCCACATACGCTAACGCTATCAAACCCAGACTTACTCAGACAGCAATGCTTCATCAAAGATGGCTGGCACGGTGCTAGTGATGACGCGACCATTGACGTCAGCAATCCTTTTAATGGCGAGATTATCGGTAGCGTGCCAGGCCTGACGACCGACGATGTCAATGATGCGGTTGCGGCTTCTCATGAGGCGCAAATCACGTGGGCAGCCAAAACCCCAAAAGAGCGCGCTGAGCTACTACAAAAGTGGGCAGACCTTATCGATGCCAACAAAGAAGATTTGGCCATCATTATGACCGCCGAACAAGGCAAACCTTTAACCGAGTCACGCGGGGAAGTTGGCTATGCCAATAGCTTTATCCGCTGGTTTGCTGAAGAAGGCAAGCGTGTATACGGCGATGTTATCCCTGCCAATCAAGCACAGCTGCGCCATGTCATCCTAAAACAGCCTGTGGGTGTTTGCGCGGCTATCACGCCTTGGAATTTTCCTGCAGCGATGATTACCCGTAAAGCAGCCCCTGCACTAGCGGCAGGCTGTACCATGATTATCAAACCTGCAACCGAAACGCCATTTTCTGCCTTGGCACTGGCTGCCTTGGCTGAGCAAGCGGGTATTCCAGCGGGCGTTATCCAAGTCGTCACTGGCAAATCATCAGTCATCGGCGATATCCTAACCGGCGATGCACGCATTCATAAACTATCATTTACCGGCTCTACCGAAGTCGGTCGCACCTTGATGGCTCAATGCGCCCCAACCATCAAAAAACTGTCATTAGAGCTCGGCGGCAATGCGCCATTTATCGTCTTTGATGATGCCGATCTTGAAAAAGCCGCTGAAGGCTTAATCGCCTCTAAATATCGTAACGCGGGTCAAACTTGTGTTTGCGCCAACCGTGTCTACGTGCAGGACAGTATCAAAGACAAATTCCTAGACGTATTTGTGAAAAAAGTCGCTGAGCTTAATGTCGGTAATGGCATGGACGAAGGCGTCGATATCGGTCCGCTAATTAATAAAAAAGCCTTGGAAAAAGTGCAGGCACTGCTAAAAGATGCGTTAGATAAAGGCGCAACCCTTATCACGGGCGGCAGCACCAACGGCGCATCAGAGCTGACTTATAACCCAACGGTAATTACCGATATCAGCAGTGACATGGATATCGCCCACGAAGAAATCTTTGGTCCTATCGCCACTATCTTTACCTTTAAAGATGAAGCCGACGTCATCCGTCAAGCCAACGATACTATTTATGGGTTGGCTGCATATTTCTACAGTGGCAGTTATGCACGCTCATGGCGCGTCACCGAAGGTTTAGAGTACGGCATTATCGGTCATAATACCGGTCTTATTTCTACCGAAGTCGCACCATTTGGCGGCGTTAAGCAATCAGGCTTTGGCCGCGAAGGTTCAAAATACGGCATCGAAGAATATGTTGTGACCAAATACTGGTGCTCTGATGTTAGTTAATAGCTGGAGCTAATAGTTAGCTATTTTATGTTTTAACCGTTTAATTTTTAACCAGTATTTAACGGGATTCAGCAGCAGGAATCTCCAATATTGCTAAACCTTATTTTATAAACCGCCATCACATCACTGGCATCTACGTAAAGAAGAAAGAAAAGGATATTCTTATGACTACTACCAATCAATCATTACTTGAGCGCCGTAAAGCGGTTTTGCCAACAGGACTTGGCGTTGCCTTTCCTATCTTTGCCGAAAAAGCAAAAAACTCGGAAGTTTGGGATATTGAAGGCAACCGTTATATCGACTTCGTCGGCGGTATCTCAGTATTGAATACCGGTCACAGCCATCCAAAAATCACTCAGCGTGTGCATGAGCAGCTAGACAAATTTACCCATACTGCCGCGCAAATGATTAACTATGAATGCTATGTTGAGCTTGCTGAAAAGCTTTGCCAAAAAGCCCCTATCAGCGGTGATACCAAAGCCTTCTTTTTGACCACTGGCGCTGAAGCCGTTGAAAACTGTATCAAGATTGCTCGTGCAAAAACCGGTCGTCCGGGTGTCATCTCTTTCGTTGGCGGTTGGCATGGTCGCACGCTAATGTGCATGAGCCTAACGGGTAAAGTATTACCATACAAAAAGAACTTTGGTCCGATGCCAGGACCTGTATTCCATGCGCTATTCCCAGCTGAAGAGCTAAATGTCACTGAAGCACAAGCATTGCATAGCCTTGAGATGATTTTCCAAGCGGATATCGACCCAAGTGAAGTGGCGGCGATGATTATCGAGCCAGTACAAGGTGAGGGCGGTTTCCATCAAGTGACGCCATCGTTTGCCAAAGCCTTGCGCGAGATTTGCGATGAGTATGGCATTGTGCTGATTTTTGATGAAGTACAGTGTGGTTTTGCCCGTACCGGTACGTTGTTCGCCAGTGAGCAGTTGGGCGTTGAGCCGGACCTAATGACCAGTGCCAAGAGCTTGGCGGGTGGTTATCCTATTTCTGCCGTTATCGGCCGCGCTGATATTATGGATGCGCCGCAAGTAGGCGGTTTGGGTGGTACTTATTCTGGTAACCCACTGGCTTGTGTGGCTGCATTGGCAGTTATGGAAGTTATCGAAGAAGAAAATCTACTTGAGCGTAGTGTTGAGATTGGCGATAAAATCGAAGCTTTCTTAAAGGGTTTAAACTTAAGCAGCATCGGTCATATTCGTCATAAAGGCGCGATGTTAGCGTTTGAGCTAATCGACAGTGATGGCAAGCCTGATGTTGAAGCAACGGCCAATTTAAAAGCCAAAGCATTTGAGCAAGGTCTGTTATTAGCCTCTTGTGGCATGTTCGGTAACGCCATTCGCGTGATGGTGCCACTAACGGTTGAAGATGAAGTGCTCCAAGAAGGCCTTGATATTATCAAAGGTATTTTGACTGCTTAAAGGCGTTAATATTTAACAATAATGGATGCTTAAAGTTTGGATGATGACAGTCCTGCTTTGAGCGGTGGTTTTACAACGGCGCCTTGCAAGTCAAGACGCCGTTGTTGTCTCTGCTATCGATATATAAAAACATTATCAAGCTTCTCAGTCGAGAAGTATGGAAAGATAAACATGAGGGGCGATGCCCTGTTACATAAATCCTGTTATATAAAATACATGTCACTCTAGGTGTAATGAGCAAAAGATTCACATGGATTAAACACGGACAAGGAGTAGATTATGTCTGAATTAAAAAAATCTTTAGGGACGCTAGACGTTATCGCGTTGGCATTTGGGGCGATGGTCGGTTGGGGCTGGGTCGTCTTAGCGGGTGGTTGGATTTTGTCTGCTGGTACGTGGGGTGCGATGCTGGCATTCTTGATAGGCGGACTGGCAGTGATACTGATTGGGGTGACTTATGCTGAGCTTGCCGCATCGATGCCAGTCACCGGCGGTGAGCACACTTATACCCATCGCGCATTAGGGGTCAATGTCTCCTTTATCTGCTCATGGAGTATTCTATTTGGTTACTTCTCAGTGGTCGCGTTTGAGGCGGTCGCACTCCCTACAGTCGTAGAATATTTTATCCCCAATTATAACCAAGGCTACCTCTGGACCATCGCTGGCTGGGATGTGTACGCCACTTGGGTCGGGGTCGGTATGCTGGGCTCCGTCATTGTAACGTGGCTCAATATCCGCGGTATGGAAGTCAGTGCTTGGTTCCAAAAAACGGCCGTATTAGGCATTTTATTCGTCGGTACGTTATTGTTTATCGGTGCGGTACTGTTTAATCCTGAAAGCTCGAATTCAGTACAAGCGCCAGCCTTTATAGGTGGTATCGGCGGTATAATGGCGGTTATTGTTATGGTGCCGTTTATGTTTGTCGGCTTTGACGTTATCCCGCAGGCAGCAGAAGAGATTGATTTAACGCGCCCCAATATTGGCAAATTTTTGATTATCTCGATTATCGTTGCGGTGATGTGGTATGTGGGTATTGCGTGGAGTGTGGGCACAACATTGCCACTGGTACAAGCAGAGAACTCAACCCTCGCTACTGCTGATGCCATGACCAATGCATGGCAGGGCAAATGGGCGGGTATTTTGTTAGTGATTGGCGGTGTGCTGGGTATTTTATCCAGCTGGAACGCCTTCTTAATCGGTGGTAGTCGTCTGCTATATGCGATGTCCAGAGCACATATGTTGCCAGCCTTTTTAGGTAAATTGCACCCCAAATATAAAACACCATCAAATGCCATTTTATTAATCGGTGGTCTGGCGACGCTTGCGCCGTTATTTGGTCGCAAAATGTTAGTTTGGATTGTCGATGCCGGTGGTTTTGGTATCGTTATCGCTTACACCTGCGTCGCTATCTCATTCTTAGTACTGCGCTACCGTGAGCCTGATATGGTTCGTCCGTTTAGAATACCAGCAGGTAAACTGGTCGGTATGCTGACGATTGTGCTAAGTTTTGGTTTATTGATGCTCTATATGCCAGGTATGCCATCTGCGTTGACCGCTGTTGAATGGTGGATTTTCTTTGGCTGGACCGTCTTAGGTATCGTGTTATATAGCTATGCAAGGATAAAATATCCTGGTATCAGTGAAGCGATTATGGCAGAAGAGCTACGCGAATTAAAAATTGTCAATCAGCTATGGTTAAAAGACAATCCAAAGAAATAGTTTTTATTCCGAACCGATTATAGTAATAAAATTCCGCTGCAAAAAAAGCCTAACAGTGAATGTTAGGCTTTTTATTATTCTCAAAATCAATCAATCAATCAATCGGTTAGGATTTATCACGAATCAACTTATAATTTAAAAACTCAGTGATACCAAGCGTACCAAGTTCGCGGCCAAATCCTGAGCGTTTGACACCACCAAATGGCGTGTTTGCTTCACTACCAGAAGGAGCATTGATAGTAACCATACCGACTTCTAGTTTGTCAGCAATATCAGCAGCTAGGGCAGCATCTTGCGTTTGGATGGAAGCGCCAAGGCCAAAAGGCACGTCGTTGGCTATCTTAATCGCATGCTCGATATCAAGAGCTTTGTAGACGACTGCAACAGGACCAAATAGCTCCTCACGGTAGACATTCATAGATTCGTCAACGTCTGTCAGTACTGCAGGCGCAAACCAAGCACCCGGCTTGTCTTTGACCATGCCACCTTCGACCAACACCGTCGCGCCGGCTTGAACGGCACTGTCTAGCTGCTCTTGTAAATTAACTGCCGCCGCTTTTGAAGACATTGGACCGATAAAAGTACCTTCATCAAGCGGATCAGCCAATGTCATGTTACGTACGGCATTGGTAAAGCCTTCGACGAATTTATCATAGACCGATTCAACGACGATAAGGCGTTTGGCCGCATTACAAGCTTGCCCTGTATTACCAAACCGACCTTCGATTGCACCTTTCACGGCTTGTTCGATATCGGCATCGGCTGCGACGATAAAGGCGTCTGAGCCGCCAAGCTCTAGCACTACTTTCTTCAGCGCGCCGCCTGCAACTTTTGCAACCGCTTGACCTGCGCGCTCAGAGCCTGTTAATGAGACGCCTTGTACGCGGCTGTCTTCGATGATGGTCGCTGCTTGCTCATTGGTGGCAAAGACATTGTTATAGACGCCCTCAGGTAAACCGGCCTCTTTTAGGATATCAACGATGGCTTCGGCGGTCTTAGGACACTGCGGCGCGTGTTTTAGAATAATGGTATTGCCCGCCATAAAGTTTGGAGCGGCAAAACGTGCTACTTGATAATGTGGATAGTTCCACGGCATGATGCCTAATAGAGGGCCTACGGGGAGTTTTTCTACAGAAGCAGAACCGCTATCAACATCGATGCTATGCGGTGCTAGTAGCTGCTCAGCGTTATCTGCGTAGTAGCGATAAATCTCAGCAACCAAGCCAATCTCGCCTTTTGCTTGGGCGACAGGTTTGCCCATCTCATTGGCCACGATACGAGCCAGCTCATCTTGGCGCTCAAGATAAATATCGGCAATTTTATGCAGCAAGGCACTGCGTTCAGTGAGTGAAACCTGACGCCAGTCTTGATAAGCACTGTGCGCTTGTTCAATTGCGTTCTGGATGTCTTGTTCAGTTGCTGTCGGGTAGGTGGCTTCTACTTCGCCAGTCGCTGGGTTGTTTACTTGATAATCGCTCATTATTATTCCTTAGGGTTAGATTCAAAATCCGTTTATGTTTTTTTCTATGCGTTTATTTCTATGTGTGTATTTCTATACTTATCTATCTATACTTGTATTTCTGTGCTTGTCTGTTTAAGTTTATCTTTTTAAGCGGATAATGTTGGTTGCTGCTGAGTAACGTTATGAGTCTTGCTACCAGCAAAAAAGATTTGTCTTATGCGTACATCCATGACCTGATGCTAAAGAAACACTATTTCAAGTGCTACAAAGGCTTCATTTCGGCATCGCTTATCATTTAGCCATGAGTCAGTAACATGCCATACATCGATGGACGGCGATCACGGAAGACGCCCCATTGGCGGCGCGCGATAGCCAGTTCATCTAAATCAAAAGTAGCAGTAAGAACTTCTTTTTTATCCTTCGATGCTTCTTGGATAATCTCGCCGCGACCATCGGTGATAAATGAGCTACCGTAGAATTCTAGCGTGCTGTCATTGCCATTTTGACTGATGGTTTCTGTACCGATACGATTCGCCGCGATAACTGGCATAAGGTTGGCGGCGGCATGACCTTGCATACAGCGCTGCCAGTGACCTTTTGAGTTAATACCCAATGTTGGCTCATCGCCAATCGCTGTCGGATAAAACAGTAGCTCTGCACCCATCAGCGCCATGCTACGCGCGCACTCAGGAAACCACTGATCCCAGCAGATACCGACGCCGATTTTGGCATATTTGGTATCCCAAACCTTAAATCCAGTGTCGCCTGGGGTAAAGTAAAACTTTTCGGCATAAGGGATGCCATCTGGGATGTGGGTTTTACGATACGTGCCCAGTATCTCACCATCGGCATCAATCACGGTGACACTGTTAAAAAACGTATTACCAGACTTTTCATAAAAGCTGATGGGCAATACTATGTCTAACTCTTTGGCCAATGCTTTAAAGTGGTTGATAGCGGCATTGTCGGCAACTGAAGTCGCCAGTTTAAAGTAATCAAAATCATGAACTTGGCAGAAGTAGGGGGTTTCAAACAGCTCTTGTAGCAAGACAATATTGGCACCGGCTTTAGCAGCCCTAGTCACTAATTCAGTGGCGGTATCGATATTTTGCTGTTTATCCCAACCGCACGCCATTTGGGTTGTCGCAACGGTGACAGTTCTCATTATCTAATTCCTTTTAGTTATTGAGAGAGGTGGGCGGTTTTCAGAGAAGACTATCTATGGGTAATAATTGATAAAGTATTTATCCATAGATAGCGCTCATTGGAATGCTTGTAATGGTACAAATTAAGCCATCATATAACCCAAGCCTAGGAAGGTCACGACGGATAAACCCGCGCCGAGCATGGCATAGGGGAACTGAGTAAAGGCATGTTGCATCGGTGAACAGCCAGCGCCTTGGGCAGCCAATAACGATGAATCACTAAAGAAGCAGGCATGACTACCAAATGAAGAAGCTGACAATAAAGCCCCAATCATCAGTGGCGTGCTGACACCAAGCGCTAACGATATTGGGAATACAATTGGCATGGCAAGGACATATAGTCCCCAGCTTGATGAGGTGGCAAAAGTTAGGAATGCCATGACCGCAAAGATAACAGCAGGGAAGATGACAATCGTCATATATGGCGTGATAGCCTCAATCACGTATGAGGTCATACCCAGCTCGTCATTGATGGCTTTTAGGAAAAAGCCGCCGACTACCGTTGATAGTGGATAGAGCATCACTTTAAAGCCTTTAAAAATAGCCTCAACTTGAGTCTCAAAGCTTAAAATCCCTTGTATCCAATACACCACAACCGTGACAAAACAAGTCAATAGCGCGCCACGTAATAAATCAATTTCAAAATAAACCGTTGAAATAATCAATAAAATCATTGGAAAAGCAAAGTTCATGATATTGGCTTTAAACGACAGCTTACGTTTGGCTTGAACGTTTGAAACCAATTGCTCTTCTACAAAGGCTTCGGGGACAGGATTACCCGCTTTGGCGCGAGCCTCAGCTTTTTTCATCGGACCCCAGTCACCCAAAATGCCATAAGCGACCAAAAATACAATCAAAAGTGCAAACCAAGCATAAGCCATATAAGGAATGGCACTGATATAAAGCCCGATACCTTCACCGTCTCCAGCCACACCGTTCTCTTCTAATAGACCGGCAAAATAGACCGCCCAAGTAGAGATAGGAACGATGATACACATAGGTGCGGCGGTTGAATCGACAATATAAGCGAGTTTCTCACGCGAGACGTTATAGACGTCAGTGAGCTTTTTGACAGAAGTGGATACCGCTAGACAGTTTAAATAATCATCAATAAAAACCACGACGCCTAAGGCAAAAGTAGCTAATAATGATTGACGGCGTGATTTGATGATTTTTTGTAGCCATTCACTAAAGCCATCGAGACAACCACTAATCTCAAGTAGCTGAATCAGACCACCCATCAGACCGCAGACAAGCACAATCCAGATAATGGTCTCATTGCCCAGTACCATCGACATATTGTCGGCAAAAGGGGACACCAAATCAAACGGGTTGAGCATCACAAGGCCCGCGACACAGCCTGCAATCATAGACTCAAACGGTCGTCTAGAAACAACAGCAGTGACCAGCACTAATAATGTGGGTAGTAGAGATAAAGCACCCCAAGATTCATTGGGGTCACGGATGGTCGATAACCAAGCAAAAGCCAGATAAATGGCGGCTGCTACTATTAAGGTTAGAAATACTCGCTTGTTATGATACTGCCCTTCGACAGCCTCGCTGAGTTTCATGTTCATACTTACGCTCCCTGTAAAACCTCATTGTTTGGAACAAACTCTGTTTTATGGTTGGTGCTCGATAGGCAGTAGCGCATCAGTGCATTCGCTTTCTATCGAGCTCTATCACAACAATCCATTGCTATGACAGATTTATGTCACATCACCTTTAAAATAAAAACGTTGCATGCAAGATGTATCAATCCACGTTAATTATTTAGAGGCTTTGACGTATTTACATGCCAGTCGTGTCTTTTAGCGCATACCACCATGAGCCCATCACAGAATAAGGCACGCGTAGGGCGCGGCCACCTGGGAACGGAATCCAAGGAATCTTGGCAAAATTATCAAACTCTCTGGTGTTACCATTGATGGCATCGGCCAAGATTTGGCCAAACAAATGCGAGCCTGTCACGCCATGACCACTATAACCATGCGCAAAATAGACGCGGTCATGGAGTTTGCCCATTTGAGGTACTCGAGAAAAAGACAAAGCAAAGTTACCACTCCACGCGTAGTCAATTTTTACATCACGTAGCTCTGGGAAAATTTTGTTCATATTTGGTCTGATTTTGGCTGTGATATCAGCGGGGTCTTGACCACCGTAGACCGTACCACCGCCAAATAACATGCGCTTATCTGCCGACAGGCGATAGTAATCAAGAATATAGCGAACATCCTCGACACAGACGTCGGTTGGAAGCAGCTGGTCTGCTAAATCACCCAATGGTTCGGTGGCGATAATCTGCGTTGATACGGGCATGACACGGTCCGTCAGCTTGGGTATGACTTTATTGAGATAGGCATTACCGCATAGAACCGCTTGCTTACAAGTAACGGTGCCAAACTCGGTGATGATTTTGATAGAGTCATCGGCATACTCAATATCAACCACTAAGGTGTTTTCGTAGATAGTACCGCCAGATTTTTCGATAGCAGCGGCTTCGCCAAGCGCTAGATTTAGCGGATGGATATGACCACCTGAATGGTCAATAATACCGCCCACATAGGCGTCGGTTTTTATGTGCTCTTGGATACCATGCTTATCGAGCATTTCTCGATCATGCATACCATGGCTTTCCCATAGGGCATGCGTCTCTTGTAAGTCTTTTAATTGACCATTATTTAACGCGGCAAAGATATTTTTTTCTTTAAGGTCGCAGTCAATATTATAATCAGCAACAAAGCGACGAATGATTTTGCCACCACGGGTCACGAGCTGACCGACGAAATTTGCGTTTTCTTGACCATAAGACTTTTTGATTTTTTGTAGGCTGGCGTTAAGACCGTTGACGATTTGACCGCCATTACGCCCTGATGCACCCCAACCAATTTGCGCGCCTTCTAGCACCACCACTTCATGATCAGTTTCGATAAGGTGTAGCGCCGTTGATAAGCCGCTATAACCGCCGCCGACCACACAGATTTCCACTTGGATATCGTTTTTTAGGGTTGGTCTATCCGGCTTAGGATTACGGCTGGCCGCATAATAGCTATCAGGGTATTGACCTTTATCTGAATAATGCGGGATATTGCGCGTGTTATTCGAGGATAGGTTTGGGCTCGTTGCTGCGCTGTTATTTAAGTTGCTATTTGACATATCAAACATCCTGTAAATAGGTGAGGTATTCAAGGTTGGTCACTTGCTGAGCAAAGCGTTTGGCTTCTTGTTTTTTGACCGCAATCAATAGCTCAATCATCTCACTTGGAAACAATGAATCAATGATGTCGCTGCTTTCAAATTTGCGGATGGCGGACAGCCAATCTAATGGCAAGGTTTTAAGCTCGGCTTCGTTGTAAGTAATGCTATTGACCGGCTCTGGCGCTTCAAGCTTGTTTTCGATGCCATAAAGCATGCCTGCTAATACCGCACTACAGACCAGATAAGGGTTGGCATCGGCTCCCGATACGCGGTGCTCGATACGGCGTGCTTGTGAGTCGCCACCAGGGATGCGTACGGCGGCAGTGCGGTTTTCATAACCCCATGACACATTGTTTGGTGCCAGCGTACCTGGGGTAAAGCGGCGATAAGAGTTGACGTGTGGGGCAAATAACAAGGTACAGTCTGACATGGTTTTTAATAAGCCTGCGACCGCATGGCGCAAGATGTCTGACCCTTCTTCTGAGCCGTCATCAAAGACATTGTTGCCATCTTTATCAAGCAGGCTGCAGTGGACATGAAAACCATTACCTGATTGCAAACCAAAAGGTTTAGCCATAAAGGTGGCCGTCAGCTTACGGCGTGCTGCGACTGATTTAACTACTTGTTTGAATAAAATGGCATCGTCAGCGGCTTTTAACGGGTCATCGACGTGCAGTAGGTTAATTTCAAATTGACCACAGCCGTTTTCAGCTAAAGCCGCATCAACCGGAATATCAAGTTTTTTACATTGCTCATAGACTTCATCTAAAAACTCATCAAACTGCAATAAGTCATTGATACTTAAGATAGAGGTCTTGTTCAGTCTTAAGCCACTCTTTGGGCGAATAGGCGGTTTTGGTGTTTCGCCTTCGGTGTAATCAATTAAATAAAATTCAAGCTCCGTTGCCATAACCGGCGTCAATCCCAATGCTTTGAATTTTTTGCTGACATAATCTAAAACGTGGCGTGCATCACCGTAATAAGGCTCATTGTCTTCGGTATAAAGCCAAACGGGCAATAGCGATGAGGGCGCACTGGTATTGAGCAGCGGATAAGCGGCACGGCCGGTAGGGCGGGCGATGGCATCGATATCGCCATTGCACTGAGAGGATTCGATAACATCCGCACCCCAGATGTCGACTCCTAAAATCGATAATGGCAAACGTATCGCGCCATTTTCTGCTTTTTCCATCTGATTGAAGGGGATGCGCTTACCACGAAGTAATCCATTGATATCCCCCGCTGCAACATACACATATTCCGTATTATTTGCAGATTCGACCATTCCATTGGTTGTCGTCATGTCTATTATCCCTATTGATGTTGATTTTTACTCTGATTATGGTTGCGCCGTTTATGGTCGCTGTCATTCATAATTGACAAGTCAAGATTGTGAATAACGTTAAATAAAACAGTGTTTCTAAATAAAACAGCACTTATCAATGCCGTGGCTGATACCACATTGTTCACCTTACTAAGTATCCTTTTCATCTGATTGCGTAATATTTCTACTGCAAAATGAATCACTTAGCGTTGTTTTTATCAGTGATGACATCGAGGTTGTAAGTACTGTTATTAACCTTTTGTCTTACTGATGCCCTTCAATATATGACTGAAATTTATAGTTGTCAATTATTATTTAAAACTATTAAAAAGTAATTAATTATATCCAATATGGTTTTTATTAACTAAAAGTGAAGTTTATAGTTTACATTATCCAAAAGACTGTGTTAGATTTTAATCAACGAAATCTCGGAATATAGAAGATTTGAGGCTCATATATCACATTCAAGGAAGAATAAAATGCAAACTTATCGACCCATTATTGCCATTGTCTCCTGCCATAAGATGGTTGACGGTCAACCCGCGCAAGCGGTGTATCAGAAATATATCGATGCCGTCCATTTTTATGGTGGTAATCCTATCTTGCTGCCGAACACCGCTGCTGAAAGTAATAATTTTGACGCTTTGATTGCCATTGCTGATGGCATTTTATTGACGGGCAGCTATAGTAACGTTGCGCCTGCACGTTATGGCGCTTCACATATTGAAGAAAAGCAGGACTTAGGTCGTGATGAGCTGAGCTTTAAGCTGCTTGCTCATGCAGAAAAATCTGGTACGCCTTTATTGGCAGTATGCCGAGGCTTGCAAGAGATGAATGTCTATTTTGATGGCAGCTTGCACCCAGATTGGCGCGAAGTAGAAGGGTTTTATGAGCCGCATTTGGAGGACAATACCCAGCCACTTGAGGTGCAATATCAGCCGGTGCATGACGTGATTATCCAACCTGCGGGTCGACTGGCGGCGTTTGGTGAAAAATGGCACGTCAATTCGTTGCACAAACAAGCTATCAATAAAGTAGGTAAGGATTTGTTTGTCGAGGCACGCGCACCGGATGGATTGGTGGAAGCGATCAGCTTAATAAAACATCCATTTATGATTGGTGTACAATGGCATCCTGAGTTAAATTATGCACAAGACGATTTGTCGAAATTTCTATTCAAGGAATTTATCCACTATGCCAGCAAAAAACACGGTTCATAATAGTGCAGAAAACGATATCGAAAAAGAGGGTATTGCGCCCGAAAATGAGATGGATTCGCTCGAAGACGAGGCTGAAGAAGACGAGGCTGATACTGATGACGTTAATAGCGATGAGGAAGACACGTTAGAGTCTGATGAGGCGCCGTCCGTGCTCGAGATGGATGGACAGCCAGAAGAAGATATCGGTAAAAAAATCAATCAGCTGCGCCTTGCAAAAGGCTACTCGCAACGCAAGCTGGCAAGGATGGCAGGGGTGACCAACACCTCAATCAGTGCGATTGAGCGTAACAAAGTCAGCCCCGCGGTGAATACGCTAAAGGCGATTTTGCTGGTGTTAGGATCTGATTTAACGACCTTTTTTAGTGATGAGTGGAAAGAGCCTAAAGCACGTGTGGTGGTTACGCCAAAAGACTTGATAGAGCTGAGTGAGCCTAGCAGTAGAGTGTCTCTAAAGCAGGTATATAATTGTAGTACCACTAAAAATTTGGGTTTTTTAATTGAGACTTATCAGCCAAATAGCTCGACGGAAGAAAAAATCGCTCATGAAGGTGAAGAGATTGGCACTGTCATTGAAGGCAAGGTATTGATTCGTATTGAAGAGACGACTTATCTGCTGAATGAAGGTGACAGTTATGTGATTGATACGATTAAACCGCACACCTTTATCAATCCTACTGACGGCGTAACTCGTATCGTAAGTGCGCATACGCCCACGACTTATTAAGTTAATGTTAGAGCTTAATTAACGTTATTGGGTGTTTGAAAAGAGTTTTAGAAATTATTCATTATCATGTAAAGCGCTACTTCTAGAAACAGAAGCAGCGCTTTTTTTGCTGAAAATAGATGGTTATGAGTAAGTTATTAGGTATTGTCTTGAGTTGCTTTTGAATCATCAGCTGGTTTTGTTATTTGTGTAATTTTAGGCTCTAATACTTTAGTATCTGTCGCTTTCATGTCTGCGGTTTTAGCCTCTAGAACTTTAGTCTCTAGCACTTTAGCATCGGTCGTTTTAGTAGTGTCTTTAAGCAACCTGACTTTGGTGATTTTATCCGCTGGTTCGATTTTTACATAAGGGGATTCAGGAATGGATTTAGACGCCTTGCTAAGGCTGTTTCTAATTCTTTTGACCGCTGCTGCATCGGCCTGCGCTTCTGCAAGCGATTCTTCATACAGCTCTTGATATACCGCAAGGGTTTGCTCAATCATCTCACGCATGGTGAATTTGGTGGTCATTTCAGGACGCGTAACACTTTCTAGCTGATTGCGTACCGCTTTACAAAGTGCCTTGGCATTGTACTTTCTAACCAAGCCCTGCGGATAAAGCGGTTGTAAAATCTCGCTAAACGCCGCTTGGTCCCAACCAATCACCGGTGTGCCTAAATGAATCGCCTGTAGGGCATTGATACCGATAGATTCAGGCTCGTTAGCAAGCGCCATGACGATATTGGCGGCTGACAGCCACTCGCGCATGTCGTTACGCTTACTACCGACATAGGTAATACGCTCAGAAAGCCCTAACGTATTGCTACGTTGGCGAAAGTCTTCATGCGCGACGTCGCCCTCGCGGTAATCTTCATCCATAATAATGGCGTGAATATTGGGAAACTGCTCTTGTAGATTGCCCAAAATATCAATCAGCCATTCTTGCCCATATTCATTGCCAATGATGGTCGGAAAGACCAGCCATTTTTTATGTTCAAGCTCAGGATATTCAGCAAAAGTGTGCCGCAACCAATAAACAGAAGGGTTATGCCGATACGGATAACGGCGCGTATCGACACCGCGATAGATACGCTTGATGACTTTGGGCTCTAGATCTTCACGGCGCAGGCCTTTTTTTAGATAATTGGTGACGCTATCAGAGACCGTGATGATGGTATCGACATCAAGCAGCGCTTGCGAGTATTTATTAATCGGATAAAAGCCATACATGGTCGAGACCAATTTTGGTCGGCGCTTGACGCGCGCACGACGCAGTGCCAAATGCAGTATCCATGCGGGTGTGCGTGAATGTACATGAATGACGTCGGGGTCGTATTTTTCAATCAGGCGGCGTAGCGGGGCGACTTGTAGCAGTGACAGCCAAGATTTTTTATTCATATAAAGCTGATGGTAAATATTGCCGTCACGCTTTAGACGTTTGACTAAGTCATTTTCTTCATCAGCGCTGGAGATAATGATGGAAGTATGCTCATTTTTAACCAAAGCGCGTCCAAGATGAAAAATACCGCGCTCGGATTCATCATGCTTTAAAGACGACAGTAAGCGCATAACTTTCATAATAGCGTCGGTCACCAAATAAGATATCAAGCTGCTATTGTCAGTTAAAAGCGCCAAAAACTCAACCACCAAGATAAAAAGATAAGGCTGGATTTGCCATACTTTTTTTAGCTAAGATTAATCATTTAACGACAGTTAACCTTAGTATTAATCTTAATAAACTAGCGACGTTTTTGTAGATGCTCAGCATTAGGTAGTACTTGCTTTTCACTGAGATATTTCCAATAGCGCTGCGGCAAATATTGCTTATGCAGCCGCGGGTTTTTACGCTCTTTGATATTGACGTTGGTAAAGTAACCTTGCCAAAACTTTTGGTAGCGCTGCTCATCTTGACTATGAATACTAGCAGGATTACGCAGTACGGCATTATCTAGGTCTGTGATGGTTTGCAGGGCAGCAGGGCGCATGGGCGTGCTTTTACTTTTATCATAATAAATGCCATAGCCGCGCGCCACATCATAAATTGCCCAATGCTGGTCTTGGTAGCGCTGACGAAAATGCTCACCAATCAAGGGCAACACATTAAAATCAGGCTCAACGCGGGCAAAGTAAATGTCATCAGTGGTATGCTCAAAGCGCACAAAGGCTTCCATACGGTGTTTTTCTCGAGCGACAGACTTGACGGTTTGTACCAGATCCAAGACATTCAGGTTACCCAAATCTTCCATAATAGCGCGGCTAGGGTAGTCGATGGCATATTTAACCACCTGAAATAAAGTGGTGCCGATATGGTCTTTTTCTGATAAAAATCCCCACAGGATATTGCGCATACCTGAACGACCTAATAGTTGATTAAGCTTGGTTAGTACGCGTTCGGCATGATTTTCATCTGTAGCAACGCTCGTTGCTTGAGCAATTAACGAGGGTACATAGCAGTCTTGAGCAATTAACTGTAAGGATTCATCATCTTGTAAGCGGTTGGCATAGACATAAAATACCGCACTCAGCCAACCTTCAAAACTTGGCTCATAAAGCACAATACTGGGCGTTAATTGACCGACAATATAGTCATGACTTTGCAGTAGTTGTGACATTTATGTTCCTATTTATAATAGTGGCAATTAAAACTGTAATCATTAACACCATACTAATCAAAACCGTACTCATCAAAACTGCACTTATTAAAACAGCGCCAACTGCCCATTACGTTGGTCTTTATATTTGGTCTGCGTTTGCGCCAGTACATATTGACGGAAATTATCACGCGTTAAATGGGCGAGATGTTCGTTTTTACCCGTCGTAGCGATAAAGTATTTGGCACGGTTGACTGCCGCGCCCATCTTTTTTAAATGATAAAGCGTTAACTGATTAAACTTGCGTGCCTTGACTATTTTTTTAGCCGTTTTGGTACCGATACCGGGGATGCGTACAATCATCTCGTAAGTGGCGGTTTGAATATTAACGGGAAAATGCTCACGATGGCGAATCGCCCACGCCAGTTTTGGGTCGCAATCTAAGTCTAGAAATGGCGAGTCTGGCTCAACGATTTCGTGCGCGCCAAAACCATAAAAGCGCATCAGCCAATCGGCTTGATACAAACGGTTTTCACGTATCATCGGCACAGGTGTTCCAATCGCTGGCAAGCGACTATCAGACAACATCGGCACATAGCCGGAGTAATAGACGCGTTTCAAATCATACTGCTTATAAAAATGACTCGATAGCTGTATGACTTGCAAGTCCGTCTCATTACTGGCGCCAACAATCATTTGACTGGTTTGACCCGCTGGGGTAAATTTCGGTGCTTTTTTATGGGTTTTACGGCTTTCACGGATAGTGATGATTTCTTCTTTTACCGTTTGCATTGGTGCTTTTAGTTGCTCATGCGACTTTTCTGGTGCCAGTAAAGCCAGACCAGACTTAGTAGGAATCTCAATATTGACGCTAAGACGATCAGCATATAATCCCGCTTCTAATAACAATTCTTTTGACGCGCCGGGAATGGTTTTTAGGTGGATATAGCCGTTAAAGCGTTCACGGGTACGTAATATTTTGGCGACTTCGACCAAGCGCTCCATCGTATAATCACCACTTTTAAAAATACCTGAGCTTAGAAAAAGACCTTCGATATAATTACGACGATAAAATTGCATGGTCAAATCAACGACTTCCTCGACACTAAAAGCGGCGCGCGGGGTGTCATTGCTTTTACGTGAGGTGCAATAAGCGCAATCGTAAATACAATGATTGGTCAGCAGAATTTTAAGGAGGCTGACGCAGCGACCATCTTCGGTATAGCTGTGACAGATACCGGTTGCGGAGGCATCACCGAGGCCACCGCCTTGGTTTTTTCGTGTACCAGCGGAGGAGGAGCAAGAGACATCATACTTAGCAGCATCGGCTAAAATATTGAGTTTGCCTTGTAGTCGTTCATAATTGATGGTGGCCATAAGATTACCAATTCATTTATTGGTTATTATTTTAGCAAATAGGCTTGTAAGTCACTGGGATTATTGAATAAATATTGATTTCATGCGACAACCATTGTCGTGTGATTTATGAAGTTTTTAATGAGAGGAGCAGGGGTTTGGCAAGGTTTGAACCACTTCATCTGAGAAGTGGTTTTTGATAATGAGACGTCCTTTTTTATCGAACTCAGCATCGTACTTGGGATAAATCGCAGATTCACTATTGCCACGAGTTGAAGATAAAGCTACCTCTTTATCGGAGAAAAAATGACGGGCAACCCAGAGTTTTTGGTCATTGTTATACTCAACACTACACTGACTTTTTGTATCAAAGTCAAAGTATAGGTCAAAATTTTGTTTTTTATCCCCACGACCAAATAGTATATTAGTGCCGCACGGACTACCACAGCCGATATAGACATGATAAGTATCTTTATCGATTCTTTTGAGCGAAGTATGGTTCCAGCCGTAGCCACCGATGCCATCCATAAGCACGGTTTCTATTACTTCGCCATTATCTAACGTTTCGCTTTTAAGGATGTAACCATCATCACAATATTCATTATCGTTCTTAGTTATATATGCAGTACAAATTTTCGACATATAAAAGCTAGCATCAAATTCTGGTTCGGCAGCTTCAGCCCAAGATATAGAACTCAAAATACAGCCATAAATGATAAAAGCCAATGAATAGAGAGGAGTAAATTTATACATGGAAGTAATGACCGGATATTTGTTTTGATTTAATAGCACTATAGCAAAAGGTTGGTTGTTAAGGAATAAGGTACACTCATCAAAAAGGTCTTGCTGACTAGGAAATTAGCCGGCAAGACCTTTTATTAATTTTAAGATTTATTAAATAACAATGCTTTCAAATCTAAACTTTTAGATCTAATTTTTACTGAACCTTCGCACGTATAATAACCGTTTGCGGTGCGTTAGCAGGAAGGTCAACCAAGTTCCATTTTAGTCCAGAATAGTTTTCCGTAACGACTACAGTATTGCCAACTTGTTGGATGTTCTGATAACTGTCGCCGCCGGTGGTCGCAAGCGTCGGTAGTGGACTGTTTAATGATACCAATTGCACGCCGTTTGGCAATGACACCATCGCATTGATATCAGTAACAGGCTGTGCTGTGGTATTGGTATAAGTGGTGTGATATTCGATGACGTCACCAGGCGCGATATGATTGGCAGGTACTGCTACTTCACGACCGTCTTTATTTTTTAATATCTTCATGACTTTGGTTTGTGCATTGACCACGCCAGGCGTACTAAAAGTTGGGGTCAGTTGCAGAGCGTCTAAAGAGGTAGATACGATTTGCGTCGTTGCAGGTTGGTTGGTCACTACGGTTGTCGTTGGCGCATTGAGGACTGGCAATTGGGTAGCCGTCGTCACAGGCAAGACTTCTGTCACGCTAGTCGTCGGCACGGCTATGACATCTACTCTGCTGGTTTGATTGGTCATCTGGTTGGTCACAGGCACGCTCGTCACCGTGGCACTGCCTTGGGTGACGACAGTATTCCTAGCACCGTTACTGGCGACTTGGCGAACCGTATAGCGCGGCACATTGGTCACTTGTGTCACCGCAAACGGCATGCCATCTTGCATGGTGATGCTATTCGGTGTTGCGGTGATGACCGCCGTTTTACCATCAGAATACTGCTCAACCACCGTGGTGCTACCAACAGACGAGCTAACCGCTATCTCAGGCGCGGCATTGGCAGCAGCGATAGACATCACTGCGCCTGCCAACAGTGCTGATACTGCGGTAAATGTCACTGTTTTTTGCATGATACCTGATGAGCGATGAATAGTAGTGGTCATAATAAAGTCCTTTAAAGTTATAATAAGTAAAACAAAAAATGCCAAACACTTAGATAAAAATACCCTCGTTGACTCTACAGAGCAGGTCAACGAGGGTAGCAGTATTAATGCAGTATTAATAATAGTCATAAACCACCAAACGATATAAGCTATCTATCGAAGCGTGTTATCAAACTACAAACTATCGAATTACTGATTTATCCGTCATTATTTTAATGAAAAGCTAAGCATGTGCCATGCACCTAATTATTTAGCCATCTCAACTCAACAATTATGCGCCAAAACGAATTGAGTAGAAAAGCAGCGTTATGTAACTGCTCTCCTATAAACGATAACTTTTTGTGTGCTTTACTTTATATATTTCTTAAGAAAATTACTGTTTTACTCACTATAAAAACCAATCAGATTAATCGTAAATCACTTTCATGATTTCGTATTCGACCACACCTTTTGGCGTTTCAATACGTGCTTCGTCGCCTTCAGATTTACCAATCAAACCACGCGCGATAGGCGAGTTGACTGAGATTTTGCCAGCTTTAAAGTCAGCTTCGTCGTCACCAACGATTTTGTACTGTTTTTCTTCTTCGGTGTCCATATTTTCAATAACGACGCTGACGCCGAATATCACACGACCATCTTTTGGCAATGTCGTCGGGTCAATCACTTGCGCGCCGCCAAGTTTGGCTTCGATATCACGGATACGCGCTTCACAAAAACCTTGTTGTTCGCGGGCTGCATGATATTCAGCATTTTCTTTTAAATCGCCGTGTTCGCGAGCTTCAGCGATAGAAGCGGTGATGCGGGGACGGTCGACACTTTTTAACTGTTTTAATTCGGCTTCTAGAGCCGCATGTCCTTGCGGAGTCATGGGATAACGTTGCATGTTTTTTCCTTAAGCCAATAACACCACACCATCTCCTAGTGAATAGTGAGATGGTGTCAGTGTTGTTGCAATGAGTATGTGAAGATATAAAAAGAATGAGGTTTAGACGGCGTCATAAGTAAATGCGCGCTTATCCATGAGCGTATATACACTGATAGATGATACACATGAACCTTACGTAATAAAAAGCATAGTCGCAGTTTAGCCACTATGCTTTTTAGGTCTATCTTTTTAAAACTTTGTTTTTTTAAGCATTACTGTTATATAAAAATAGATAACAAGTTTTGCAGCAGCGATTAAACAAGCACTGCAGTTATGCTTAATCTACTGAAATTATACCGCCAAGTCAATAGAGCTATGCGATAGTCTTTGCTTGTTCGTGCAAATCTTGTAGCTTATACACATCAAACGGTAAGTCGATGGCATAAGATTTACAAACCGCATCTGCCGCGCCTAAGGTTGTCACATAAAAGACTTTACCTTGTAAGGCACTACGGCGGATAGAGAATGAATCCTCTTGTGCCTGTTTGCCTTCAGTGGTATTGATAATAAGGTCGATTTTACCATTTTTCAAGGCATCGACGATATGCGGGCGACCTTCGGTGACTTTATTGATTTGCTTACACTCAATACCGTTATCGCTAAGTACTTTTTGCGTACCCGTGGTGGCAACGATTTTAAAGCCATAGTCGATTAGCTGACGGGCGATAGGGGTGACTTGTTCTTTATCGCTATCACGTACCGAGATAAAGACAGTTTTGGTTTCGCCCTCAACAGGTAGACCTGGCAGACGCTCGTTACTACCGATAACCGCTTTGTAGAATGCTTCGCCAAAGGTTTTACCAACGCCCATCACTTCACCGGTTGATTTCATCTCAGGGCTCAAGATTGGGTCAACACCAGGGAATTTAGCAAATGGGAATACTGCTTCTTTGACCGCGAAAAATGCAGGAACGATTTCAGTGGTAAAGCCTTGGTCTTTTAATGACGTGCCAGCCATACAGCGCGCCGCGATTTGTGCTAATGACGTACCGATACATTTAGAAACGAAAGGCACGGTACGCGCAGCACGTGGATTCACTTCTAAAATATAAACCGTTTCACCTTTTACCGCGAACTGGACGTTCATCAGACCAATAACGCCAAGCTCTTTTGCCATGGCGACGGTTTGCGCGCGCATGACGTCACACAATTCATCAGACAATGAGTAAGGCGGCAATGAACAGGCTGAGTCACCAGAATGCACGCCAGCTTGTTCGATATGTTGCATGATACCGCCAATCACCACGTCTGTACCGTCGCTAACACAATCGACATCGACTTCAATAGCATCATCTAAGAAACGGTCTAACAATACCGGTGCTTCGTTTGACGCTTGTACCGCAGTACGCAAGTAGTGTCTTAATTCATCTTCGTTATAAACGATTTCCATCGCACGACCACCGAGTACATAAGATGGGCGTACCACCAGCGGATAACCAACGTCTTTTGCCTTAACCAGACCATCTTCTAAGCTCGTCGCTAAAGCATTGGTTGGTTGAATAAGATTCAATTGCTGAATCATATGCTGGAAGCGTTCGCGGTCTTCAGCACGGTCAATCGCATCTGGGCTAGTACCGATGATTTTAACGCCGGCAGCTTCAAGCGCGCGCGCCAGTTTCAATGGCGTTTGACCACCGAACTGTACAATCACACCATCAGGATTTTCGATACGGACAATCTCTAATACGTCTTCTAAGGTGATTGGCTCAAAGTAGAGGCGGTCAGAGGTGTCATAATCGGTTGAAACCGTTTCAGGGTTACAGTTAACCATGATGGTTTCATAACCATCTTCGCGCATGGCAAGCGCCGCATGGACGCAGCAATAATCAAACTCGATACCTTGACCGATACGGTTAGGACCACCGCCGATAACCATGATTTTCTTATTATCCGTTGGATTGGCTTCACATTCGCTGTCGTATGTTGAGTACATATAAGCGGTGCTAGTCGCAAACTCTGCGGCACAAGTATCGACGCGTTTATAGACTGGATAAACGTTTAAATCCCAACGCTTGGTGCGTAGCTGCTTCTGTGAGACGCCAAGCAATTTTGCTAAACGTAAATCTGACAAACCTTTACGCTTAAAGCTGCGTAAATTATGCTCAGTTAAACCGCCAAAACCTAACGCTTTAACTTGTGCTTCGGTTTTGACGATATCTTCGATTTGTACCAAGAACCATGGGTCAATTTTGGTTAAGTTAAACACTTCATCGACGCTCATCCCAATACGGAAAGCATCAGCAATATAATAAATGCGTTCAGGGGTTGGAATGGTTAAGCGATTGTTAATCTCGCTACGGGCTTTTTCAATGCTTACTTTTGCTAAGTCGATTTGCTCATCAAAACCATCATTGCCAGTTTCCATGCCGCGTAATGCTTTTTGCATCGACTCTTGGAAGTTACGACCGATTGCCATCACTTCACCGACCGATTTCATCTGCGTTGATAAAACATTATCGGCTTGTGGGAATTTTTCAAAGTTAAAGCGAGGTATCTTGGTGACGACGTAATCAAGCGCAGGCTCAAAGCTCGCTGGCGTTTTGCCACCAGTGATGTCATTTTGCAATTCATCTAGCGTATAGCCAATCGCCAATTTTGCTGCGATTTTAGCAATCGGAAAGCCAGTGGCTTTTGATGCCAATGCTGATGAGCGTGATACGCGTGGGTTCATCTCAATGACGACCATACGACCAGTCTCAGGGTTGATACCGAACTGCACGTTTGAGCCGCCCGTTTCAACACCAATCTCACGCAGTACTGCTAATGAAGCATTACGCATGATTTGGTATTCTTTATCCGTCAAGGTTTGCGCTGGTGCAACGGTGATGGAGTCGCCAGTATGCACACCCATTGGGTCAAAGTTTTCAATCGCACAGATGATGATGCAGTTGTCGTTTTTGTCACGGACCACTTCCATCTCATATTCTTTCCAACCGATTAATGATTCATCGATAAGTAATTGATGGTTCGGCGATAAGTCAAAACCGCGCTCACAGATTTCGATAAATTCATCACGGTTATAAGCGATACCGCCACCTGAACCACCCATAGTAAATGACGGACGAATGATACAGGGATAGCCCATTTTTTCTTGGGTCGCAAAGGCTTCTTCCATGGTCTCAGCTGTTTCAGCGCGTGGACACTCAAGGCCGATGCGCTTCATGGCTTTATCAAACAAGTTGCGGTCTTCTGCCATCTCAATTGAATCTTTGGTCGCGCCAATCAGCTCACAATTATACTTGGTCAATACGCCGTGCTTGTCTAGGTCTAAAGCACAGTTTAGCGCCGTTTGTCCGCCCATCGTTGGCAAAATAGCATCCGGACGTTCTTTGGCAATAATTTGTTCAACCGTTTGCCACGTAATTGGCTCAATATAGGTCGCATCAGCCATGACAGGGTCAGTCATGATGGTTGCAGGGTTTGAGTTGACCAAGATGACGCGGTAGCCTTCTTCTTTTAGCGCTTTACACGCCTGCGCGCCTGAGTAGTCAAACTCACATGCTTGGCCGATGACGATAGGGCCTGCGCCAATGATAAGAATGCTTTTTATGTCGGTACGTTTTGGCATTGGTACACCTTAAATAATTTGAATGAGTATAATCATTTATCGGAAATAATATGTTTTTAGTTTGAACAAATCTTATATTTTAACCATGAAAGCATATCCGAACTTTCTATTCTTGAAAGAGAGTCGTTTAAAGTTAAATAACCATAATAATTACCACTATCATCTACTACAACTGGAGGATAGGTAGCGAATTCATTACATGCGCTAAGGGGTGAAAACTCTGAGCCATATTGCCCAAATTCATTATTGATGGAAGTTACAGAAAATTCTGATCCGTAGTTTCCAAACTCATTATGAATAGATTCAGGAGAGAACTCTGAACAGTTAAGACAACCCAAATATTTTTTATGGTTTTGATCGCCAAACAACATGATTTTGCTTGAAGCATTTGCATTTGTAGTCAAAACCAAAATAATAGCTAGCAGTTTGAGTGGGCTTTTCACAGGTCTTGTACCTTCAATATTCGAATTTAAAATAACTTTCATTTGGATTAGATTAGTTAAGCTTTCGCCGCTGCCATCATATCGGCGAATTTATCAAACAATGGCGCAGCATCATGCGGGCCAGGGCTGGCTTCTGGGTGACCTTGGAAACTAAAGACTGGCTTATTGGTCAGCTCAATACCTTGGTTAGTACCGTCAAATAATGAGCGATGGGTCGATTTAACATTGTCAGGCAGGGTGTCTTCGTCAACCGCAAAACCATGGTTTTGACTGGTAATCATAACCGTACCTGTGGCTAGGTCTTGAACTGGATGGTTGGCACCGTGATGTCCAGTTTTCATTTTGATGGTTTTTGCACCGCTGGCAAGACCAATCAGCTGATGACCTAAGCAGATACCAAAGGTTGGAATGTCCGTTTCTTCAATAATATGACGTACCGCATCGATAGCGTAATCACAAGCCGCTGGGTCGCCAGGGCCATTTGATAAGAAGATACCATCTGGATTCATCGCCAGCACGTCTGCGATAGGTGTTTGCGCAGGTACGACAGTGACATGACAGCCACGATCAACGAGCATACGTAGGATATTGGTTTTGCTACCGAAGTCATAGGCGACGACATTGTATTTTGCTTCGACGTGCGTGCCCAAATGTTTAAAGAAGCCACCTGTACCGCTATCATGACTACCAGCTACATCGCGGTTAAGTAAGGTGTCTGATAAATCCCAGCTACCGGCGGTCCATTCAAATATCGTCGGTGTACAGCATTCTTTAGCCAAGTCCATACCTTCGATACCAGCAAATTCTTGTGCCAATTTAATCGCTTGCTGTTCATCTTCGCTGCTAATCGTTGCGCCGTTAGAAGCGGTCATGATACAGCCGTTTTGTGCACCTTTATCACGTAATAGGCGGGTCAATTGACGTGTATCAATATCAGCAATGGCGACGGTATTATGGCTCTGTAAATAATCACTCAGTGATTGAGAGTTGCGGAAGTTTGAGGTCACCATGGTCGCGTCGCGGATGATAAGACCTTCAGCCCATACTTGATGACCATTACCAGACTCGACATCTTCAGCGTTGGTACCAGTATTGCCAATGTGCGGATAAGTAAGCGTGACCAGTTGGCGTGCGTAACTTGGGTCAGTTAGGATTTCTTGATACCCTGTCATGGCTGTATTAAATACCACCTCACCGACACGATGACCAAGACTACCGATACTCAAACCGCGAAAAATCGTACCGTCTGCTAGTGCCAAAATTGCTTGTATTTCTGCCGATGAATTCAAGGGTTGCCTCCGCTGTTATTAGTGAGTGCTGTGCTATTTTTTGGTTAAAATAAAGCGCTGCTTTTTTGATTATTGCTATTTAACTGCGGCTAAATAACCATAATAAAAGAGACAGCGCCAAAATTTTTCCACAAAAAAGCGAGAAGACATCATAGATGAAAAGGTACAGGATTCACTAAGGGGTGAATAAGTAACTTACATCATGTCCGCTCGCTTTGGCACAGATTTTGCGCATTATACTAGAGTTTTGCGTTAAGGGCTAGCACCTTAAGGTGAGGAAGGCGGATAAAATGGGCATAATGTTAAAACGGTTGTTATTTAATCAAAAACTGAGGCAATACCAAAAGCGTTTTTATTCTAAACAGGTTGTATAGTTGATGCCAAATAAAATAGACTCGCCATATCGTTTTTACATCGAACTGACTATATCTACAAGCAATCTAAAGCCTTATCTACAAGCAATCTAAAGCCTTAAAAATTATAATGCACCGATAAGCCGTAATAGTCGGGTGCTAAATTGGTGGCGATATGCAATTGGTCATCATAATAGCTTTTGGTTAAATACATGCTGCTGGCAACCCCTAAGGCTGCTCCTGCCAATACATCGGCCACATCATGCTCATCGGCTTCAACACGGCTATAAGCCACGAAACCTGCGCCAATATAAGCAGGAATGCTATATTCTAAGCCATAGCGTTTATGAATAAAGCTTGCGCCCTGAAACGCCATTGAGGTATGACCAGAGGGGAAGGATTTCTCATCACGGCCATTGGGACGCTCTTTATCTATCACTGACTTTAGCACTTGCGTCGCAGCAACGTTGGTCGCAAATGAATAATAAAATTGCTGACGACCCTCTTTATCATCCATATAATAAGTGCTACCGTAAGCAGCTGCCGGTATCGCAAAGGCCAGCACATCGCCTACCTTGCTAGTAGAACTACTCTCTGCGTGGGCAGGGATGGCAGCCATCAAGCTGGTCGATAGTAAAATGATAGGGACATATTTTTTGCTGATCATCACTGCGATCCTAAGAAGGGTTGGTGAGCGTTGATTGTCCGTATAAAATCTTATGGTTATTTTATAGGGATAAATGGCATACGGCTTTATGCTAATTGCTCTATTGATTGGCGGCAGCATTATACTATAAAGTTTTTATCTTTCTTTACAACTATCACGCTTTAGGTCACATTTATTTATGACACGTTTTTTACGCTAGCTTTATTACCACACACTTTTTACCATTTATAAACTTATATAAAAATAACGATTAAGGATGGATGATGATTTATCAATATTTAGACAAAACGCCAGAGTTTGCAGTACCTTTTAATGGCTGGGTAGCTGATTCAGCACGGGTAATAGGCGATGTATATTTGGGTCATAAAGCCAACGTGTGGTTTGGGGCGGTGATTCGCGGTGACAACGAGCGCATTCATATCGGTGACTATAGTAATGTGCAAGAAAACAGCGTCATTCATACCGATGCAGGCATTGAAGTTAAAATCGGTAATTATGTCACCATTGGACATTTAGCGATGCTGCATGGCTGCGAAGTTGGTGATAATAGCTTGATAGGTATTGGCGCGGTGGTGTTAAATAATGCCAAAATCGGCAAAAACTGTATCATTGGTGCCAAAGCTTTGGTCACCGAAGGTAAAGAGATTCCGGATAATTCACTGGTGATGGGCGCCCCTGCAAAAGTGGTCAAAACCTTGACCGATGAGCAGGCGGCAATGTTAAAAATGTCAGCGTTACATTATGTTGAGCGTTGTCAAAAATTTAAAACTGGCTTAACAGAAATAGCGATGCCTGATTAATTGCTATACATGTTAGAACAATAGAAGTCAGAGCAATTTTATAAAAAAGAGGATGGCTTTATAGTGAGCAATCCTTTTTATGAATGTTAATTTATTTTTTGACATTGAGCGGCTCTTTAAGCAAACGGTCGTTATGCCATTAGCATCATGATAAGCCAAATAACGGCAAAAATGATAATGCCGATAATCAGGCCGCGAAAGATATCATGGCGAATAGAATGGTCACTAAGGTAATGATTATTACCGGTATCGTCGATATTTAAGGCATTGACGCTTTCAGCACCAGCGCTTTTACCGACGATAAAACCTGTTAACGCCCCCAAAATTAGCATAAACGGCGTAAATAGCCAGAATATCTCGCCATTGCCCATACCGGCGATGGAGCGAATAACAACGATGGCAAGATCGATAAGTAAGCCGCCAAAGCCATACATCAAGCCATTTAACAGCGCATAAAGCAGACGCTCTAAAGGCGATTGATAGCTTTTGCCTAACTGCCGTCGCCTGATTTCTCTGATTGAGTGGGCAGGACGTCGCGGTCGGTTGGACAAAGCAGTTTTATCATCAGGCGCTTTCATAAAGTTCTCTATTGTTATTATTCAGCAGGCTAAAGATAAGCTAATGAGATATTAAAGTAAACAAGTTAGCATAATTTTGTTTGGTAAACTGTGGGCTTCTAAAAATTTATTCTGCAAATTTTATATTCATCACTCTTTATTTTAAGCTCTTTATTTCAAAAATTATTTATATCTAAAAAATCATTCCTTTAATAAACAAGAATAAGGTTCCATTATGCAGGCAACACAAGCAGGACAGGCGCCAAAAGAGTTGGCACTTTTTGATTTAGACCATACTTTACTCGATGTCGATAGCGATTACCTATGGGGTGAGTATATCGTTAAGCATAATCTGGTTGATGAAGCTGAATATCGCACCGCCAATCAAAAGTTTTATGAAGATTATATCGAAGGTACGCTTGATGCGACCGAATATAATGAATTTGTCGCACAATTCTTAAGTAGCTTACCGATGGACAGATTACATGAGCTACGCGAAGATTATATTAAGACGGAAATCGAGCCGCACATTCGCCCAAAAGCCATGGAGGTGCTCTGTCATCATGTCGAGAAGGGTCATGAAGTAGTGATTATTTCTGCCACCAATAACTTTGTAGTATCAGCCATTGCCAAGCGTTTCGGTATTGAAGATGCCAATGTGCTATCGACGCCACTTGAAATAAAAAACGAGCGCTATACCGGCAAATTAACGGATAAGCCTAATTTTAAAGAAGGTAAAATTTACCATCTCAATAAATGGATAGATAAGCGAAAATCAGCGGGTATGGATTTTGATAAAACTTATGCCTACTCAGACTCCAAAAATGATATTCCATTACTCGAGTGGGCAGATGTGGCTATTTGCGTGTCACCCGATGATGCGCTACACGCGCACGCGCTTGCCCATCGCTGGGCAGTAGAAGATTGGTCGATTTAGGCAGCTTAGAGTTATTTAATATAAAGGCAGTAGCAATTAGCCAACTATTTAGCGTCAATCTCATTTAAAATAGCGCCATATCAGTGAGATATCTATTTAAAAAGACAGGAACACTTATGGAAATCAATCCGTATCAAGAACAAATCAAAGATTTATCTGAGCGTGGGCAGGATTTGCGGAGGTATCTTTGACTTCGACGGTAAGCAAGAACGCTTAGAAGAAGTCAATTTAGAATTAGAAAACCCCGAGCTTTGGAATGATCCAGAGCGCGCGACCAAGATTAATAAAGAAAAAAGTCAGCTTGATGGCGTCATCGACGTGGTGGTTTCGCTTGAAACGACTTTAGAAGATGCGTCTGCCATGCTAGAGCTGGCGGTAGAAGCAGAGGACGAATCATTGCTTGCTGATGTGCAAGCCGAGCTCGACAATGCAGAGAAGCGCGTTGCTGATTTAGAATTCCGCCGAATGTTTAGTGGCGAGATGGATCCAAACAATTGCTACTTGGATATCCAGTCAGGCAGTGGCGGCACGGAAGCGCAAGATTGGGCAGAAATGCTACTGCGTATGTACACGCGCTGGGCGGAATCACATGGCTTTAAGGTTGACGTGATTGAAGTGTCTTCTGGTAGCGTCGCTGGGATTAAATCAGCCACGATTGAGATTAAAGGTGATTATGCGTTTGGTTGGTTACGTACCGAAATTGGCGTGCATCGCTTAGTGCGTAAATCACCATTTGATAGCAATAATGGTCGTCATACTTCGTTTGCCGCTGTTTTTGTGTCGCCTGAAATCGATGATAACGTCGAGATTGATATCAATCCAGCCGATTTGCGTATCGATACTTACCGCTCATCGGGCGCAGGTGGTCAGCACGTGAACACCACCGACTCTGCGGTGCGTATCACCCACGAACCAAGTGGCGTGGTGGTGACTTGTCAGAACGAGCGTAGCCAACATGGTAACAAAGCGACAGCGATGAAAATGCTCCGTGCTAAGCTATATGAGCTTGAGATGCAAAAACGTATGGAGTCACAACAAGCAGTCGAAGATGGTAAATCTGATGTCGGTTGGGGCAGTCAAATCCGCTCATATGTACTCGATGACTCGCGCATTAAAGACTTGCGTACTGGCGTTGAGACCTTTAACACTGGCGCGGTGCTAGATGGTGACCTCGACCAATTTATCGAAGCAAGCCTAAAAGCGGGATTGTAAGATTAGACTATTATTAATACCATTTGAAAGATAAATTTAAACCCAAACACTATTTAATTAAGGAAAATTATGCCAAGCGTTAATAACTATTTTGATAATAAAGTCACTTCTATCGCCTTTCAAACAGCGACCAAGCCGGCTACCGTTGGCGTGATGGAAATTGGTGAGTATGAATTTGGTACCAGCGAATTTGAAACCATGAGCGTAGTCAGTGGTGCATTGACGGTGAAGTTGCCAGAAAGTAATGAGTGGCAAACCTTTAATGCAGGTGAGCAATTTACCATTGACGCCAATCAGAAGTTTCAAGTAAAAGTGGACGTAGAAACGGCTTATTTATGCACTTATGGTAAATAATGGTTTTTAGATTCGTGTTAGAACAATCAACGCCAAGTATTTAATGCTTGGCGTTTTTTTTGTGGCTGTCTTTTGAGGTAAGTTTGAGTCATAAAGTATTGGACAACCATTATAAGTTTTGACGATATTGCACCATGTCCGTTTGACTGGCAATTACATCATAGAGTTTGCGCGCCGTAGTGTTTTCTTCTTGCGTCGTCCAATAAACACGGTTGCAGTTTTTCTTATCGGCAAATTCATATACGTGTTCAATCAATGCGCGCCCGAGGCCTTGACCGCGCACCGCTTCACTAACGTATAAGTCTTCTAAGTAACAACACTCAGTAGTATTCCAAGTATTGGGATGTAGCACCACATGCGTGATACCTAGCAGCGTGTCGTCTTGCCAAGCGCCAAAACCATAAATCGGTGCGTTATTATCAAGCAAGTTGCGCCATGTTGTGTCAGTCGTACGCAGTGGCAAACTGGTTTCATAAAATGCCAGATAGCGCTGCCATAAATTTAACCAAGATTCTTAATCAGCTTTAGATAATGGAGTTATTTTTATAGAGGTATTTTTCATGATATTTATTTAACTTAAGTGGTGATTGTTGTCGAATTATGGCTGAAAAGCTCATTATTTAGAACCCTTTAAAGAGTGTTTCTTACACATCGATTACACTTTGCTCGTGGCAAACAAACAGCAAAAACAAGCGCAATTGATTATGCTAAAACGACTATTTTATCAATCGAGTATGTATTATGGCGAAGCTAGATGACCAAACAACCACGCAAGATGTGCGCCATGATTATGAATATTTGGCTGGCTTGGCCAACTTACGCTATGTCAGTGATAATGAGCCAGGGTTTACACGCAGGCGTTGGGGACGCGGCTTTACCTATAAAGATGCCATAGGTAAAACGGTGAAAGATAAAGCGTTGCGCAAGCGTTTTGATGCGCTTGTAATACCACCGATGTGGTCAGAGGTTTGGATATGCCAAGATGATAAAGGGCATCTGCAATCGACAGGCCGCGATGATAAAGCGCGTAAGCAGTACTTGTATCATCCCGAGTGGGATCGCGTGCGTGACCAAGCTAAGTTTAATGCCATGATAGGTTTTGCTGAGGCTTTGCCAAACCTACGTGCGCAAGTAGAAAAAGATTTAGAAGCGCAGTCGTTATCACGCGCCAATGTACTAGCGGCCGTGGTCAAGTTGCTGGAAACTACGTTAATTCGTATCGGTAATAGCCGCTATGCTAAGCTCAATAAGAGTTATGGCATCAGCACATTACGCAGCAAGCACGTCAGTGAAACCGATAATGGCTTAGCGTTTGATTTCGTCGGTAAAAGTGCTAAAGAGCATCATATAGAATTGCAAGACGAGCGTTTAATTGACATTGTGCAGGCCTGTAGTGAGTTGCCTGGTTATCAGATTTTTAAATATTTGGACGATGATGGCAACAAGCAAGTTGTCGACAGTAGTGATATCAATGACTATCTACGCACACATACTTGTGGTCATGATTGTGAGAGCAAGATGTATAGCGGCAATTTATATAGCGCAAAAGACTTTCGTACTTGGATGGCAAGTGTTCTTGCAGCCAGTCATTTATACGATGAGCTGCAAACCTCGAAAGGGCAAGCAATATTAGCCAGTGAACCCAATAGCGACGAGCGTCAACAGCTGGTTACTGCTATGGTCAAAGCGGTGGCGGAGGAGCTTGGCAATACACCTGCTGTTTGCCGCGCTTCTTATATTAATCCAGTTATTATCGAGCGCTTTTTAGTAGGACAGTTTTTTGAGCCTTATAAGCAAGCGCGCCGTGGACGTACCAAGCAATATCAAAGCTGTGAAGAGAAAGCATTACTAGGATTTTTAAGTGGCATAAAATAAGCTTATCTTCCTTAAGAAAACCATATTAAAATTAAAAATGATACGTTATGTATTGAAATAAATATAAAAATGCGTTACTAATAGAGCATATGAAATTTAATAAGTGCAAACAATAAGAGAAAACAGTGTATAGGATATGACTGTTTTACTCCTGATAAATCGCTGATATCGTCAGTGACCCTCGATTGCTAAAGGATTAGCTTATGAATACCTCTTCTATAGATTTTTCGTCCTCAACCAATTTGTCTTCAGACAACCTGTCTCAAAGCAATTCGTCTTCTTCAAACCCAACTGGCTATAGCGATTACTATAATAACTTTGATATGAATGCCCTATTAACAGAGATATTTGGTGAAAATTTAGATGACCGTCTAAATGCCTATATGGCATGTTGTGGTCGTCATGTGCGTGACGGTCGCGGCGATAATTTGGCATTAGTTCATGAAGATACCGCTGGCAACATAACGCGCATGACTTTTGCGGAACTGGATAAGGCAAGTGCGCAAGTTGCCAATATATTATTGTCTTATGGCGTAAAAGTCGGTGAGCAAGTAGCGACCATGCTACCGCGTACGCCTGAGCTGCTCACAATTGTTTTAGCTACTTGGCGGATTGGCGCAGTCTATCAGCCGCTGTTTACCGCTTTTGGCTATGATTCGATTAAGTATCGAATGGATAAAGCTAATACCAAGGTAGTTTTTACCAATCAAGAAAATCGTGGCAAGTTTGACGACTTGGCTAAGCAAACCAAAATGGTGTTGGTTGGTAGTAAGGTAGATGCGCAAAGCTGGGGTGATGATAACTATGCACAAATGATGGCAACGCCGCCGCAAACGGTAGATGCTGTTTTGTTAGATGAAGATGCACCGTTTTTGCAAATGTTTACCTCGGGTACGGTGGGCAAATCAAAAGGCGTCAGTGTGCCATTAAGTGCGCTATCAGCTTTTTATCTATATATGCGCTATGCGATTGACTTGCGCGCCGATGATAACTACTGGAATATGGCCGATCCCGGTTGGGCGTATGGACTATATTACGCGATTACGGGTCCCTTACTGATGGGCGTCACCACCTATTTTAATGAATTGGGCTTTGATGCTGCCAATACCCGCGACTTTATGGTCCGTCATAAGATTACCAATTTGGCTTCTTCACCAACGGCATTTCGTATGATGAAATCAAGCGGTGTATTTGAAAGTGCTCACGACGATGCTAATGCCAAGCTATCGTTACGCTGTGCCAATTCAGCAGGCGAAACCTTAAATACCGAAGTCGTCAACTGGGTTGAAACCTACTTAAACTGTAAAGTTTGTGATCAATATGGGCAGACCGAAACGGGTATGACTTGCTGCGAACACCATGCACTAGCACATGAATGCCCAGTTGGCTCGATGGGCATGGCGCTACCGGGGCACACATTGGTCGTATTAGATGATGACATGAATATATTGCCTGATGGTGAGCAAGGGCAGCTTGCCGTAGTGGTTAGCCAATCGCCCGCGTTTTATTTCCGCGGTTATAGCTGGAATGAAAAAGACGCCTTTGCTGATGATTATTATTTGACCGGCGATGTGGTCGAGCGTCATAGCGATGGCAGTTATTGGTTTTCTGGGCGTGATGATGACATTATTATCACGGCAGGTTACCGCGTAGGGCCTACGGATGTTGAAAACACCGTGCTCGAGCATGAGGCAGTCGCAGAGTCAGCAGCAGTTGGGGTGCCAGATGAAGTGCGAGGTCATAAGATTAAGTCTTATGTGGTGCTAAAAGATGGTATCGAGGGAACGGACGAGATTGCCAAGGAGATTCAGGACTTAGTCCGCAGACGTCTATCGACTCATGCTTATCCACGTGAAGTTGAATTTGTCGATGCGTTACCAAAAACGCCAAGCGGTAAAATCCAGCGCTTTTTACTACGTAGTTTGTCTGAGGCATAAATGAGTTGAAGCATTCATAGAAGTTGAAGATAATAAAATAGTTAGCTTATAAAGATAGCAGTAAAAATTTTAATAAAAGGAATTGTTATGCAAATAGAGAAACACAGCTTTTTGGTTACAGGCGGTGCGTCAGGTCTGGGTGAATCAGTGGTTCGTGCTATCGTCACACAAGGCGGCAAGGTCGTTATTGCTGATTTAAACGAATCAGCTGGGCAAGCTTTGGTTAATGAGCTAGGTGACAATGTACGCTTTGCACGTTGTGATGTGACCAGTGGTGATGAGGTACAAGCGGCTGTTGAGTTGGCTGAAAAAGAATTTGGCGGTCTGCAAGGTTCCATTAACTGTGCTGGTATCGCTGTCGTACAAAAGCTACTTGACCGTGAAAATAACCCAGCGGACCTTGATGCTTTTAGTCGCGGGGTTAATATCAACCTTGTTGGCTCTTTTAACGTCGCACGTTTGGTCGCGGCTAGTATTGCTAAGCGCGTGGCGAACGGCAATAATACAGAAAGCGCTAATGAGAAGAATGCTGATAATGGCATCATTATCAATACCGCTTCTATCGCGGCTTTTGATGGGCAAGTGGGGCAAGCAAGCTACTCATCATCTAAAGCAGGCGTCGTTGGTCTGACCTTACCGCTAGCGCGTGAGCTGGCGCGTCATGGTATTCGCGTTATGACCATTGCGCCTGGTGTTTTTGCCACACCGATGATGGATACTATTCCTGAAAAAGCGCGCGAGCAGTTAGAGGCCGGTGTCCCTTATCCTAAGCGTTTAGGCAATCCAAATGAGTTTGCTAAATTGGTCACGCATATTATTGATAATGCCTACTTAAATGGTGAAGTGATTCGCCTAGATGGCGCAATTCGTATGGTATAAGGTGATTTTAGATTTTGAGTGCAGCAAATTTACCCTTAATTCATAAAGCTTGCACAAACTTGGCATAGTATTTTGCTATCTTATCAAAGATGGTTTTATCAATGAGCGCTTACCTTTAAGAAGCAAAAACTATGTCTTTTTTCAATATAAGTAGTAAATATTCACATTGGTTATTTATCGTCATAGGTTTTAGCCTCGCTATCATGACTAGCACGAGTGCCATTGCTGCTGAGGGTTTTTCAGAGAACACACAAGCCATGCTTAACAATATTGTGATTGATAAAGTCTTTGTCGATAAATCCGCTCGCACCCTGCAGTTGCTAAGCGATAATAAAGTGATTAAAACTTATCATATTGCGCTCGGTGGTAATCCTGTCAGTCATAAGCAGCAACAAGGTGACAAACGTACTCCGACAGGTCCTTATATACTCGATTATAAAAATGAAAAATCTAAATTCTATCGCTCTATTCACGTAAGCTACCCCAATGCGGCGGATAAAGCCCGTGCCAAATCACGTGGCGTTAGTCCCGGCGGTGATATTATGATTCATGGGCAGAAAAACGGTTTTGGGCATTTGGCAGCGATAAATCAGCAACGTGATTGGACGGATGGCTGTATTGCCGTTACCGATAATGAGATGGATGAAATCATGGCGGCTGTAGAGATTGGTACACCTATCGAAATTGTGGAATAAGCACCTTGTTAACATACGTTCATTCAGCTCTAATTTAACGTACTTTCTACTTTCTACTTTCTACTTTCTACTTTCTACTTTTATAGATATTTCTAAATCACTCATTCAAGCTTTTTTCGATAATTTATTCATACTCTTAACATACTCATCTCTTTCTTTCTGAAAAATCCCAAACTTCCTATTTTTTCTTTTCTATCTTCCCTTGAAATCTCCCATAAATGTGCCTATTAATGCTTTATCGTCATATCATTGTTATAAGTAAGGTTTATATTGATAAGGTGATATATTAGTGTTTTGTATGGTCTATTTAATTGAAAGCAACTGACGCTCATAAGCTACTAAATATTATTGATAAAAGTTAAATTTACATTGAAATAATACTTAACAAACCCGATATAGATAACAACGAAAAGCTTACGGCATCTTAATACTTATAAAAAGCCGCAGCTACTATCAGATATAAAATATTATTAATTATAAGAGGAAACAAATATGAGATTCGAGAAGTTTACCCAAAAATTGCAATCTGCCATTCAAGAAGCCCAAAGTCTGGCTTTAGGACGCGACCATACAGGTATCGACCCTGTGCATTTGCTGGCCGTATTGCTGCAAGATGAGTCTAACTTGTCTATTTGCCAGCAAGCTGGCGCGTCTATTCCTGCGCTAAAAAATGGTGTGGCAAAGGCACTCGACAATCAAGCAACGATTAGCGAGCCAACCGGCGACGTTAATTTAAATCCTAATTCGGTTAAAATTTTGAACTTGGCAGATCGTCAAGCACAAAAAGAAGGTGATGATTTTATCGCCACTGAATGGGTGATGTTGGCACTTGCTGAACAAGGTGACACCAAAAAGATATTTGAAAGCGCTGGCGTAACGGCAAGTAAGTTAAAAGCAGTCATTGAACAATTACGTGGTGATGAAACGGTGAACAATCAAAATGCGGAAGATCAGCGTGATGCGTTGAATAAATATACGATTAATTTAACTGAGCAGGCGGAGCTTGGTAAGCTTGATCCGGTGATTGGTCGTGACGAAGAGATTCGCCGTACCATTCAAGTGCTGTCACGTCGTACCAAAAACAACCCTGTACTGATTGGTGAGCCGGGTGTTGGTAAAACTGCTATTATTGAGGGTTTAGCACAAAAAATTATCAATGGTGATGTACCAGAAGGACTACGCCGTAAAGAAGTGTTGTCGTTAGATTTAGGCTCATTGATTGCGGGGGCAAAATTCCGTGGTGAGTTTGAAGAGCGACTCAAAGCGGTACTTAGCGACTTATCAAAGCAAGAAGGCAATGTCATTCTATTTATCGATGAGTTGCATACGTTAGTCGGTGCTGGTAAAGCCGATGGCGCGATGGACGCTGGTAATATGCTAAAACCTGCGTTAGCTCGCGGTGAGTTACATTGCGTTGGTGCGACGACACTCGATGAGTATCGCCAGTATATCGAAAAAGATGCCGCGCTTGAGCGTCGTTTCCAAAAGGTGCTGGTCGATGAGCCAACGGTCGAGGATACCATTGCGATTTTGCGTGGTTTAAAAGAGCGTTATGAGCTGCATCATGGTGTTGATATTCAAGACAGCGCGATTATTGCTGCCGCGCGCATGAGTCATCGCTATATCACTGATCGTAAGCTACCAGATAAGGCGATTGATTTAATTGATGAAGCGGCAAGTCGTCTGCGTATGGAGATGGACAGCAAGCCTGAGTCACTTGGCAAACTTGATAGCCGTTTGATTCAGTTAAAAATGCAGCGCGAAGTGCTCAAAAACGAAGAAGACGCTGGTGCGCAAGCAGAGCGTAAAGTGCTTGATGCACAAATTGAAGAGCTTGAAAAAGAGTACGCTGATCTTAATGAGATTTGGCAAGCAGAAAAAGCACTGGTCAAAGGCAGTCAACAGCTAAAAGACGAGCTCGATAAAGCGCGTATTGCTTACGATAAAGCCAGCCGTGAAGGCGATTACGAGACCATGAGTAAGCTGCAGTATGAAACCATTCCGCAGCTAGAGCGCCGTATCCATGAGTCGGATTTGGCCGAGCAAAAAGAGCAGACTGGTGAAAATAGTGGTATCAAACTACTACGTAATAAGGTCACGGATAATGAAATCGCCGAGGTCGTGGCGGCTGCGACTGGTATTCCGGTCAGCAAAATGATGCAAGGCGAGCGTGACAAGATGATAGCGATGGAAGAAAAACTCCATGAGCGCGTCATCGGTCAAGATGAAGCGGTCGAAGCGGTCGCCAATGCGGTACGCCGTAGCCGTGCAGGTTTGTCTGATCCGAATCGCCCTTCTGGATCGTTCTTATTCTTAGGGCCTACTGGGGTCGGTAAAACGGAGCTGACTAAATCATTGGCGAACTTCTTGTTCGACTCTGAGGATGCGATTGTTCGTATCGACATGAGTGAGTATATGGAGAAGCATAGCGTCAGTCGTTTGGTGGGCGCGCCTCCAGGGTATGTTGGCTATGAAGAAGGTGGCGCATTAACTGAAGCGGTACGCCGTAAGCCTTATAGTGTGATTTTGTTTGATGAAGTTGAAAAAGCGCACCCTGATGTGTTCAATATCTTACTGCAAGTATTGGATGATGGTCGCTTAACGGATTCACAAGGTCGCGTGGTGGATTTTAAAAACACCGTTATCATCATGACCAGTAACTTGGGCTCGCATAAGATCCAAGAGATGGTCGGCGAAAGCTATGAGGATATCAAAGCTGAGGTGATGGAGTCAGTTGGGCAGCATTTCCGCCCAGAGTTCGTCAACCGTATTGATGAGATTGTGGTATTCCATCCGCTCGGTATGTCGCAGATGTCAGGTATTGCGGCGATTCAGTTGGATCGCTTGCGTCAGCGCTTGCATGAGCGTGAGTTGGATATCGAGCTATCAGCCGATGCGATGAACAAGCTGGTGGCAGTTGGTTACGATCCGGTTTATGGTGCACGTCCACTAAAACGTGCTATCCAACAAGAGATCGAAAACCCATTGTCATTGAAGCTGCTGGCGGGTGATTTTGTCGCTGGTGATATCATCAAAGTCGATGTGAGCGCCGATGATAAATTGACCTTTGATAAGCTTAGAATGAGCTAATAGCAAACGCTAAATGACTGTCGCTAAATGATGGTTATGGTTTAAAAAAACTCCTTATTTGCCTATATTTTATATGGGTGGATAAGGGGTTTTTGCGTTTGTTGTAAGCATTATTTTACCGTTGTTATACTTTGCCCGTACTTTGACTATGGTATAAACAACCTAGATGCCAAAAAAAAGACAGCAATATTAAAGGAGATGACATCAGGATGATAAACAATAAAAAACAGACAAATAGGCTAATAACATTACCGTTAATTCTTACCGCACTGCTGTTTAGTGTCTCTGCGTGCTCTAATCCTTCAGCCGTCAATACCAATAAAGATCTGACCGAGTATAAAGAAGGGCAAGCCTCTATCGATGCATCTATAGCAAATATGGAAAAACCTAGCTTTGCAACGAAAGCAGTGACCACCTTTAATGAACCTTGGGCAATGACCGCGTTGCCTACCGTCAATAGTAAAGCAGCCAAACTGCTTGTGACCCAAAAGACAGGCGAGCTATTCATTGTTAATACGGCAACAGGTGCTAAAACAGTCGTCGCTGGCGTACCCAAAGTGGCTTATGGCGGGCAGGGCGGACTTGGCGATATTATCCTTGCGCCAGATTTTGCTACCTCTAATAATATATATCTTAGCTACGTTGAAGCAGGCAAAGCTGCTGATAGTAATAAATTCGGTGCAAAAGTAATCAAAGCGACATTGACGGGGTCAGATACTGACGCCCCAAGCTTACAAGCCATGACGCCCATTTGGGAGCAATTTCCAAAACTAAAAGGACAAGGGCATTATAGCCATCGCTTACTGTTTTCACCTGACGGGCAGTATTTATATATCAGCTCAGGCGAGCGCCAAGAAAAAACCCCAGCGCAGGATATGAGTGTGAATTTGGGTAAAATTATCAGATTAAATCCTGATGGCTCGGTGCCAGCCGATAATCCATTTATGAATACAAATAATGATATCGCTGACCAGTTTTGGACCATCGGTCATCGCAATGTACTTGGCATGGCTTTCAATGACAAAGGCAGACTTTGGGCGCATGAAATGGGGCCACGCGGCGGTGATGAGTTTAATCTTATTGAAAAAGGCAATAATTATGGCTGGCCAATCGTCTCGAATGGCCGTAATTATACAGGAACCGATATTCCGGATCACGATACACGTCCCGATTTTGCAGCGCCTGAAATTACTTGGACGCCGGTGACTTCACCTTCTTCTATGAGTATTTATCACGCCGGTAAACATAATGACTTTCCAGCGTGGCAAGGCAATGCGCTGATCAGTGGCTTATCATCAAAAGCGCTCATCGTGGTGAGTTTTGATAAAAATAACGGAGCGGCAGAACGCTATCGCTATGATATGGGTGAACGTATCCGTGGCGTCTTAAACGTCGATGGGCAAGTGTGGTTATTAGAAGATGGCGCTAAAGGCAGGCTGCTACGATTATTGCCGAATTAGTGATTTATCTAATGGCCTGCATCAATAGCTGGCTAAATAATCTAACTGGATAATTGCTTAAAATGTCCAAATCAAGATTTAAAATAGCCAAGCAAGTTGTTACAAAAAAATATCTTTATCAAGTTTATTTTGTAGTTAATTGATAATTAAAGGTTAGTTTGTTAAGGTGACCTTTCTTAAATATGAGGTTTTAGCGAATGAACGAAGTAAAAGTAGGTAAGCTCGGCCCATTTCCAAGGGTAAATAAGCCTGTATTTATCACATCAGGCATCTTAATTGTCGGCTTCATCATTTTTGGCTCGTTATTTACTGAAACTGCCGCAGCGCTTTTTAGCTTCTTACAGGACTTTATTGCCGAAAAATTCCGCTGGTTATTTATCATCTTATTTAACGTGGCGCTGGTGTTTTGTATTTACCTTGCCGCCAGCCGCTACGGTGATATTCGCTTAGGTAAACAGACAGAGCGACCGCAATATACCTTGTTTTCATGGATTGGGATGTTGTTTTCGGCGGGTATCGGGATTGGATTGGTCTATTGGGGCACAGCGGAACCCTTATACCACTTTATGGCACCGCCCGTTGGTGAGGGACAGACTGTAGAGGCAGCAAAGCAAGCGATGAATCTGTCGTTTTTGCATTGGGGGCTGCATGCATGGGCGATTTATACCGTCGTGGCACTGTCGTTAGCCTATTTTCACTTCCGCCGTGGTCTGCCGTTATCGATTCGCTCAACCTTGTATCCTATCCTCGGGCAAAAGATTTATGGTAAATGGGGTCATACCGTCGATATTTTGGCGGTATTTGGGACGATGTTTGGGGTTGTGACCTCGTTAGGTCTTGGGGTTATGCAGATTAACTCGGGTCTAGAGGGTTTATTTGGTATTCCTAATACCTTGACCGTACAGTTTATTATCATTGCCTTCGTAACTTCACTGGCTTGTGGCTCGCTGATGCTAGGTCTTGATAAAGGGATTAAGCGCCTCAGTGATATTAATATGGGGCTGACCGGTATTCTACTGGCCTTCATGGTGATTTTGGGTCCCACCTTATTTATCTTTGATAGCTTTATTGAAAACGTTGGCAACTATCTGGCAAACATCGTCACCTTATCGACGTGGAGTGAAGCCTATAGTGGCACTGATTGGCAAAGCGCTTGGACGATATTTTATTGGGCATGGTGGGTCAGCTGGTCACCATTTGTCGGCGTATTTATTGCGCGTATCAGTCGTGGTCGTACCATTCGCGAGTTTGTATTTGGCGTGCTGCTTATCCCGATGACAATTTTATTTTTCTGGTTTACGACTTTTGGTGGCGTTGCGATTCAGATGGAGCTATTAGCCGCTATTAGCCCTGATTTGGTCAGCCCAGGATTGGTCGCCGCGGTGCAAGCGGATACCGGTAGTGCCATTTTTAAATTGGTTGAATACTATCCGCTTACCAAACCTATCACCCTATTGATTGTGGTGATGATTGTACTTTGGTTTGTGACCTCTTCAGATTCGGCCAGTTTTGTCATTGATATGTTGACCGCTGGTGGCGATACCAATCCACCCAAAATCCAACGCTTATTTTGGGCCATTATGCAGGGCGTGATTGCGGCAATTTTATTAGCAGCAGGTGGATTAGGAGCATTACAAGCGGCGGCCATCGTGGCAGGATTGCCCTTTGCTTTGGTCATATTTGTGATGATGTATGCGCTATTACGTGGCATGAGTCGTGACCGTCTTATCTTATATCGCAACCAGCAGCGTTACATTACTGACGAGTCAGCCGACCATAATTCAGCCAATGAGTTTGTGGATGAAGAGCTATTAAAAGGTCCGCCTAAAATTGTGAAAGGTGATTGATAGGCTGAATATCGCCATATCAAAGATATTTTTATACGTTGAATCATATAGTTAGCTTATATTTATTTTACCTAAATAAACAATATAATAATTGTCATTTAAAATCCTAAGATGCATCGTTATCTTAGGATTTTTTAATTTTGCCCATTAACAGATGACTGACCGGATTTGATACTTTGTAAATATCTTGTTAAGGTTGGCGTCCTAAAAAATTGAGACGACTGAATGGATCACGTTAAAGTTGGCCGATTGGGCCCTTTTCCACGGGTAAGTAAACCTGTTTTTTTAACCTCAGCGATTTTAATCCTCGCATTTATTATCTTCGGTGCTTTTTTTAATGAATTGGCAAGCGAAGTGTTTGGCCAAGCGAAGGCATTTGTATCGATGCGCTTTGGTTGGTTTTTTATCATGGTGGTCAACTTAACGTTGGTGATGAGTATCTATCTGATATTTAGCCGCTATGGCGATATTAGATTGGGTCACCAAAACGAGACCCCAGAGTACAATATTGTTTCTTGGATTGGCATGCTGTTTTCGGCCGGTATTGGTATTGGCTTGCTCTACTGGGGTACAGCTGAGCCGCTATATCACTTTATGGCACCGCCTTTAGGTGAGCCTGAAAGCATTGCCGCGGCCAAGCAAGCGATGAACATCTCGTTCTTGCATTATGGTCTGCATGTTTGGGCAATTTACGGCATGGTAGCGTTATCCTTGGCGTATTTTCATTATCGCCGTGGTTTGCCATTGGCCATTCGCTCAACTTTATATCCGTTGCTGGGCAAAAAAATCTACGGCCCTATGGGTCATATCGTTGATACGCTGGCGGTATTTGGCACCATGTTTGGTGTGGTTACGACCTTAGGTCTTGGGGTACTGCAGATTAACTCAGGGCTTGAGAGTTTATTTGGTATTCCAAATAACATCACCGTGCAGATTATCTTGATTGCTTTTATCACTATGCTGGCAGGATTGTCACTATTGATGGGGCTTGATAAAGGCATTAAGCGTTTAAGTGATATCAATATTTTCTTTACCATTGTGCTATTAAGCTTTGTGATTATTTTGGGTCCAACCCAATTTATCTTTAACAGCTTCTTTGAAAATATCGGTAATTACCTACATCAAGTAATTCCGCTTGGGCTATGGACGGAATCTTATGAAGGTGAAGCAAACTGGCAGTCATCATGGACAGTATTCTATTGGGCGTGGTGGATTAGTTGGTCACCATTCGTTGGGGTATTTGTTGCCCGTATTTCTCGTGGTCGTACCATTCGTGAGTTTATTTTAGGGGTGTTATTAATCCCTATTACCATTTTATTTTTATGGTTCACCGCCTTTGGTGGTTCAGCAGTCCATATGGAGTTGATGGCGGCGGTTGACCCAAATATGGTAAGCCCTGGATTGGTTGAAGCAGTGCGCGCGGATACCGGTAGTGCTATCTTTAAGTTGATGGAGTCGTATCCGCTGACCGCAGCACTAAACGGGCTTATCGTGGTGATGATTGTCCTTTGGTTTGTTACCTCATCAGATTCTGCCAGTTTTGTGATTGATATGCTGACCTCAGGCGGCGATACCAATCCACCAAAAATCCAGCGCTTATTCTGGGCAGGTACCGAAGGGGTTATCGCGGCGGTGCTATTAGCCGCAGGCGGTTTGGGTGCGCTACAAGCAGCCTCTATTGTCTCGGGCTTTCCGTTTGCCGTGGTCATTGTCATTATGATGTATTCATTACTGAGGGGCTTGAGCCGTGATAGATTGATACTTTATCGTAATCAGCAGTGGTTTATCACTGAAGAATCTGCCGAGCATAACTCAGCCAATGAGTTCCGCGATGAGGAATTATTAACCGGACCACCAAGTCTAAAGCCGACTGATGACTAGTGATGACTAGTGATGACTAATAGCTATAATTCAAAGCTATGTAGTGAATGTTCATAGCAGGTTTGCTAACAGACAGTCGTAGTAAAAATATAAAAAATCCCAGTGTTAAGCTGGGATTTTTTATGGGCGTTGAATAATTTATTGGTTTTTAACGGATGATAGGTATTTAACGATATGCTCTTAAAATCAGCGTTACTGTTTTAGACATTCATTATGAGCATTCGCCTTTTACATAGCTGATTGCTTCAGGGGTGCTACAAGCTGAGCAGGCATTGCCCGCCGTGCGATAGCTTATCATTGAGCCCACTTGTGTTTTTACGCAGACCGGATCGTATTGCGCCGTACACATGGTTTTTTCGGGATCAAAGGTTGGACACTGGGCAACGATTCCTTTTGGAGGTTGGCTGGTATTAGGAGCGGGCGGCTGAATAGCTGTGTTATCAGGCATAGGGCTTGAGTTAGAGTTAGGGCTGATATTGTTACAACCCGCTAAGCCGAGCGTCAAGGTTATGGTCAGTGATAGGGCGAGGGTAGAAGGCTTTAATAGAGATAGCCATGGTCTAGATAGAGCGCTCATAATAAATATCCTTATATTTTATGTATACGTGCTTTTAATTATTCATTTTGCATCAAAAGTTTGTGTTAAAAAAAGTCTATCATCAATGCAAAGGTTAGTATTTAATCATAGAACATTTGCTCGTAAGATATTTGATAGTAAAGGATTTATGCTCAGTCATCTAGTGCAAAACAGATAAAAAAACCCAAGCTTATAAGGCTTGGGTTATTTATGTTACTTCTTAATAAAATTCTTGAGTAAGCTTTTAGAAAGCTTACTGCGCAGGTTTATCATCTTTATTAAGCTGCACATATTTATCAAAATTTTGTGCATAATCAGTTAAGTTGTCGCTCAGCATTTGGCGATATTGTTTGGTATAAAACTCAACGATATCGTCTTTTTCTTTGGCGAAATCATCACCCTTTACAAAGCCAATCGAGGCAACTGACGCGCTATAACGTGCCGCCGCATAAAGCAGTGACGCGCCTACTTGACCTGAATGCGCTTCAGGACCTAGTTGACTGTTTGCCACACCAATAATCGCATCGGCACGCTGATAAAACGCTTGCATCTCAGGGGTGATTTCAAGAGCGGCATCAATATCATCATTTTGGGCATTGTTTGGCATATTGTCTTGAGACATAAGCGACTCCTAATAAGGGTAAGTAAATTTAAATATATCACGCCAGTCTTTAAACTTAAGAAGGGTAAAGACTGAATAAATCTAAAAAATGGATAAAATAGTAAAAAGTCTAACGTCAGACTTATAAACCTGCATCTGCTTTTAAGATTTCCGCTTTGTCAGTTCTTTCCCACGTAAAGGCGGTTTCAGAACCTTGGCGACCGAAGTGACCAAAGGTTGCGGTTTGCTGGTACATTGGCTGCAATAAGTTCAGCATACGCGTAATACCATAAGGACGTAGGTCAAAATGGGTACGAATCAAGCTAATGATTTCATCGTTGCTGATTTTGTTAGTACCAAAAGTGTTAATTGAAATCGAAGTCGGTTCAGCAACGCCAATCGCATAGCTCACTTGCAACTCACAGCGATCTGCAATACCAGCAGCGACGATGTTTTTGGCCACATAACGTACTGCATAGGCAGCGCTGCGATCGACTTTTGAAGGATCTTTACCACTAAATGCACCGCCACCATGACGCGCCATACCGCCGTAAGTATCAACGATAATTTTACGACCGGTAAGACCAGCATCACCGACAGGACCACCAATGACAAATTTGCCCGTTGGATTGATATGATAGCGCGTACCGGCATGCAATAACTCTGCTGGCAATACTTGCTTAATAATGGATTCCATTACCGCTTCTTGCAGGTCTGCTTGAGAGATGCTTGGGTCATGTTGCGTTGATAAAACCACGGCATCAATGGCAACCGGTTTATTACCGTCGTATTTGAGAGTCACTTGGGCTTTGGCATCTGGACGTAACCAAGGCAGCTCACCGCCACGGCGCAGTTCAGATTGACGCTCCATCAAGCGATGGGCATATTCGATAGGCGCTGGCATCAATACTTCGGTCTCATTGCTGGCATAACCAAACATTAAGCCTTGGTCGCCGGCACCTTGTTCTTCAGGATCGCTACGATCGACACCTTGAGCAATTTCAGGAGATTGCTTACCCAGCATATTAATAACGGCGCAGGTCTCGCCATCAAAGCCCAAGTCTGAGTGATGATAACCTATGCCATTTACCGTATCACGGACGATACGTTCAACGTCGATATTGGCAGTCGTGGTGACTTCGCCTGCCAGTATGACCGCACCTGTCTTAACCAGCGTTTCACACGCCACACGGGCATGTAAATCTTGGCGTAAAATGGCATCAAGGATAGCATCTGAGATTTGGTCAGCCATTTTATCTGGATGGCCTTCGCTCACAGACTCTGAGGTAAATAAATTATATTCGCGCATAGTGGGATCGCTTAATTGCAGGGACTGTAATATATAAAATCAGTCATTATTAAATGTTAACGGAAAATAGAAGGTAAAAGTGAATCAAAAAATTATGATATTTTACCGTGAATCGAGGTAAAACTCTAGTGTCAGCCATGACGGCTAACAATTGTAGAAATCATCGAGGCGGCTGTCTTCTTGCCAGCGGTATTCTGTATAGTCAGCGACTTCTTTTGCGCTATCGCGACCTTGTCTATCAGCAATAAAACCAAGCGCCATATCCATGCCAGCCGTGACACCTGAAGAAGTATAAAACTTGCCGTCTACGACCCAGCGCGCCTGCTTTATCCAATCAACCTGATCTGATTGTTCGGTTACCCATTGCCAAGCACGCTTGTTTGACGTGGCTCGTTTATGGTCTAAAATACCTGCCTTCGCCAATAAAGCACTACCCGTACAGACGCTAAGTACCCAGTCGGCGTTATCAGCGAGCGTAGTCAGGGTATGCAAAAAACTACTATCATTGATGAGTGGGCGTGTACCTTTACCGCCGACGACCAATAATATATTCGTTTGATGGGCTAATTCTGCTACTGCGACAGTTTGCAAGGCAACACCATGATGGTTATGAATGATACCACCTTTCATTGACGCAAACTGAATGCGAAAATCGTTAGGTAAGCTACCAAATAGCTCAATAGGCCCAAATAAGTCCAAGGTTTCAAAGTCGTCAAATACGAGTGCGGTCAGGGTCTGCATTCTGCTTCCTTAAATTAAAGTATTAAGTCGAAGTATTTAGAAAGGAGATGTTTAAAAGTTTTTAAGGCTCTAAAAGTCTTTAAAGCTCTAAATATTTAAAAGCCTTTAAAGCTCTAAAAATGCCGCTTTATCCTTAAACATACATTCTTCATAAACAGGACAAGCGCCGCATTTTGGGGTGCGAGCTTGACAAGTATAGCGCCCATGCAAAATCAAGTAATGGTGAGCATCAACGATAAAATCATCGGGGATACGTTCGAGCAGTTTTTTCTCAACGATTAAGACGTTTTTACCCGTGGCAAGTCCCGTACGGTTGCCGACGCGAAAGATATGGGTATCGACCGCCATCGTCGGCTGCCCAAAGGCGGTATTTAACACCACATTCGCCGTCTTCCGTCCGACACCCGCTAGAGACTCTAAGTCTTTACGGTTATCAGGGACGGTGCTATCAAATTTCTCAATCAAGTCACGGCAGGTTTTAATAACGTTTTTGGCCTTGGCATTAAATAAGCCGATATTCTTAATATATGCTTTCAGTCCTTCTTCGCCTAATGCCAAAATGGACTCAGGCGTATTCGCCACCGGATAAAGCTGATTGGTGGCAATATTGACGCTGACATCGGTCGCCTGTGCCGATAATATGACCGCGATAAGCAGCTCAAAGTTACTGTTATAATTGAGCTCAGTTACTGGCTCATCAATCGTCGCAGCCAACTTCTCAAAAAACGGACGCACATCACGATTGGGCATACGCCTCGATGGCGGTGTATCGGCAGTTTTATGTTTAACGGTTTTACTCATGGTATTGTTACCATTATTTTATTCATTGGTTATTCAGGAGTAGATATTGGCTATTAAAGTTGTGCAAGCTCAGCTTGTAACCCTTCAAGTTCCAGTTGTTTGCTCTCATTAGGCCGTACGCTAAGCTGCTTTTCTAACTTCTTAATTTTACTGCGTAGCTTTGCCGCTGCAATGGTGTTTTTTGCTTGTGCTTCACTGATATTCAACGATTGACTGGCGGCATTATTCAGTTTTGCCTCCACCATGCTGACCACAGGTTTGCTATTGCTGCTATCTGCCAATTGCTCACTGACGCGTCTTAAATGGGTATGATAACGCTGGCGTAAATCCTCTTGTTCAAGCGTGCGCTCAGCTGTTGATAGGGTACGCTCAACGGTGACCAAGTCAATGCAATCAACCGGGCAGGGCGCGATACATAGCTCACAGCCTGTGCATAAATCCGTAAAAATAGTATGCATATGCTTGCCAGTACCGACGATGGCATCAACAGGGCAAGCAGGGATGCATTTGGTACAGCCGATACAATCATCTTCTCGAATCACCGCGCGCACTTCTACTGGACGCTGCGAGCTTACATCTATTGGCCATTTTGACGGTTCAGCGCTAAAGGTTTGTGTATCGCTACTATCTTGATTGATGATTTGTGCAATCGCATCGGTCACCGGCTGACCACCGGGCACACATTTATTATAAGGCTCATTGTCGATAACAATCGCCACCGCATACGGCAAGCAGCCATCAGCATGGTCGCAAAGTCCGCATTGGGTTTGCGGCAAGCAGGCGTCAATGCGCGCAATCTTTGCTTGGGTGGCGACAGGCAAGCTCTCTATGTTCAAGCTATCGAACAAGATAGGTAGATTGGTGAGACGGATATGACTGCTGTTTTTATTCATGGTGCTTTGCATTTAATGTAAAACCTTTATATCAATGCTAGATGCTGATATTAAAATAAATAGGGTAATAGCGCTATTTATTAAGAACATCTATATTTATAAAAAGACATCTTGCCCTTATGAATTAAATATCCATTAAAGTGAGATGCCTTGTTCATGAGCAATTTGGGCAATCAGCGCATAAGCAATGCTGCCTTTTGACGGTATTTTTGGCAAATCTGACAGATCAAAAAAATCTGCATGTGACAGCTCATCTTCTTGTATCACAATGTCACCGCCAGCATGAGAGGCTCGAAAACCAAGCATTAAATTAGACGGAAACGGCCAAGGTTGACTGCTGACATAGCGAATATCTTTGAGGCTGATATTCACCTCTTCTGCCACTTCGCGTACCACCGCATGCTCTAAGCTTTCACCGACTTCTACAAAACCGGCAATCAAACCATATTGTAGCGCTTGCTGAGGCGTTTTTTGCTGCCCATAACGGTGATGGTGCGCCAATAATATTTGCATTTTACCCGTTTGCGGATTCGGTCGGGTAATGGCGGTAATAACACACGGCTGCACACGTGGATACTGGCGTAAGCGGCAAATTTGGCAGACCATCGCACGCTCAGCGCTTGCGGCATGTACCACGGGAGCGGCGCAGCGACTACAAAACTGCGTATCTGCTTGCCAACGTAATAACTGTATGGCTTGGCTAAGCTGGTCAGATAACGCGAATGGCAGCTGCGTGATAAGCAGACGATACGCAATAAAAGCGCAAGTATCGGTGTCTGGACTAATTTTCTCGTCGCTATTACTTGTTAAATCGTTATTCTTTAGAGCGTTACTTTCTAAATCATGACTTTCTAAAATTCTCGGTAAATCAATATGATGGCCTGTGGCATAGTCATAAGTAATGGCAATGGCCGCTTGTGATGTAAAAGTATTGGCAGTATCGGTTTCAAAATCAGCCAAACTAGCGCTATCTGCACTATCAATGCTGAGCGTGCTGCTTTTTATATCGTTATTAGGTAACCAATGAGTCGGCGCTAAGCTTTCAAGGAGCGTGACTCGTCCAACTTGATAAGCTGGCTGAATGTTATGGATATCATGAATGTCATGAGTGTTTAACGCTGTATCATTAACCGAATCTGGTAACTGAACCTGTACAGGCCACCAGCCATTGGGCGTTTGACGACATAAAACCGTCTCGTCACGAAGTATAAAGGCGTGGGTCATAGGATAAGTTTCCAAACAATCAAAGACAGACTCATATCCGCATCGATATGAGTCTGTTTAAAGTGGACAGTTAAATGATAAATCAGTAAGTAAATAAACTAGCAATTAGGCAGCAAGCAACTGGCTTAAGCTTTGTTGCCCGACATCTAGCGCCTGTTTACTCACGGGACGATTGTTCTCAAAGCCATCTAAATGATGGTCAACGGCCATGATGACATCGGCGATATAAGCCAAGGTGCCATCATCAATCCGTGCGCCACTATCAATACGCTGCTGCAAATAACTCGCTAATTGGCCGAGCATGCTAGCAGGGGTTGGCAATTGTAAAAAGCGCACCGCACCTGACACTTGACGCAGCATTTCAGGAATGTTTTGAATATTAAGGATATCACGCTCAGGTTCAGCCAAATAGTCATTGATAGCTTGTTCGGCACTGGCAATGGCGGTACGGCTCTCTTGTATCAGCGTATCATAGGCGGTATTCAGCTGATGTAATGAGATATGTGGATTGTTTAAAGGCAAATAAATAGCCCCTGGGGTGTGCATTTCTGCCATGGCGATAGTGGCATTTTCAGCGTGCATCAATGCCAATAATAAATGGTCAAAATCTTCTGGCGTAGGCGCGCGCCATTTGCTCACCGCCTCTGCTGCGGTACTCAAGCTGTTTGCAGCATTTGCTAAGCCTAATAAGCGGAACGCTGAACTCAGCTCAGTTAGCTGCTCAGTGATTTGCGAGGTTTGCATATCGGCAGGATTGATAGAGTCACCGCGTGCGTAGCTATCGACATTCTCTTTGATATTATTGATTTGTGCTTGAATAATGGTGTTTAAAGTGTCCGTCAAAGCACGGTTAGGACCAAATAAGAAGCGTGCCATTTGCTCAAGTTGCGGCGTCTCTAACTGATTGGCAGCATATTGTTCACGCAAAATTTTGGCCTCTGCTGTATCGCGCTGGCAAGCAAAGCTGACCAAGTCTGCAAAGCGTGTGTCCATTACGGGCAGATAGCTTTGGAACTGCTGCTCTAAGTAAATAAGCGTGTGTTTTTGGCTTAAGTTCAGCGGTAAAATGCTGGCAATATCCGCCACGGCGGCAGTTGCTGCTTGCCAAAACAAACGGTTAGAGTTTGCGGCTATCAAAGCGCAAGCTGCTGACATGGCATCGAGTTTTTTCTGCTCGTCGTCGCTCACGTTGCCATCTTGATTTAACAAAGCAACCCCAAGTCCACTACGATAAGCGTAAGTCAATAATTCGCTATCAAGATTGAGCTCGTGCAGCGGTTGAAAGTTGTTTTCAGGATTGGCAATAATGACGCTGCTGCTACCAAAGGTTGAAAAATAATCAGCGGCGATTGGGGCTTCTTGCCCGTGAGCATTGAGCTTATTAATAATAGGCAGTAGTAAAGTCGGCTCTACTGACTCAGTCAATAAGACAAACTCAATATAACGATCAAGCGTCATAATGGCTTCTGATAAGTCCATAATCAAAGCCGTATCGCTATTATCACCGCTATCATAAAGCTGCTGTAAACCATGCGCGATTGCGGTGTTGAGCGCCTCTGCACCTGCCAAAGCAATCAGCTCAAAAATGCAAGACAGCTGTTTTAACACAATAATAGAGTCTAATAATAAAGGCGCTTGGCTATTATCATCATTAAATTCGCCCAAATGAATCTCAGTATCTTTTAATATGACTTTAATTTCATCGTGCAATAAATGCAGTGATGGCAGGTTAAAGTCAGTCACACTCAAGGTTGGGGCGGTTAATTTCATTTGCGTAGAATGGTTCATAGTTGTTTTTTTCCATGACGTACTGATGAAAATAGCAATGGTTTATGATCAATTAAAAATAATATCAATAAGGTTTTAACGCTTATTGTCATAATAATCAAGACTAACTTACTTAACCGCCAGTATAAGAGGTTATTTAATAATAAAAACGATTTTAATGATGGGGATTATGACGGCTACATTTTATCTTTAAGCGCAGGATAATCCTCTGCAAGCGCCGCATACCAGCTTTGATTGGCGCTCTCATTGTTACTTGAGGTCATTAATAAACTGGCCAAATCAGCAAAGCTTGCATGGGCGGTATGTCCGCCATCGGCTTGGGTGTCGTCCTCGATAGCAAGGGTGACTTGGCCGCCGGTCATTGCCAAATAAACTTCAGCTAAAATCTCTGAGTCAAGTAATGCGCCGTGGAAAGTACGGTCTTGCTTACCGACATCTAGGCGGCGCACGAGGGCATCTAGGGTGTTTTTTTGCCCCGGATATTGCTGCTTGGCCATCACCAGCGAGTCGGTCACTTGGACGCGCTCCGCAAAGTCATGCATGCCAACTTTGGCGAACTCCATATTTAAGAAGTTCATATCAAAGGTGGCGTTATGAGCGATGATTTCGGCACCGTCCATAAAATCATACAGCGCCTGAGCGACTTGATCAAAGGTTGGCTTATCGGTTAAAAATGCCTCAGAGATACCATGAATGCGGATAACTTCTTCATCCATACCGCGCTGCGGGTTGATATAGACGTGGAGCTTTTCGCCGGTAAATTTACGCCCGACCATCTCTACAATACCGACTTCAATAATACGGTCACCCTTCATTGGGTCAAGACCTGTGGTCTCGGTATCCATAATAAGCTGGCGGTCAGATTCATGACGATGGATGGGTTTTGGCAGCAGCGGTATAAAATACGGGTTGGCACGGCTGGTATCACCATCAAATTTTGGCGTATCGGCTTCGCTACTGGTCTCTATATCAGCTGTTATATCTGCTATTTGGTTATTTGTGCTGGTGTCTGGCATCACTGTATCGCTTATTGTTTTGGTAGCATGGTGCTCATTGCTATTTTCTGCAGCTAAAGCATCTGTAGTTATCATCGTATCATGATGGTTTTGACTGTCTGTTTGACTGTCTAATAACTCTGCATCAAGCTCATCATCCATCATATCAAACCCTAATGGATCAAATTTTAGCCAATCATCGCTAGCGTTCTGGGTATTATCGGTCACTATTTGCTCTTTTTTTTTAGCAGTCTCTTGCGAGTTGATTAGGGCAGCACTTTCACTGTTAGATGTCACGCCTAAATTTGCTAGCTCATCTGCTTTTTCGTTGCCCGCGTGTCCGGCGTGACCCTTGACCCAATGCCAATCAACATCGCGTTGTTGGCAGAGCTCATCTAGTCGCTGCCAAAGGTCTTGGTTGGCGACGGGCTTTTTACTTGCCGTTTTCCAACCTCTTTTTTTCCAACCCTCAATCCATTCGGTAATGCCTTTTTTGACATAGCTTGAATCTGTCCAAATCTCAAGTTTGTGCTCATGCGGACTGTGGGTCAGTGCTTGTATCGCGCCCATCAGCTCCATGCGATTATTGGTCGTTTCTTTATCACCACCATATAAATCCTGCGTACAACCATCGCTAAATATCAGGTGCGCGCCCCAGCCGCCAGCACCCGGATTGCCTTTACAAGCACCGTCGGTATAAGCAACTGTCGTATTGGGTTTTGCGGCCAACGGATTTATGGCGTTATTAATATTAAATGACTGCGCTGAAGTAGAAGTGTCTGACATAAAAGCGTATTGACCTAATAAATGGTAAACGTGGAGCAGGGCGGTTTCGGTAGTGCTATTTTTACACCAGCTAGCACGATATATTTTAGGTTTGAGTATAGCAAATCTATTCCAGCTATGGGCAGCTGGCATGCACAAAATCGTAAAAGCACAGATGATAGTAGTGATGATAATAATAACGCGGTGGTTTTCTGTTAAAATGGCTGCGATTGTAGTGCGATGGCACGATTTGATTGTTTTCTTTTTGATTATTTTTAACAGTCAGACGCTCAATATCAGCTTTTTATATGCAAATGCAGGATAACCCTATGATGTCCGTACGCCCAAACGTTTTTTATAAAAAATGGTCGCCCTTGATGGTCGCTATCACAATCAGTAGCGCACTGTTTTTAAGTGCTTGCAATGATAGCAATACGCCAACTGATACTAAACAGATGCAGACGGCAGCGGATTTATCCATATTTGAAGGCTGCTATACCGTCAGTCATGATGAGCCTGCGCAGATAAAAGTCAGCCAACAGGGCGGCGCGTGGGTGATGCAGATGAAAGAGCCGGCAAGCGCTAAGCGCGTTTGGGATGATGCTGAGCCGTTAGAGGTGATTGCAAATAGCGATATACCCACGTATTTCTCTATTGACCCTGACAATGTCGATGCGGTCATTGGGCGTCCAGACAGAGTGTTGGTACTGGCGCATGTGAAGCCTGTCTATGCCAATATCGATCCGCTACTTGATAGTGAGTATTTATCCTATATTTATCGCGGTGCCAATACCATTTATCGTGTCGAGTGTGACGAGGTTAATACGGATATTTTAGCCAATCCTCATTCAAACATTGTGATTGATAATGTGAATGAGAGCAGCCAGTAAAACTATAGAGAAGCCTTTATATAAATATCTCATGATCGGGTATGATAATAAGCGAACAAAGCTATTTCTAAACCATTAAAGCTTTCGGTAATCAACAAATACGTCATTAGAGTCGGGCAATATGAATTTTTTTAGTTATGTGGTGTTAGGCGGATTTTCTTATGCGGCGGGTTGGGCAGTCAGAACCTATATCCTAGATAAACAGCCAAAACCTGAGCAGCCTTATAATCTTAAGCATCCAGCAATCTTAGCCTATCTTGGCGGATTTTTTATTGTTATGCTGATTATTTCATGGCTTATCGGTCGCTATTTGCTTGGACACGTTGCCGTTGACTTGCCTTTTATTATTGTGAATAGCTTGGTTGCTACCTTTGTGTATTCATTTGGTTTGAATCCAGAAAAAGCCAATTATGAAGTGCCAGATTAACTCGTATAGATAAATTGCTAGCGGTTAATAAAAAGCCAAGGCTGATAAATGGATTATCGGTCGTGGCTTTTTCTCATTTATCTTTTCAGTAGCATAGCTTATCAGCAGTTAATTCTTTTTCTTTAAGTTGGTAGCAGTTTTAACCGCTGTTTGGCTTTGCTTCCACGTTTGATATTTCTGCAAATCTTTTTCGATAAGTTTTAAGCAAAAGGTGAGTACCAGCGCATCGTCGATATGACCGATAAAAGGGATAAAGTCTGGGATAATATCAATCGGGTTGAGAGTATAAAGCAGCCCGACGACGCCCGCTGAAATGGTCTTGTAGGGAATATCGCGATAATTGCCTTTGTAATAATCTTTAATCAAGCTCATAAATAGCATCAAATCCTTGGCAAAACGCTCAAGATGGCTGCTATCTTTTAGCTTTTCTTGCAGTTTTTCTTCCTCATGAATGAGGTACTCTAAATCGGCATCTAAGATGTCATCTTTTTCCTGCTTATCAGTCGCTTTGTCAGCCATTATTATTATCCTTATTTAAGCGCAATTGATGTCTTTATGTGATGTCTTCATACTACAACAAAGTCGTGGCATGCGCCAATATTGCGTATTATGGATAGGTTTAATTTGCTTGAGTTTTTAGTGTATAGAGTAGCGAAAAAGTAAATATGGGCAAGGGTTAGGCAACTATTTTCACTTGCAAACCGTTTACAATACGCAGCTGTGATGTCTAAGCAAATAGATTGCAAAGATAAAGATGATTCAAAAGTAGATTAATATAAAAAACGATAAGGTAGTAGCGAGCGATGGTTTCCAAGAGTCAGTTATTAAAAAATGATAAAAGTAAAGATGCTCATACAGCGAATGAAACGACGTCTGGCTTGAATCGTCGCCAGTTTTTACGTCAAGTGGGAATCAGTGCCGGGGCAGGACTATTGGCAACTCAAAGCATGACACAGGCGCTAGCTGCCAATACTATTCAGCAAGATAAAAGCACGCAGCTTACCAAAGATGATCTGCCAACGGCATTGATGGATGAGCGCCTGCCATCACAACAAGCAGCGCCCGAAATATTGCAACCGAATACCCGCTGTATTACGCCAAGTATAGAGACGCGGCTTTTTGCCAGCTCCAATGTCGGTGGTAGTGACGAGCGTAATGAATTAGCGTTAGAGCGCTTGGCCTGTGCGGGTTTTAAGGTGGATAATTCTGCGATTACCAAACGGCAGTATTTGCGCTTTGCGGGTACGGATTCGCAGCGCGCGAGTGATTTGCAAAACATTGCTACGGGTGCTATTACCGCGCCAAAATTACTGCTCGGGGTGCGCGGTGGCTATGGTGCTGTGCGTCTATTACCAATGGTTGATTGGGCGACGTTGGGGCGCATTATGAAGGAGCGTGGTACGATACTCGCAGGCTTTAGTGATGTGACCGCCATACAGTGCGCATTATTGGCAAAAGGAGAGATGAGCTCGCTTGCCGCGCCGATGCTCTATAGTGAGTTTGGTAAAAACAAACCCGACCAAGTCAGCTGCCGACAGTTTGCAGAAGCATTAACCAATCCCAATTTGGCTATCAATATACAAGATGCGTCGTTAACCAGTCCAAATTTACCAAGTATCTTGGCAACTTCTGAGCCAAAAACTTTAACGGGCACTATTTGGGGCGGCAATCTAAGTGTGGTGTCAGCG